>Ga0116121_1000334_pt1 | contig 24711 bp, 21 predicted proteins | sample June2015DPH_13_1_FD_89725 | JGI IMG/M metagenome (GOLD analysis project Ga0116121, IMG submission 89725) | Peatland microbial communities from SPRUCE experiment site at the Marcell Experimental Forest, Minnesota, USA - June2015DPH_13_10 | ecosystem: Environmental > Terrestrial > Soil > Wetlands...
CGCCAGCCGCCGCCATCGCGGCCTGCTTCTCCTCGCCGACGCCACACCCGGAGCCGCCTACGCCGTCAGCGGAATCTACGAGCGCGACCGCCGCCTCCTCGAATTTCTCGAAGCCCGCGGCATTCGTCCCGGAGCAAAGTTGCGCCTCCTCGAACGCAATTACGACCAGACTCTCGCCCTGTCCACCGCCAGCGGCAACGTCTCCCTCGGCCGCGCCGCCGCCGACCGCGTCTGGGTCTCCCCCGCCGACCACCGCCCCGCCCGCTAATCTCTTCGGGATTTGTCATCCATCCGCGAAGTCGAAGGATCCCTTTCCCCTCCTGCGCCTTCAGCCGCCTGCCACGTGCCTCCATCACTTTTCAGTCTGGTAGTGGCTCAGTTCGAATTTAGTCTCCAAAGAGGCCGTCATCCCGAAACGCGGCGTACTTCGGCCGCGGGAGGGATCTCCCATAGATACAGCCAGTGGGAGTTCCTTCGTTCCGCCTGAAAAACGGCCGCACTCAAGATGACCCAGGACCATAGGCCGAGAAATTCAACCCCGAGCCGCCACTCCCAGCCTAGCTTACTTAACCATAGTTTATTTCCTCGTGTATACTTACGCTAATCTCAACTGGGGAAGATCCGGCGCACACTTATGAACATCAGCCCGATCCCGCAAAGCATTCCAAACCTCAACCGATGAAGCCTGTTCCCGCCCAAAACGAAGACGAAGTCGTAGTCATCACTCACGAGGACGTGGACCGCGCTCACGATCGCGTCCGTGTATCCCAAGCCCGCGCCCAACGCGGCTTTTCCTCGCGAGCCCGCCTGCTGTGGTTGCTGGTCGGCCCCGGTGTCCTGGTCATGCTCGGGGAAAACGACGGCCCCAGCATGCTCTCCTACGCTGCCACGGGCGCCAGGTTCGGCATCGGCTTCTTCCTCCCTTTCGTCGCCCTCACATTCTGCATGGCGATCGTCGTTCAGGAGATGACCGTCCGCCTCGGCGCCGCTACCCATCGCGGACACGCCGAACTCATCTTCGACCGCTTCGGCCCCTTCTGGGGCTGGTTTTCCATGATCGACCTCACCATCGGAAACTTTCTCACCCTCATCACCGAGTTCATCGCCGTCCGTGCCGGGCTGGGTTTCTTCGGAGTGCCTCCTTGGATTTCAATCCTCATCGCGCTCATCGTCCTCTACTCCGCCCTGATGAGTCACCGCTATTGGACTTGGGAACGCATCACTCTCGCCGCCGCCGCCTTCAACCTGATCTTCATTCCCGTCGCGCTCATGACCCACCCCAGCTGGCACTCAGTCAGCCACGCCTTCATCACCTGGCAGCCCCTCCCCGGCTTTAACAAAGACACTCTGCTCATCCTCCTCGCCGATATCGGCGCCACGGTCACGCCCTGGATGCTTTTCTTCCAGCAGAGCGCCACCGTCGACAAAGGCATGACCACAAAAGATATCCGCTTCGGCCGCATCGACACCGTCCTCGGAGCCGCGTTAGCCACCGCCGCCGCCATCGCCACCATCCTCGCCACCGCGCCGCTGTTTGCCCATCGCATGACTGCCGACAATTTCCAGGCCGCCGAATTTGCCCAAGCCCTCCAACCCATCATCGGACGCTTCGGCGCTTCGCTCTTCGCCCTCGGCATGGTCGAGGCCGGCATCGTCGCCGCCATCACCATCTCCACTTCCTCGGCCTACGCTTTCGGCGAAGTCACTCACAAACCGCACAGCCTCAACCTTCCCATGGGAGAAGGCAAACCGTTTTACGCCGTGCTCACTCTGTGCGCCGTGGCCGCCGCAGGCATCGTTCTCATCCCAGGCTTGCCCCTGGTCTACGTGGTTCTCATCGTGAACGTAGTAGCCGTTCTGGCCATGCCTCCAGCGTTGGTTTTCCTCTTCATGCTGGTGAACGACAAAGAAGTGATGGGCGACCTGGTCAGCCCGCTGTGGGCCAACATTCTGTCCGCCGGCGTGGTCTTCATCCTCACCGCCGCCGGCATTCTCTTCGGCATCAGCATCATCGCCCCCAACATCTTCACCGCACTCGGAGGGAAGTAGGAATGAACCTAAGCCTGCAAGAATGTCCATGTGGGGATAGAAGATGTCCATGTGGGAACAGAAGATGTCCATGTGGGGACAGAAGATGTCCATGTGGGGACAGCCGCCCTCGGCTGTCCAGTCGAGCGAAGCTCGACAGCTTCCTGCCCCCATCTATGAAACTCGACCTTCGCGGGACCTTAACCCTATGACGAAAACACCACCGATACCGCCCTCCACGCTCGATCAATCCTGGGTCCTGAACTCCCTCGAACATGATCAACTCGCCCGCGCCAAAAAGCATCCCATCCCCCGCCGTCACCTCAAAGGCCCCGAACTCCTCGTCCTCTGGGCCCTCCGCCTCTATCTTCTCTTCATGATGGCCGTCGTCACCTATCAAGTCTGGCTCGCCGCACGCTGAACCTGCATTTGAACGAATCGGGATGGGCACGACTTCAGTCGTGCCGGCATCTTGGATTTTGGGTGGCGCAGCCCTTCAGCGCTGCGATTGAGTCCTAATTAGCGAACCGGCTTTAGCCTCTGAGGTCGGCTCCCTAACGAAGAGCCCTGCCGAGTCGGGTTGTCATCCTGAGGAAGCGGAGTCGCTCGCGAAGCGGGCGACTCCCGACGAAGGACCTGTGCATTTTCGGCCGGCCGCGTCACTGGACATGAAATGCTGGGCCCTCCCCCCACTACCCGTGAACTCTCCCTCTACGCATTCCCCACGAAAACGACTAAACTTAAAGGTTCCCACTGGATCAGCTCCGGTCGCCGTGTGGCGTCATCCACTGGGGCATCCATCATCAGGAAGGCCATCATGTCCTTAAACAGCTTCAACTCTCGCTCCACCCTGAAAGTAGGCAGCAAAGAATACGAAATCTACCGCCTCGACGCCCTTGACGGGCAAGGCATCTCCACCACCCACCTGCCTTTCTGCCTGCGCATTCTGCTCGAAAACCTGCTGCGCACCGAAGACGGCCGCAACGTCACCCAGCAGGAAGTCCGCGCCCTCTCCGCCTGGAACAAGCGCTCCAAGCCCGACAAAGAAATCGCCTTCACTCCCAGCCGCGTCCTCCTCCAGGATTTCACCGGCGTCCCCTGCGTCGTCGACCTCGCCGCCATGCGCGACGCCATGCAGCAACTCGGCGGCGACCCCGGCCTCATCAATCCTCTGCAGCCCGTCGAACTCGTCATCGACCACTCCGTCCAGGTCGACGAATTCGGCACCGCCAGCGCCTTCGACGTCAACGCCCTGCTCGAATTCCAACGCAACAAGGAGCGTTATTCCTTCCTGCGCTGGGGCCAGACCGGTTTCCGCAACCTCGCCATCGTCCCTCCCGACACCGGCATCGTCCACCAGGTCAATCTCGAATACCTCGCCCGCGTAGTCTTCGTCCAGGAATCGAAAGGCGAATCGACCGGTCACCGCACTGCCTATCCCGACACCCTCGTCGGCACCGACAGCCACACCACCATGATTAACGGCCTCGGCGTTCTCGGCTGGGGCGTCGGCGGCATCGAGGCGGAAGCCGCCATGCTCGGCCAGCCCGTCTCCATGCTGATTCCCCTCGTTGTCGGCGTGAAGCTCACCGGACGCCTCCACGAAGGCGCCACCGCCACCGATCTCGTCCTCACCATCACCGAAATGCTGCGCAAGCATGGCGTCGTCGGAAAATTCGTCGAATACTTCGGCCCCGGCCTGCGCGATCTCCCCCTCGCCGACCGCGCCACCATCGCTAACATGTCGCCCGAATACGGCGCCACCTGCGGCATCTTCCCCGTCGACAAAGAAACCATGAAGTACCTGAAGCTCACCGGCCGCAGCGCCGAGCAAGTCGCGCTGGTCGAGGCTTACTGCCGCGAGCAGGGACTTTTCCACGACGACAAAACTCCCGAAGCCGAATATTCCGAACTCCTCAGCCTCGATCTCTCGACCATCGAGCCCAGCCTCGCCGGACCCAAACGCCCTCAAGATCGCGTCATCCTCTCGCAAGCCGCCGACTCTTTCCACAAAGCCCTGCCGTCGCTCATCAAGCCCAAAGCCGCCGCCGTGGCGGCATCTGTAACCGCGACTCAAACCGCGAAAGTCGGAACTTCCGCCACCTGGGAACAGGAAGGTGGCAGCCCCGCAAACATCGGCGTCGAAGACCCCAACGTCCACGAGCACGTTCCCGCAAGCGTGAAAGATTCTCTGAAGCACGGCAGCGTCGTGATCGCCGCCATCACCTCCTGCACCAACACTTCAAATCCCTCGGTGATGATCGGCGCCGGTCTGGTCGCCAAGAAGGCCGTCGAAAAAGGCCTTTCGGTCCCACCCTGGGTGAAGACTTCACTCGCTCCCGGATCGAAAGTCGTCCACGATTATCTGGAGAACGCGGGCCTCACTCCCTATCTCGAGAAGCTGAAGTTCCACATCGTCGGTTACGGATGCACCACCTGCATTGGCAATTCCGGACCACTGCCCGAAGAAGTTTCCAAAGCTATTGACGAAAAAGATCTCGTCGTCGCCAGCGTGCTTTCCGGCAATCGCAACTTCGAGGGCCGCATCAACTCTGAGGTCCGCGCCAACTATTTAATGTCGCCCCCACTCGTCGTCGCCTTCGCCCTCGCCGGACGCATCGACACTGACCTTCGTAAAGACGCTATCGGCAAAGGCAGAGACGGCAAGCCCGTCTACCTGGCCGACCTCTGGCCCACCCAGCGCGAAGTCGAAGAAGCCATCCAGCAGTCGGTCACCTCTGAGATGTTCGCCAAAAGCTATGCGGAAGTTTTTGAAGGGGACGAGCGCTGGCGCGGCCTCGTCATTCCCAAAGGCCAGACCTACGCCTGGGAAAAAGATTCCACCTACATCCGCCGTGCCCCCTACTTCGAGGGCATGAAGCTCCAGCCCTCGCCCGTCGAAGAAATCAAGGGCGCTCGCGTCCTCGCCGTGCTCGGCGACAGCGTCACCACCGACCACATCTCTCCCGCCGGTTCCATCAAGAAAGACGGCCCCGCCGGAAAATATCTGCAGGAACACGGCGTCAAGCCCGCCGACTTCAATTCCTACGGCTCGCGCCGCGGCAATCACGAGGTCATGGTCCGCGGCACTTTTGCCAATGTCCGCCTGCGCAACAAGCTCGTCGCAACCGAAGGCGGATTCACCCGCCACCTGCCCACTAATCAGGAAATGTCTATCTTCGACGCGTCGCAGAAATATCGATCCGAACACACGCCGCTGATCATCCTCGCCGGAAAGGAATACGGCTCCGGCTCCTCCCGCGACTGGGCCGCCAAAGGCCCGCGCCTGCTCGGCGTCCAAGCCGTCATAGCCGAAAGCTATGAGCGCATTCATCGCTCAAATCTGGTCGGCATGGGAGTTCTTCCGCTGCAGTTCCTCGCGGGCGAAAACTCCGAATCGCTCAAACTGACTGGCGAAGAGGTGTTTGAGATCACCGGCATCTGCAATGCAGTCGACCACTTCGCCCCGGGATGCCACGTGAAAGTCCGCGCAACTCCCAGCGGAAGCAGCGGCGGAGGTGGGAAGGACAAGCCCATCGAGTTCAACGCCCTCGTCCGCATCGACACCCCGCAAGAGGCCCTCTACTACGCCAATGGCGGCATTTTGCAGTATGTGTTGAGGCAGTTGCTGGCGGGGAAACCGCAGCCGGTCGGTGTGTAGATTCGCTGCTGCCGTCCTGTTTTCGGGCGAAAGACTATCTCTTTCGATCCAATGGTATAACTGTTATACTTAATGAGATTCCAGTTTGACGAGCGCAAGAGCGCCCAGCTACGGGCGAATCTGAAGCGCGGTATCGGATTCGAGGAAGCGCAGGAAATCTTCTCGCATCCTTACTATCTCGACCAGCGCTCCGAGTTGCCGGAACAATACCGCTCCATCGGGTGGGTTGCGGCACGGCTGTATACGCTCATTTTAGAAATGCGCGAGGACAAAGAAGGAGAATATTACCGCTTCGTCACGCTCTGGCGCTCGACCAAGCAGGAGCAAAACCTTTATGAACAGAACACGTAAGCGCAGCAAGCCGGTAGCCGCAGAAACCATCGCCCGCCTTGCCGACCGGGGCAAAGACGTATCCCGCTTCTTCACCAACGCCGGCGGGATGATGGCCCCAATCCAGCGCGTGAACGTCGATCTCGCGCCCGGCATGTTAGAAGAACTGGACCGGGCCGCGAAAGAGTTGAATGTCAGCCGCCAGGCGGTGATCAAAACCCTCATCCGCCAGGCGCTCGATCAGCAATATCGAGCGCGCGAGAACCGCCCAACCGCGAGGCGGGGTTAGGGAACTGCAAGTTCTCTTCGGCTTCGCTCAGCGCTGCGCCGTCCCCTTCGACTCCGCTCAGGGGCCGGCTCCGGTCGGAATGACATGTTGTGGAGGTAGGCGGCTTTATCGCAGCGCTGAAGCGCTGCGCCACCCGAAACCTTGAGCCGCTTACGCGGCTGGGTCAACGGAGCTTTGTGCGCGCGGCTAACGCTCGGCGGCTTTTGTAGAGCAGGGGCCAGGCTTCTTTGTAGGCTTCGTAGCGGTAGCGGTCTTTCTTGAGCGGGTCGACGGGGAATAGCATGATGCCTTGTTTGCGCTCGCGTCCGAGGAGGACGGGGGCGGGGATGAGGTACCAGGTTTCGGCCGGGATAACATACGCGGCGAAGAGGTCGAGTTGATCGACGGTGTAGTCCTGCTTCTTGAGGTAGTGGGGCTTGAACTGGCAGAAGTATCCGGTACCGGTGCGGACCGAGGTGGATTTGACCTGGACGCGAAGGAAGTTTTGGCCGTATTCGATGCCGACGTCATAGGGCCGGGTGTCGCCCCAGGGCTTAAGGACATGGAAGCCGCGCTCGGCCGCGCAGGCCATGAAAAGCAGTTCAATCCATTCTCCGCGCTGCTTGAAACTCTTGAAGTGTTTCCAGTGATCCATAGATTTGATATCCCCAGACAAGAAAAGGCGCGGCCCATGGGCCGCGCCTCGTGTTTCCTAAAGTTTTACTCTATAATTACATTATATCACATCGGGAGGGGTAAATGCCCCATTTTTCCCAAAATATTTTCCCAATGTTGTGAACCACTTAACCCCGCCAAGCCCGTTCTCCCCCCTTGACAACTTTTCGCCGCGTTGTGAGGGAGCGGGCGACTCGCCCGCTCGCACTCTGGCGAAGCGACCACAATGCCCTCTGTCATGCCGAGCGGAGCACCCCCCGCTACGAGGTGACGGGGCGGCTGTGATGGATATCACGCCAGAGGAAAATACCCCCGCAGTTGGGACGGCGGCAGGGATGCTTCGACTGCGCCGGGACGACCTGACGGTCGTCCCGGGCTTCGCTCAGCATGACAAAATCGGGGGCTGAACAGGCTTTTCGAACGGCGGGCACCACGGACCTAAGAAACTCGGGCTTGTTCCTTCGGTTTCCTCTGTGCCTCTGTGTCTCTGTGGTGAGAGGTTCTTTAGCCCACATTATCTGATCCTCCCCGCTGCTATAATCAAGAATTGCGCCCATGTCCACGAAGCGACTGATTCGTTCCACCACAGTTCTCTCCATCCGCCGCAACGGCAGCGTGGTTCTTGCCGGCGACGGCCAGGTTACGCTTGGCGAGTCCGTCATCAAACATACGGCCAAGAAAATCCGCCGCCTCTACAACGACAAGATCCTCGCCGGATTCGCCGGTTCCACCGCCGACGCCTTCACCCTCTTCAGCCGCTTCGAATCGAAACTCGAGCAGTACCACGGCAACCTCGGACGCGGCGCCGTCGAACTCGCCAAAGATTGGCGCACCGATAAGTTTCTTCGCCATCTGGAAGCGTTGCTGCTGGTCTGCGACAAAGAACAAACGTTCCTCCTCAGCGGACAAGGCGACGTGATCGAGCCCGATAGCGGCGTGGCAGCCATCGGCAGCGGAGGCCCCTACGCGCAAGCCGCCGCCGAAGCCCTGTCCCGGCACACCCAGCTAACCGCCCGCCAGATCGCCGAAGAAGCCATGAAGATTGCCGGCAAAATGTGCATCTATACCAATGACGTGGTAACGATAGAGGAATTGTGAAGCGTCGTTAGTCGATGGTCGTTAGTCGTTAATTCACACTCAACGGCGAACGACCAACGACCGACGACCAACGACGAATTTTATGGCCATCTACTTACCCAGCAGCTCCGAAGAAGAACAACTCGCCCTCGACGAACTCACGCCCCGCGAAATCGTGGTCGAACTCGACAAACACGTCATCGGCCAAAAGGACGCCAAACGCGCCGTGGCCATCGCCCTCCGCAACCGCATGCGCCGCCAAAAACTAACCCCCGACCTGGCCGAAGAAATCATCCCCAAAAACATAATCATGATCGGGCCGACGGGGGTGGGGAAGACGGAGATTGCGCGGAGGCTGGCGAAGCTGGCGAATTCTCCGTTCTTGAAGGTGGAGGCTTCGAAGTTTACCGAGGTGGGGTATGTGGGGAGGGATGTGGAGTCGATGGTGAGGGATCTGGTGGAGATTGCCATCGATAATGTGCGGGAAGAGAAGTTGGAAGACGTTGCCGACAAGGCGGAACTGAATGCGGAGGAGCGGCTGCTGGATATTCTGCTGCCGCCGACGCCACCGGCGCGGCCGGCGGAGCCTACCACCGCGGGCGGAGTGGTGATCGATGGCAGCACGGCGCTGACTGAATCCTCTTCGCGGACGCGGGAGAAGTTGCGGCAGCAACTGCGCGAGGGGAAGCTCGACGAGCGGCAGGTCGAGATCGATGTGCGGGAGCGGAATTTTCCATCTTTTGAAATTATGACGAACCAGGGCGTCGAGGAGATGGACATCAATATCAAGGACATGCTGCCGAGCATCTTTGGGCAGCGGACCAAGAAGCGGAAGATGAAGGTGAACGAGGCTTTCGAGTATCTGATTCAGGAAGAAGAGCAGCGGCTGATCGATATGGACCAGGTTACGCGGATGGCGATCGACCGGGTGGAGAACTCGGGGATTGTGTTTCTGGATGAGATCGACAAGATTGCGGGGCGTGAGGGCGGGCATGGTCCGGATGTTTCGCGGGAGGGCGTGCAGCGCGACATTCTGCCCATTGTTGAAGGCACTACGGTGAACACGCGTTACGGGATGGTGCGGACGGATCACATTTTATTTATTGCTGCGGGGGCGTTTCACGTTTCGAAGCCGAGCGATCTGATTCCTGAGTTGCAGGGGCGGTTTCCGATTCGCGTGGAGTTGCAGTCCCTGACCATGGAGGATTTCGTGCGGATTCTTACGGAGCCGAAATCTTCTTTGGTGAAGCAATACACGGCGTTGCTTGAGACTGAAGGGGTGAAGCTGGAGTTCACTCCGGAGGCGCTGCAGGAGATCGCGCACTTCGCGTTTCGGGTGAATGAGAGCACGGAGAATATTGGAGCGCGGCGGCTGCACACCATCATGGAGCGGGTGCTGGATGAGTTGAGCTTTGATGCTCCGGAGAAAAAAGGGGAGCATGTGGTCATTGACGCGGATTATGTGCGGAAGATGTTGACCGACATTGTTAAGGATCAGGATTTGTCTAGGTATATTCTGTGAACCGGGAAAAAGCTGGTGTTCTAAATGGATAGCAATTAGTATCTGGTTAGAATGGCAAGGGAGAACAGAGTTGAGTCGAGAACCCTTTTGCTTCGCATCAGCCCTGCGATGGAGCAACTCCTTGAGGAGTTGGCCGAAAGAGGTTTGTACGGAAGGAACAAGGCTGAAGTTGCTTCATTCATACTCCGGGAATGGACGTGGAGCAGTGCCGGGAAACTAAAGGATCACGGCGTAGAGGTCGATCATCTGGTAAAGGGGACTGCGAAGAGAAGCGCCGAAACTGCCCGGCAGAAAGGGGCCTAGGCAAGATGCTGGAGAGAACAGTGACTGCCGCTAGGACGCTGCCAGATTTTGAGAACCCGCCTGCGGTAGAAACATTGATGGGGGTCCACTTTGCCCCGATCGAGAAGTGGCAGGGGCCGTACTTCGGTTTGTTTTGGTCGCGGATCAAGAAAGACTATCCCAGAGTTGAGATCCAACCACCCATTGTCACGGCTCTTACGCCAGAAATGGCGCTTGCGCAGTTTCAGTCGCGATTTGAGTTGCCCATGCGTTGCTGGTTCTTTAACCAAGACGAGACACGTCTGATCCAGGTACAGAACAACATGTTTCTCCATAATTGGCGGAAAGTCGAGCGTACGGGCAAGTACCTGCACTACGACGAGCTTCGCCCTCTCTTCGAGAGCGAATGGGAAGGGTTTCGCGGTTTCTTGGAGGGCGAAGGACTTGGTGCACCGGTCGTGCAGCTATGCGAAGTTACGTACGTGAACCACATCGACCGTGGAAATGGCTGGGAAACTTTTGGGGAGTTGTCGGAGGTGCTTCCCAATTGGTCTCCTAAAACGTCCGGGAACTACCTACCCTCCCCAGAGTTCGTGGGTGTGAATGCATCGTACGCACTGAAGGGCGTTGAGGGGCGTTTGCAGATAACCGCGCAACCGGCGGTTCGTCAGACTGATGCCAAAGAGACAATCCAACTGACTGTAACAGCTCGGTGTAAGCCTTCGTCGTCATCGAACGAACAGATATACCGATGTCTCAGCGAGGCGCGAGAGCGAGTGGTCTTGGGGTTCACGGATTTCACTTCTCCGAAAATGCATAAGATCTGGGGGAGAAAGATATGAGTTCCGCATCAGTCTGGGACAGTCCGACTCCGACGCTTGAGCGGCCTGCACAGAGCCAATGGAGCAAGGTAACGCCTTTAGTGTCCGCAGCTCCCTGGGTCCTTGACGCCTTGTACAGAATAGATGGCTTGGCAAATCTCCCCGGCAACTGGGATGGATATGCGAGCCCTCGAATCGACGCGAAGGCAATTGCGGCAGCCAAGCGTCTCGTTGCGAATGTAGCTTTCGACAGCCTTCCTTTTCCCCACATCGTTCCGGTCCTTGGGGGAAGCGTCGGACTCCATTGGCGCTATGGTGATCGGGAGCTTGAGTTTACTTTTCATCCCGATGGTACGGTCGGGTTCTTGAAGGTTTTGGGGGCCGACCTAGACCGTGAAGAGAATCTGGAAGAAGGAACACTCCGACGAGATCAGGAAACGGCCGGCCTAAAGCTCTTGCTCTGGATGGTCGGGGCCCGATGAGGTGATGACCTTCGTATTTCCATGCCTCCCAGGGAAAATGATCCGCAAATCAACGACGATGTCGTCCTGTGGAGAGCAGTTCCACTGTCACACGTTTGCGTCGGCGACGAAGGTTCCGAAAGACCGGAGTCGTGGGCATTTAAGAGCGCTGAGAATGAGGTGTCCTGCTGGATCGCTGCCGAGACAAACCTCCAAGATTTGAAAGAGAAATTCCCCAACTCTCGGATCGCGCAGTTCACTGCGGGTCAGGCTCGGGAGTGTGCGAACATCGTAACGCGAGATCCGGTCGAAGGTGACGCGGCCCATGTCTTGGTTTGTCCGGTCCCAGGGAAGTCTCTCGGTCGCGTCACGAAGGACGCCCGGCGCCTAGCCTCCAGGACGACGCTACTCCCCGTCGATGCGAGATTACGGCTCGGCTGAAGCCACGCAAAGGAATCGCTGATCGCGGCGCTGAAGCGCCGCTCTTCCACGGGGTTATCATCGATCGTGGTGGGGCAAGCCCTCCGTCGCAGCGCTGGAAGCGCTGCGCCAGCCAAAATCGGGCGGGGGGATCAATTCCTAGGAGAGGGCCTCTGCCGTCCCTTCGGGACTCGGTTCCTCTTTTGTGAGCTTACCCCGGACTTACGTCCGGGGCTGTCATATGTCGCCCCTGACGGGGCTGGGGTTTGGTAGTGCGTTTTGTGTCCTTTCCCTGCGGCATGTTCCAGGGTTATAGCGCGGCTGAAGCCGCGCTTTTCTGAAATGAGGGAGCTTTACGCGGCGCTGAAGCGCCGCTCTTCCACGGGATTATCATCGACCGTGGTGGGGCAAGCCCTCCGTCGCAGCGCTGGAAGCGCTGCACCAGCCAAAATCGGGCGGGGGGATCAATTCCTAGGAGAGGGCTTCTGCTGTCCCTGCGGGACTCGGTTCCTATTTCTTGAGCTTACCCCGGACTTACGTCCGGGGCTGTAATATGTCGCCCCTGGCGGGGCTGGGGTGTGGTGGTGCGTTTTGTGTATCGTCGTCCCCACGGCCAGGTTACGGCGCGGCTGAAGCCGCGCTTTTCTGAATAGGGGAGCTTTACGCGGCGCTGAAGCGCCGCTCTTCCACGGGATTATCATCGATCGTGGTGGGGCACCCGCTCCGTCGCAGCGCTGGAAGCGCTGCACCAGCACGAAATCGAAACGGCTGAGCATACTGCCAAAGGCGAGCGGGCTAGTCGCCTGCTCCACATGGTTCATCTTTGCCGAGCAAATTCGGAACTTAGATAGATCATTTGGCCGATGTGGTGCTGCATGTGGGCGGCGCACTGTACCACCATGGCGAGGCGATTGGCGGCATCGGTGCCGACGGCTGAATAGCCCGCCGACCAATCTTCTGCTGACTGCGCTCGCACGGTTCGCAGAACCATGGCGACCGCGTCGTCGAAGCGTTTGAGGGCCTCGTCTTTTGATGGAGGGTTTGGGTCGTTGAATTCGCGCGGGCGGTCGCGGACGTAGCCGGTCTGCGCAATCTGCGCGCCGATGTAGTAATTCAGGTTGCCGGTGAGGTGCAGGACGAGGTGGCCGAAGCTGTTGCCGTAGGGAAAAGGCTTTTGCCAGAACTGGGCGTTGGTGAGAGGCGCGGAGAGTTCGCGGACACGGGCGGCGTTGGCGGTGTAGCGATCCGCGAGAGCCGAGGAAAGAGTCGCGACAAGATCGGGCATGAGATTCTCCTCGGCCGGGCTTCGCCCTGGCTGGACAGCCCGTTCGGCTCCGCTCAGGGCAGGCTGAGGCGGCTGTCCCTACGTGAGTCTTTCAGACTGCGGTGGTGGCTTCCTGCTTTAGCTTTTCTGCCTGATAGTGGGTGGTGAGAGCTTCGATCAGGGGCTGGAGTTTGCCGTCCATTACCTGTTCGAGTTGGTGGACGGTGAATCCGATGCGGTGGTCGGTGAGGCGGTTTTGCGGGAAGTTATAGGTGCGGATCTTCTCGCTGCGGTCGCCGGAGCCGACCATGGCTTTGCGTTCTTTGGCCAGCGCCTGCTGCTGCTTCTCCATTTCGATTTCGTAGAGGCGGGAGCGCAGCACGCGCATACCTTTTTCGCGGTTCTTGATCTGCGATTTCTCGTCCTGGCAACTGACGACCGTGTTGGTGGGAATGTGGGTGATGCGGACGGCGGAGTAGGTGGTGTTCACGGACTGGCCGCCCGGACCGGAGGAGCAGAAGGTATCGATGCGCAGGTCTTTGGCTTCGATTTTGACGTCGACATCTTCGGCTTCGGGCAGTACGGCGACCGTGACGGCGGAGGTGTGCACGCGTCCCTGCTGCTCGGTGGCGGGTACGCGCTGCACGCGATGCACGCCGCTTTCGTACTTGAGCTGGGAAAAAACACGATTGCCTTCGATGATGGCGATCACTTCTTTCAGGCCGCCGGCCGACGACTCCGAAGAAGAAAGTACCTCGACCTTCCAGCGCTGGGTTTCGGCGTAGCGGGTGTACATGCGGAAGATTTCAGCGGCGAACAGAGTGGCTTCGTCTCCGCCGGTGCCGGCGCGGATTTCGAGGATGATGTTTTTCTCGTCGTTGGGATCTTTGGGCAGCAGCAGGACCTTCAACTCTTCCTCGATGGCGGCGACGCGAGGCTCCAGCTTGTTGAGTTCTTCCTGGGCGTAGGCGCGCATCTCGGGATCTTTCTCGTCGGCGAGCATGGCGCGGCTATCAGCTATGCCTTTGGTTAAATCTTTGTACTCGCGATACTTTTCAACCACGGGGGCGATCTCGGAGTGAGCCTTCGCCGTCTTCTGGTAGCGGGAAGAGTCGTTAACGATATCGGGCGAGGCGAGAGCGCTGGTCAGCTCTTCGTAGCGGGCTTCGATTTGGTTTAGGCGGTCAAACATGAAAATCGTCGTTGGTCGTTAGTCAAACATCGTCGTCGGTCGTCGGTCCTCGGTCGTCCACTGGTACCCCCGTTTTACTAAGCGGCGCGAGAGGTGAGGGAGTTTATTAGCCCACTCAGACTTCGGCCGACTTGTGTAGCCGTACTTTGCAGAAGCGTCGCTTGCTCTGCAGACATGTATTGTAGCTTGCCAGCAAGCAAAATCTGAGTTTCAAGTTCCATGAGCGAACCCCGGGCGTGAAACAGGAAATGTCGAAACTCTTTATCGGACCGATGGCCCTTGCCTTCCGCAATGTTGCTCGCGACTGAAACCGCGGCCCTTCTCATCTGCTGCGAGAGTCCATAAACTTCATGCTTCGGGAACGCCTCACTACTTCGATAGATCAGCAACGCGAGTTCAATGGCTTGCTGCCACACGCGCAAATCTCTAAACGATGATCCTTCCATAAGCCCTCCGACAAGAGCGTACCGCTTGCCGCGACGGAAATTCCGAGAGCCCGAGAAGAAACCAGCTCACAGTTCCCAAACCGGGTCGGTAGATTCAACCATGCCGGCCGAGGGCCGAGGACCGACGACTGATCTGCAATGGCTAGATGTCTTGGCGGGTGGGAGCCCTAGGCGATGACCAGTTCGCCGCCGCGCTCCTTTTCGAGGGCCATGGCGTGATCGAGGGCGGTGATGGCGCATTGGGCCATCTCGTCGGACGGGGGCTGCGTGGTGATGCGCTGCAGCCAGAGGCCGGGAGCGGTCATGAGGGCGAAGAGCGAGCCGCGATGCTTGGCGGCGAAGCGGATGATCTCGTAGGAGACGCCGGCGATCACGGGCAGCAGCGCGAGGCGCGAGGCGAAACGCGCCCAGAATGTGGTGAACGGAATCAGCATGTAGAAGCCGATCGAGATGAGCATGACCGTCATCAGGAAGCTGGTGCCGCAGCGGGGATGAAAGGTGGAATACTTCTGCACGGCTGCGGTGGAGAGCGAGTCGCCGTTTTCAAAGGCGAATACGGTCTTGTGCTCCGCGCCGTGATACTGGTAGACGCGGCGAATGTCGGGGAACAAGGAAACTCCCCAGATGAAGAGGAGGAACAGGATGAGGCGAACCGCGCCGTCGACCAGGTTGAAAACGATCTGACCGCCGAAAGCAGGATTGGCCTTCTTGAGTTCCGTGGCCGCCAGCAGCGGCAGGTACTTGTACATGAAGATGAAGAAGGCGAGTGAGAGGATGACGTTGCCCGCGGCGAGCCATCCGCTGATGGTGGCGGCTTTCTCGCGGGAGTTCTGCTGGGAGGAATCTGCTTTAGCTAAAACTGCAGTGGAAGGTTCCGTCTCGCTTCGCTTCGCCGGGACGGGCGAGGCGCCCGTCGCCACATGGCTATTGCCAGTCTCCACACGGCTATTGCCCGGTTCCACACGGCTATTGCCCGTGTCCACATTGTTCTTCTCGTCGTCTTTCATCACTTCTTCGATGGCGACGTTGGCGGAGAAGCGGAGGGCGCGGTAGCCGAGGGACATGGCGTAGCCGAGCGTCATAACTCCGCGGACGATGGGCCAGGCCATCCACTTGTGTTTCTCCGAGGGGCGATCGAGGGGCTCGCTCAGGGTGACCACTTCGCCGGAAGGCTTGCGGCAGGCGATCGCCCAGGCGTGCGGAGAACGCATCATGACGCCTTCGAGCACGGCTTGTCCGCCAACCAGGGTTTCTTCGCCACTTTCAAGAGCGGGTAGAAGCTGCACGGCGACGAGGAAACGTACGAGATTTCGTAGAGAACGCACGACTGTTAGATGCTCCGGGCGCGGGAAAAGCGCCAAGCAGTAGGTTACCACAGGGGCCGCGGTGTTCCTCGGCGGATCGGAGCCGCGCAGGGCGCTAAGTAATAGAGGCTGCGGTAGATAAGCGAGGAATTTGATCACGGAGGCGGGGCGATCCGGAGGTCGATCGTCTATTCTCATATTCTCAGAAGCTCCGATTGAACGACATGCGAAAGTTTGCCGAGAGTTGTGAAGCGATCGCAGCCACGACGAGGAAGCTGCAGAAGACGGCGATCGCGGCTGACTATTTAAAGTCACGCTCCACGGACGAGGCCGTGGTGTCCGCGGTGTTTCTCTCCGGGCGCGCGTTTCCGGCGTGGGAAGAGACGACCTTGCAAGTGGGAGGCTCGCTGCTGTGGCGTGTGGTGGCGGAGATTTCCGGGAAAGACGAGGCGGCGCTGACCGCTGCGTATCGCAAGCACGGGGACTTGGGCGCAGTGGCTGGGGAAGTTCTGGAGGCGCGAACGGGACAAGGATTGGGGCTTCTCGATGTGAGCGAGGCGTTTCGGGAGATTGCGGCGGCGCGTGGGCCGGCGGCGAAGACTGGTCTGGTTCGCGATTTGCTGGCGCGGGCGACGCCGCTCGAAGCCAAGTACATCGTGAAGATTGTGACCGGCGATTTGCGGATTGGGCTGAAGGAAAGCATGGTCGAGGAGGCGATTGCTAAGGCGTATGGCGGCACGCTGGCCGGTTTGCTGAAACAAGTGCAGCGGGCGAACATGCTGCTGGGCGATATCGGAGAGACGCTGCGGATGGCGTTGGAGGGCAAGCTGGCGGAAGCGAAGATGCGGATGTTTCATCCGTTAGGGTTCATGCTGGCCAGCCCGATTGAGTCGGCGGAAGAAGGGCTGAGCTATTTCGCCGAGGCTGCGGTGGAAGATAAATATGACGGGATTCGAGCGCAGGCGCATGTTTCAGAAGGTGAGGTAAAGTTTTTTTCGCGGACGCGGGATGAGATTACAGAGTCGTTTCCTGAGTTGCCCAACGCGCTGGCGGGATTGCCGCAGGATGCGATCCTGGATGGTGAGATTGTCGCGTGGGACTACGCGGAGGGGCGGGCGCGTCGGTTCAGCGTGCTGCAGCAGCGGCTGGGGAGAAAGAAAGTTAGTGAACGGATGTTGCGGGAGATTGCCGTGGCGTACCTGGTGTTCGATGTCCTGTATGCGGGAGGAGAGTTGCTGATTGACCGTCCGCTGCGGGAGCGGGGGCGGGTGCTGGATGAGGTGCTGGCGGCAGAAAGAAAAATCATTCACCACAGAGTCACAGAGTCACAGAGGAAAACAAAGCAAAGGAACCTGGTCTTCGACGATGAGGGACCCAAGGCGTTGGAGGCAGCCCACATAATCCGTGCCCCTGTGTTTCGGGTAACGGCTCCAGACGATTTGGAAGAACTCTTCGCTGCGGCGCAGGAGCGGGGCAACGAAGGGTTGATGATCAAAGACCTTGAATCAGCGTACACGCCGGGGAAGCGCGGGAAATCCTGGCTGAAGATGAAGCGCGAACTGGCCACGCTCGACGTGGTGGTGACCGCGGTCGAATACGGCCACGGCAAGCGGGTGGGCGTGCTTAGCGATTACACCTTCGCGGTGTGGGATGAGGGTAAAGACCGGCTGGTGAACCTCGGCAAAGCGTATTCGGGACTGACCGACGTGGAAATTGCGGAGATGACGCAGTGGTTTCTCGAACACACGATTGAGGATCAAGGATTTCGTCGCACGGTCGAGCCGAAGATTGTGCTGGAAGTGGCGTTCAACAACATGATGCGCTCGGACCGGCACGACAGCGGCTACGCGCTGCGCTTCCCAAGGATTGTGCGGCTGCGGCCGGACAAGTCGGCGGAGGAAGCGGATGGGATTGAGCGAGTAAAGCAGATATTCAGGGGGCAGAGCTAAAGCTGTTGACACAGCCTCTTCCGATGCCTAGCCTTGTAGACATGGATGTACCCCTCAATCCCGACCTGCAAGCGAAACTAAGACGACTGGCGGAGCAGCAAGGCCGCGCCAGTGCAGCCCTCATCGTTGAGGCGGTGGAGCGCATGGTGAACTATGACGAGTGGTTTCTGCGCGAGGTCGATAAGGGCCTTGCCGCTGCCGACCGCGGCGAGCTTGTGGATCACTCTGAAGTCAGGAAGATGATCGACCAGCGGTATCCGGGCTGATGATCATTCGCTGGACGGACGTTGCCGTTCGCGATTTCACTAGCATCTGCGACTACATCGAGGAACATCGAAGTGCCGCGGTCGCTCGCCGCGTTGCTTTAACCATCCATGACGGCATCGACCTGCTGGCAGAGTTCCCTGAATATGGCCGGACTGGGCGAAAGCCGGACACCCGCGAGCCTCGTTCTTAGCGGCTTGCCGTATCTTGCCGTGTATCGTATTCACAGAGACGCGGTAGAGATCGTCCGCATTTTTCACGGGGCTCAGGACTGGACGGAGTAGACCGCCATTTGCAGGCCCAGAGTTCACTGGCTGTGGTGGTGATGCGGTTCACTCTACCCGCTGGAATCACGCAGATGTTCAGTGAAGGACTGGGGTGGCTGAGGCGGCGACGCACACCCAGGAGCCATTCCTGCTGACCCAGGTATCGACAAACCGATTTCGTCTCACGTAAGGCTTGCCGTTTTCGATGCCTTTTTCGCGGAAGACTCCGGTCGCAATCGCGACGTCGCCGAATACCCGCACGGAGATGGACTCGGGCTCGGCCTGTTGCTCCTCGGATGGCTTCGCCGCATCGACGCCGGCCAGAAAGATAGCGCGGGATTGGAGGCTGCCATCGTCATTGACCAGTACCATCGAGTCGTGGAGGATTCCGCTCAGGGCCTTTCTGTCTCGCAACTTATAGGCTTGATTCCAAGCCTTCTCAATCGCAATGATCTTGGATTCGGTGGAACTATTACTCTCTTGGGCGAAAAGCGGTACGGCCAGGACACCGACTAATGCACAGAAACATAGCACTTTCATTAAGAGCCTCGCTCTCCGATCTATTAACGCTTTTGGAATATTAACAATCGCGACTAAGAAAAAGGTTGGCGCACGGGTTACCGGGCTGCCGGCAGCGCCGCGACAAGCTTCCAGCAGGCTGCTGAAAAACTATTTTCGCAGTTATCGCAGCGCTGAAGCGCTGCGCCACCCAAGAATCAGGCGAGGCGGCGAGTTTTTCGGCAGCCTGCTAGTGGCTGTGGTGGTGATGCTCTTCGCTCTCGCCCACCGGAATCACGCAGCCATGGGCCACTTCGCATTCCACGTGCTCGAACTGGATGGTGGTGTGGTCGATGTGAAAGTCGTGGTGCAGGCGGTCCTTCACGTCGCGCAGGATGCGTTCGCTGACCGACGGTGGAATGTCGGCAATCGCGATGTGGCAGGAGAGCGCGCGAGTTTCCGAACCGATGCTCCAGCAGTGCAGATCGTGAACGTCATTGACGCCTTCGATGGAGCGAATGGCGATCTCGACCAGTTCGAGCTTCACGCCGCGTGGAGTACCTTCGAGCAGAATGTTCAGGGTCTCGCGCACGATGCCGAAGCCCGACCACAGGATCAGCGCGCCGATTCCGAACGACAGCGCGGAGTCGATCCAGTAATCGCCCGTGACCAGAATGGCCCAGCCTCCGGCGATGACGGCGGTGGTGGAAAGGGTGTCGCCGACTTCATGCAGCAGGGCGCTCCGGATGTTGACGTCGTTTCCCGAGCCCCGGCCGGAGCGATACAGCAGCAACGCGATCACTCCATTCATTACTACGCCAGCAGCCGCGACCCACATCATCACTGAGGCCTGAACGTGCTCGGGATGCTGCAAGCGGCGGAAGGCCTCGTAAAAGATAAAGAACGAAACCGCGACCAGGGATACGGCGTTGACCAGCGCGGCCAGCACTCCCGCGCGATGGTAGCCATAAGTCTTGGTGGAACTGGCGGGGCGCGACTGCAAATAGACCGCAACCAGGGACAGCAGCAAAGCGAGAAAATCCGAAAGATTATGGCCGGCTTCAGAGAGCAGGGCCAGCGAATGAGCGCGGATGCCGGCCACGACCAGAAGCACGATATAGGCGAGAGTTACCCCGAGCGAGATCTTGAGCACTCGCTTGGGACCGCCTGCGCCGTGAACGTGGGCGTGCATTTAATAAGTGTACGGGCGGTAGAGGCGGGCTTCAAGAGCAGTGGGCAGTGGCTAGTAGGAACTTGGTGGTTTGCTGGCCACTGGCCACTGACAACTGGCCATTGATTTTTAGCGCTTGAAGAGATTCTGCAGGTAGCGGTCGTTGTAGACGGTGGTTGAGTTCTGCACGAACTCCAGAATGCGGTACATTTTTTCGCGCGAGTCGCGGCTCATCTCCTTGAATTGGATCGCCACACCCGATCCGGGATGGATGCGGGCGACGATGCCTTCCGAGCTTAGGGTGCCGTCATCGATGGAGAAGACCAGCTTGACATTGGAACCGGGGGCGAGAATTTCGCTGGTTTCGACATAGCAGCCGCCCAGGCTGATGTCGATCAGGTTGCCGAAGACCGGTCCATTGCCCGGCTGAGGATGCATCTCAATGGTAAGCCGGCATTTCATCCGCGTGTGCAACCGCTGATCTTTCTGCGAAGGTTGCTTTTGTTTCTCCAGATACATGCGGCGGTCGGCCTGAGTGAGGAGTTGCTCGGCATCATTGCCGTCTTCGGGAGAAACAGCCAGACCCACGCTCAACGAGAGCATATCCTCTGCGCAGACATCGAAGCCCGCCTGCTTGGCGAGAGCGCGAAGCTGCTCGGCCTTCTTAGCCGCGGCGTCGGAGGCCAGCCCGGGAGCGATCACCACAAATTCGTCCCCGCCCATGCGGGCTACGTAGTCGTATTCGCGGCAGCTGTCTTTCAGAGCCTGGGCAAATAAGCGCAAGACGCGATTGCCTTCGAGGTGCCCGAAGCGGTCGTTGATCTTCTTGAAACCGTTCATGTCGCAGACCATCAGGGTGAGCGAGGTGTTGTCGCGCTTGCAGCGGGCTAATTCGCGGTCGAGTTGCAGAAACAGGGACCGGGCATTGGGCAGACCGGTAAGGTAGTCGGTGGTGGCGGAACTCTCTGCCTGCTGATATTTCAGAGCATTTTCAATGGCCAGAGCCATCTTGCCACTCACCGCCAGCAGGATGCGTAAATGATCGGAAGTAAACGCATCTTTCTCGGCGCGGTAAAGCGCGAGAACGCCGATTACGCCAGACACACCCTCTAAAGGCAAGGCCAAGGCTGAACGCAGAGTGCTGAATTTTTCGGGATCGTTCAGGTATCCAGGTTCCACCGAAGGATTCCCATTCACGATGGGTTTCTTGTTCCGCGCCACCCAGCCGGAAAGGCCGTCGCCCACCGGAATTCTCAACGAGGCAAAGAGGCGGTAGTTATCGCCATTTACATATTCCGGGATCAGTTCATCGCCGCGCTGGATGTAGATGGCGATTGCGTCGTAAGGAACCATGGGCTTGAGTTTTACGGAGAAAACGGAAAGCGTTTCGCTTAAGCTCAGCGATGCTCCCAGATCCTGGCTCAACTCAAACAAAGACTGGGCCTCCTGCCGGGCGGCCGCAATGGAGGAGAGAAAAGTTGTTTCTCGCCCCGCGGAATCGGGAGCGGTCGCGTTTTCGAATCCGGCAGCCGGGGCCGGGCCGCGTGTAATCTTGATCTCCATCGGGAGCGCCAGGTTGCCGTCATCCGCCGATTTCGCACGAGAGAGATTTTCCAGAGAGCGATAGCGCTTCTTGAGAACCTCCACCACCTTCGGATCGAACGATTTGCCCGACTCTCCCAAGAGTCGCTGCATGACTTCATCGAGTGGCATGGCCCGGCGGTATTGCCGGTCGGAAGCCAGTGCGTCCAGATAGTCGACGGCGGAAAGAATGCGGGCCCCGATGGGGATCTCCATGCCCTTCAGTCCATAGGGATAACCGGACCCGTCCCACTTTTCATGGTGGGCACGCACGATCGGCACCACGGGATAAGGGAAGCGAACTCGTTCCAGAATCTCGGCTCCCACCACGGTATGAATCTTCATCTTCTCGAACTCTTCCGGGGTGAGGCGGCCGGGTTTCGAGATGATATGTTCGGGCACCGCGAGCTTGCCGATGTCGTGCAGCAGCGCGGCGGCATGCAGAGCTTCCAACTCGGCTCCCTTCATGCCCAGCTCTTTGGCTACTTCGATGGCATAGACGCGAACCCGCTGCAGGTGATCGTGGGTGGTCTGATCCTTGGCCTCGATGGCCAGGGCCAAGGCTTCAATGGTGCGCAGATGCAGGTTCGCGATTTCTTCGACGTGCCGCTTCTCGTCTTCCAACTTGCCCAAGTACAGCCGGTAAGAACGGTAGATGAGATAAATTGCGGGGACGAACAGCAGAGAAGTTTCCCAGTTGAACGCGTGGTTGAACCAGGAGATCGCACCCGCAATCCCGGCACCGACCAGGTAGTAAGGAAAGGACCAGAAATAACACTCCACCAGAATCTTCTGGAGCGGCTTGCCTTCGCTGAACGAGATGACGACGGCGATGCATCCGGCATTGACGATGAAGTAGATCGAAGCGGTCAGGCACAAAAGCAGCGGGTGACTAACAATGAGTGCGTTGCACAGAGGGTTGTGATAAACCAGATAGGCCAAGGCGGTGGAGAGGGCGCCCGCACAAATGTTGAACGTCAACTGCATGGCGGAGGGCCGGCCGGGGTACAAACTCTGAGCCAGCATGGCGACTGCGCCGAGAGTTAGGGCCTCAGAGTAGCCCAGCTCCGCAATTCCCACCAGGATGAAGAGAAAGTTTACGGAAAGAGTGCCGGTAATGCCGGGAAGAGTGACGCGGAGCCTTGAGGCCAGAATGACGATGCCCAGGTAGCAAATGAACTCCGCGATGTTCTTGCTGCTCTGGTGGACGGCGGCCTGAAGCAGAGACACCATGCCCGCGGCGATCACCAAGCAGACAAAGACCTGGGCCCTAACAGGCAGTCCTCTCCACGAGTTGGCGCTGCTGGACATGAGTTACGAGTCAATGCGCACCGCTCCTGCTGCCGGCGCGCGAGAGAGACCCTAAACTCAAAGGATAAACAGCCAACAGCCTTAGCGACAGTGATTTGTGGCCCGTGCCGGAAACTTAGGTAATGCTTCGAGGTTACTGCTTCGGGACAGTTTCAGCGAAAAATCTCCCGAAAGCTCAAGGCCGGCCTCGGTCGGGATCCAAGCGGCAAGAGTGAGGACTGGTCCAACTGCAAAGGGGCGTTCCATTTGACTGGGTCTGCTTGTTTTGCCGCGGAGTCCCGGCTAGAATTCCTTCGCATTCAGCAGCAGGAGAGAACACAGGAGGCAAGAACGATGGCGGCCGATCCGCTCCCACCTTTATCTGGACCTGTGCCCACGCCGGAAGCCGCACCACTTTCGCAAGGCGCGCGCCTGGTCGACACTTTCATCGCACCGTCCAAGACTTTCACCGATCTGCGCCGCAACGCGCAGTGGTGGCTGCCCTTCTTGCTGATGACCGTCGTGGGGTGGGGCTTGGTTTACGTTTCGGAGCAGAAGATCGGCGTGCAGAAGATGGTGGAGAATGAGCTGCAAGCGCGGCCCAGGGCCGAGGCGCGATACGAGCAGGCGACGCCCGAGCAGCGCCAGAAGCAGGTAACAGTCACCGGAATCATCTATTACATCGCCATCCCCGTGTTCACTCTGGTCATTTGGCTGGTCATGGCGGGATTGCAGTTTGGCACGTTCAAGTTCGGGGCCAACGCCGATATTTCGTACAGCAAGTCACTCGCGGTGGTGGTCTATGCGGGGTTGCCCATGGTGCTGAGGCATTTGCTGGCTATTATTTCTGTGCTCGCCGGCGCTAGCGCGGACGGATTCACCTTGAACAACCCGGTCGCATCCAATCCGGCATACTTCATGAACGCGGCCGACAGTCCGTTCTGGTACTTCCTGGCGTCGCAAATGGATATTTTCCTGCTTTGGACGCTGGCGCTGACCGCGATCGGGTTTGCCACCACGGGAAAGGTGAAGATGGGGACGTCGTTCGCCATCGTGATCGGATGGTGGGTGGTGATCACGCTGACCTTCGCGGCCATACTTTCGTAAAGGTCATCGGCTTCTCCTGCACCAGCAAGGTGAAACGCAGAACGGCGATTGCAATCGTCGTGGGATGGTATGTGTTCTGGAAGCTTGCTACCTCAGCCCTCGCTGCCCGGTGAGAACGCGGGTAACGAAAATCGTGGTAGAACGTCTAACCCAAAACGTCAAGGAGACATGAAATGAAACACGGCTTGCTTGCATTGCTCCTCGCTTCTGCCTGTGTGGCTTCCGGACAGGCCCAGACTGCGACTCCCTCTTCCTCTGCGATGGCAGCTCCTCAAACTTCCGCTCCGGTTAAAGATCCCGTCAGCGCGTCTTTACGCATCATGCTTCCGCGCTCCCAGAACAACATTCTCGGCGCGATTCAGTCCATGCCGGCGGACAAGTTCAGCTTCAAACCGACGGCGGACCAGATGACTTTCGGGCATCTGGTCACCCACATCGCCGACACGAACTACTTTCTATGCTCCAAGGCGACGGACGTGCCCGCCCCCAAGCCGGAAGAAGTCAAAGACACTGATTCGAAAGACAAGCTCCTGGCCGCGGCGAAAGCTTCTTTCGACTTCTGCAATGACGTGTTGAGCAAGATGGACGACTCGAAGCTTGGCGACAGCATTCAGCTCTTCGGGCCAAAACAGTTTCCCCGCGCCATGGCCGCACTGTACCTGGCCAACACGTGGGCGGACCACTACGCGGAAGCCGCGCAGGATTTGCGTCTGAATGGGATTTTGCCGCCCAGCGCGCAGCCGAAAAAGTAACCGTCCGAATTCGCGGCTAATGCCCGATCTGGATAAGCCCGGTGCTTTGTGGCGGGATATTCTGGGCGGGATGCTGCGGGGC
>Ga0116121_1000336_pt1 | contig 24610 bp, 23 predicted proteins | sample June2015DPH_13_1_FD_89725 | JGI IMG/M metagenome (GOLD analysis project Ga0116121, IMG submission 89725) | Peatland microbial communities from SPRUCE experiment site at the Marcell Experimental Forest, Minnesota, USA - June2015DPH_13_10 | ecosystem: Environmental > Terrestrial > Soil > Wetlands...
GACCGTTTGTGAACGGTGCAGCGCCGTACTCAAGGAGCTCTGATCGTGTGGCACGCAGGGCGAGTCCAATCGCTGATAGCATCAACCAATTGGAAAATAGCTGTGCTTCGGAGTAAATTGTTGCCGTTAGAGCGAACGCTCATCGCGCGAATTGGGTCGCGTGGATTCTGTGTAGATTGCGTTTTGGGGTGATATGAGAATGAGATTCGCAATGGCAGCCGCTGTGATGAGTCTCGCGCTGAGCGTCGCAGCCCAGAAGGAAATGCACATGGTCCATGCCAAAGGTTCTTTCGACATCAAGATGGCTCCCGCCGAACCGACCGACTTCGAGAAGGCGAACGACATTACCCGGTTCACATCCGAAAAGACGTGGCATGGTGACTTCGAAGGCGTCAGCCATGGAGAAATGATCACCGGCTCGACCGCGAGCACCGGCTCCATGGCCTACGTTGCCATTGAGCGCATGACAGGCAAGCTTAACGGGCGACAGGGCAGCTTCACCTTCGCGCACCGCGCCAGCATGATGAAAGGCGATGCCCCCTCTGCGGGAGATCTGAGCGTGACCGTTGTACCCAATTCCGGCACTGGAGAACTGACCGGACTCACTGGCTCACTCATGATCCATATCGACGCTCAGGGTAAACACACCTGGACCTTCGATTATTCGCTCCCGTAGCCGACCTCGCGTGGGCGGAGTGCTGTTGACGATAAGTCCAATTACACTCATCCTGGTCAATAACGTGATTCGCCTGTTGGGCTCTACAAGGTGGAGTGATTCTCCGGGGTGTCCGGCTCCGCCGCACCAACCATCAAAACGCGATAATCTATAGACACCCTTTATTGCTTCCATGCGCAAATATCATTTTCTGATCGCAATCATCATCGTCGCGCTCGATCGTCTCACCAAGTGGACGATCGCGCACCGGCTTTCCCTGCATGGAATCATCACGGTCATTCCGGGCTTTTTTCGCATCATCCACACGGAAAACCCGGGCGCGGCGTTTGGACTTTTTGCGGATTCGCCCGCGCCGTGGAAGGTCGCGATGCTGATTGCTTTCTCGATTGTCGCCCTGGTCATCGTGTCAACGCTGCTGTGGAAGAGCAGCCATACGCTGACCTCGACGGGGATTGGGCTGTCGCTGATCCTGGGCGGGGCGATCGGAAATCTCTGGGACCGCATCGTGAGCCGGCACGTAGTGGATTTTCTGCTCTTTTATGTGGGCCGCTACCAGTGGCCCGCATTTAACGTGGCCGACAGCGCGATCGTCGTGGGAGCCTGCCTGCTGGTGTTCGAGATTGTCTTTGCGAAGGCGCCAAGCCAGCAATCGGCATAGGTGTCTAACTTAACAACTAAATTTGTCATTCCGAGCGAAGCGAGGAATCTGTATTCGAGTCGGACTGCAGATCCCTCGCTTCACTCGGGATGACAATTCTTAAAGCAACTGCAGATCCCTCGCTTCACTCGGGATGACAATTCTTAAAGCAACTGCAGATCCCTCGCTCCGCTCGGAATGACAATCCTTAAAGCGAATTACGGTGTCTGGTAGAGCTGGCGGTAGACGTTTGCATTGCGCAGAATGGCCTGCACATATTCGCGGGTCTCGGTAAACGGGATTGACTCGACGAATTCCTGCGGGTCGCGATAATGGCCCTCGCCTAGCCAGTCGGAGACGCGGTCGCTGCCCGCATTGTAGGCCGCCAGTGCATACTCGAATTGGCCGTTGTATTTGTCGACCATATCCTTGAAGTAGCGCGTTCCCAGTTCGAGGTTGACGGCCGGCGTGTAGAGTAGCGGAGCGTTGTATCCCTTCAGTTTGACCTGTTTGGCAACTGTCTTTCCCGTCTTCGGCAAAAGCTGCATCAATCCGACGGCATTCGCCCGCGAAAGTGCGCCGGCGTTGAACTCGGACTCCTGACGAATGAGCGAGGCGACGAGAAACGGGTCCAGCCCATTTTGCTCGGAATACTTTCGCAGGTCGCTCCAGTAGGCCTTCGGGAAGAGCGCTTCCCAATAGGGACGCGGAAGATCGGGAATGTCGACCGCGAAGTAGTTGGGGGTCATGCGCTTCATGATCTCAATGCCGCGGTCGTAGCGCCCACCATCCTGATAGACGCGCGCCATCTCAGGCGGAGCCCATGTCCCGCCTTCCTGGCTGGCGGCAGCCTGGAGCTCGCGAACTGCCATGTCGGCGAGGCCTCCGTTTGAAAGCAGACGGGCACGCGCCACGCGCAGGTTGTCTTCGGGAGGGTCGGCCGCCTCAATCTTGCTGGAAGAGAGCGGGGCAACGTGGTCAAGGAGCGCGTAGTGCACGGCCTCCTGATCAGGGTCTACGCCATGCCGGGCGAGCAGACCTATGAGTCGCTGACGGGCAAGTTCGGCGTAGTAGTAATTGTGAAAGCGGTCTCCGAGTTTCTGGTAAAACGCGCGCGCCATTGCCGGATTGTTTTCTTCCTCCGCGAGGCGCGCGCGCCAGTAGAGTGCGGCAGGAACCTCGGCGGAATCGGGATAGAGAGCAATCTGGTTCTCAAAACCTTTGCGCGCATCTTCGGTTCTTCCCTGCCGGAAACTCAGCCAGGCAGCCTTCCAATGCGCATAAGAGGCGCGGGTTCCTTTGGGAAAGCGCTCCTGCAATTCGCGGAAGTAGTCGATGGCATGGTCGTAGTCGCGCTTCAGCAGGTACATATTTCCAGCGGAGAGCAGCGCCTGCTCCAGCCAGGGACTGGTGGGACCGAACTGCCGCAACTGGTTTACGGTTTCAAGGACTGCGCCTTCGTCGCTGGTGGAACGCGCCGTCTCGCTCAGCAGGTAAAGTCGCTCGGCCTCGGCGTCGCCTTGCTGGGCACCCATGGAGGTGAGCAGGTGGCGGGCGTCGTGGCTCTGCTCACTCTTTTCGAGCGCCGTGGCCAGTGTCAATTGCAACTCGATCCGGCTTTCAGGAGGAACGTCGGGCACGAGTTCGCGGTATTCGCTTGCCGCTTCGTTGTAGTGCCGGGTCTTGAAAAGCAGATCGGCGCGGGTGCGGCGCTCCGCGAGCGATCCGGAGATGCCGAGTTTCCGCAATGCGGCTCCCGCGGCGTCGGCTTCAGAGCTATTTGGAAGGTTGAAATAGATGTTGCGGAATGCGCTTTCGGCCTTCTGCGTTTCGCCAGCAGCCTCGTAGGCCCGGCCAATGGCGAATTCGATGTCACTGCGGACCGGGGAACGGTCTTTTTCAAGCAGAGCCGCGGCTTCGTGAGGACGGTTTTCCTCCAACAGCGCGCTGGCGTAAAGCAAGTGGGCGTCGCGAATCAGGAGCGAATCGGGAAAATTCTTGCTGAAGTCGGCGAGCGTGGCCAGAGCCTCGGCGTTGTGGGCGGTTTTCAGGTAGGCATCGCCGAGATGATATGCGACATAGTCACCCAGTTCGCTGGCTCCGGCTTTGGCACGATTGAATGGATCGATGGCCTTGCCATAGTCATGATCGAGGGTGCGAGCATAGCCGATGACGAGCCATGCTAGAGCACCTGCGTCTTCTTTTGGGTGACGGCGCGCATAGGCTTCGACCCCGGCATAGGCGGCGGGAGTACGATCCTGGAGCAACTGCTGCGCCATGGAACGCAGATTGGCAGAGGCGGCAAAAGCCTGGCGCGCCCGGCGGACACGGGGTGAAACGGGCTTACGGCGCTTTTTCTGGCTGGTTTTCTTCGAAGTCGGCTTGGCACTCGATTTGCCAGCCGACGACTTATGGGCCTTTGATGTGGTTGTTTTGGCTGATGGTTTCGAAGGCGAAGTGGAGGATGTCGGCGGAGTGGACTGCGCAACCGCCAACTGAGACGAACTAAAGCCGGAGAGAAAAAAGGCCCCTGCGAGAAACGAAACGACGAAACGACGCACTCCACCCTACCTAAACCCGAAAATTGGGTCCCATAACCCTTAGATCGTCTTCTGCGAGACTTCGTTTCATCTCATCTTCAAAGTAATTGGCGGAAGCTGCAACCGTGTTCCCGTAACGCTTTTGGTACGTGGACCGGCTCTTGTCGATGGTATCTTTCAGGCGGTCGTAAAGATCGTGATTCTTACGCCCTTCTGCGACTTTCACCTGGTTATAGAGCTTGATCTCATCGACTAACAAGCGGGCGAAACGCTGTGCCTTGCGATGAACTTCCTGGTCCTCGGCGGACACGGCCGGAGGAGCGGTGGAGGGTTGGATCGCGGGTTCGACATGCCCAGGTGAAAGGGTCTGCGCGGGAGCATCTGCGACCGCGGCCGCGGATTGAATTTCAACGGCTGCGCTTTGCGCGCCGGCGATCACTTCCTGATCAAACTGGTGCCCGGGCGTCGAGCCGGAAACGGCAACAGCCGAGTGCGATTCGCTGGCAGCTGCGGCCATCGCGAAGGCCGGAGCATGGGCGGCGAAGGGGTCGTTGAATGCGGGCGCAGCGGATGCTTCATGACCGGGCGAGGCTTGCGCATCCCGGGACGCGCCGGATGGTTCCTTGTGAGATTGTTTGCGGAGTGCGTTGACTTCCAGCCACGAGCCGGTTGCAAGCGCCAGCACTTCGAGCGAACCTTCATCGAGCAGGCCGCTATCACTTCCGCCATCGGCATAAACCAGGGCTGCAACTTTATCTTTCAAAATCAGCGGCAGGAGCTGGATTTGATCGTTGCCCGGATTTCCGAACTGCTCGAAAAAGTGGGTATCGAATTCATGGGCGGAGACACGGGCCGGAACGCGATCTTCGAGCACGCGAACAACGGCGGACGCGTTCGAGTCGAGAGCGAAATCCTTGAATGAATCGGAGGCGAAGCCGCGGCTTTGCCATCCGGTGGCCTGGCTGCCTTTGACCACAAACAGGCCGATGCGAGCGGCATAGCGAGAACCGGAGTCGAGCAATGCGCGCAAAATTTCCTTTTGCGACGTACCCAACTGGATTTCGGAAACGGCGCGAGCCAAATCGACGGCCGAGAAGGATGGGGCGGTCACGATGGCAGGCTGGGCTGCGAGTTCGGCCATGACCTGGCGGACAATTTCTTCACGCAGTTTGGCCGCGTGGCTATCGAGCGCGTCGGCCACCACGCGTCCTACAATCGGTTCAATCCAATCGTGATCCGACATTCGTGCTCCACCGTGCAACTTTGATCCCGAAGGCAGGTTACCTTCTACCTCTGATTATAGGGCCGTTCGGAAGAGCGGACCTGACACCTTGGTACGTGACCTCTCGATGCTTTAGTAACCCGCAGGAGGCACCTTCGAGCCATTTAAAAAACAGGTTCTGCGAAAATCGCTCTGAACCGTTACAATAGCAGGGCGCCAATGGGCGCGTGCGCAGAAAAATCTGCATCAAGTTACGAATGAGTACCATCCAACCAAACATACAGCCACCGGTCAGCGAAGAAATGGAACTGGTCCGGCGGGCCAAGCGCGGCGACGATAGCGCCTTTGAAGAATTAGTACGGCGCTACGATCGAAACGTATTCCGCATCGCGCAGCACATTACGCAGAACCGCGAGGACGCGGAAGATGTAGTGCAGGACGCGTTCCTCAAGGCGTATGGGAACCTGGCGCAGTTCCAGGAGCAATCCAAGTTTTATACCTGGCTGGTTCGGATTGCGGTGAACGAAGCGCTGATGCGATTGCGCCGGAGGCGACCGGAACGCATGGTCTCTCTGGACGAGGATGTAAAGACCGAAGACGACTCACTTCCCCGCGAAGTCGCCGATTGGAGCCCCAATCCGGAACAGATGTATAACCAGGCGGAGTTGCGGGAGATTTTGACTCGCACGATCCAAGGTCTGCCGCCGGGGTTCCGGACGGTGTTTGTGTTACGGGACGTCGAAGGTTTGTCGACGGAAGAAACGGCCTCGGCTCTGGAATTGAGCATCCCGGCCGTAAAGTCGCGTTTGTTGCGCGCGCGTTTGCAGTTACGAGAACGGCTGAGCCGCTACTTCCAGAAACGTGCGGCTGGCAATGGCGATCAAGCGAGTGGAGACGGACAAAGTGAAGTGCACTGAATTCCTAAACGAGCTAACCAATTATCTCGATAGCGCGCTGGATGAGCGGACCAAGGCTGAACTTGAGGACCATTTGGCGTGGTGCCACAACTGTTACGTCGTTTGCGATACTACTCGCAAGACCATCGAAATCTATCGCAACCAGGAGCTTTACGAACTGCCCGACGACTTACGGGGACGTCTTCAGTCGGCCATTATGAGCAAGTGCACGGCGCACAAAAAGGCCGGTCCCGAGAAAGTCTGACGATCCTTTGTTTCGGTCTGCGGTCGCAATTCCGCACCACCCGCGTAGTTCAAAGCGCTGATTCTGATTCCGCATCGAGGCATCCCCCTAGTTATCGAACCTTTTTCCGATAGCGCTCATCTAATTCGATGAAGCGTGGACTGTAGGCTTTCCGTTTACGGCATTGAAAATGTTTGCGCTCCTAGTTTCTGTGGGGAGGGTGAGGCTATGCTAGCGAAAATGATGGATGCGGTGTTCGGTTGCCGGCACGCCCGCTACAGTTTCCCGCTGACGATCCGGCCCAAATCAGGACGCCCGGCCACGGCGGCGCGAGTTGGGACTTATGTTGTTTGCCTGGATTGCGGCCGCGAATTCGCCTACGACTGGAAAGAGATGCGAGTCGCCGAATCGCCGGGCAAAGAGGCTTCGCGTGCGCTGGTTACAAAGGAAGCGGCCTGAGCGGAATCGACGGACCGCTCTCCCGTTTTCGCGAAATTGACAGAGTTGCGGCAAGAAGCCAGGGGCATCGCGCTGGTCGAGATTGGCGGTCCAATTTCCGTAATTCAGCGTCTGCAAGTCCACTCAAGGGTCAACCTCCTGAGGTGGACCAGGGCTCCGACGAATAAATTTCACTCAGACGCTACTCTAAGGCGGATAATAGAAGCGGCACGCATGCGCAGGCATGCTTTGGGACGGCCGCATTCGGTCGACGCCCCCGTTGACTGGGCCGGAATCCAAAGACGCTTCTGCCTGAGCCGTTGCCGGGAGGTGTTTATGCCTCTTTCCAAGCTGCGCGACTATCTGGATCGCAATCAAATTCAATACATGGTGATCTCGCACTCAGTGGCCTACACGGCCCAGGGGATTGCCGCTCTGACTCACATCAAAGGAAAAGAACTGGCGAAAACAGTGATGGTGCTGGTGGACGGGCGATTGGCAATGGCCGTCGTACCGGCATCGTTCCGTGTGGATCTCCACCGCCTGAAGAAATATTTGGGCGCGACGACGGTGGAGTTGGCGAGCGAAGCGGAATTTCGCGGGCGCTTCCCGGACTGCGAAACCGGATCCATGCCGCCATTTGGCAACCTTTATGGCATGGACGTTTTCGCGGACGAGACGCTGGCTGAGGATCGTGAGATCGCTTTCAACGCGGGCACGCACCGGGAACTGGTGCGGATGAACTTTACCGATTTCGAGAGCCTGGCAAAGCCATTCTTGATCCCGCTGGTGGCACGGCATGTCGCCGTGCACGTGGCCTGAGCGAACGCCCGTCAGAGTGCCGGTTGTGAACGAAGCGCCAACCGATGAGTCAGAGCGCAGGCGTTTGCGTGCCTCTTGGATCCGCCAGTTATCGCCTCTTGGCGGGTGAATCAAGATGGAAAGGGATCTCCCTGTCTTTTTTCATACAATCTTCACAAATCGCTGTGTTAGATTTGCCCCATGCATGGTCAACTTAAAAGTCTGCGGAGGAAAATGAATTGGGCAAGGACATGGTCCCAAAGAAGATCTTTTTTACCAAGGGTGTTGGAAAACACCGTGAGCGTTTAACATCCTTTGAACTTGCCCTCCGCGATGCCGGCATCGCGGCGCAAAATCTGGTCCGTGTTTCGTCGATCTTCCCACCTCAGTGCAAACTGATTCCGCGCTCGCAGGGATTGAAGTACCTTCACCCGGGAGAAGTCGTGTTTGCGGTGGTTGCGGAGAATTCCACCCACGAACCGCATCGTTTGTTGGCCTCTTCGATTGGCGTGGCGATTCCGGCTGATCGCAATACGTATGGATACCTGAGCGAGCATCATTCGTTCGGCGAGACCGAAGATGCGGCGGGAGATTACGCCGAAGAGCTGGCGGCCGAAATGTTGGCGACAACACTCGACGTAGAGTTCGATCCGGACCGGTCGTGGGACGAGAAGAAGGAGATCTACCGCATCTCGAACAAGATCGTGCGCACGGCGAACGTGACGCAGTCGGCGGTGGGAGATAAGCGGGGACTATGGACTACGGTGATCGCGTCGGCGGTTACGATCTTCGACTAATTCACTCTATCCTTTTTCGTCGCCTTGCAGCAGAATGATGATCAGATCGTCGCCGCTCCACCGGATTTGAGCCTTGGCGGCCTTGATGGCTGCTCCCGGAAGATCGAGCGCGAGGCCAACGACGGTACTGCTCTTCGTCGTCGTGGATCCCAGCTTTTTCTCCACCTCCGCCCTCGTCGCACCGGGGGCGAGCCGGAACCGGATAATCTTCCGTCCTGTATCGCGCAGGAGCGGTGTTGGCGCTGTTTCGGCCACTTCTCCCGCCTGACCAAAAGCGACCTTGATGGGAATTTGCGTGAAGATCGTCCGTTCCTCGTCCACCACGATAATGCCAAACGGTGTAACACCCATTCCAAGCTTAGTGACAGCCAGCTGCGAGTAGTCCACGATCAAGCCAATGCCGGGTCCAGTTTCGATTTCCTTGACCATAGCCTCAACATGCGCCTTCCCGTCGTCGGCCAGTTTTGTCTTGTTCGTTAATAGTTCGGCATAGGCCTCCTCACGCCGCGTTTCCGTGAGCGCCTGCGACAGCTCTGCGGCTGAGGGCCACAGTGCCTCCTCCAGGAGCGAAGTCAAGGTCGCATCCGGCGCGAAAATCCGGCTTTGCCACCCAGGCGAGAGTCTGTCCAGCAAAACTGCCATTGCCATGCCCGAGTAATACAGCCGCATGCGAAGTGGGGCCGTTCCGTAAGGGTCGTTATTTACATTGATTGCGCCGCTTGTGTGCCGAACCATCAAATTGATGAGGTCCTCTCGCTGGTGTGCGAGGTTTCCATACCCGGCGAACCCTTGCGCCCACGACATGGCCGCTCCCGGTTGTCGGCCTTCTAACACCTGGAACAGGCGATACTCGGTGTATACTGCCAGCCCCTCGGTAAATTCCACGCCATCCTCGTATGCCACAGCCTTCCCCGGGAGGAAGGAGCGGCGATCCTTGCGGAGCGCCAACCAGCGCAAGGCTGCACGGCGAAGCCCGGCGGCGTCCGTGGCGCGTAGCGCGTCGGCCAAAGCCGATCCCTCCAGGGCAAAGCCCACGTTGTTCTGGACCGAGAGAACCGGATAGTACAACAGCAACCACTCGTCCGCTTCCTTGTCGGCAGCCATCTTGTCCTGATAAACGTGAAACGCCTCGTGGGCCACCAGGGAGAGCTGAAAATAAGGATCTGTCGCCAGGTCCGAATACTTGAACGTCTGGAACTTGTCCTGCGTCGGTCTCGGATCCGCCACCAGGCCGAAGACCTGTTGCCGCAGGTTGGATAGCGTGTCGGCCACGACGAGCGTTCGCACTCCCGCCACGTCCTTGGAAGTATTTTGGCCGTCGATGTCGATGAGAGTCGGCCCGTCTTTTACGTAAATCTGCCAGCCCGGAAACTGAACGGGCCCGTCATAGCGCCGGAAGCCTTGCGGCGGATGTGGATGATTGATGAGGACGTCTTGCTCTCCCGGCAAGTAGAGCAGTAGTGGCGTTGTGGAGGCATCCCAACCGGGCCAGATCGGATTACTACGGGAGGCGATCAGATGCCACACTTCATTCGCTTCGGCGATCAAGAGTGGATCTACGCGTAATGTCGGCGGGGCGTCGGTTCGCCCCTTTTCGGTTTTCTCGGGGTTGGTCTGGGCGGGTGTGGTCTCCGCGAGAAATACGATGCACAACGCTAGAAGGAAGGTAAAAGCTATTCTAAGGCGCACGATCATCTCGGTACCTCTTAAGAAGTAATAAATGAAGCCACTGAATTAAAATGTCGCTGCCAGCGCCTTCTTCCCCGCCGGCTTTTTCTTCAACCGCTCCAGGACGGCCGCTACGATCAGGGGCAATCCGACCGTTGCATCCACGAATACTTCGCCAAACTTGCCGCCCTCGGCCGGAGGCACAAACTTGCCCCATGAGACAGCCTCGCTATAGGGACTGCCCGAAAGTCCGCCCCAGTAGACTGGCTCAGGGCAGATACGCAGGCCATAGTGATAGCGCTTGAGCGGGAGGTCTTCCCCACCCCGGCGATGACGCAGCTCGATGAATGGGCCGAATTGCTGCGACCAGTTGCGCGGCACGCCGCCGCCTATGGTGAAGATGCCCAGACGCTTTTGAGCTAACAAAGTCGCAGCGAAGTGTTCGAGATCTTCAAAAGGATCGAAGCGGAAACGCGCCTGGCTTTTTTTGTCGCGTTCGCGATTCGTGAGCGCAAAGTCGAGGCCGAGTTCGGAATCGGAGAAGGCCGGGACGAATACGGGAACGTTGTTTTCATACGCCGATTTCAGGATGCCGCGCTGGCCTTTGGCGGTTTTCGAAAGATGTTTTCCGATTGCGCGGTTGAGCTTGTAGGAGCACATGATCTCATGCGAATCCCAAGCCGAAAAAACGGCGTGCATGACGCGCTCGACGTCGTCGAGGTTCTGCTCGGGCTCGAGCGTGTCATAAACGCGGTTGTAGCCGGCTTCGTAAAGCTCTTCGTCGCTGAGGTCGGGATTGTGGCGGAAGTGGGCGCGGCCGGTGGCTTCGACGAGGCCGTGCGCCATGAGAGCGCCTGTCGAAACGATCGCGTTCACGATGCCGCGCTCGATTAATTCCGAGATAACCAAGCCCTGCTTGGCGACAGTCATGGCTCCGGCAAGCGTCATGACGATGAAGGCGTCTTTGTCGCGAGCCATCGCTTCAAGAACATCGGCGGCCTCGCCGAGCTGGCGTCCGGTGAAAGCCGTTTTCGCCATGGCGCGTACCAGATCATCGATGGAGCCGATGTTTGCGAGATCGAGCGGAGCCAGCGGAATCAGGCGGTCGGCGACCGGATCGTGCAGCTTGCGGTCGATTCCTGCTCCCTCATGAGCGCCGTGTTTCGAACTATTTTTCTGCTTCAAGAACAAACCTCCAAAATAAGAATGCACTTTGCATGAATAACCAATGTACTAGAAGTCAGCGGTAAGGCGAAGTACGTGCGGCGCGGCGGGCTTTGGTATCCTAACCATTCATGAATTGTCAGATCCCTCGCTTCGCTCGGGATGACAAGGTCCAGGTTAATGTGGAGAAACCAAGTGTCTGAAAAGTTCAATGTCGCGTTAGTACAGATGGCCTGCGGCGCCGAACCTGCCGACAATATGGCAAAGGCGCTGGATCGGGTGACGCAGGCGGCCCGCCAGGGCGCAAACGTGGTCTGCCTGCCGGAGCTTTTTCAGACCCAATATTTCTGCCAGCGCGAAGATGCAGCGTTGTTCGACCTGGCGGAGGCGATTCCCGGGCCGAGTACGGAAAAGCTCGCTGCGGCGGCGCAAAAGAACAATGTTGTGCTGGTTGCTTCACTGTTTGAGAAACGCGCGCCCGGGGTTTATCACAACACGGCTGCGATTTTTGATGCGAACGGAGAGCTGCGCGGGATTTATCGCAAGATGCACATCCCGGACGATCCGCTCTACTACGAAAAGTTCTATTTCACTCCGGGCGATCTGGGATTTAAGACCTTCGATACGGAGGCGGGAAAAATCGGAACGCTGGTGTGCTGGGACCAGTGGTATCCGGAGGGAGCGCGGCTGACGGCGTTGCAGGGAGCGAGCATTCTTTTTTACCCGACCGCGATTGGATGGCATCCGGACGAGAAGGCTGAATTTGGCGTGGCGCAGCACGATGCTTGGCGCACGATTCAGCGAGCGCATGCGATCGCCAACGGAGTTTACGTTGGCGTGGTGAATCGTGTGGGCTTTGAAACTGGCGACATTCGCGGCAACTCGACTCCGGGCAAGGGGCTGGAATTCTGGGGACGGTCTTTCTTGTGCGACCCGTTTGGGCGAGTGCTGGTCGAAGGATCCACCGACAAGGAAGAAATTCTGCTGGGCGAAGTAGATTTGAAACATCTGGAAGATGTGCGGCGGAACTGGCCGTTTCTGCGCGATCGGCGCATTGACGCCTACGCGCCCATCAGCAGCCGGATGCTGGACGGAAAATGACCAGGCGTTCTTCCAAACTGCCCGCTGCTCTCGGATATCGAATGCCCGCGGAGTGGGAGCCCCATGCCTCGACCTGGCTGGCGTGGCCGCATTTTCGCGAGGATTGGCCGGGGAAGTTCGAGCCGATTCCGTGGGTGTATGCGGAAATCATACGCAACCTGGCGCGGCATGAACGCGTAGACCTGATTGTCAATACCGAACGGGCCGAGAAAGCGGCACGAGGGGTGCTCGAGCTGGCGGACGCGCTTTCCGACAATGTGGTTTTTCACCGTTGGCCGAGTGACCGGGTTTGGACGCGCGATTCGGGCTGCATCTTTCTTGATCCCAGGTTAGCGCCCACAGAACGGGCGCGAACCTGGGGCACCAAACTGCCGGAACCGGGCGATGCCAAGAGTGGCGCTTCGCTTCTCGCGTTGCATTTCCAGTTCAACGCCTGGGCGAAATATTCGAACTACAAGCACGACGCGAAGATTGGAGCGCGGATGGCGAGAGCTGCCGGCGCACGGGTCATGCATCCGACATTCGGAGACACGGAAACGGGTGAGAACCGCGTCGTGCTCGAAGGCGGCTCGATCGATGTCAACGGGTGCGGCACGCTGATTACGACGGAAGAATGCCTGCTTTCGACAACGCAACAGCGCAATCCGGCGATGAACCGCACGGCCTACGAGGAGATATTTGCCGACTATTTCAGCGCGCAGAATGTGATCTGGCTCGGTGATGGCATTGAAGGAGACGACACGCACGGGCATGTGGACGATCTCACGCGCTTTGTAGCTCCTGATACGGTCGTCACGATGGTTGAGCCGAACGAACAGGATGGGAACCATTCGGCACTGCATCACAACCTGGGGCGGCTGCGGGCCGCGCGCGACCAGAATGGACAGCGACTGAATATTATCGAGCTCCCGATGCCACATCCGGTGGTGTTCGAGGGCCGACGTCTGCCGGCCAGTTACGCGAATTTCTATGTCGCCAATGGAGTCGTGCTGGTTCCAGTCTTCAATGATCCCAACGATCGTATTGCGCTGAACACGCTGGCGGAGGTGTTCCCTGCGCGCGAGATCATTCCTATCTATTGCGGCGATTTGATCTGGGGATTGGGGGCGCTGCACTGTATGACGCAGCAGGAGCCGGCGGTCGGATGAGCGGCGAGAAGGTCGCCGATCTGCTTGCATGTTGCCGATGTGAGCCGTTCTGGTAGCAGGTTTTCAGACCGTCAATCCTTGACTCGACTTTAGAATCACTCTGCATCTACATATGTCATCATTTGATGCTATAATCAATGCCTAGGAGTTCCTATGAGAACAACCCTTGCACTGGATGATGATCTCGTACGGGTCGCCCAGGAGTTCACTGGGGTAGCGGAAAAGACGGCGCTGGTTCGAGAAGCTCTCAAAGCCCTCATCGAGCGGGAAAGCGCTCGCCGATTGGCCTCGCTTGGCGGCAGCATGCCGAGGTTGGAAAGGATTCCGCGCCGGCGCGTTAAGGGAAACAGGGGCGCGAATTGATCCTCGCCGATACATCCGTCTGGATTGACCACCTCCGTTCGGCCAATCCACAACTCCGCCAGCTTCTACACCGCGGAGAGATCGCGATCCATCCTTTTATCGTGGCCGAATTAGCCCTGGGGTCGCTGAAGAATCGGGCCGCAACACTTGCCTTACTTGATCTGCTTCCGCACGTGTCTATTGCGCAGCTCGGTGAGGTCCGGAATATGGTCGAAACGCGTCACCTGTACAACCTTGGCATCGGTCTTACGGACGCGCATCTGATTGCGTCCATATTCCTTAGTCGGTCCACGCTCTTATGGACGAACGATAAGCATCTCCGCAAGGCTGCCGCCGCTCTTGGAATTCATGTGAGTTTTGCTTAGCGAATCAGAGCTCGCCTGGACAGCCAAGGGCGGCTGTCCCCACTCTTCTTCATTTACACTTTTGGGTGTGAACGCCGACTTAGAATACGCTTGCGCAAGCCTTGACAATCTAGTTCGAGTCATCGCGGCTCTTTTCGCATGGCACGTCTTTGGCTGGGGACTGCAGGCCGGGATCGGTTTGATCAACGATCAGCCGGACGTCAATCAGGGCGTCAGGGCAGTTTCGGACGAGCTGAATATTAGCGCGAGTGAAACCATCCGGCAGAAGCGAGCCGTTTGTCTCGATGAACTTGTCGGGATACCTGAGGTCGAAAATTGCACCTTCGCGCAGGCGCCACTGGGGTTGGAGGCGGTCGGCGATATCTTTTTTCGCGAAGACTTTCAGTTTGCCCATGTGGTATTGCGTGCCTTCTATCATTGTTATCGTCAAAATAACTGTCGAATCTGAAGACTGGGTATCGGGGACGAAGACCAGATCCCGGAATCCTCGCGGAGCATAAAGCTTGCGAATACCCTGGAGTCCTTCCGCTATCTTCTCTCTCTTGAACAGGTCGCCTTTCTTGAGGGGGAACACGGCGCGGAGTTTGGCCGCGCTGAAAGCGTGATTGTCGACAAACTGGATGTCCGCCAATTTGTACAGCGGACCCTCGGTTAGATCCGCTTCAAGAATTACTGGCTTCGGTACGCCGAGCGGGTCCGTAGGCTTGGTCTCCAGGCTCTTGAGGTCAACGCCGAAGTATCCTTCGTCCCGAAACAGGCTCGTAACGCGTGCTTCGAGTTCGTCGGAATCGTCGTCGACGCAGGCGCCTGCCAGCTTGCTCGTAATCCTGTCGAGTTCAGAGGAACTGATGGTCGTCGTTCCGCTGACGACGATATCTGTGATCAGTAATCCTGCGCTCTTATTGGAGAGATAGTCGCGGGTGCAAACGGCCCGACGGCCAGCTGGGGTGGTTGTGTCCTGACTGTTCAGCGGGGTGCTTTTCTTAACTTGAATATTGGAATCTTGAGCGGTGGAGATCGCGGCGATTGCGATGAGTGCGAGAAGAACGGGCAGAGCGAAACGTGGCTTCATGTGAGGTCCTCGGGAAGTGAGCCGTTCCTCGAACACTTACACTAACTTTCTTACGCGTGCCTTACTACGCAGTCTACCGCAACAGGAGCAGTCGTCCCTGCGCTTCTTCATTTACACTTTTATCCGTGAACGCTGAAATCATTGCCGTGGGGTCGGAGATGCTGACGCCGCACAAACAGGACACCAACTCGCTCTATCTCACTGAGAAACTGAACGACGTTGGGGTCGAGGTGCGCTTCAAGTGCATTGTGGGTGATGACCGCGAAGGACTCGTGGCGGCGGCCAGGTTGGCCATGAAGCGGTCCGACATCATCATTTTTTCCGGCGGGCTTGGCCCTACTGAGGACGACCTGACACGCGAGGCGGTCGCGGAGGCGCTTGGGCTCAAGCTGGTTCATGATCCGCAGATCATGGCGAAACTCGAAGAGCGCTTCGCCAAGCGCGGCTACAAAATGACCTCCAACAACGTGAAGCAGGCGGACGTGATCGCCAATGCCGTCGTGCTGTCGAACACGATGGGCACAGCGCCGGGGCAGTGGATCAGCGGAAAATATGACGGGCAGGAGCGCATTTTGATGCTGCTGCCTGGACCGCCCTATGAACTTAAGCCGCTGTTCGACAACGAATGTATTCCGCGGCTGCGCGCGAAGATTCCTGCGCAACATATCGCGATGCGCACGCTCAAGATGGCGATGATGCCGGAATCGCAGGTGGATGCCCGGGTTGCTCCGATTTACAAAACTTACACCGACGTGGAGACCACGATTCTTGCGGGCGGGGGCGAGATTCAGTTGCACTTTCGGTGCCGAAAAGATTCGCAGGCGGATGCCGAAGCGCGGGTAGAAGAACTGGTGGGAAAGATCGAAGACGAACTGGGTGACGCGATCTTCTCTCGGAAGGGTGAAACCATCGAGCAAATCGTCAGCTACCTGTTGCAGATGCGGAATATGACACTGGCGACCGCCGAATCCTGCACCGGTGGGCTGCTGGCCGAGCGGATTACCTCGCTGAGCGGAAGCTCGCGATACTTTCTGGGCGGGGCGGTCGTCTACTCGAACGAGTTGAAGACGCAATTTGCCAATGTTCCGAAGGCGCTGATCGAAAAACACGGGGCAGTGAGCCGCGAGGTTGCGGCGGCGATGGCGGAAGGCATCCGCAAGCGCTGCCTCTCGAGCTACGGAGTCGGGATCACGGGCGTTGCCGGGCCAGGCGGCGGGACGGAACAGAAGCCGGTAGGCCTGGTTTACATTGCGCTTGCCGGCGACGAAGGCACGCAGGTTGTCGAGCGGAATTTTCCCGGGGATCGGGCGCGGATTCGTCAGTTCTCGACGCAGCAGGCGCTGGAGATGATTCGGAGGGCGCTGCTGTGATTCTGCATGCATCTGACTGTCATTTTGATCGGATAGGGGGCCTTCGACTCCGTGGCTGCGGCGCTTCGCGCCACATCCACTTTGCTCATTATGACACGTCTCAGAGATTGCTTAACGGTGGGCCGATCTAGTCGATGCGAATTTTCATTGGCATCGATCTCGACCCGGAAATACGCGGCAGGATCTCGCGTTTTATGGAGGGCGTGAGCGGGTTTGCGCCGGAGGCGCGCTGGGTGCGTCCGGAGTCGCTGCACGTCACTTTGAAATTCATTGGCGAACAGAAGCCTGAACAGGTGGAAGCTATCACCCAGCGGCTTCGGCAAGTGCCAGGCAGCGCGTTCGAGATTCGCATGGCTGCTTATGGATTCTTCCCGACCCCGAAGGCACCGCGCGTATTCTGGATCGGCATTCAGGCAGGGGCAAAGCTGGCTGAACTTGCGGGCCAGATCGATGCGGCCACCGCGGAGCTTGGCGTCCCGAGAGAAGATCGGCCTTTCAGCCCACATTTGACGCTGGCTCGCGCAAGCGGCAGGTCGGGCGATCCTAAATGGCGGAAGGGCGACGGGCCGAACCTGGCATTTTCCATTCTGCAGAAGCGGCTGGGTGCGATGGAGGAGTTGGAGTTCGGTACAATGACGGCCGACAAGTTTATTCTCTACCAGAGCCAGCTTGCGCCCGGAGGGTCGAAGTATACGACGCTGGAACGCTATACGATGAAACCGGCGCAAGGCAGCTAGAGGTCACTTGCAATAAACCACGGGGGCAAACGCCGAAGTTCCTCAGGGGCTAAAGCCCGGTTGGTTGGCGACCCTCGGCGGCACGGCTAGAAGCCGTGCCCTTTCAAAACCGATTTATGAGCTGGCTTCAGATTTCCCTATGAACGCAATGCCGTATCTCATCGCCGCCGTGGTGGGCTATCTGCTGGGGTCGATTCCCTTCGGCTACCTGCTGGTGCGCCTTTTCACCGGCGATGATGTGCGCGCCAGCGGAAGCGGCAACATTGGGGCCACGAATGTGGCGCGCAAATCGCCTCTGCTCGGGATCGCGACGCTGGTCCTGGACGCAGCCAAGGGATTGGCAGCCGTGTTTTTCTTTTTCGCCGGCACGACATTCGGCGGGCCCCATCGCCACCTCATCATGACGACCGCGGCTTTTTTCGCCGTATGCGGTCATCTGTTTCCGGTCTGGCTGAAGTTTCGGGGAGGTAAAGGGGTCGCCACCAGTCTGGGAGCGTTCGCATTAATCACCCCAAAATCCATTCTGTGCGTGGTGGGACTTTTTGTTCTGCTGGCGGTCGCGTTCCGCTATGTGTCGCTCGGATCGATCGCAGTGGCGGCGGCATTTCCGCTGCTGGTTTGGGCACTCGGCGAATATCGGGAACCGCTTGAGCTATTGATCATCCTTATGGTGTCTTTGTTGGTGATATGGAAGCATCGGCAAAACATCGGGCGATTGGCAGCGGGAACCGAATCACGGCTCGGGAAAAAATCCGGAGAACAACACGCATGAGCCGGATCGCTGTGATCGGCGCTGGAGCCTGGGGCACGGCTTTGGCGATCGCGCTTGGACGCCAGGGGACTCATACCATCCGCCTGTGGGCCAACGAAACAGAGGTAGTCGAGAGCGTTGGGCAGCGACGCGTCAATGAACGTTTCTTGCCAGGATTCAAGCTTCCGGAATCGATTGAAGCAACTCGAGACCTGAGTGCCGCGCTCGAAGGCGCAGAGATGGTAGTCAGCGTCATGCCATCGCAGCATTGCCGCTCGCTGTTCGAACAGATGGCCGGCGCGCTCCGACCCGAGACGATGATTGTGAGCTGTACGAAAGGTCTCGAAAACGGGACGCTACTGCGAATGAGCGAAGTGATTGGCGATGTAGTGCGAGGGTGCGGGTTCACTCCCCGGGTAGGAGCGTTGAGCGGGCCATCGTTTGCGAAGGAAGTGGCGCGCGGGGATCCAACGGCGGTGACCGTGGCTTCGGCCGATAGCGAACTGGCGCGCGCCGTGCAGCAGGCGTTGAATAGCTCGCGCTTTCGCGTTTACACCAACGACGATGTGATTGGAGTCGAACTGGGAGGCGCGCTCAAGAACATCATCGCAATTGCTGCCGGGGTCTGTGACGGGCTTGAGCTTGGGCATAATTCGGTCGCGGCTTTGATTACACGCGGCCTGGCGGAAATCGCGCGACTGGTTGTGGCTTGCGGCGGACGGCTCGATACCATGGCGGGACTGGCGGGGCTCGGCGATCTGGTGCTGACGTGCACGGGCGATCTCTCGCGAAACCGCAGCGTTGGAGTGGAACTGGGGAACGGACGGAAGCTCCCCGACATTATTGCCGGCATGCACGGCGCGGTGGCGGAAGGTGTTTTCACGACCAAAGCAGCGGTGGGTTTGGCAAGGACGAAAAACGTCGAGATGCCGATTACCGAACAGATGTTCGCGATCCTCGAAAAAGGAAAGTCTCCGCAGGAGGCGATTGAAGACCTGATGAAGCGTGCGGCGCGAGCGGAGAGTTAGTACCAGGCCTCATTGATTTCTCGGCGAACAGACTGATATTTTCATTGAACTGTCTCGCTGGCACATGAAGGCTTTGGGCCTGCGGCAATCCAGCGGCAACTTGCAACAAGCGAACGAAATTGTTCCGACGCTGCTCGATCCGGAAGAAAGTTGAGCTCGTCGCGGCTGGAAGCAAGACGCGGCCGCACGGCAAAGCGATTTACGAGCGCCGCCATCGCAACCCGATTTTCTTCGCCAGCAATCTGGCTCCTTTGCCGCCTTAGAAGATCTACGAGCTATGGCTGTTCCCTGCCAACGGCGGCGCGCCGATTGCGGCCGGATTGTTCAAGCCGGATGCACGGGGGAGCGCGACCGTGGTGAATCCTCCGCTGCCGGAAGGCGTCGAGGCCAAGAATTTCGCAGTGACGCTTGAACCCGAGAGCGGGTCGCACGAAGGCGCCGAGGGGAACGCCAGTGATCGTGGGCGAGGGCGAGACGCAGAGGACGCCGAGAAAATGTAAGCACTTAACATCAAGAAGATCGGCGTCTAGAACAGTTTCCTGCCCTGCGTACGCACTTGCATCACGCAGTTTCTTTTCTCGGCTTCCTCTGCGTCTCGGCGGTGGATTTCTGAATCTAGCCTTCCATCGTCGAAATGTCGCCGGCGTCGACGCCTAGTTCTTTCGCTTTCAGGAATCGCCGCAGGATTTTTCCGGATCGGGTCTTGGGCAGTCCGGCGACGAACTCGATGGCCGAAGGTGTGGCAATCGGGCCCAGCTCGCGTCGAACGTGTTCCGTGAGCGCGACTGCAAGTGCATCGGATGGAGCGTGTCCCGCGCGACATTGCACGAAACACTTGATGGATTCACCCTTCAACTTGTCGGGGATTCCAATCGCGGCCGCTTCGGCGACTGCCGGATGCGAGACCAGAGCGCTCTCCACTTCGGCGGTACCGATGCGATGTCCGGCAACGTTGAGCACATCGTCAGCTCGGCCGAGGACTGTGATGTAGCCGTCTTTATCTTTCAAGGCCACGTCTCCGGTGATGTAGCAGCCGGGGATCACCTTCCAGTCGCGTTCATAGCGCGATGCATCTCCCCAAACCGTGCGCAGCATGTAGGGGAACGGACGCTTCAGCACCAGACGGCCGCCCACGCCGGGAGGCACGGGCTTGCCTTCGGTGTCGACGACGTCGGCCTCGGATCCGGGCACGGAGACACCGCACTTTCCGGGTCTCATGGGATAGGTCGGCGGTGTGCCGATGGATGGACCTCCCAATTCGGTCTGCCACCAGTTATCCACGACATATCCCCATTTGCCATCACCAGCCAGGTAGGTCTGCGCCCAGCGCCATGCCTCGGGGTTCAGGGGTTCGCCTGCGCAAGCAATCAAGCGCAGAGACGTGATGTCATATTTCTGGGGATAGGCCTCGCCAAAACGCATGAACATGCGCAGCGCGGTCGGAGCGGTGAACATCTTGGTGACAGCATAGCGCTCGACGATCTCCCACGCGATGCCGGGATTCGGGAAGTCGATTGCGCCCTCGCGGAATAGCGTGGTCGCGCCCGCGCACAGCGGCCCGTAAACGATGTAGGAATGGCCGACGACCCAGCCGATATCAGATGTGCACCAGAAAATGTCTTTATCGCCGACGTCATAGTAGCTATTCAGGTGATACGTGATGCCGACCATGTAGCCGCCATGAACGTGCAGCACGCCCTTTGGCTTGCCGGTTGAACCGGAGGTGTAAAGCAGGTACAGCGGATCTTCGGAATCCATCTCTTCAGCGGGACACTCGGGCGGGAATTTCATAAGCTCATTGAAGTCGATCTCGCGGCCTGTCAAGACGGCAGCCTGGCGCGAAAAGACGACGACTTTTTCGACGAATTCGATTCCGTCGAGGGCTTCATCAACGATCGGCTTCAGAGCTACAGTCTTGCCGCGCCGGAATCCCACATCACCGGCAATGACGACCTTTGCCTGCGCGTCGTTGATACGGTCGCGCAGCGCGGTGTGTCCCAGGCCGGCATATACCACCGAGTGGATCGCTCCAATGCGCGCACAGGCCAGCATGGAGATCACGCCTTCCATGGTGAGCGGCATGTAGATGATGACCCGGTCGCCCTTTTTAACGCCGAGGGATTTCAGTCCATTGGCAAAACGGCAAACCTGGCGGTAAAGCTGACCGTAGGTGACGATTTTTTCGGCGCCGTCTTCGCCGAGCCAGATGAAAGCCGCGCGGTTGCGGCGGTCAGAATTGGCATGGCGGTCGAGCGCGTTAATCGTGATGTTAGTCTTTGCGCCGATGAACCACTTGTGGTTTACGCCGTCGAATTCGAGGACCTTCGACCAGGGTTTAGTCCATGTAAATTTGCGAGCCTCGTCGGCCCAGAAGCCCTCAGGATCCTTGATCGATCTCTCGTTATCAGCCTTCCAGTGCTTGTTCTGAACCTGATCCACCACGATTTGCGGGGCAGGATATTCTTCTTCCACGGAAAGCAGGTTGGAGATGTTGGTAGGGGTGGTGGTCGCAGCCATTCAAGAGCTCCTTGGCAATTCACGATGCGCCGGCACGGGCCGACGGATGCGGGCGATTCTGAGCCGGAGCGATACGTCCCGCAGTGACCTGCGTCACAGCGCCTTGTTTGGGGCAGGTAAACCAGATGAACTTTGCTGGTAAGCGCGTTTGCCGTCTTGCCGCGGGAGCGCTTCAGGTGGAGGCGGTTTTGTGAAACCTGGTGCCCGGAGTCGGAATCGAACCGACACGTCCTGTTAGGGACCCGGGATTTTGAGTCCCGTGCGGCTGCCAGCACGTTACTGTAAGAAATGGTATTGGTATGTGGCAGATGTGAACGTGTGTAATACACTGTGTATTTATTCGTAGATTTCCACAACTCAGCTATGGCCGTGCAAGTGTCGTCTACATACTAATTCCCAAGCCCAGCCCCTGCCGTTGCCCGATCTCCCGCTGCGGTGCAATTGCCTGCTCCTGCTTCTGCGTCCGACAAATTCGTGCATCTGTTTGGTGGGCGCGAGCGAACTCTCGTCCATCACTTAAAATCGGGTCGGTAACGTTGCTTTTCGAGAAGCCTCGGCTCGGCCGATTCCTATTCGCGGGCAACCGCCGGAGAATCTATCGTGATGACTTCAGGAGGCCGCACGGAAAGCACCGGAGAGGATCACTGCTACGGCAAGACTCCGATGCAGACTTTCTTGGATTCGGTTTTTCTGGAGCGGGAGAAGATGCTCGACGCAAATTTTTCCTCCGCACCGGAGCCGGAGCGGAGCCCTGCGGAGGCGGGGGCGCGGCCGCGGGTATGGCCGCTTGAGCTTAACCAGAATGTCAGATCAAGTCTGAGCTATTCCATCAAATTGCAAGGTCACATTCTGCTCCAGCCTTTGTTCGCAACGCGACCGGCCCCTTCACGCAGTGTTACGAGTTGATCTGCGGCCAAGTTCTTGTGAGTTTCGTGCAGTCCGCTGGGCCAAAACACTTCTATATCAATCGAGGCCACGGACCCGAGGCCAAAATGCAACCGGGAGTCATTGCAGGAGTAGTAGCTCGACTGACTGACTACGGCTTGCACCTGTTTCTTACCACCATAATGGGCGATCACGCGAGCCCCGATGGCGCTTCGGTTGGATTTGACGCCCTCCAATTTCACTTTAATCCAGTGTTGCTTCGGGTCAACATCATTGCGCAGCAGCGACGGCGGCTCGTTCATATTCATGATCAGGACGTCCATGTCGCCGTCGTTATCGAAGTCTCCAAAAGCGCACCCCCGGCTGCTGTGAGGGGTTGTGATTCCTGTTCCGGCCTGTGTCGCCAATTCTTCAAAGGTGCCGTCCCCGAGATTGCGAAACAAAACTCGCGGTGTCTTGTGGGAATATTGCGGGAGTTTTCGCTCAACCTCCGGATAAACGCTCCCGGTCACGATGAACACGTCGGGGTAGCCATCGTTATCGAGATCGACCATGCCGGTGCCCCAGCTCGTGTAACGGATCTCCACGGCAACTTTCGCCAAGCGCGTGACGTCCTCAAAATTGCCCTTCCCATCGCCACGATAGAAGCCAAATGTATCCCCGATAAAGTGGGTCTTGCAAAGGTCCAGATGGCCGTCGAGATTGTAGTCGCCGATACCGACACCCATTCCGGCTTGTTCCAAACCGTCGTCGCTAAGGGCAACACCGCGCATCACACCTTCTTCGCGAAAGGTGCCGTCATGATTGTTCATGAAAAGCAAGCTGGGAGTGGAATCACAAGCGACGAAGATGTCGGTCCAGCCGTCTTCATCGAAGTCCGCTGCGACGACGGTCATGCCGTAGGTTTCAGTTGCCGCCGCAATCCCTGCTTTCTTGGTGACATCGGTGAAGGTCCCGTCGCCATTATTGTGGTAGAGCACGTGGCTGCCCGTCGGCAACCCGCGCGGCCCGCAGTTAACCGGAATGCCCTTCCAGGTGCATGTAGAGTTCTGTCCGGGCACAGGAGCATGTTGGAGATCGAAGCGGATGTAGTTTGAGACAAAGAGATCGAGGTGGCCATCCCGGTCGTAGTCCAGGAACGCGCAGCCGGCGCCCCATCGCGGCGGACCTTCCTCCCAAAGGCCGGACTGCTTGGTCACGTCGGTGAAGGTTCCGTCGCCGTTGTTGCGATAGAGGCAATTGTGTCCGAAGTAGGTACAAAAGATGTCATCGAACCCGTCATTGTTGTAGTCGGCAACGCAGACACCGTTTGCCCACCCGACAGCTTTCAACCCCGCTTTGTCGGTAACATCGGTGAACGTGCCGTCGCGGTTGTTTCGGTACAGGCGATTCGTCGCCTCCGGCGGATCTCCATCCAGACGGGTTCCCGAAAGCAGGAAGATGTCCATCCAGCCGTCATTGTCGTAGTCAATGAAAGCGCAGCCGCAACCGTTGGCTTCGAGGATGTATTTCTTACTGTCCACTCCTCCGTAAATAACGGGTGAATGCAGCCCGGCCGCTTCCGCGATGTCGGTAAAGTGGGCGTTGAACGGCCGTCCTGATGGCGGTGGAGCAGCCTGGGCCTTGAGATCGCGCGATGCTACTCCTTGTTGAGAAAGGGCTCGCTGCGCTGCCGCACACAGCGAGAGCATCAGGAATGAACGACGAGTTATGCTCATGATCCAGCATCAACTCCCGGCATTCGGCTGCAGGTATTCGGAAAAGGACTCCAGAACAAAACACGTCCTCCGATTCGACCACCAGCGTATCAGGTCCGGCGGATTTTTTGAGACTCTCCTGCGTTACTTACTAGGGAACACGCACCGAAACAACCTTTCCCTCGAACTGGACGGTCGCATCGAAGTTAGAGGTGGGAATTATCCCCACGCCACGGGAGTCTGCGACGCGCACGATGCGAAAAACTCTGTGCTCCAGCATTCCCGGGAAGCTCCCATGACGATTCCCAATTGTGAGCGTTTCCGCTGTATCGTCCCAATGTATCGGAATGACGGAATAAGATCCGTGTTCGTAGTCGTAGTTGTCGCCTTCGTCTTCGTAGAGTGTGAAATCTCCATCCGTCCCCGCATAAATGCGGAGATCGATTGGATCTGCTTTTGCTGAGGCCGATTCCACTCGCGGGCCAAAAGCGAC
>Ga0116121_1000338_pt1 | contig 24564 bp, 23 predicted proteins | sample June2015DPH_13_1_FD_89725 | JGI IMG/M metagenome (GOLD analysis project Ga0116121, IMG submission 89725) | Peatland microbial communities from SPRUCE experiment site at the Marcell Experimental Forest, Minnesota, USA - June2015DPH_13_10 | ecosystem: Environmental > Terrestrial > Soil > Wetlands...
GCCGCCCAGTCGCTGAGCCGCGAATTCCAAGGGGCATACCGCGACATTCACGACCTGGTATTGGCCCGTTCTTCCTCGGGAAAGCTCGCCAGACTGTTGTTGTCGTGTGCTCCCCAAGGCAACCTGGACGAGCAACGCCTGCGTTCCGCTATGACCCATGAAGAGATGGCGCAGCGGATCGGCTCCTCGCGGGAGACGGTCACAAGATTACTAAGTCATTTGAAGAAAAAGAGGCTAATCCGGCTCGACGGGGCGACGCTCATCATTCGCGACCGAATCGGTCTGGAAGCGCTGGCGGTCTGAACCTTCCCCCAGGAGGCCGAACTCGAAACTGGAGCCGGCCTCCATTTTCATGGGCAACGAATGTGCCCTTACTCCCGATCGAGCGCATGTGGGTTGGACGTGTACACTGGCACGTTAATCAAGGATCTATTCGCATCGGTCGAAAGGGCTGAGCGAGCCGCTGCCGCGCGGTCACGCCAAAGTGCGCCCTCCCAGGCGGCAGCGGAGATGAACACCGGGGCGATGAAAGTTGAGACAATGGCCCCGGAGAACCGCAGTCTAGGGGCGCCGAACTCACAGCCCGAAAAGCTCGCGCAGTCGCTTCGTCTGAGCCCGGCTGACTGGAATTTCGCTCTGCTTCTTATCGTCCATGCGCAACTGATAGGAACTCTTGAACCAGGGCACGACTTCGCGAATACGATTGATGTTCACCAGATAAGACCGGTGAGCCCGCCAGAACAAGCCTGGATCCAGGCTGGCGAGTAGTTCCTCCAAAGTACGGCAGTTGGAATGGCCTTCCATGCCCGACGGGCCAGCCGTCACCACTGTAATCACACCATCCTCAATCGAGGCGTAGCAGATCTCTCTTTGGTCCACCAGAAACATTCGTCCCACAGCCTTGAGTAGGATTTTCGAGGTTTGCGGTTTTGGCGCCTGCAGCATACGCATCAAGGCGTCGATTTTCTCGGCTGGCAATCCCTCCGCTCCCTGCTGGGCGCGGGCCTTCTGTACTGCCAGCGCGACGCGCTTCTTATCGAAGGGTTTCAGAAGATAATCCACCGCGTTCACCTCGAACGCCTTCACCGCATACTGGTCAAAAGCCGTGGCGAAAACGATCTTGGGCAGGGGAATTTTCTTGTCGAGGAGTTTCTTGATGACGCCGAAGCCGTCGAGCCCGGGCATCTGGACGTCGAGAAAGACGAGATCAGGGCTGTGTTCTTTGATAAGGTTGACGGCCTCAAGGCCGTTTTTCCCCTGGGCTACCACATTCACGTCGCCCGCGCTCTTGAGCAGGTAGGCAAGTTCATCGCGGGCGAGTTGCTCATCGTCCACGATTACCGCAGAAAGGGGCATTCCGTCTCCTGAGATCGGGCTCTCAGAAAAGTATAGCGAGCGCGTTTTGTCAGAGTCAACGCCGGCGATCTCTCGGTGCCGACCTCCCAGACAGTAAGATCGATGGGAGCTTTAGTGCGGCGGCTGCATCTGCATCATGCCGCCCATATCCATCTTGGTGAAGCCGGCCGGGATCTCGAACAGACTGGCCGGTTGCGCTCCCTCTTGTATATTGCGAAGCTCTCCGTCATTGCTCTTGCCCTGCCATTTCACCGGAAATCGCAACTTAGGGTCGAGCCAGAAGTGGCTGACATCGCCGCTGGCATTGGTGGTCTCGTATTTCACGGTGTTCCGGCCGTTCACGGTTTCGCTGCCCACCTTGTGGCAGCTTGCCCCGTTGTGCCCCATCTTCTGCCAGTCGCCGCAGGCATTCTCGACATCGCCGGTCCGGAAGAAGGCAGAGGCATATCCCATCCGCTGGGTTTGGGCCTGCGCGGGCATCTCCATATACATGTGCTGCTGGGCCATCACGACCATTGAGGTTTGGGTGGCGAAATTCATGATGACGGCGCCTCCGGCATGGGGGCCGGAATTTTGCGACTCGATACGGATTTTGTCCTTGGCGAAGTAGATTTTGGCCTGAGTGGGCGTACCCGGTTTCTGCAAGTCGACGATCTCCGCGGAAAACTCAGACTGCGCCAGCAGGAAGCTGGAGGCAAGCATGAAGGCAAAGAAACACGAGATACGAGCGATCCATCGAAGCATGTGAATCTCCTTAATGTTGTGCGCCGGCTAGGTCTCGGCGCATCGCGTGCGCTCTGGGGGAAGTGCGGTGGAAGCATAACAGAAGTCGACCCCGCGAGACAGCGCTGCAGGTTAAGTTGCTTCCCATTAAGTATGGCTGTGGGACGTAGCCAACCGCGCGGTCGTCACACCACATTCTCCAGCGCCAGCGCCATGCCCAGACCGCCGCTGACGCAGAGCGTGGCCACGCCACGCTTTGTGTTGCGCTTCAGCATCTCGTGCAACAACGTGACCGTGATGCGCGTGCCGGTGCAGCCGATAGGATGCCCGATTGCGATCGCTCCGCCGTTCACGTTGAGCCGGTCGCGGTTGAAATTCAGTTCGCGGTCACAGGCCAGCACCTGCGCGGCGAAAGCTTCATTCAGCTCAATCAAGCCAAATTCGTGCAGCCTGAGGTTGTGCTTCTCCTCCAGCTTGCGTAAGGCCGGGACGGGGCCAATCCCCATCGTGCGGGGATCGACTCCAGCCGAGGTTACAGCGGAGATTCGCGCCAGCGGCTTCAGGTTATTCGTCTTTACGAAATGTTCGCTGGCGATGACGACAGCGGCAGCGCCATCGGTAATTCCTGAAGAATTTCCGGCGGTCACCGTTCCGGTTTTCGAAAATACGGGAGCCAACTTGCCCAGCTTTTCCATGCTTGCGTCTGGGAACGGATGTTCGTCACGGCTGAAGGCGGTTGTGCCTTTCTTGCTTTCAATGGTGACCGGGGCAATCTCGGCATCGAACCGTCCGGCGGCAATGGCCCGCCCGGCGCGGGTTTGCGACATCAGCGCATATTCATCCTGCTCCTCGCGCGAAATCTTGTAGTGCTCGGCCAGCACCTCGGCGGTTTCGCCCATCACCATTTTCGCCATGGGGCAGAAGAAGCCGTCGCGATACATGCCGTCGACCAGTTCCTGATTGCCCAGCCGATATCCCCAGCGCGCTTCGAGATAGTAAGGAAGGCGCGACATGGATTCCGTGCCACCCGCCAAAATGCAGTTCGCATCGCCGAGCAGAATCGCCTGGTAGGCCAGCGCGATTGACTTGAGCCCCGAGGCGCAAGCTTTGTTCACGGTGAAGGCCGGCACTTCCTGCGGCACTCCGCTGCGGATGGAAATCTGCCGCGCCGGATTCGGTCCGCCGCCGGCCTGCCGCGCATTGCCAAAGACGGCTTCTTCCACTTGTTCCGGCTGAATTCCGGCGCGCTCCATCGCAGCTTTGGCGGCTACCACGCCCAAGTCCGCTGCCGTCAGAGAGGCCAGCGATCCTCCGAACTTCCCGATCGGCGTGCGCACCGCGGAGAGAATATAGACTGCCGGCAAAGTGTCGCCTCCAAAGCCTTGAGTCTAGCAGGACGGGGAAAGGCGTTTCAAAAATTTCCTTGACATGGTCCATCGAGTGGATGTAAAAGCCATAAGGCTTCAACAAGAGCGAGCGCTCGCTTTGTTGACTGAACATCCGAAATGGGGTTTCGGAGATAAATGCCCAAGCTGCTCGACCGCACCATCGAGAAGAACAAACGCAAGATTGAGCGCGCCGCCCTGCAACTCTTTACTCGAAGGGGGTTCCATGGCACTACCGTCCGCGAAATTGCAAAAAAGGCCGGGATTTCCATGGGCAAGCTTTACATCTACTACGACACGAAAGAAGACATCTTCATCGACCTGGTCAATCACCTGGGCCGCAAGATGGAGGCCATCCGCCAGAAGGAGCTCATTCCCCTGATGGCATCGCTGGATCCAGATTCCCTCAGAAATCTGGCCAGAGCGATCGGGCGGGTTGTCTCCGAAAATCTGGATTACTGGCGTCTGATGTACATCGATGTGGTTGAGTTTCGGCATAAGCACTTCATTCATAGCTTTCGTGAAACCGCGGGAGGCCTCCGGATGTACGGGAATGCGGTGATTCGGAAATCGAAGGTCAAATTCCCGGCCGGAGTAGATCCCTCGCTCGCCTATACCGCTATTTACTTGCAATTCTTCACCTACTTCCTAGCTGAAGAGCTTTTTGGAGCCAAACGACACCTAGCCATGAGCGACGAAGAGGCTATCGATCAACTCGTTCTTCTCTATACCGGAGGACGCGTCGTATCGGGCAAACGAATTTAGCGGCTGGAGCCACAAGGAGAAGCTATGCGACTGCGGAGGGCTGTTTCACTTTTCACTTTGACAGGGTTTTTCTTGATTGCCGGTCTCGTGTCGGCGCAATCCCCGACGACCGGGCAGATCACCGGAGTCGTGCGAGATTCGAGTGGGGCCGTCATCGGCAATGCGAAGGTCACTCTGACGAGCACGGCCGGAGTACAGCGCGAGACCAGCAGCGATGCGGCCGGGCATTATGCCTTTTCGCTGGTACCCCCTGGAGCGTACCGGGTCGAAACAGAAAGGGCCGGATTTGGCAAGGCGACGGCAGAAGGCGTGGTCGTCCGCATCACTGAGATTACGAGCCTGGACATCCACCTTAAAGTAGCCGCGCAGATGGCCGTGGTTGAAGTCATGGTAGAACCCGCCCTGGTGCAAACCGAGGATGCAGCCCGGGGCACGGTCATCGAGCAGGAACAGATCCGTCAGCTACCACTCCCGACCCGGAATTTCCAGCAACTGCTCACGCTGACGACGGGGACGTCAGGTCCTGTGCAGAACTCGTCCGAGTTGGGCCGGGGTGCGGCGCCAATCTATGTCAACGGAAACCGCTCCACCTCGAACTCCGTGGTCATCAACGGCACTGACGCGAACTCCATTGGCACGGGTTCCCTGCCCAATCTGGCGGTACCTGCAACCGATTCTCTGGAGGAGTTCATCGTTCAGACCAGCCAATTTGACGCGTCCCAGGGCCGCGTTGCCGGCGGGATTGTGGCCGCCGTCACCAAATCAGGGACTAATAATCTGCATGGAAACCTTTACGAATTCTTCCGCAACGACGCACTCAATGCCAACAACTACTTCCTGAACGGATCCAGCGTTCCACGCCCGCCTTACAAACGCAATCAGTTCGGAGGCACACTGGGCGGCCCCCTGGTGAAGGATCGTCTGTGGTTCTTTCTGTCCTATCAAGGAAGCCGGGAGATCAACGCCACGTCGTTGTTAAACTCCATCGGGACCGTCTTCGTTCCCGCAAATCTCTCGAACGACCGATCCGATGCTGCTATTGATGCGCTGGCAACGTCTTTCGCTTTGGTCGGTCCGACAACGGCGTGCCTGCCCGCATGCTTGAGTCCCACCGCGCAGTTTCTTCTGCAGGCGAAATTGCCCAATGGCTCTTACGTGATTCCCTCGGCACCGAACCCCAGCTCTACATCGAATGCTGCCGTTCCGGTACCGGTGGTAGGCACTTCCAAGTTCCGCGAAGACCAGTTCAATACGAACCTGGACTTCCAGGTATCCGCGAAGAACCGGTTGTCCGGCAAGTTCTTCGACGCGAACAATCCTGCCACGCAGGCTTTATTCAATCTGTTCGGACTTACAAACGCCCTGCCTGTTCCGGGTTTTGGCGGGACCGCGAATCTGAATCAAAGAGTGCTCTCGCTCGACGACACTGACGTATTGTCTCCGCATTTGGTAAATGACTTGCGGTTTGGCTACAGCATCATAACGACGGGCTCCCAACCGCAGGAGCCGTTCACCGCCTCCCAGCTGGGAATCACGTCTCCGCTGGGCAACCTGTTCGCGGGTATGCCGGAAATCTCGGTGGCAAACTATTTCGACTTGGGAGCCAGCCCATTCGCCGACAACGGTGGAATCGAGAAGACGTACACGATTGGCGACACATTCAGTTGGCAGAAAGGCCGCCACAGTTTGAAGGCCGGCGTGGAGTACAAGCATCACGATCTGAACGAGACCTTCAACCTTTACACGCGCGGCCAGATGTTCTTTCTCGGATTTTCCGGCAACGCCTTTGCCGATTTCCTGGGAGGCTACCTCGGTACGGCCGGGCTTACTATCATGGGCTCCGGGGTGAACAACCGGGATGTTCGGGCACACGACTGGAACGGATTCTTCAATGATGACTGGCGTGTGACGGATCGGTTAACGCTTACGCTCGGCGTCCGCTACGATTTCTTCGGTCCGTTTACCGAAGCCCAAGGGCGCTTCGTCGGATTCGATCCGACACAGCTCACAACCGTTCCCATACCCGCGGCCGACGGCGGCGGCGTGGCCATCACCGGGGGATTTGTACAGGCATCCAATGCGAAGAACCCCGTGCCTGGGATCCCGACGGTGCAACCGTCGCTGGTTCCTTCCGACAAGAACAACTTTGCCCCTCGAATCGGCTTTGCCTGGCAACCTCGGTCCGACAATCGCCTGGTGGTGCGTGGTGGTTACGGGGTTTACTACGATCGAGCGAATTCGCGGCTGCTCAACAATCAGATCCTGGACTTCCCCTACTACACGCTGGCACAGGCACTGTTGACGCCGATCAGCACTCCGTTCGTGAATGTTCCACAGCCGGGCAGCTTTCCTCTGGCTTTCAACAACGCCGCGCTGTTTCCGTTTGGCGGCCCGCCGGCGTTGATGACCCAAGCCCCAACTCTCCTTTCACCGTTCGGCATCGCTGAGGTTTCCGCCAACGGCATTTATCCGGACATCCACGACTTCCGCACGCCATATATTCAACAATACAGCCTGGGTATTCAGAACGAGTTTGCCCACGACTGGATGTTGGATCTGGGTTACGTTGGCTCGGCGGGACGAAAGTTGTACCGCCTGGTTGATCTCAATCAGGAAGTCGCGCCAGCTGCTTTCGCGCCGGGACCATTGAGTCCCGGATTGTCCAGTCTCGCGGTGCAGGGCTTCGGTGTCCACGCGATGCAGAGTTCGTCGGATTCCAGCTACAACTCTCTGCAGGCCAGCGTGACCAAGCGATTCTCTCACGGGCTGACATTGCTCGCTTCTTACACCTGGAGCCATTCGCTCGATGATTATTCCGGCGATCCTACAGGAACCAGCGACGTCACGGTGGTCCCTGGAAACCAGGCGCCCGGCTTCCTGAATAACTACGCAAGTTCCGACTTTGACCGTCGCCACCGATTCGTGTTCAGCGGTATTTATGATTTGCCGAGGTTCTACAAAGGCGCTTCCGGTTTCGCCCGCCGGGCGGTAAACGGCTGGGAACTGGCCAGCGTTCTGACACTGCAGAGCGGCACGCCATTCTCGGTTCTGACCAATGCCACGGCCTTCGTGCAGGCGCGCGCCGACTCCGTTCCGGGGTGCAATCCGGCAGGGAGCGGCAGCGTCGAATCCAGGCTGCTTGATTACTTTAATACCGCTTGTTTTGCGCCCGCCACCGCCGTGGGCGATTTCGGGGACAGTGGACGAAACATCCTGCGCGGGCCTAATCAGCGCAACGTCGACATCTCGATCATCAAGTACTTCCCAGTCACCGAGCGGACGAAGCTGGAATTCCGGGGCGAGTTCTTCAACGCGTTCAACATGGTCAGCTTCGCAAACCCAGTCAACATCCTCGCATCCGCCAACAAGGGACAGATTGTGGAAACCAGCACTGGACCGCGAGTGATTCAGTTCGCACTGAAGTTGAATTTCTAGAACTTTGAACCTATAACGAAGATGCTTCCGAAGGAATCCATTAAAGTGACTCGTCACGCTCTGGGACGCGTGTCCGGTGACGCAGTGGAGCTCGCCTTCGGTTATTGGCCCGGCCGGGGCGCGCCGGTAGTTGCCCTGCACGGCCTGACGGCTTCACACCTGAACTTCATCGGCATTGCCGAACGCTTGGCGGGCCGATGCGCCCTCTTTGCGGTCGATCTGAGAGGCCGCGGCGATTCCGACAAACCCGAGGGACCGTACGGCATCGCGCAACACGCGCGGGATGTGGCGGTCGCGATGCGCGCCATGGGACTCGGCCCCAGCATCGTCACGGGGCACTCGATGGGCGCTTTCGTGGCGACTGCGCTCGCTGCGCAGGAACCGAGCCTTGTATCCGCGCTCGTTCTGATCGATGGGGGTTATGTGCCCGATGCGCCCGTCACCAATTCTCCCGGGCAGGACGCTCACGCTGCACTCGCACAACGTATCGCGCAGTTGCGCCAAACCTATCCTTCGCGCCAAGACTATCGGGAGTTCTGGCGAACCCAGCCACACTTTCCTCCCGCAGAATGGAATCCCTGGGTGGAAGCCTTTCTGGACTATGAAGTCGGCGGAGATTTGCCCGTGCAACCGAAAGCCTCAGAGGCGGCAGTGCGCGCCGATCTGGGGGAAGCGTATCAGCGCACCGCGATCACCGAGCGCTTGCAATCCATTCGCGTGCCGACGCTATTCCTCCGCGCCGAAAGCGGCTTAACCCCTGGGCAGGCGCCACTGTTTCCGGATAAGGTCGTAACAGAATTCCGCTCTTACGTCCCCCAGGTCGAAGACCACAAATTCGCCGGCACCACCCATTACACCATCGCACTGGGTGAATGTGGAGCGACGAGGATCGCCGACCTTATCTCTGAACTAGCCAGCCGGGCAATCGCGAGCTCGCCTCGCTCCCCGGCGACGGCATAAGTTAAGCAAAGAGGTTTATCCAGCGGAGGACCTTATCGACATGGCAGAACGAGGATGGATAGCCGGGACCGCTCGCGCTGCCGGGGGCTCACGCAATTTCAGGCTCTGGACGCCCGGAACGCTGGGCAGCGGAGGCTCTTGGCCTCTCGTCATGATGCTGCACGGCTGCACGCACAATGCGCAGGATATGGCAGAAATCTCCGGGATGAATGACGTGGCCGAAGCCAATCGGTTCCTGGTCGTTTACCCGGAACAGTCGCGGTTGGCCAATCTGCTGAAGTGCTGGAACTGGTTTGATCCCAAACATCAGAAGCGTGATGCTGGGGAACCCTCGATTCTCGCGGCGGTCGTCGATCAGGTTCGCTCCACGCAAAACGTCGATCCAGATCGGGTTTACGTGGTGGGAGTTTCCGCCGGGGCGGCGATGGCCTGCATTCTTGCCGCAACTTACCCGGATGTCTTCGGCGGTGTGGCTATGTTTGCTGGAGCTGAATTTAAGGCCGCCAGCAGCGTTTCCGAGGGGATTGCCGCCATGAAGCAAGGGGGCCCGGATCCGATCCGGCAAGGGCAGCTCGCTTTTGAAGCGATGCGCAGCGGCCTCGCGCACAAGAAGAGGCGGCGCATGCCGGTGATCGTGTTTCATGGAACCGCGGATACCCACGTGAGCGTCGTCAATGCCGAGCAAACCATCGCCCAGTGGAGCAAAACGAATGCGTGCCTCGCGGCGGAAAATTCTGAGAGCGGATTCACTCTGACGGAAAGCATCATCGACGCCAAAGTCTCAGACAAAATGCCGAGCGATTATGCCTATCGAAGGCACATCTATGTGGAGGCCAATGCCCGTCTTTTGATGGAGAAGTGGATGGTCCAGGGTCTTGGCCACGCCTGGTCGGGCTCTCCCAAGCCCAGCCAGTACGGTGACCCCAAGGGACCCCAGGCCAGCGCGGAAATCTGGCGCTTCTTTTGCGAAGCCCGCTCGCCGCGCCAGGAATCGAGCGAGACATCAAAATGAACATTGGCTCGCTTCTTCCCAGCCATGCCCGCTATCGTCCGGATCACACCGCCGTGGTTTTTGAAGATTCCCGCCTCAGCTTTCGGGAGTTCAATGCCCGCGTCAACCGGCTTGCCAATGCGCTTTCCAGTCTGGATGTGAAGAAAGGTGACAAAGTCGCGACGATCCTGCCCAACTGTTTGAGCTTGCTTGAGACCTACTGGGCAGTGGCAAAGATCGGAGCCGTGGTCGTGCCGCTCAGTCCTCTTCTGCGGGAGAAAGCCTTGACCGCGCTCCTTAAGGATTCCGATGGCGGGACGATTATCGCGAGTCCCGATTTTGCGGAGCCGCTTGCCACCATCCGGCATGAACTGCACAACGTTCCGGACGAGCGCCTCATCGTGACTGCGTCATCCCCCGTCCCAGGATTTCAAACCTACGACGAACTCACCTGTCAGGCCAGCGAAGCCGAACCTCCTAAAACCGAAATTGTGGACGGCGATCCCTACAACATCATTTACAGCAGTGGCACGACCGGCACGCCCAAGGGAATCGTACACACGCACTACATTCGCGCCATATACTGCACGCTCTTTGCTTCGACCTTCCGCATGAGCCCCGAGAGCGTGGTGCTCCATTCGGGCTCAATCGTCTTCAACGGCGCTTTCCTTACACTCATGCCCGCGATGTATCTGGGAGCGAAGTACATCCTGCACAGAAGCTTTGATCCGCGGACGTTTGTGGAAACCGTGGCGCGCGAAAGCGTGACCCACGTCATGATGGTCCCGTCGCAGATTGTCGCGCTCCTGGGTTCGCCGTACTTTTCGGCAGAAGCGCTTAAGTCCCTCGAAATGATCGGTACCGTTGGCGCCCCGCTGCACCTGGAGCACAAAGAAAAGCTGAATCACTGCCTGCCCGGCAGGTTTTACGAACTCTACGGGCTCACGGAAGGGTTCATGACGGTGCTCGACAAGAATCATTATGCGTCCAAGCCCTGTTCTGTTGGCCCGCCGCAACCGTTTTTTGAGATGCGGATCATAAATTGGCAAGGAAAGGACGTGCCTCCGGGAGAAATCGGCGAGATTGTCGGGCGTGGGCCAGCGCTCATGCCGGGTTATTACAAACGGCCTGATTTGACCGCCCAGGCAATTGTCGACGGCTGGCTGCACACCGGCGACCTGGGATACGTCGATGAAGACGGATTCCTCTATCTAGTGGATAGAAAGAAGGACATGATCATCAGCGGCGGCACGAATGTTTTCCCGAAGGACATCGAGGAAATCATCGTGCAGCATCCGGCGGTTCGTGAAGCCGCAGTATTTGGCATCCCGAGCGAGAAGTGGGGTGAGACTCCACTGGCTGCGGTCATTCTGCACCAGCCGGACACCGTCACCGCCGAGGGGCTGCGCCAATGGATCAATGAGCGTGTAGATGCGAAAAATCAACGTGTCAGCGCAGTCACGATCGTGGACGACTTTCCCCGCAGCAGCGCGGGAAAGACGCTGAAACGCTTGCTCCGCGAACCCTACTGGTCTGGGCGAGACGAGAAAATCTAGAATTTCTCCTGGCAATATTGGCGATCATGGTGCCGGGAGCGCGCCTGAAAGCCGACCAGAGTGAGCTCAGGTCGCGGCCTTCGAGCCAGTCATGACGGCTGCATCGGTAAGCGCCATGGTGCCAAACCGGGGCAGGGCGGGCCTCACGGGCTGGCAAAGTCTGGTTGCCATTAAGGGTGACATTCTCTTGGAGCACCGATAACTGAGATACTCGTTTGCCCTGATTCGTTCCCCTTCTATAGAATTAGAGGTTTGCTGCCCTCAGTCGAAAGCCGCAAGCAGGTTCCTTCCGATTCTTAGCTAACGAGCGAAGAGCGTCATTATGAAAATCCATGAGTACCAGGGAAAAGCGATTCTTAAGAAGTATGGTGTAACCGTGCCACGCGGGACGATGGCGACCTCGCGCGAAGAAGCCGACTCCGCGGCGAAAGAATTGTTTAGCGCTGGAGCGACTGGCGTAGTGGTCAAAGCGCAAATTCACGCGGGCGGGCGCGGCAAGGGCGGAGGCGTGAAGATCGCCAGGTCTGCCAATGAGGCGGGAGACATCGCCGAAAAGATGCTGGGCATGAAGTTGATCACGCATCAGACAGGCCCCGAGGGCCGCATCGTGCGGCGGTTGCTGATCGAGGAAACTCTGCCCATCGAAAAAGAGTTGTACCTGGGAATTTTGGTGGACCGCGCCGAGGGTAAGCCCGTATTCATGGCCTCGGCCGCGGGCGGAATGGAGATCGAGCAGGTCGCGGCGGAGAATCCCAACGCGATTCTGAAACAGCACATCGATCCTGGCATGGGCCTCGAAGCATTCCAGGCGCGCAAGATGGCTTTCAAGCTTGGACTGAGCGCCAAGCAAATCAATCCCGCGGTGCAATTTCTTTCCAACCTGTACAAAGCATTTCTCGATACCGATGCTTCGCTCCTCGAAATCAATCCCTTCATCACTACCACCGACGGCCGGCTCTTCGCGCTCGACGCCAAGCTGACCTTCGACGACAACGCGCTGTTTCGTCATCCTGATATTCGCGAACTGCGCGACATTACGGAGGAAGATCCGCTCGAGGTTGAGGCCTCAAAGTACAGCCTGAACTACATCAAACTCGATGGCAGTGTGGGCTGCATGGTGAACGGCGCCGGGCTGGCCATGGCCACGATGGACATCATCAAGTACGCCGGCGGCATGCCCGCGAACTTCCTCGACGTGGGCGGCGGCGCGAGCGCGGAGCAGGTGGCGCACGCATTCGAAATCCTGCTCAGCGATAAGAATGTGAAGGCGGTGCTGATCAACATTTTTGGCGGTATTCTGCGCGTGGATACGCTGGCGACGGGCGTGGTGGAAGCGGCGAAGAAAACCAACATCAAACTTCCCGTGGTGCTGCGCCTCGAAGGTACAAACGTGGATGAAGGTAAGAAGATCCTGATGAATTCCGGGTTCAACTTCGTAGTGACCGACACCATGAAAGATGCGGCCGACAGAGTTGTAGCCGCGGCGCGAGGAGTGTAGCAAAGAAGCGAGCGACCGCCTCGGCATGACAATCACGGTCGCAAACGTAGTGAGGAATCATACTTATGGCTATCTTAGTTAATCAGAAAACGCGATTGGTGGTTCAGGGCTTGACGGGGCGCGAAGGCACCTTCCATGCCAAGGCCTGCGCGGCTTATGGAACGCAGGTGGTGGGCGGAGTGACGCCGGGCAAGGGCGGCACCACGCATGAAGGCTGGCCCATTTTTAACACGGTGCATGAAGCCGTGGAGAAAACCGGCGCCGATACCACTGTGATTTTTGTTCCTCCGCCGTTCGCGGCGGACGCCATTATGGAGGCAGCCGACGCCGAACTCGATCTTATCGTCTGCATCACGGAGGGCATTCCCACACTCGATATGGTGAAAGCCTGGGAATTTTTGCAGAACCGGCGCTCGCGATTGATCGGCCCCAACTGCCCTGGCATCATTTCGCCGGGTAAGTGCAAGATCGGCATTATGCCGGGGTCCATTCATAAAGAAGGTTCGGTTGGCATTGTTTCGCGCTCGGGCACGCTCACTTATGAGGCGGTGCACCAGCTCACGCAGCGCGGCGTTGGACAGTCCACCGCGATTGGGATTGGCGGCGATCCGATTATTGGGACCAACTTCCTGGATGCGCTCGACTTGTTCAATCGCGATCCTGAGACTGAAGCCGTGATCATGATTGGCGAAATCGGCGGCGACGCCGAGGAGACCGCGGCAGAGTTTGTGAAAACTCACATGAAGAAGCCGGTGGTTGGGTTCATCGCCGGACAGACTGCGCCTCCGGGACGCCGCATGGGCCATGCGGGAGCCATCATCTCCGGCGGCAAGGGAACGGCGGCAGAGAAGATCAAGGCCATGGAAGCGGCGGGAATTCGCGTGGCAAGATCTCCAGCGGACATTGGCGAGACCCTCGTCGCGGCTCTGGGAGTAAAAGTCTAGTATCAAGGAGCTAGAACCTAGTAGCGAGAGAAAGTCAACAAGCTAATCCGAATGACGAACGACTAAGGACAAACGACCAACGACGATTATGAAGACTCTACAACGTACTCTTACCATCGTGAAACCGGACGCCGTCGCCAAGAACGCGGTCGGCGACATTATTGAACAATTCGAGAAGAACGGCTTCCGCATTCTCGCCATGAAAATGCTGGAAATCTCCAAACATCAGGCGGAGCAGTTTTACGCCGTGCATGCGACCCGTCCGTTTTATGGCTCGCTCACCGATTTCATGTCGAGCGGAGCGATCGTGGCACTGGCTCTGGAAAAAGAAAACGCCATTGCCGACCTGCGCAAGCTGATGGGCGCCACCAATCCGGCCAGCGCCGAGGAAGGAACGATTCGGAAGAAATGGGCGTCCAGCATCGAGCACAATGCCATTCACGGCTCCGATGCCGAGGATACGGCACGCTTTGAATTGAGTTTCTTCTTCGCGGGATATGAACTGGCAAAATAGGCCACGGATTTCCACGGATCTCACAGATACAGATAAAGACCGGGCAGTGCTCCGGTCTTACTGGCAACTGGCTACCGGCAACTGACGACTGGTGTTATATGCCGATGGTTCAAATCACGATGCTGCAGGGACGCACCGTCGAGCAGAAGCGCAAGATCGCGAAACGGATCACCGACGCTCTGGTGGAAGAAGCCGGCGCTCGGCGCGAAGCCATCACCATCGCTTTTCAGGAAGTTTCGAAGGAAAGTTACGCTTCGGGCGGCGAGTTGATGATCGACAAAAAATAGTGGGCTCGCGGGCAAATCGCCCGCGCCACACAAGCCTACCCTAGCGGCTCGAACAGGTGTCCTTCCACGCGATCCGCAATTCTTGGCAGGTCTTTGCGGGCATACTGCAAGAAGTGTGGCGCGTTGCGATGCGCTTCGAGCGCGGCATCGTCTTTATACTGCTCGTAGATGAAGAAACGCCGAGCCTCGGTCTTGTGCCGGTGGACCTGGTACATCGAGCACCCCGGCTCCTTGCGGGATTCCTCGGTGAGCTTTGCAAACAATGCGGTCACTTCGGCTTCACGCCCAACCTTCGCCATCCAGGTAACTGCCAAAACCACCATCGTGCGCTCCTTACGTCGTCTTAGTGCCTGACCAATGGGAAGTCAATTCTATTTGCGGGATGAGGCTGCCTTCAACTCAGTAACGAAGTCTTCCATAAAGATAGTGTGATCCCGGTCCGGACCGGTTGAGACCAAGCCAATCCTCGCCCCGGCCTCTTCCTCGACGAACGCCAGATATTCGCGAGCCGGCTTGGGTAACTGGTCGAACTTAGTCACGCCTTGCGTGGAGGTTCGCCAGCCGGGCAACTTCCGATAAATGCACTCCAGCTTGTCGTAACCGCTGGCTTGCGCCGGAATCTCCATGGTCTTCTTCCCATCAACGATGTAACCGACGCAAACCGGAATCTCCGCCAACTCATCGAGCACATCCAGCTTGGTCACCACCAGCCAAGAGATGCCGTTAATCATGCCAGCGTAGCGCAACAGAGGCAAGTCGAGCCAGCCGGTGCGCCGCGGACGCCCGGTGACCGCGCCAAACTCGTTGCCGCGCACACGCAATTGCTGGCCAGCTTCGCCCTTCTCCTCGCTGGGAAACGGACCTTCACCGACCCGCGTGCAATAGGCCTTGGTAAGCCCGATCACGGACTCGATCGCGTTGGGCGCGACGCCGGTGCCGGTCGCAGCACCTCCCGAAGTCGCGCTGGAAGAGGTCACAAAAGGGTAAGTCCCGTGATCGATATCGAGCATGGTACCCTGCGCCCCTTCAAAGAGGATAGATTCACCGCCAGCCAACGCCTGGTTTAGCAGGACTGCGGTGTCGCATACAAAAGGCGCGATCTTCTCGGCTGCCGCGGCGTATTCCGTGTACATCTTGTCGGCATCGAGCGGTTCGGAATTGAAGAGCGCATGCGCAATCATGTTCTTTTCGCGCACCGCGTTGTCGATGTGCTTCTTCAGCAGTTGCAGATCGAGCAGATCCGCAACTCGAAGTCCGCGACGGCCCATCTTATCTTCATACGCCGGGCCGATCCCGCGCGAGGTGGTGCCAATCTTCACCCGTCCGGGGGCGTTCTCCGCCGCCAACTCGATCATGCGATGGTAGGGCAGAATCACCTGCGCGCGGTTCGAGACGAAAAGATTTCCGTCGACCCGCACACCTGCCTCGCGCAGCGCACCCACTTCCTTCAGAAAGGCCATGGGGTCCAGAACCACGCCGTTGCCGATCACGCTGCGGCACGCCGCCCGCAACACTCCGCAAGGCACAAGTTGCAGGACGAACTTCTTGCCGTTGATGATGACCGTGTGGCCGGCATTGTGGCCGCCAGCATAACGGGCTACAACGGAAAAACTCTCCGACAGGACGTCGACAATCTTTCCTTTACCCTCGTCGCCCCACTGGGCGCCGACAATCACCGCAGTTTTGCCTCGTTTCAATGCCCACTCCTAATCGGAGACTCGCGGACGCATAGTTGTACCGCGCCGGGGTCGCACACTCCTTGCCCCGCGGCAAATACTTATAGGCTTATGGGATGAAAAGCGGAGAAGATGTGTACGGAGTATCTTATCGCGCCCGTGCGGCGGATAGCAACGCGCGGAGCTGAACTGGCTGTCTTTGAAGGAAGAAACTTCCAGAGCGTAAACTGGAGAGCGTTATGAACGCCAAAGCTGGATACTCGACCCCTCTTTTGCACGTGGCAGAGATCGAGAAATCAATCCCTTTTTATGAACTGCTGGGATTCACCACTATCGACACAGATCGCTGCAATCCCCTGGGATGGGCGCGTCTGCACTGTGAAGACGGGTCCGCGGTGATGTTCCTGAGAGCAGAGGATGCGGTGGATTCATCCGCACAGGCAGTGATGCTGTGCATGTACACTCCCGACTTGACCGAACTGCGCGGGGGGCTCCTGGCCAACGGAATTAAGGTGCCGGCAATCAACCATCCGGAATATATGCCGAGCGGTAAAATTAACATTCTCGATCCCGATGGCTACAGAATAGAGATTTGCCATTGGGGAAAGCCGGAGCAGGAAGCGTGGGAGAAGCGAATCGGCGAAAGAAAGTAATCGGCAGGGACTTTACTCCGCGCGGTACTGCGGGTTTTCCGAATTCTGTTTTGTGACTCATGCCCAAGTTCGAGAAACACATCTTCGTATGCGGCAACCAGCGCCCTCCGGAAAACCCGCGGGGATGCTGCGATCCCAGCGGCCAGGCGAAACTGCAGAAACTATTCAAGCAGAAGCTGGCGGAACGCGGTCTCAAGGGCAAAGTTCGGGCCAACCAGGCAGGCTGTCTCGATCAATGCGAGCACGGCCCGAATCTCGTGGTCTATCCCGAAGCCGTCTGGTATGGACACGTTACGGAAGCTGACGTTGATGAAATCATTGAGTCCCACATCATCGGTGGCAAACCGGTCGAGCGCCTGCTGCTGGCCGATTCCTGCCTGAATACGACGACGTGCGAACACCGGAAGAGCAGTGGTCAGTGATCGGTCAGTCAGTGGTCGGTAAAGCCAAGAGCGGAATGCCGGCGCTACGGCGGTGTGACTGGCCACTGATCACTGCCCACTTGTCCGCTGCTTCTTGGTAGGCGCGGCAGGGATCGAACCTGCAACCACCGGTTTAGAAAACCGGTGCTCTATCCAATTGAGCTACGCGCCCACTAGCAAAATTTATCATAAGCTCCGGTTGGAGTATCATGCGGTGTCGCATTGACCATCGCCGCGCCATCCCGCCTCGCTTACATCGATTGGATGCGGGGCTTGGCCTGCGTCCTGATGTTCCAGACCCATTGCTACGACTCCTGGCTCAGCCCCAGCGCGCGGCAGAGCAAGTTCTTCATGTACTCACAACTGGGAGGAACCTTTCCGGCTCCTCTGTTCTTGTTTCTAGCCGGGATCTCGTTCGCCCTGGTAACCGAAAAGCTGTGGAAGAAGAATCTGGCGCCCGCGCAAATCGCCGCGGCCACCATCCGCCGCGGCGCGGAGATCTTTGCCTTCGGCCTGCTCTTTCGTTTACAGGAATATCTGATTGCCTGGGGTTGGGCGCCGCTCAGCGACTTGCTGCGCGTGGATGTGCTCAACACCATCGGCCTTTCCATGATGCTGATGGGGTTGCTCTGCTGGCTGGTGCTCTTCATCTCTGTTCGTATGCACCGCGTGGCGCAAGCCCGGCTCGCCCTCGTTCTCGCCTCCGCGGGAACGGCTGCGCTGATCTCTTTGCTTACGCCGCCGTTGTGGACAACCTGGCGCCCAAAGTGGCTGCCATGGCCGCTGGAAGCTTACATCGATGGCGTCCACAATCTGGGCAAACCGCAGGCCTGGCTCTTTCCCGTTTTTCCCTGGACGGCCTTCGCCTTCGCCGGGCTGGCCGTCGGATTTGTTTTGCAAAGCCAGTGGGCGCGGAAGCGCGAAGCTCCGACTTTTTTCCTCGCAGGTGCGGCGGGCCTAATTTTCATCGCAGCTTCCCGCTGGCTCGATGCCCAGCCGCATCAGCTCTATGCGGTCTACGATTACTGGCACACCAGTCCAAATTTCTTTTTGATTCGTGTCGGCATGCTGCTCGTCATCCTGACGGCGAGTTACGCATGGTGCCGCTGGGTTATCGGACAACTGCGCGCCGCACACTGGAGCTTCAGTCCTCTCATTCAGTTGGGGCAAGCTTCGCTGCTCGTCTACTGGGTACACCTTGAGTTCGTGTATGGACGAGTCTCCATCCTGCCCAAACATGTCCAGAGCATCCGCACCGCATCTTTGGGATTGTTGACGATCTTCCTGGCCATGCTTCTGCTGGCCTTCCTGCGCACGCGGACGAAAGGGCGCGGCACGGAGATTCTGGCTTGGTTTCGGTCCGGTAAACGCGAACCGAAGCCCGGTGCTTCTACCGGGTGAAGCAGCGCTACTGAAACTGCTTCGCGAACTCCACCACTTCGCGCTCCGCCCAACGGCCATCATCATTCGAGTCGCCATCGCGCTCGCCGACGAATGCGCAGTGGCCGCCGTCCTCGGTTTCGACATAGGTTATGTTGCGATTGGAGAGGATTCTCTCCCGCGTTTCCGGCAGAATGCGAATGAAGGGATCGTTGGCCGCGTGAATGATCAGCGTGGTACGCGTGATTCGGTCGATTACATGCGCGGCAGCGGCGCGGTCGTAGTAATCGTCAGCGCCGGTGAAACCGCAATAGTAAGCGGTCACGCGTTCGTCGAAGCCCCGCAGGGTTTTAACTCCGCGCAGGCGCGAGGCGTCGAAGCTGGCGGGAAATAGCTTCACTTTGCGGCGAAACCGCTGGAACAACTGCAGCAGAAAATAGTATTCGTAGATTCGGTTGGCGGGCTCGTGCAGCGCGTCGGCCCCGGCCGCCAGGTTTACCGCCGGACATACCGCGGCCACTCCGCGAAACTCCGCCGGACCATCGCTTCCCCATTCTCCTGCCAGCTTCAAAACCAGATTGCCGCCCATGGAGAAGCCAATGAGCACGAAGCCGGAAATTCCATCCTGCTCGACGAGGTTGCGCGCCACCGCCGCTACATCCCCCGAGCGGCTTGAGTTGTAAAGCGTGGCCGCGCAATGGTCCATGCCGCCGCAGTTGCGCTGGTTCATGCGCACCACGTTCATGCCCGCGGCCAAACCGTTCCGCGCGATTCCCAGCATGTATTGCGATTCGCTTGAACCTTCCAGCCCGTGCACCACGATCAGCGTCAGCGCCCTCCGGTCGTTTTGCCAATGACAATGGCACAGCACAGGCACGCCGGGTTCCACTTCGATGAGCCGCTGTTCGGCCGCCGGAAGGTCGATTCGGCGCGGGAGAAAAAAGGCAGCGAGGGTTTGCACATGGCCGCCCCGCAGCCAGGAACGCGGCCGGAAGGTGGACGGCACGAATGTTGGCGGCTTCTCTGTCAGGACGTTTCCGAGCTTCGGATCCGAACCTGTTTCTGAATCCGGAGGTCCGGGCACTGCCCCAGTTTGCGAAGTTCCCACAAATTGATTCTAATGGGAACAGAGAGTTGCACGGGAGTGATGGTCATGCCGATTTTTGAATACATCTGCCAGGAATGCCAGCACGAGTTCGAAGCACTGGTCTTCGGCCGCGACAAGGCCAAGTGCCCCAAGTGTCAAAGCAAGAAACTGAGCCCGCAGCTTAGCGTCTTCGCGATGTCGGCCAAGGATGGCACGGGCACGGCGGCTCCCAGCGGGGGTTGCGGCTCCTGCGGCGATCCTCGGGGTCCGGGCGCCTGCTCGCTCCGAGACCTCGATTAGCGGCCTCGCGCTCGCCCTGAATCCAGTCCAGCAAAACTTTCGGCATCGTTTCGCCTGTGACTGTGGTTACCTTTGCTTCCTCACCTGGCCCGCCTACGATCTCTTGAACCTGTCGATACCAAGGAGCATCGCATGGACCGGCGCCGGCAACCACGTGTCTTCGTTGAGCTTCCTGTACAGATCTACGGCATGGACGCGAATTCCCGCCCGTTCATTCAACCGGCCAGCCTGCGCACCATCAGTGGCCGCGGGGCCACACTGCAGTGCGTGGATGCTCGACTGAAGCCAGGCGACGTGGTCGACGTTTTGTATGAGGGAACGAAGGCTCAATTCCGCATTGTGTGGTGCGGCAAGCCTGGAAGCGCAATGGCGGGTGAAGTGGGAGTCGAGAATCTCTCCGCTGGGACTATGTTTTGGGATGTCGATCCACTGCGCTGTGCGGCTGCCGCAGGTCAAAGCTAGATCAACTTGCCCGGGCTGCGGGCTATTCGTTTCAGATTCCTCGCGTAGTAACCAAACCTGCGAAACACTCCGACCTGTTTGAATTCCTGAGGGCAAAAAAGCAATCGGTGGGGAGGGCTGAAACCCGCGCCATGCGAGCCATTTCCAGTATGAAGCGGAAACGCCGCGAAGGCAAGCGGAAAGCAAAGCAGAAGCGCGAATTTTCGGCCCTGCGCCAAATACTCCGCGGGGGTTCTCGCGGAATTAACTGCGGCTCCAGCTCCAGGTTGTAAACTCACGAGAGATGCAGGTAAAGATTCTTGGTTCGGCGGCCGGAGGCGCGTTTCCGCAGTGGAATTGCGCCTGCCCAAATTGTCGCGCGGTGAGAGCCCGCACGTTTCACGGCAAGCCCCGCAGCCAGACCCAGGTTGCGATCACGCAGGATGGCCGCTCGTGGTTTCTGCTGGGCGCATCTCCGGACCTGCGTGCGCAGATCGAAGCCACGCCTGAGTTGCATCCGCGTGATGGCCTGCGCCAGTCGCCAATTGCCGGCGTGGTGCTGGCCAACGCCGATCTCGACCACGTTCTCGGACTGCTCCTGCTGCGCGAACTCCAGCCGCTGCGCATCCATGCGACCGCTTCAGTTCGCCGCATTCTCCTTCAGGACAATTCGATGTTCGGCATGCTGCAGCGCATCCCAGATCAAACGAAGTGGGCTGATTTTGAATCTGGAAGAGAATTTTCTTTGCGCAATTCTCAAGGCGAGGACTCCGGCCTCCTCTGCCGGCCGCAGTCGCTGGGTTCTCATTATCCCTCCTATGTCACGGCAGAGCGCCAGTCGCGGCTTTCCCCCGGCGAAGCTTCCTTGGGCTTTTTCATCGATTCGATTTCCGGTGGGCGCTTGGCCTATATGCCGGCTGTGCCTCAAGTGGATGACGCACTCCTCCAACAACTCGACGCCTGCGACGTCCTGCTCTTCGACGGCACGTTTTGGAGCGACGACGAACTGATTCGCGTACAAGGCAGCGGACAAACCGCTCGTCAAATGGGCCACATCCCCGTTGAAAGCACTCTTGCGAAGTTGGCGGGACTGCGCCGCCCGCGTAAAATATTCCTACACATCAATAACACCAATCCCATGCTGGACGAGGCGAGTCCGCAATATCGCCAGGTGCGGGGCGCGGGCTGGGAGATCGCGGAGGATGGATGGCAGTTCAACCTGTAGAAACCGAAACAGCATCGCAATCCGCTCGCCTGCTTTCGCTCGAGGAGCTACGCGCCACATTACAGGCCACCGGCGAGGAGCGCTACCATCATAAGCATCCTTTTCATTTGTTGATGCACGAAGGCAAGCTTAGCCGCGGACAACTGCAAGCCTGGGCGCTGAACCGTTATTACTATCAGAGCATCATCCCCATCAAAGATTCGATCATCCTTTCCCGCGGCCCCGACCCGGTTTTCCGCCGGGCCTGGCGCAAGCGCGTGGTCGACCATGATGGCGACGCCACCAGCGAAGGCGGTATCAAGCGCTGGGTGAAGTTGGCGGAGGCGACAGGGCTCAATCCATCCGACGTCCGCGCCGGCAAAGGCATTCTTCCCGCGACCCGCTTCGCGGTCAATGAATACCTGAACATCGTTCGCAGCCGCACTCTGCTGGAGGCGGTCGCTTCCTCGTTAACAGAATTGTTTTCCCCGCAGCTGATCACGCTGCGTGTCGATAAGTTGCGCCAGCATTATCCCTGGCTGGCAAACGGTCTGGATTATTTTGAGGCCAGGCTTTATCAGGCACCGGAAGATTCGCAGTTCGCCGTGAACTACGTTTTTGACAATGCGAAGACGCGGGCCGAGCAGGAGCTGGCGATCCAGGCCCTGCGCGACAAGTGCGACATTCTATGGGCCCAACTCGACGCGCTCTATTTCGCCTACGTGCAGCCGGGATGGCCGCCGCCCGGAGCGTTCCGCATCGAGGCCAGCTAGCATGAGTTCACCCCCCAACTTTGTCATTCCGACCGGAGCGGAGCGAAGTGGAGGAACCTGCTTTAATTTGCAGCTCCTCCGCGGATTGCCCGTATCTATGCTGCGGGCTTCCGGGGGACGACACTAATGCCTCCTCCCGAAGATTCCAGCCAGCCCCGCCTGGCCGCCGGCTGCCGCTGGGGAGCAGAGAACCGGGGTACCGAGAACAAGCCCGGCAACGAAGAAGAACGTGTCATCCTGTTTCCCGAAGGCGCGATCAAGCTGCAAGGCACCGGCCGCCAGGTGCTTGAGCGCTGCGACGGTCAGCGCACGTTCGCCCAGATCATCGCGGAATTGCAGGCCAAGTTCGCTGACGCCGACCCGGTAAAGATTCGCACCGACATCAGCCAGTTCCTCGAGCAATTGCGGCACAAGCGGATTGTTGATTATTAGTAGTTCATGATCTGACGGCATTACTCATGATTCCCAATCCGCTCGCCCTCATCGCCGAGATCACGCATCGCTGCCCGCTGCACTGCGTTTACTGCTCGAATCCGTTGGAGTTGGCTGCGGTCAGTTCGGAGCTTTCCACCGCTGAATGGATCGACGTCCTCCAGCAGGCGGGCAAGCTGGGGATGCTTCATGCTCACTTCACCGGAGGCGAACCGCTGGCTCGCCCCGATCTCGTGGAACTCATCGCGGCTGCGCGCGCCGCAGGTCTCTACACAAATCTAATCACCTCGGGCATCGGACTTGCGGAGCCGCGCTTAAAGGCGTTGGTCGACGCCGGGCTCGATCACATCCAGATCAGCTTTCAGGATTCGCGGGAAGACTCCGCCAACTGGATTGCCGGAACCAAAGCGCACGCCCACAAGATTGAATTGTCGCGGATCGTCCGCCGCTACAAGATCGCTTTCACGGTGAATCTCGTCATCCACCGGCAGAACATTGACCACCTCGAGGAGATGATCTCTTTCATCGAGCAGCTCGCGCCCGAGCGCATGGAGATCGCCCACACTCAGTATTACGGCTGGGCGTTACAGAATCGGGCTGCGCTGCTGCCCACCCGCGTACAGCTTGAGCGAGCAGTGGAAATCGTAGCCGCGGCGGAGAAGCGCCTTGCCGGACGCATCCGCGTTGATTCGGTCGTACCCGATTACTATGGGCGCTACCCCAAGGCCTGCATGGGCGGATGGGGACGGAGATTGATGCTCATCAATCCTGCAGGAAAAGTTCTTCCCTGTCATGCCGCGGAAATCATTCCCGACCTCACATTCGAGAATGTTCGTGAGCAAACCCTGGAGTTCATCTGGCAGCAATCTCCCTCGTTCCAGCGCTTTCGTGGGGAAGAATGGATGCCGGAACCATGCCGCAGCTGCGACCGGCGCGCGGAAGATTTTGGCGGATGCCGCTGCCAGGCTCTGCTTCTCGCCGTCGATGCGGCCGCTACCGATCCGGCCTGCTCGCTGGCGCCCGCTCACTATATCGTCGAGGCGGCACTGGCCGAAGCCAATTCCAGCGCAGCGGTTTCGCAGCCCGCTCCCGCGTCATCGTTTGTACAGTTGCAGCGGCAAGCCAGAGATCTTTGGAGCTACCGAACCAATCCTGAATAAACGATCCCGCGTCGCCCCGGCGTTCCCTACCAGCGAACTCCGATCGTGATCGGCCGCACGTCGGTTGTGATGTTGCCGTTCTTCCCGTGAGTAAGGCGGGCCTCCGCGTAGATTTCCACGCCGCTCGGCATCTTGCGCGTCACGCCTGCCCCAAAGTTGTATCCGAATGCGCTCTGGTTGGAGTGCAGGAAGTCGCCGCTCACAGGAATGCTGACACCACCCGTGCATGCGCCCCACCACGCCCAGAACGGACTGCACCCCGACCCCGGAACCGTAGTGTCCCCGCTCAGGCTCCCGGCGCGATGGTAGAAGCCGGGGCCAAACAGAATGTATCCACCGACTTTCTTGCTCAGGGGAATGTTGATGATGGGATCAAGTGTGATGGCGTAGAGGTTGTTGTTGTCTCCCGTCGCCGGGGCATTTTGCAGCACGGAGTCGCGCAGCGGCAGGTTGGCAAAGATGAAATCGGCGCGCAGTCCCAAATATTTGTTGGCGTTGCGAGCCACCCCGGCTGTGGCCACTACCCCTCCTTCTCTTACGAAACTTTGAGTCGACCCGCTCTCTAAACTGGCGCCAAGGCCCACGTCGAAAGTCCAGTTCTTATAGTTCTTCGGCCGCGCCC
>Ga0116121_1000341_pt1 | contig 24498 bp, 18 predicted proteins | sample June2015DPH_13_1_FD_89725 | JGI IMG/M metagenome (GOLD analysis project Ga0116121, IMG submission 89725) | Peatland microbial communities from SPRUCE experiment site at the Marcell Experimental Forest, Minnesota, USA - June2015DPH_13_10 | ecosystem: Environmental > Terrestrial > Soil > Wetlands...
CGGTCGAGCAGCGTGACGATCCGCAACTGCGTGGCAAGCCCGTTGTTGTCGCCTGGAAAGGCAACCGCTCCGTCGTCTGCGCAGCGTCGTACGAGGCCAGGAGGTTCGGGGTTCGTTCAGCGATGCCGGCAGTGCGTGCTGAACGCTTGTGTCCTGAGGCAATATTCGTCGCGCCGGATTTTACACGGTACCGGGCTGTCTCTCGCAGTGTGGGGGAGATCTTCAAACGCCACACTGACCTCATCGAGCCACTGTCGCTCGACGAAGCGTATCTCGATGTCACAGGGAACAAGACGAGCCTGCCAACCGCCACCTTGGTGGCCCGCACAATTCGTGACCAAATCCGCCAGGAGTTGAGTTTGACTGCATCTGCAGGCGTGGCGCCTAACAAATTCCTGGCAAAACTCGCTTCTGATTGGCGCAAACCGGATGGGCTCTTTGTTATCCAGCCCGAGGATATCGATTCGTTTCTCCTGCCGCTTCCGGTCGGACGCCTGCCGGGAGTCGGCAAAGTTACAGGAGACAAGCTGGCGAAGCTTGGAATACAGACTGTAGGTGATTTGCGAAAATTGGAATTGTTCCTGCTCGAAGAGCACTTCGGCCGGTATGGTCTCCGCCTGCACGAACTCGCCCGCGGTGTCGACGACAGTGCAGTCGTCCCGGACCGGCCCACGAAATCGATCTCTGTCGAGGACACTTTTGAGCAAGACGTTCTTTTGACGGAAACCGAGCCCATGATCCGGCATCTGGCGGAAAAGCTTTGGTCTGCATCGCGCAAGGAATCACGCCTGGCACGCACAGTGGTCCTCAAACTGAAGACAAGCGCATTTAAGATCCTCACGCGCAGTCATACGCCAGATTTTCCTCCTTCTTCCTGCGAGGAATTGACGGACATTGTCTTGAAGTTGCGAGAAAAAGTGGACCTTGGTCCGAATGAGCGTTATCGACTGGTTGGTGTCGGTCTGAGCAACTTTCGAGAGGCCGAGAAAACGGCCGCGCAGCCACCTCTTTTCGAGTGACGGGCAGTGGCATTTCGGTTGTGTAGAAACCGTGTACGGGCGAGATACCCTGTCATCGCTTTCCTGCGGCGATGCCCAGCAGTGTGTGTCGCCTGATCTCCAAGACAGGCGAGGGGACACACAGTCATCGCAAGGATGCCGCTTCTCAATCGTTTGCTCAACTCCTACGACAAGACCGTCAATATCGCGCCTTTGGGACGTATTTCAGTATTTTAGACCGCTGCCCTGTCACCGATCTCGACCTTCACATCCTTATTAGTCACGGAAGCCTTCCGAGAAAACGAATTGTGGATTCGAGCTTGGCCAGCCCACCCGGTACCTGCCCCCTTGTCCTCTCCTAGTAGATCCCGCAGCTAAAGGCTTCGATGGTGAGCATCACCGAAGTGATTGAATCCGCGTTGGTCAGGGCTGTGCGTACGACTCTGGTCGTATCCAACACCCCAGCTTAACTAGGGCTCCGTACTCACAGGGCGCCCTTGTTGGCGATGTTACGAGAATGACGGTGTGAGCAATTGTGAACAGTTTCCTGAGCCGAAGTGTTGAAAATTGTTTTGAAGGTGAACCATGTCTGCGGCGGTTTCTCCGACACTCCAAAGCGCAGTCGTCCTTTGTATCGACGATAACGAGGACGTGCTGGAATGTGAGAAATCGTTCCTCGAAAGCTTTGGCTATACCGTTCTGACCGCTGCAAGCGGGGGCAAGGGATTGGAACTGGCTTCCAAGTACTGGGTTGACGTTGTAATCCTGGACTACTTTATGCCCGAAATGAACGGGCAAGAGGTTGTCATCGCAATGAGGCGGCTCAAGCCGCTAGCGCCAATCATCTTGCTCACTGGCGGAGCGGATATTCCGGCGCAAACTCTGAACTTGGTTGACGCCCTCATAGCCAAGGATTGTTTGGCCAGCCAGTTGTTGCCCACAATCGCGCAATTGTACGGATGCGAATCGACTTCTCCGCATTCTTGTGACGCATGAGGAGGAGTCGCTTATGAAGACCGTGTAGGGCAAGCGTATGTGAGGAATCGAGTCGATAATGGAGGCTATACCCATGAAATTAATAGGAGTGATCAGCACAGCAGTTCTGTCTTTGGCGATCGGAGTCGCAGTTCCGGTGTTCGCACAGGACCATGAGCAGGAAGAACAGAAAGCTAAGCCTGCCCAGGATGAGAAAAAGGCGCAACCCGAGAAGTCAGCAAAACAAGAGGAAAAACCTGCGGCGCAGCAGGAGAAGAACGCCAAGCCGGAAGAGAGAAATGCTCAGCAGGAGAAGAACATCAAGCCAAAAGAGAAGAACGCACAGCAGGCTAAGCCCGCAGAGCCGATGCAGCGCGCCGGTAATAACGGTGGTGGCCGTATTCCCGAAGACCGTTACCGGGCCAATTTTGGACAGGAACACAGGTTTCGTGTCAGCCAAGGCGATTACAATAATCGCCGCTTCCAGTACGGTGGCTACTGGTTTGGATTTGAGGGCGCGTGGCCAAGCAACTGGCTCTACACGCAAGACGTTTATGTTGTCGAAATTAACGGCGTGTATTACCTGTGCAACCCGATGTATCCTGGCGTTAACGTTGTGCTCAGCGTCACAGAATAGTGGCCATCCGGTGTGGTCAGAAGCACAACTAGCTTAACTTTATCGGCGCGGGTCTACATCCCGGCTCGCGCGGTTTCAGGTGCGTGGTCTGTATAATCAGTCTGAGGTTGTCGTGGAGAAGGCGGAAAGAAGAGACATTGCGGTTCGTTCAGTATCATGGGGGCGCTTGGCGCTCGTCAGCGTTGTCATGTTTTCTCTCGTCCTTACGCTGGCGACACGAACTTTCCGCGGTACAACTCCCCACTCTATAGCGGTTCAGTCCGACTCGCCACAGGCTATGCGGCAGCACATGGATCGCGATGCGGTTCGTTGGGCCGCTCCAGTGGCCAAGATGGTGGTGTCGCAGGCTCCCACGTTCTATCCTCGTGTGGCGCCAGCCGGCCCGCCGCTTCCGACTCTCCTTCTCGAAGAAAATCTCTATAATCGACCGCCTCCCTTCTGCTGACCTTTGTTTCCTCCTTTCTTAAGAAAACCTGCTTCGATTGAACTTCAACTCATTGTTCATCGAGGTGACATGGCCCTGGCACAACTGGAGCCTAGCCCGATGACTTCGAAGATCTGAGTCTGGTGGAAGCTGTGATATGGCTCGATGTACTCGCTTCGGGTGCGGTGGATGGGATGACTTTCGCTCGCTTCCGCTGCTGCGCGCGAGTTTCATCCCCCGCTCCTGGTTTTTCGTTCTTGTGGGAGTGAGGATTTCCTTACCACTCGCCGGCGTGCAGATTTGGAGCAACAAATGACGCTGCAACGCAGACATATCGTGATTGGAGCGGTTGTAGCCCTAACCGTTGCTATTTCGATCGCGCTGATGATGAAGCGTTCGCTTGGTGACGTGAATGGCGACGGAGCCGACAAACCAGCGCAAAGGCTCGCGCCGGTGGTATTGGCCGCACGTGCTCCACTCGAAAACGTCATCATTCTTACGGGCGAATTCCGTCCCTTCCAGCAGGTCGATGTTCACGCCAAGGTAGCCGGCTACATCCGCCATATTTTTGTGGATGTGGGGGACAAGGTTCGGGCAGGGCAGGAACTGGCCATTTTAGAGGTTCCCGAACTGAACGCGCAGGTCATGGGCGCAAAATCGGATATCGGTCGCAGTCAAGATGCGACTCGCCGCGCTCAAAGCGAGATCGAGCGGGCGGAGTCCACGCACAGTGCTTACCACGCAGCCTATACGCGGCTTAAGCAGGCGTCAGAGGAGCGGCCGGGTTTGGTCGCCGAGCAGGAACTGGACGATTCGATGGCAAAAGATAAAGAGACCGAGGCACAGATCAATAGCGCTCGGGCGGCTCTGGCTGAATCGCAAAACCAGCTTGGGATGGCGCAAGCCACGCTTGATCGCCTTTCGGCGTTGCAGGCTTATTCGCACATCACGGCTCCTTTCGCCGGCGTGGTCACCAAACGGTATGTCGACACCGGCGCCTTAATCTCAGCCGGAACCTCATCTGAGACGCAATCGCAGCCCGTGGTGCAACTCGCGGAGTGGTCCCTGTTTCGGTTGGAGATTCCAGTTCCCGAATCCGCTGTGCCGATGATCCATTTGGGCAGCATAGTGCAGGTCCATGTTCTCGATTTGAATCGAGACTTCCAGGGTCGCGTGTCCCGCTTCGCTGACGCACTCAATGACGAGACCCGAACCATGCACACCGAGATTGACGTGGAGAATCCGCAAGACACTCTGACCGCAGGCATGTACGCGGAGGTGATGCTTGCGTTGCAGGGAAAAAAAGGCGCGCTCACGGTTCCCGTCCAGGCCGTGGTTCAGGAAAGCAACGAGCATTACGTGCTGGCTCTCGACGATCAGAATCGCGTGCAGAAGCGGAACGTTGCGTTAGGAGAGCAAACCTCCACCACCGTGGAGATCGTTCACGGTCTTTCAGAAAAGGATCGAGTGATCAGCGCCGGTCAGTCCGACTACGCGATCGGCGAGGTGGTGACGCCCAAGTTGGAGTCAGCGCCCACAGGTGCCAGCGAAGGCCAGACGGGAGAGCGAAAGTAATGCCGAGATTCGCTCTGAAGAACCCGTTCTTCGTGATCATGCTTTGTCTGGTAATCGCCGTGGTCGGCGTGACGACGGTGGCTCGGATGCCGGTGGATTTGTTCCCGCAGATCAAGATTCCGGTAGTCGTGGTTGCGACCTTCTACTCGGGAATGCCGCCGGAGCAGGTCGAGGCCGACATCACCGACACATTCGAGCGTTTCTTTACCCTGGGCAGCAACATCGACCACATCGAGTCGCGCTCTCTTACGGGCGTGAGCCTGATTAAGATTTACTTCAAGCCGGGCAGCGATGCCAATGCGGCTCTCAGCAATATCGCTAACCTGGCGATGGCGGACCTTCGGCGTCTGCCTCCAGGAACATTGCCACCGGTGGTACTCAAGTTCGATGCTTCGAGCCTTCCGGTTTGTTTGGTAACGCTGAAAGGGGAAGGCCTCAACGAAACTCGGCTGAAGGATCTGGCGCAATTCCAGGTTCGCAACCAGATTGCGAACGTATCCGGCGCTTCTGTGCCGCAGCCTTTTGGCGGGCGTTATCGCCAGATCATGGTTTATGTGGACCCGGTCAAGCTGGAGGCGCACCAGCTTAGCCTGATGGACGTGGTTCACGCGGTGAATGATTCCAACCTGATTCTTCCCGCTGGGGATGTCCGGATCGGTCCCAGAGATTACAACATCTATGCCAATGCGCAATTGCCCGACGTAGATGAGATTAACCGTATACCGCTGAAGACCGTGGGCAACGCGTCGGTGATGGTTGCCGATGTAGGTGAGGCCAAGGACTCAGGCGCGATTCAAACCAACATCGTCCGTATCGACGGACAGCAATCGGTTTACATCCCTGTCCTAAAGCAAGGCGGCGACAGCAACACCATCACGATTGTGAATGGAATCAAAGCGGCGACAAAAGACCTTTTGGACATTCCGAAATCGCTTAAGACGGCGGTTGTTTTTGACCAATCCATCTTTGTCAAGAGCGCCATCAAGAATGTGATGAAGGAAGGCGGAATTGGACTGCTGCTGACGGGCATCATGATTCTCATTTTTCTGGGCAGCCCCCGAGCCACGGTTGCTGTGCTGCTCTCGATTCCTCTTTCCGCTTTAGTGTGTTTTTTGCTCATGAATGCCATGGGTGGGTCGATCAACGTGATGCTCTTGAGCGGTTTGGCGCTGGCTTTTTCCCGCCTGATTGACGACTCGGTGGTGGTGCTGGAAAACATTTTTCGTTACATGGAAATCGGCGAAGCTCCAGGAGTGGCCGCGGAAAAGGGAGGGATGGAAGTCTCGCTGGCAGTGCTGGCGGCCACATCTACTACCTCGATCGTGTTTTTCCCCGTAACGTTGTTCTATGGCGTCAGCCGCTATTTGTTTATCGACCTCGCTCTGGGTGTAGTCCTGTCTATTTTTGCCTCGTATGTCTTTGCCATGACGGTGGTGCCGCTCTATTGCGCGCACTTCCTCCATGTAGAGGACGTCGAGAAAGAGATTAAAGGCGAGTCAGAGAACAAGCCCGCTTCGCGATCGCTTTTTCGCAGGTTCATTGATCGGTTTAATGAGCGCTTTCAGAAGCTCTTGGATATTTACGAACGTTGGGTGACTCGTGCTCTGGCCCGGCCGGGAAGAACCGTGGCGTGGATTGCCGGTGGCATAGCCCTGGTGGTGGCGGGAATTTTCCCTTTCGTGGGGACAGCCTACTTTCCTCGCACCGATCCGGGCCAGTTCGTGATCAACGTCAAGGCTCCGAGCGGCTCCCGTCTGGAGGTCACAAATCAATACATCGCGCGCCTCGAGAACGATATTCGCCAAGTGATTGGCCCCCACGACCTGGGAATAATCGTCTCCAATATCGGGATAACTCCCGACCTCTCCGCCATGTACACCAGCAACTCGTCCATGGATACGGCATTTGTCCTGGTGAGCTTGAAAGAAGACCACAAGATAGGCAGCTATGAATACATGGGGCGCGTTCGTCGCAAACTGTCCGAGGATTTGCCGGAACTGGATACATATTTTCAGGCGGGTGGATTGGTCGATGCGGTAATCAACCTGGGATTACCGGCGCCTATCGATGTCCAAGTGAGAGGCAACGATCTCGACGGCGCGTATAAAGTGGCGGCGAACATCGCCAAACAGATCCGAAGCCGCAAGGGCGTGAGTAGCGTGCTGATTCCCCAAAATCTTCTTTATCCCGGACTGCAGCTGAACATCGATCGCGAACGCGCCAGCCTGATTGGTCTCACACCCAAGCAGGTGGTAGACAATGTAATCACCGCCCTGACTTCCAACGGCATGATTGAGCCCAGCTACTGGATCGACCCCAAGACGGGCAACAACTACATGCTCACCGTGCAGTACTTCGATAAGCAGATTGAGAACATGAGCATGGAGGATTTCAAACAAATCCCTCTACGTGCTCCGAATATCAAGAACTACACGCCCCTGCAATCCGTGGCCGACATAACGACGATGAACACCCCGACCGAAGTCGACCATTATCAGCTGCAGCGCGTCATCGACATCTATGTGATGCCCGCGGGCGAGGCCTTAGGTGGAACCAATCGCGAAGTCCACGACATCGTCAGCCATCTGACGTTACCGGAAAACATCCGGGTCGAAGTGCTCGGATCGGTCGTAGGCATGGAGGAATCGTTCAAGCGCTTTTCCATCGGTCTGGTGCTGGCTATTGTGCTGGTCTACCTGGTTCTGATGGCGCAATTCGCTTCTTTCATCGACCCGCTCATCATTCTGGTTGCGATTCCTCCAGGATTGTCGGGAGTCGTGTTGATTCTTTGGCTGACCCACAGCACCTTCAACATCATGTCGCTGATGGGCGTGATCATGATGACTGGAATCGTCGTTTCCAACAGCATCTTGATCGTCGAGTTTGCGCGGCAGCTGCGCAAGGAGGACTTCGCGCTGCAGGAGGCGCTGGTGCGGGCGTGCAAGATCAGGCTGCGCCCGATTCTCATGACCTCGCTCGCGACTTTGTTGGGGATGCTGCCAATGGCGCTGGGTCTGGAGACGGGCAGCGAGCAATACGCGCCTCTAGCGCGCGCCGTGATCGGTGGTCTCGCGGTTTCGGTGGTCGTTACCGTTTTCCTCGTACCCGCGGTTTATTTGATGGTTCACGGCAAGGATGAGGATAAGAAGAACGAGAAAAAGGAGGAACAGCCGGCATGACATGGAGACTGGTATTTCTGTTGGGCGCTCTCGCGCTCTCAACCCACACGCTCTCAATGCGAGGCCTGGCGCAGTCGCTACCGCTCGTGCAGGGCTCGCCTTCCTCGAATGTGATACGGCTCAGCGTGAAGGACGCGGAGGCGCTGGCGGTGAAGAACAATCCGGCAATCTCTGTCGCCCGGCTGACTGCATTGGCTTCAGGGCAGGTGACGCGGGAAGTGCGTTCGAATCTCTGGCCACAAGCCTACGCCAACCTGACGGCAGTCGATGCCCGCGGAAATAGCCGCATCACCGCTGGAGTGTTGAATAATCCCAGCGTCTACACGCGAGCCGCGGGCGGCGCCACGGTCAGCCAACTCGTCACCGACTTCGGGCACACCACGAACCTGGTAGCCGGCGCTCGCCTTCAGGCACGAGCCGACGAACAGAGCGCGGCCGCTACGAAACAGGATGTTTTGTTGGCCGTGGACCAAGCCTTTTACAACAGCCTCCAGACGCACGCTGTGCTGCAGGTAGCGGAGCAGACCGTAGCCTCGCGCCAGTTGTTATCGGACCAGGTTTCCGCTCTCACCAAAAGCAAATTAAGGTCAGACCTGGACTTGAGCTTTGCCAACGTGAACCTGGCGCAGGCGAAGCTTCTCTACCTGGACGCGCTAAACAATGACAAGGCTTCCATGGCGGCCCTTTCGGCGATTCTGGGATATCCCACTCTTGAAGCATTCGAGCTTGTCAACGATACGGAGCCGTTGGCCCCACCGCCAGCCGAGGTGGATCCGTTGATCGCCGAAGCGTTTGCCAAGCGCCCCGAGATTCTTGCCCTGGAGTTTCAGTCGGAGTCTGAGGAAAAGCTGCACAGGGCGGAGCGTGACCAGATGTATCCCGCGATCAGTGCTCTCGGGGCCTTTGGAGATTCTCCTGTTCGCGATGATGTCATTTATGGACCTTACGCCGCCGTGGGAGTGAACGTGGAGATTCCGCTCTTTAACGGTTTTCTCTTTTCAGCGAAGTCCCGCGAAGCGGATTTGCGCGCCCAGGCTACGCGGCAACGTCTGATGGACCTTCGAAACCGGATCTCGCGAGATGTACGCACGAGCTGGCTGGCGGCAAGCACGGCATTCGACCGCGTGAATGTGAGTGAGCAGTTGTTGGCGCAGGCGAACCAGGCGCTTGATCTTGCCCAGACACGATACAAGCTGGGCCTCAGTTCGATTGTAGAACTCAGCCAGGCACAGCTACAGCAGACCCAGGCCGAGATCGGAAATGCTCAAGCCGGATATGAATACCGGTTGGCCCTGTCGGTTCTGCGCTACCAGACTTCAGGTCTGTAAGTCGGGTCGCAAGTGCGCATTGCGCGCGGATGCGACGATTCTGGACGGGGCGTCGGCAAACCGGACCTATATCCTGGAGCCCAGCCACCAGGACAGTCAGATCGACTCACCATTTTCGACTCGACCCAGATACATTGAACCGGTTGTGTGCATCTCCATGCTACCCGCATCCGACGCCAGCGTGTTGTGCGGGACTGCTGTGACGAATCCGGCAGCCTAGGGCGACCAAGTCTTATTCCCTTGGACTTCGCGTGTTGCAGTCCAGATCGTACGCGTTCGCGAATCAGGTCTCTTTCGAACTCCGCGATACTGGCAAAGATGCCGAACACAAGACGCCCGTTCGCCGTGGAAGCATCGACGCCCTCATGCAATGAGATGAACTGATGCCCTATTCGTGGAACTCGCAGAGCGCGTTGACCAGTTGCCGCAGGCTCCTGGCGAATCAGTCGTAGCGATAGACCACAACTGCGTCGACCTGACGCCGGCGACAAGCCACCAGAGCTTATCTAAGGAAGGACGACGGTCCTTGGACCCGGACACCTTGTCCGCGAACTCTTCCACGATCTCACCATCCACGGCGTTGGCAGTCCTCGCGGAGTTCAGCGGTCTGCACTTCCGGATAGCGTGCTGACGCGAACGTAAAGGGCGACTCGGATTTGTTTCATAAACCCTCCCGAAAAGTATGCGATTGGACGTTGAGATCAAAGCACTTGTAGGCGCGCATTTCTCGTTGCAGAAATATTTGTTTTTGAAACGAGTGAGTTGAGTTTGGCGATGTCATAGCGCACGCAGGAACGTGGCTCCGCAGGCAGGCAAAGGTCCTGTAGCGGCGATAAGTTGGAAACACGGGCGATATCCACTGCCACACTCTCGGAGTGCGCCTCGCTAACACGACCAAGGCGGTCGGCTTACCCTCGTGGCTTGCATTCGTCAGGCGTTGGTCCAGCCACCTTTGTCCGCACTGCTACCTGCTCGCCCCTGCCGTATGTTGGCGGTCCGCCGCGCTGCACCTTCGCAGGTTTCGGCGCCATGTGGTTCCGAGCGCTCAAGTCATCGTGCATGAGGTCCACAGCATGCTGCGTGGGCTGAAGAAAGCCGATGTGAAACATTCCCGGATATCCCTGCTCTGGAGTCATTCGCTTGTCGTACATCAGTGTCAGCAGAAAGCCCTCGGCATTCCGCAGCGCAGATGGTTTATCGGTGCGTTCCTCTATGAGCTGAAAACCAAACACTGAGCAGAAGAACTTCGTCAGTGCAGGAACGTTGTAGGTGGTGAGGTTGGTGTGATTCATCGTTGCCATTACGATCTCCGTTTAAAGAAAGTTCCATCGCGTGGCTTGTCACGGGTTCAGACCGGAACGCACCACGCGACAGGCAGTAGTGCCGTGGCACTACCGCTATCGCCGTGGGTGTCTTCTCCGCTGTGATGCAAGAGTTTGACTAGACTGCGGATTGGCCGCAGCGAGCCGTGCTTGCCAATACGGCTCTGCGTTTTTCCTCAGCTATTGGGTGTTGCCCAGTCTTCCTCGGTTGCAGGTTTTTGCTCGCGGCTGGGGTCGGCTGATTGGCGCACTCTCGGATACAGACCGGCTCGTCGGAAGATTAGCTGGCGAGGCCGTCATCGCTCTCGCGAATTCTGAAAGACTCAGGAGGCGGGTTCGAGTCCCGTCGCTCCGCGATTTCTTTGCTGCCAGCGACATCCTCGGTGATCTCTCACGGCCGATATTCAGCCGCACTCCCTTATGCTGCGGGTGCAGTTTCCTTTCGCAATAGTTCTCTTTCTCGCAGCCAGGTGAAGATCACGGGAGTCACAATCAGCACATGCAGCAGAGAGCTGACCATGCCTCCGAGTACGGGGGTGGCGAGCGGCTTCATCACTTCGGCCCCGGTGCGTGTAGACCACATGATGGGTAACAGGCCCGCGACAACCGTGGATACGGTCATGATTTTGGGACGCAAACGCAGCAGGGCGCCTTCCATCACCGCTTCATGCAAACCCTGCAAAGTAAGTGCCCCCATCGCGACTCGCTTTCGTTCCACCGCCTCTTCCAAGTAGATCACCATCACAACGCCGGTCTGCACAGCGGTGCCGAACAGGGCGATGAAGCCCACCCAAACGGCGACGGAGAAGTTGTACCCTAGCAGCTTCAGCAGAAATACGCCGCCGCTCAGCGCAAAGGGTACGGCGAGGATCACGTGCGAGGCTTCTTTGAATGAGTTGTAGGTTTTGTAAAGCAACAGGAAGATGATCAGGAACACAATTGGGATGACGAGTTCGAGCCGCTTTTTTGCACTGATCTGATTTTCGTATTGTCCGCTCCACTCGATGTAATAGCCGGGCGGCATTTTCACTATGCGGGCCACGGTGCGCTGCGCTTCGTCCACGAACCGGCCAACGTCGCGCCCGCGCACGTTCATCAGCACGCTGCCCCGCAGTAGTCCGTTCTCGCTGCTGATCATGGAGGGCCCCATCACCACGCCCAGGTCGGCCACCTGTCCCAGCGGAATCTGGGCGCCGTTGCTAGCCGTGACCAGAACGTTGCTCCGCAGCTCTTCGGGGTCTTGGCGGAAATCAGGGGCGTAACGCACCCGCACGGGCAGACGTTGACGGCCGTCAATGGCAGTCGTGAGGTTCTTGCCGCCAATCGCGGTCTCGATCACGTCCTGCACGTTGCCAACGTTGATTCCGTAGCGAGCCGCGGCTTCGCGGTTTATTTTTATTTCAAGGTACGGTGCTCCCGTGATGCGCTCGGAATAGAGGTCAGCGACACCAGGAACCGGGCGCAAAGCCCGTTCAATTTCAGTTTCCTTCTGCTCGATGGTCGCAAGGTCGTTGCCGAAGACCTTGACTCCCACCTGGGTGCGGATTCCGGTCGAAAGCATGTCGATGCGGTTGCGGATCGGCTGGGTCCAGATGTTGGTCACGCCCGGCAGACGCAGCTTCTCGTCCAGCCTTTGCAGGATCGTTTCCTTGGTTGTCCCAGCGGGCCATTCGATCTTGGGTTTGAAGTTGATGACCGTTTCAGTCATATTCACTGGCGCGGGGTCAATGGCGCTTTCTGCGCGGCCGATCTTGCCCACAACGCTCGCCACGAGTGGGTCCTGAGCAATGATTTTGTCCTGCCAGCGAAGAATCTCGGTGGCCTTGGTGAGCGAAATACTGGGATCGGTAATGGGCATGAACAGGGCAGTCTCTTCATCGAGCGGCGGCATAAACTCGGAGCCGATCGTAGTCGCCAGCCAGAGCGCGGAGGCAAAGATTACGACTGCCGCACTCAGAGTCATGATCCTGTGCTTTAAGGCCCAGCGCAGTACCGGTTTGTAAATCATTCGCAGACCGTGCATCACGGGATTTGCGTCTTCGCGGTGCAGTTTTCCACGGATCAGGAAGGTGCAAAGCACGGGCACCAGAGTGACCGCGATTAGGGTGGAGCACACCATGGCAAAGGTTTTGGTGAAGGCCAGCGGATGAAACATCTTGCCTTCCATGCCGGTGAGTGCGAACACTGGGACGAAAGCCAGAATGATGATGGTCATCGCAAAGAAAATCGGCCGACCTACCAACTTGGCCGCTTCCAATGTGATCTGGCCGATCGCCGAACTGTACTCTCCATGTTCTTCGTAGTAGCGTTCCGCGTGCCGTAGCACGTTTTCAGTCATTACAATGCCGGCATCGACTAGCACCCCAATCGCAATCGCGATCCCGCCGAGTGACATGATGTTGGAGGAGATATCTGCATAGTGCATGAACAGGAATGATCCCAAGACCGCTAGAGGCAGTGGCACCGTCACAATGAGGATGCTGCGGAAGTGCCACAGGAAGATCACATGCGCGAGCGTGACCAACAGGATCTCTTCGAGCAGCGCCGACTTCAACGTATTCACCGCGTGAAGGATCAACGTGCTGCGGTCGTAAAAAGGAACGATGTGGACGCCTTTGGGTAACCCCGGCTCCAAAGCGGCTAGCTTCGCTTGGACCCCGCTGATTACCTCTTGGGCGTTGGCTCCGTTGCGGATCACCACGACCCCGCCCACGATATCCTTGCCGTCCTTGTCGAGGACGCCGCGGCGAAATTCCGGCCCCAAATGGACATTGGCGACATTGCGGATGAAGATGGGTGTGCCTGCCGTGGCGGTGAGGACGATATTCTCAAGATCCTCCGTCGATCGAATCAAGCCAATTCCCCGGACCGCCATCTCCTGGTCGCTGGCTTCAATGACCTTCGCGCCGACGTTGGTGTTGCTGCGCTGAACGCCTTCGATGACGGTGCGCAAGGGGATGTTGTAAGCGCGCAGTTTGATGGGATCAACGTCGATCTGATATTGGCGCACCCAACCGCCGATGCTCGCTACCTCGGCCACGCCTGACACCGAGTTCAACTGGTACTTGATGAACCAGTCCTGCAGGGAATGCAGGGCTCCGCCGTCGTAGGGTCCCTCGACGGTATACCAGAAAACCTGGCCTACGCCGGTTGCATCCGGACCCAAAACAGGTACAACTCCCTCCGGCAGGAAACCCGATGCCAAGTTCAGCCGTTCCAAGACCCGCGTGCGTGCAAAGTAGGGATCAATCTTGTCCTGGAAGATAATGTTGATCATCGAGAAGCCCAATGCCGACGAGGAACGCACGTCCCTCACTCCCGCCAATCCTTGCAGGTTGACGGTCAGAGGATAGGTGATCTGGTCTTCGACTTCTTGTGGGCTACGGCCCGCCCAATCGGTGTAAACGATCACCTGGTTTTCACTGAGATCAGGAATGGCGTCGATCGGCGTCCGTAGGAGTGCCCAGTAACCCCAGACAGCCAGCAGAGCGTAGGCCAGCAAAATGAGGCCGCGGTTCTTGAGAGAAAATTCAATGAGCCGGTTAATCATGGGTTCTCCTCTTCACTGCGCATTCAGCCGGGCGTGATAGCTACCCAGGAGTTGTCCGTTGCGGCTGGCGTCCACTTCGACATTCCAGGAACCAGCTGTCGGGACCTTGACCGTGCCCGCGTAGTCAGAACCCTTCCATGTGAGGTCACTTGCGGCGCGCGTCTCGCCCATGCCCATGGCTGGCATCGCCGGCATGATGAGCGTGACCCTTACCTGCACATCAGTCACGGGCTTTCCTGAAGCGTCGAGCACGGTTACGTGCAGCGTCGCATCGGAGTTGCCGCGAGCTGTTTCCGGATCAGAACGGAAGGTGAACTTAATCTGAGGAACGGCGGGCGCTTGTGCCTGACCTTGGTCGGCCTGACCATGATCGAATTCCTTCGATCCGCCAAACATCCCTGTCATACCACCTGTGATTCGGGTCTGGGAATCGATCAGGAAACTGCCTTGGCTGACGATGCGTTCGCCTTCTTTAAGGCCCGCGAGCACTGGGTAATAATCCGTGCCTGCTGGACCGATCTGCACTTGCCGTCCTTCGAATTCACCATTGCCCTTGGCCACGTAGACGAACTTGCGCATGCCCGTATCGAGAACGGCAGAGCGCGGTATGGCTAGAACGTCGTGGCCTGCAGGTGCGGCAAATTTAACTTGCACGAACATGCCGGGGCGCAATCGCATGCTAGGGTTCGGAACCTGGATGCGAGCGGAGGCGGTGCGGGTCTGAGGGTTAATGGAAGTATCGAGAAATCCGACTCGCCCGTGTAGCGTGGCGCCAGGCAGTGAGTCGGAAGTGATCTCAACGGACTGGCCGCTGTGCACGGCAGACAAATCAGGCTGGTACACATCTGCCTTTACCCAAATCGTGCTCAGGTCGGTGACGGTAAAGAGGACTTCTCCGGCGTTTACGTATTGCCCCTGCGTAACTTTGCGCTCCGTCACAATGCCGCTGACGGCCGAGTAAATGGGAAGTTCGATCTGAGGCTTCGCCGACGATGCGATCTCATCAAGCTGCTGTGTCGTGAGTCCCCAGAGTTCCAGCCGGCGGCGGCTTGCGTTTACGAGGTCTTCGGCGCCCGACACTGCTAAGGGCTCGGCACTCGTGCCAAGACGCTTTCGGTTCTCAAGTGCAAGTCTGTATTCCTCGGCAGTCGAAAAGACTTCTGGGCTGTAAAGGGAAGCAATAGTCTGACCACGACGCACTTGCTGGCCCGTGAAAGCCAGGTAGAGCTTGTCGATGCGGCCACCGATGCGCGCACTGATCGACGCCAGTTGCGTTTCCGGTTCGTCCACCTTGGCGACGGCGATGAGAGCGCGTTGAAGATTACGCCGCCTGACTTCGACCGTTTCGACACCAATGTCTGTTTCCTCCTTCTGGTTTAGCTGAATGCTGGAGACAGAGGCGGTCGCTTGCACTTGTTCTGTGCGCTGAGACGTGGCTTGTTCGGGCGCCGCTTCGTACTTGGGAATCGGCGCTTCCTGAGACTGGGCAGCGCTACGGTCGGGATACTGAAGGCGCATTGCCGCATAGGCGACCAAGGCCAACATCAGGCCGAGAGTGAGTCCTGTAACAAGGAACTTCTTTTCATGTTGCGTCATTAGTGCACCTCCGGAGGGATCTGAGGGAGAGAAGCTTGAGGGCCCCGTGTATTCGATTCCTGCTCGTCCCGCGTCAAGGGAGCTCCCACTGCGCGTTCGAGATCCGCAAGCCGCGATTCCAATTCAGACGCGGCGCGGTAGTAATCGAGTTCAACTTCGAGAGTTGTGTTCTGACTGTCGAGGAGGTTCAGGAAGTCCGTCCGGTCGGCCTGATATGCAGCGACGGTTGACTTCAGCGTCGCCTGTGCTTGAGGACGAAGCGTCTGGCTGTAAAGATCAACGAGGCGCTTGGCAGATTGCGCGCGAATCAGAGCTTCCTGAATTTCCTCGAACACGAGCGCACGCTGGTTGTCGTACTCGGCTTTGTCAACCGAGAGATCCGCCTGCGCCTCCGCGATCTCTGCGTCGCGGCGCCCGCGGTTCAGCCATGGTAGGGTGACGGCGAGCTCCGCCATGTACGTGTTGCGATACCGGGCGCCGTCCGGCATGAGCATGTAACCAGCGCTCAGGTTGTAGTCCGGCGTGTACGCCTTCTGTGCCAGCTTCGTGCGAGCCTCGCCCTGCTCCACACCGGAAGACGCTACCGCCAGCTCGGCCCGATTCTCTAAGGCGCTCTTTTCTAGGTCCAAGAGTGCGGAAAGCTTCTGCGGCGGAGAATACTCGCCCTGGACTTCGAGTGGAGATCCGGGGTCCCGTCCCAGCAGCGTATTCAGTCGGGCTCGCGCGAGACCGCCATCCTGTTCGAGCATCACGAGGTGCTCGACCAGCTTGGTGAGAGCGATCTGTGCTTTCAGCACGTCCTGCTGCGGAACGCGTCCGACAACATACTTGATTCGTGCCGACTCGGAGGACTGGCGAGCCAATGCCGCTTGCTCGTCATGCAGCAGGAGTTCGTCCTGTTTGCGGAGGAGGTCATAGAAGGTCTTCCGAACTTGAGCCGTGACGTCGCGTTTTTTGGCCTCCAGTTCCGCTTTGACCTGCTCCACTTCCTCCGAAGCAAGTTGTGTCCGTAGTGCCCGCTTGCCCGGACCGGGCAGTGACTGATTGAACATGAACATGTGCTGTGTCTGGTTCAGGTCCCACGGCTTGGCGAGTGGTATACCCCAGCCGCGATACATGAACTCGGGATCGCTCAACGAACCGGCACTGCGTACTCGTGTCTCGGCGATTGCGACACGACGCATAGCCACCCGGATTTCGGGATTGTTGGCCAAAGCCGCTGTTTCGAGCTCGGCAAGGCTCATCGGCGGCGTGGACGGCCGAGAGTGCTGATGCTCCTGCGCCAAAAGGCCAGTAACACCAGACAAAGGATCGGTATCAGCGCTTGGCTCGCTGGCAAAACCGCGCGCACCGCTGAAGGCGATCAGCAGACAAATGCATAAATGTAAAACTTTCATTACTCCTCCGTAAACAATTAATGAATAGAGGGATAGGAGGCGCGTGCGCACCAAGCGCACCAAGGCAGAGCACGGCCTCATCTGGGGCAATGAAAGTTGTCTAGATTCTCAAAACGGAATTACAGCCGGGAGACGGTTCCGGAGGTGGGGCATGGAGAAACGAAAGATGGGAGCGCGCTGTCACTGCGGGCAATGCCGCTAACGATGCGACCGGCGGTATCACAAAAATCGTGAGCGGACGAACCGGCCCGGCAGCCAGCACCTGGGGAAGAACGGTGTTTGTCGGTCCCTGGGCCTCACAGCAGGAATGACTTGCTGGCATCATGGAGCTTCCACACTGCTCCGCCACGTGATGGCAGCACTCCCGTTCCGTGGGAATCATTGTCGCACCCGGAAGAACACACGCCATGGCTGGCGTGATCGCCCACAAGAAGGCGATCGTCAGCAGCGCGAATGCTCGGGCTCTAGTCACCCTCATAAGTGTACTGCGTTTTCTGGCTGCGATGAACAAGTTCTCACTTCAAAGAACGATGCTAGTCTGACACGGACGACAACCGCTGTGACGACGATCACACCCCCAAACTTCTTGTCGTTCATACATAGTCGAATAGTGTCATGAAACCGAAATCCATGTGAAGTTGCTGGTGGCAGTGGAATAGCGTCAGTCCTGGGTTGTCAGCAATAAAGTCGATTTCGGACTCCTGGTAACCGCCCAGCATGATCACGTCTTTCAGGATTCCGGAGGTGGGCTTTCCCGACAAGCTCGCGAGTTCGAAGCTATGCCGATGAAGATGGATGGGGTGGATATCATCGCTGGCGTTGCGCATGCGGATTCGGTAATGCTTGCCTTGGTTCAAATGATATGCCGCGGGCACGATCTCGCCGGCCATCGGGTAGGACGCTCCGTTGATCGTCCATCGGTTGAAGCCCTCTTCGGCGGCATTATCCTTCACAAAGATCATCTCGAACGTCTTGTCCGGCGGCGCGGCAGTAGTACCGGGCTTGGCAAAGAGCCCGTAGTGCCAGCGATAGGGCGGCGGCGTAATCCATTGTCCCTTGCCTTTGGTCCCCGCGTATTCGACGATGATTCCCATTCCGTGATGACGATCATCATCGGCTAGATCGCCCATGATCCAGACCCCAGGCCGTTTCATTTCAACTATGGCAGAGACTCGCTCCGCTGTGCCCAGCCAGATTACTTGAACGTTTGCGGGATTTGGGACGGGATTACCGTCCAAGGCGACCACGTGAAAAGAATGGCCAGGCAGAGCAAGGCTGCGAATCTCGGTCGCGCTTCCGTTCAACACGTGGAACAGAACTCGTTCGCCCTGCTTCACTCGGATGGGTTCCCCGTGGTGCAGCATCCGGCCGTTGATCGCAAAAGAACCGTAGCCCACTTCGTATCCGTGCGGCATGCCCTTTGCGAGGGAAGCCTTCATGGCCGACTCGCCTTGCTCTTCGAGCGCTTTCACTTTAGTCGCGGGAGAAAGGAAATCCATCGCCATATCTCCGCCTCGGCTGAAAGTCGGCTCGAACTCCTTCAGCACGAGGAAGACCTCACGGTCATAGTTGCCCGGCTCATGCTTCGGCTCGATGTACACGGGCCCGACTTGGCCACTGTACTGTCCGGCGGCCAGATTTGCGCCCGCGCGGTTATGCGTGTGATAGAAGCGGAAGCCCGCTGGCCTTGGTGTGAATGCTATCCGCCGCTTGCCATGCGCAGGAATGAACGGAGTGCCTTCCTCGGACGCTCCGTCCACGTCAGGCGGTATCATCTGGCCGTGCCAGTGCAATTGCTCCGGTGTGTCCGTGTCGTTGTACACGTCTACTGTGACCTGCTGACCTTCCTTAAAGCGAAGCAGTGGCCCCGGAAATTGCCCGTTGTATGTGGTCGCCGAGATAATCCGGTTGGGCGCGATCTCGATAGGGGACGTCTTGATGTGCAACGTGTAGTCGGGAGAACCGGACTCCGAAGCTGCAGGCGAGTCGTTGCTTTGGGTTGAAAGATCGGATTCAGCGACGACAGTGCCGGAGGACAGGAAAACCGCTCCGGCTGATAGACCTGCTGCTTTTAGAAACCGGCGCCGGGATTCAGACGATTCGTTCATCGAGCCTCCCCATAATCCTCGCATCAGCATGCGGCACACATCAGCCACCATTTCGGTTGTGCTTGGCGAGCCTTGCATCAGGAGACAAGCTCCCGCCACCCACTGAAATGAGAAAGACTAAGCAGCAGAACACGGCAAAATCGGTTCGCGCGTCGCTGACCATGTACCAGAAACCCTGGTTTGCGCGAAACAATTCTGGAACTTTGTAGACGCAATCGCGGTCATGATCACGATCAATAGCGGAATGGACGCGAGTCAGGTCCCAATCCCCAGTAACAGTAGGAGACCGCACAGAATCTCGAAAGCGCCAACAAAATGAGCCGTGAAGTAGGGATGTGAAAACCCGATTCTTGTGAAGCGAGCCACTCCCATGCCGGGATCGATGTACTTCAAAATGCCCTGTGTAAAGAAGATCAGTCCCACCGCAATCCGAACGAGTAGTACGCTGCGTGGGGCTTCTGTGGGTTTCAAGGAGGAACTGCAGGATTGTGTTCAAAGGGTCACCTCAACACGCTCTGTCGTTGCGTACCTGCAAGCATTGTAGTCAAGGAAGTAGATCGATTCGTAGAGATGGGATCGGTTACCTCTTGACCGCCAAAACATCTTGACTCTCGAATGCATTCCAGGGTTCATACTTCTATGGTGCAAAGCAGCGGTTCCAAGACCCTTCATTCTGGGGCGCTGGCCAAGGCAACCGGCGTGAGTCCAGACACGATTCGATACTACGAGAAGATCGGCGTTCTCCCGCAAGCGTCGCGGACAAAGTCTGGCTACCGGGTCTATCTTGCGAGCGCGGGGGAGAGAGTGCTTGTGGTGCAGAGGGCGCTTCGGATCGGATTCACTCTGGCGGAACTGGCTGGGGTCCTGAAAGCTCGTGATGCCGGAGGCGCCCCCTGCCGCCGCGTTTATGAGCTTGCCCAAGAAAAACTCGAAGGTATCGAAGCAGACATTGAGGCCCTAAAAGGCATGCAACGATATATGAAGAAGGTATTGTCCGATTGGGAATTGCGTATTCAGAGTACGGGTCCCGGACAGAAATCGCACTTGCTGTATTCGCTCACCGATGCGGTAAAGAACTCTCGCGCGCTGGCAAATCAGTTTCGGAGGAAGAAAAGGCCATGAAAACAGCAATCGCATTTCTGATATTCGGCGGACTTCAATTGGCAGCACAAGACATTCAGTCTTGCCCCATGCACAAAGAGCATATGAAAGACGCTTCTCAGCATCAAGCTGCTGTGGAAAAGCACGGTGATGAGGCGATGGGATTTCCGCATGACAACACCGCTCATCATTTTCGTCTGTACTCAGATGGTGGCGCCATCGAAGTGACCGTGAACGATAATAAGGATTCCCGGAATTTGCAAGCAATCCGGTCCCATCTGACGCACATTGCCACGATGTTCTCCAATGGGGAATTCTCCATTCCGATGTTCGTCCATGACCAGGTGCCGCCCGGCGTGCCTATGATGAAAGAAAAACGAGCTGAGATTTCATATAGCTTCGAAGAACTGCCGGCAGGCGGCAGAGTGCGTATTAAGACCACGAATCCCGACGCCCTGAAAGCAATTCACGCCTTTCTTCGGTTTCAGATCGAAGATCACCATACTGGGGATACTAGCGAGATTGGGACTATATAACGGGGGCGCGCGCATATCAGCGCGAATCGGAATTATCCCTAATGCACGGGCAAGAGCAGTTTGACTGCGAGGCCAAGCACTGCCGCAATGAATATTTCGCCGCAGGCAGACCGTGCTCAAGAGCAGGACGACGCGGGCTCCCAGCAACGCACCCAGAAACATGGAAACGCCAATAATGATGCCCAGCTTCAGATCCACGACACCGCGCCATACAAATATCAGTGTCGCAACCCCTGAAGAAAATACGTTGATCACCTTCGTCGAAGCAACGGCGATCCCTGCAGGCGTTCAGTTAATAGCCGTTTCTCTGTTCTTTTCGTGCTGACGCTTCATCTAGAATTGCTTGAAGATTGATCCCGTGTTGACGGACTACCGGCTCCACCATTGCCGTAATTTCGCGGACAGCGCTGCTTAGCGAACGCCCCTGATCTCTACGCTGTTTGGCAAAATCCACTCGCTTCGACATGCTTTTCTGAGATATATCCTGCAAGGTTAGGTCAGCAATTCTGTACAAATGCTTCCTATCGTCGCCGTTCGTCCACGCCCTGGCGAGCCGGCGGTGATGTCCACCTGGCACCGCAACCCGAGTTCGTCACAGAGATCGTGCACTCACTCCGACCCTCCCCGAGTACAGGAGGGAAACAGACAGCGAGCGCAACGACGGGAGTGGCACTCCTATGACCGCACGATCATTCACTCTTGCTCGTCTCCGCCGGCGTCGGGAAACGTTCTTGAATCCACGCTTGCCAGAGCGGTGCCTCGCGGGCGACGGTCCCGGCCGCCTGATCGCCGTAGAGGTAGAAGTTTAGCGTGACCATGCTCTGGCCGCCGAAGTTGACGGCGCCAAGGGCGGCGGTGCCCGGCGCCGGCTTGTCGAGCCGCAGCAGCGCGTTGTACGGACTCTGGCTGACGTGCTCCACCACGCCGCTGAGTGCCGGGACGCCCGCGGGGGTGGTCCAACGCTTTCCGGCGCTCACGCCTTTCAGCCCCAATGCCGCGGTCAGCGTTTCCCAGGCCTCCGCTTCGGTTCCCGCGGCGGGGGCCATCCACTGCATCATCGCGGAGCGTTGGCCGCGGAAGTGCGTGAGATAGATCCGCAGGATGCGGAAGAAGCCAGGCCAGCCGGATTCGGTGCCTTCCAGCTGGTTGTCCCATTCGTCCGTGCTGGCGAAGAGGCTATGCACCACGCGGACGACGCAGATGCCTCCCCCGCGCGCTTCGACGCTCCACTCGTCCGCGATGGGCGGCGAGCCAGGAGCCCAGCCAGGAGCCTCGGCGGCAAACCTCCGCGGCGGATCCCAGGCCGTCACGACGGAACTGGATTCCATGCCCGGACCGAAGTTCAACTTCACCGCAACGGGCTTCCCGTCGCGCTCCTCGAACTCAGTCGGCACGAACCAGGACGAAATACCCGGCCCGGTGGCGATGGCCTGCCAGACTTCCTCCGGCGCGCCGGGAACCTCGACTTCGACCTGGACTGAACGGCGTCCGGAGGCTTCTTTCTTTACGCTCATGATGGCTCCTTGGGATGGGATTTCTGGGGCAGAGGGTGCGCCACGACCACCAGGCGATGCGCGCGGCCGCCGGGGGCGGATTCATCGTGGTACTTCGAAACCAGTTTCGTGATGGCCTCGGTGAGTTCGTTGCTGAAAGCCGCCCGGTCCGTCACCGACCGGAAGCGAACCTCAGTATCCACCGCCATGGTCGCCAGGCGTTTGCCCGTCTCTTTCGCACGACGAACAAGATCGCTCACCTCGCGGACGACCCGTGCGCCCAGGGCGATGAGATAGCTCGCGGACAGCCTATCGATTTCCCGATTCGGATCAGCGGCGACCGGACCCAGAGCGCTCGGCGATACGACGTAGGAAGCGGCCGTCGCCACGAGCAGCCGTTCCGTCAGCCCGCCCCACTTGCGTTCCTCGGCCAGCCGCACCAGCCCGTGCGCTTCCAGCGCGTGCAGGTGGTAGTTGACTTTCTGCCGAGCCAGGCCAAGCCGCGTGGCCAACGTCGCCGCCGAGGCGGGCACGACTAGCTCGGAGAGGAGTCGACTCCGCATAGGGTCCAAAGCCACGGTCGCCGCTGCCGGATCGTCGATAACTTGGAGGTCGAGCACGAAAAGACGGTACCATTGACAAGTTTTCTTGTCAATGAAGATTCAATGCTTTTTTTTACGAATTTGCAGAGTCAATGTCGTGCCGGTCGTGCAGGTAACAATATTTGGGAGTGGATGGCCACAAAAGGCAGTGACATAAGCCGAGAGTGTAATGCCTAAAGAGAAGGACAGTACCCGCGAAACCACACCTCAACGGTTTGCAGAGACCACGCCACCCGTGTATCGAGGCAGAGATTATGATTTCGTGCTGCAAGGTGTTTTCGATATTCAGAGGAGCATCGGGAAACTTGAGCAGGTGGTTCAGAACCTTACAGATCAGCAAAAGGAACAAGGCAAAAGCATTACCAGGCCCGGTTCTAGGATTGGTCATCGGCGCCCGTGCCGAGGTGACCTTCCGCTCCCAGGCTCGCTTGGTCCGTCGGGTTTGTACCGGCAAACGATAGATCCCTATCGGGACTGCCCCCGAAGCAGAAATGCGGGATGCCCAGGTTAGTGTGGTCGGGGCAGTTTCGATAGGGTCGTTTGAACTGAGCCGCTAGTGTTTGCGGCGGATGCGGTGAGATCTATGGGATTTCGATTGGGCTGTGCAGGTTACTAACCGTCTTTGCAGCAAAAAACCGGAACGAAGAGAGTCGTGGACCTGTTCTTGTAAGCGGCCGTGGAGTCTCGGACTGCAGAAGAAGAGTTCGTATCGGTGGGCAAAAGCGCGGGTTGAGCACACGAGGGCGTGGCGTGTTTGAACACGCCTGCGACCGACGATGATCGAAGCAAGTTGCGTCATCGATATCTCAGGAGGAATCAAGGCTGCGGCTTTGTGGATCAGGCAGGATCAGGCCTGAGCGGAAATGAAGCTGGCTACTGGTCATCCGTTCGACGACGAGCATGGGACCGCAGCAAACCGGACAGCGCAGCTGGGCGGTGATCTCGGGATCAGTTGCACAGTCGTCTGCGCCAAGCAGAGCACGGCAGCGTACGAGCATACTGCCACGCCTGCGGTTGGCGAAAAGGCCGAAGTGGCGGATGCGTACCAAGCCCTTGGGCAGAACATGGACCAGGAAGCGGGGCAGGAACTCATCGGCGGAGACCGTCATGATTTTCTGCTTGCCGCCGTGCGCATAGTCTTTCCAGCGAAACGAGACTCGATCATTCTGGAACGCCACCAGTCGATGGTTGGAGATGGCGACGCGGTGCGTATAGCGGGCGAGATAGTTCAGAACATGCTCGGGACCGCCGAAGGGTGGCTTGGCATAGACGACCCAGTCTTGGTGGAAGAGCTGTCGGAGAAAACTTCGAAAGCAACGCGGCTCGACAAGACTCTGGAGCGAGCCGTGAAACTGGAGCTTGTGCTGACGAAAGAGTTGTTCCAGTCCGGCTGTGAACTTGCCCCGGAAGACGCGACTCAGCGCGGCGACGGGCAGGAAGAATCGTCTCGAGGAGGGGATCCATCGGGAACCGTCGGGTGCAAGACCGCCAGCAGGAACCACGTAGTGTAAGTGCGGATGATGGTGAAGGTTCTGTCCCCAAGTGTGGAGCACGCCAAGAAACCCGATGTCCGCACCCAGATGTTTCGGGTCGCCGGCGAGTTCGAGCAGCGTCGCTGCACTAGCTCGGAACAGCAGATCGTAAAGCAGTCGCTTGTTCTGCAGGGCTAGAGCGGAG
>Ga0116121_1000342_pt1 | contig 24495 bp, 19 predicted proteins | sample June2015DPH_13_1_FD_89725 | JGI IMG/M metagenome (GOLD analysis project Ga0116121, IMG submission 89725) | Peatland microbial communities from SPRUCE experiment site at the Marcell Experimental Forest, Minnesota, USA - June2015DPH_13_10 | ecosystem: Environmental > Terrestrial > Soil > Wetlands...
AGGCGACGGAGATTCCGATGTGTCACGGAGCTTCCTCCGGGTCGAGCGCCGGGTTGAGCAGCGGACACGGGCCGGTACCGGGCTCAGCGCATCCGCATTCTGTGACGCTGTCGTGGAATGCGGCCGTTGCCGCGTCCAATTCACCGCGAGACGCGATCAAGGGTTACTACGTGTATCGGAGTTCGGCGTCGCACACGTACGCCGAGAGCGACAGGATTAATGAGTCGCCCCTGCAGGGAACGCGGTGTGTCGATACCGCGGTCGAGGCGCGAAAGACCTACTTCTACATCGTCAAGGCAGTTACGGAAGCCGGAAAGCAGAGCCGCGCTTCGATCGAGATCAAGGCAGTCGTTCCCTTTCCATAGTGCGGCGCAAGTGCCGGCGCAAATCTTCGAAAACGCCCTCTCCGAGCGGGCAGCTACGGGACCATCGCCTGCACCGGGGGGGTCGAGCGAGTGCTTTCCTGACCGGTGGAATTCACCGAGGTGGCTGCGTAGTAGTAGGTCTGTCCGGCGACGACGGTGCTATCGGTGTACGCAGTGTTGGCCTCCAAGGTGGGATTGATTTTAAGATAGGTGCCGTTGGTGGTGGTGCTGCGATAAACGTTGTAGCCTACTACATCGGCGCTGGAATTCCAGAAGAGGTTGACACTGTAAGCAGTTACTGTGCCGATGCCCGTGAGCGACTCAGGCGCCTGCGAGTTGGAGGCATTGCTGCCAAAGGTGAGAGATCCCGATTGAGTCCCGCTGGTTTGTGGGGTGAAGGCAACATTGAACGACTGGCTCTGGCCGGCGGCGATGGTCAAGGGGAAAGAAGCTCCACTCAGGACAAACTGGGAACTGCTGCTGCTGGCAGAAGACACAGTCACACTTGCGCCGACGGCGCTTATCGTCATGGGCTCAGTCTCGGTGGTTCCGACCGCAACGTTGCCGAAGTTCAGAGGCGCCGGAGCGACGACTAACTGGCCGGTGGCGGTTCCTGTGCCGGTGAGAGGGATGGTGAGTCCGGGACCAGAAACAAACAGGCTGCCTCCGACGGCACCCGCCGATTGCGGGGTGAATGTGACGTTCAAAGTGACGCTTTGCCCCACGGCCAAAGTAACCGGCAGAGTGGGGGCGCTCAGAGAGAATCCGCTACCAACGGTCGTGATTGACGACAGGGTAACGCTCCACGAACGATCGTTCTGAACCACGACAGGAACGGTGGCAGTGGCTCCTATCGCCACCTGCCCGAAGGCTGCGGATGAGGGACTGGCGGTCAGGGCCTCGGTACTCACGCCTGTGCCCGCAACCTGAAGCGTTAGGGTGGGGTTCGAGGCATTGCTGGAAAATTTGATCGTTCCCCCGGTCCATCCCATGGCCGTGGGCGTGAAGATCACGGTCAGGTCGACGCTCTGGCCGGCGGCCAATATCAGCGGAAGGCTGAGCTGAGACGCGGTGAATTCCGATCCGCTCACTGTGATTGCCGAGACCGTTACGCTGGTTTGTCCAGTATTGGCCACGGTGATGAGCAAGCTCTCGGTCTGACCGGTCACGATAGCGCCAAATCGAAGGGCCGCGGGCGTGCATGTGAGTTGTTGCGTGGCCGCGCCAGCGCTCACTGAGAGCAGGCCGAACATCAAGATCGCCAAGCCGATGGTTAGAAAGTGGACGGTGCGGACGGAGAGAGGCTGGATGATGGACTGGGGGAGTCGCATGCCATCAAGTATGGAAGCCGTACGACGAAGAGAGTAGATTCCAGCAGTACATCGGCCGAGTGGCCGATGGGACAAGCGTTCCGAAATGGGAGTTCGTCGAGGGGCAAATGTGACCCTCCTTAAATATCAAATATCAAGTAAACATCAAATATCAGTGCGTGAGCCGGTTGAATAGAATCGCCTCGCGGTGCATCACAGCCCTGGAAACCAACGGAGAGCATTGCTGTGGAATATCTTCTGGAGGACGGGCTGAGGCAGGTTTAATCCATGCACGGGCTTGCCTTCCAGACTAAGAGGCTCATCGGTTGCCAGGAAGCTCCAGTCGCGGGCGTAAGTGGACTGCCAGTCTTTCAACGTGTCCGGTACGTTGGCGTCGGGAAGCAAATCGAGATCGGTGCCGTAGAGGACGCGGTCCTGATACTTGATCAGAAATGCCCTCAGTTTTTCTGGAGGCATCAGCATGAGGTATTCCATTCGTCCGGCGGTGTCGATGGCGAAGTTTGGATACTTATCCAAATGGCGGGCGATGTTGTCGAGATCCCGCTCCATGCTGCCGAGATGGACTCCCACCATGCGCAGCTGGGGATTATCGGCGAGCACATGATCACGCGCTTCGAGAATTCTCCGCTTGGAGGGAAAGCCGGGCTGGTTGGCGACGTACCATTGCGGATTTTCCTGGTAGTAAGGCCAGGAGGGATCGGACGCATCGGGAGGTCCCCAGGCCACATCGGGTTCGGCCTGGTGTGTCATCAAAGTCTTGCCATGGCTGGCGATGTCTTTGTAAATCGGAGCAAACTTGGGATCGTCGGCCATGATGTATTGACCGCTACTGTCTTTGATCTCCATTCCGATGTTCTTCCAGACCTTGACGGCCACGGCTCCCTGCGCGAAGTCGTGGTCGATCTGCTGAATGGCATCGGCAGTGAATGAAGCACGATCAAACTTGTAGGGGTCGAAGGTTGTACACAGGGCGATGTGGCCATGGCTGGAGTGCATCAGGGCCAGGGCATCGTCAATCTGCGGCTGCAACTGCTTGCGATAGGGCAGCGTGTCGTCCATCACGAGGATATCCAGCAGTTTCAGGTTCAGCCGTTCGAGCATCTTCTGAAATGCGGGATCGGTCTTGAAGACATGCACGTGGACATCAATGGGATGGATGGCGGCGAATGCGGTTAGAGCCGCTTCCTCATGGCTGGGTTTTGCTGGAGCAGACGCCGATGGCGGCGCTTGACCCGTGGAAGAAAGAGCAATCGACACAACTAAGATCACTTGAGCAATCGTTCGTGCCGAAAGCATCATCGGAATCTCCTTGGGTTCAGAAATAGAATTTCAGCGCGAATTGAATCTGCCGCGGCGCGCGCGCTGCCAGAGGGTATCCGAAATTGCTGTTCTGAGGGTTCGCCAGAGTATTAAGGTTCGCCGCATTTAGTTCCAGGGGTGTGGGCTCGACGCTGATCGCGCCAAAACTTCCAAACAAATAGTTCACATGGTTCAGTATGTTGAAGAATTCCGCGCGGAATTCGAAGTGCATTTGGTCGTGAATCGGAAACTGTTTGACCAGAGAGGTGTCCCAGGTCTTGTATCCGGGGCCCTCAATGATGTTGCGGCCGGCGTCGCCGAACGTGCCCTGGGGGATAATTCCGGGGGTGATGAGGTTGTCGGAAAATGCGCAGGTGTTGAACAGCGTCCCCGGGATGCAGGGCTTGGCGTTGGGATTGCCGACCAGGGCGGGGCGGGAGCAATAGTAGCCGACAAAACCGCCGCAATCGGTATTGGAAACCGAAACTACGTCAGTGGCAGTGTAGTAATTGCCGGTGGCGGCGGAAAAGACGCCGCTCATTTGCCAGTTGCCCAGAATCTGGTTGGCGATGCCGGAAGCATCTTTGGCAAACAGGCGTCCGCGGCCGAAGGGCAAATCGTAGGTATAGCTGAACACAAAGCGTTGGCGCACGTCGAAATCAGCATTGCCGTATTCCAGGTTGGGGTTGGTCTGGTCGCGGAAATCTCCGTTGTTCACCGACCCTAGGCTGGCGCTGGAAGCGTTGTCGAGCGCATGCGCGAAGGTGTAGGCGGCTTCGTACTGGAGTCCATGAGAGTAGCGCTTCTCCAGGCGAACCTGCAGCGAGTTGTAGTTCGATTGCGTATTCGAGCGGAAGGTGGCGATGCCGGCATCTAGCGCGGGATTGCAGTTGTAGAGCGATGGGGTGTTGTAGTAAGCCGCGAGCGTGCAGGAATCGCCAGTGGCTCCGGGCGTTACTTCGTGAGCGGGTCGGCGCGGGGCGGTGGGATCCGATGCATTCGCGTCGGGAGTGGCCTGGTTGCCGTTGTAGAAAGCGAAGAGCTTCAATCCGCGCGAGCCCGCGTAGGTGAACTCGAGAACGGTATCGGCGGGTAATTGGTACTCCAGCCCGAGGTGCCACTGTTGCATGTAGGGCGTGACCAGGTGGGGGGAGATGGAGTAGAGGCTCGGCGTATTTGGGTCGCTGAGCGCGGTGGAAGGAAAACCGTTGGCCAGGACGTTCAAGGGCAAGCCGGAGTTCGCGGCCGAGATTGAGCAATCGAGAAAATTAGGATTGGCAGAGGCGGCGGTACAGGGCGTCGCGAACACCTGCGAAGAAAAGAATGGAGGATTGAAACCGGGGCTGGGGTTGGAGAACGGGCCGTTTTCCTGTCCGCCATAGAAAATGCCATAGCCGCTGCGAAGAACGAGCTTGTCGAGCAATTGGTAAGCGAATCCGATGCGGGGCGCGAAATTGTTGAGGTCGGGGTTGATAAGTCCGGACGAACCGTTACGCTGAATGGCGAGTTCGGAGCCGAGTGTGGGTGTCAGTTGCGTGTTCTGTCCGCCGGGAACGACCAGCGAGAGCGAGTTGAAATCGAACGTCCCCTGCAGGTTGTTCGCCTCTTTGATGGTGGTGAAGAGTTCGTAGCGAAGACCAAGGTTCAAGGTGAAGCGCGGGGTTACTTTGAAGTCGTCGAGACCGTAGACGGCATAGATCTGGCGGTTATAGATGATGTTGTTCAGGCTGGTAATTTCTCCACCGTCAGGGATACCGAGCAGGAAGGTGGCGATGGCCTCGCCACCCGATCCGGGGGCGGCGGGATTGTCAGTGAAATCGCTGCCGAAGCTCATGTTGCCGCGCGGCGAAGCCGGTTCGTAAATGGTGAACTGTTCGAAGCGGAGTTCGGCGCCGACTTTCGCAGCGTGGCGTCCGTGGGTCCAGCTTAGATTGTCGGTAAAGACGTAGCTGTGCTGCTTTTCGATGGCGGGCTGGTATCCGGAAGCGCCAATGCCGGCGGTGCCATCGCTGAAGCTGATGGAAGGCAGGCCGCCGAGGTCAGGACCGAAGGGAACTCCGGGAAAATTGAGTTGCTGGGAGACGTTGACGTTGTAATTCAGGTTGAAGCGGTGAGAATTGAGGTGATTGAAGCCGAAACGAAATTCGTTGATGAGGGTGTTGCTAAAAGTGTGGAGCTCGCTGGCAGCGAGGCCCTCGGCTATGTTGTCGCTGTAGCCATCCTGAAATCCGCCGCCGTCGAGCACATTGCTGAAGGGCGAGGGCAGAAAGGTACTGTCGTTGCCGTAGCTGAAGCGGGCGAAGAAATTGTCTTTGCCGCTGATGGTGTAGTCGAAGCGAGTGTCGAACTTGTTCTCCGTTTCTTTGCGTTCGGGGTCGCTAAGGAAATTGTTGCCGCCGCCCTCGGTGGTGTTGGAGACGGGAAATAGCGCGGCCAGTCTGCTGCCCAGCGGATCGATAGCCGTACTCGTGCCACTATTGCCAGTGAAGATGTTGGTTGGCAGCCCGCCAGCGGTTCCGATGGGGACGCCGCAGAATCCGTTAGGATTGCCGGCGAAGTTGTTCTGCGCCAGACGCGAGTTGAAGATCTCTCCCTGATAGGTTGGGTTGCCGTTGCAGTCGAGCGCGGTCTGACCAGTAGGGTTGCCATTCATATCGAGGGCGATGGCCGGGGTGTTGCTGAGAAAGGCGGAGAAATCTCCGCCAATCTCGGCCTGGGTGGGCACGGTGGATAGTTGTGGCAGTCCCTGACGAATGCGCAGGCCTTCGTAGTCCCCGAAAAGAAACATCTTGTTCTTGATGACGGGGCCGCCCAGGGTAAATCCGAACTGGTTCTGCTTGTAAGGCTGCTGACCGAACTGGTCGAAGCGGTTGATGGCATCAAGCTTTTCATTGCGCAGAAACTCCCAGAGGTCGCCGTGGACCTGGTTGGTGCCCGACTTGATGACGGCGTTCATGATCGCGCCATTGCCGCGGCCGAATTCCGCGCTGTAGGCATTGGTCTCGACCTTGAACTCGGCGATGGCATCGACCGCAGGTTGGACCACATAGGCGGCACCGTTGAGCACGTCGCCCAGGTTCGCGTTGTTGTCGATGCCGTCGAGCAGGAAGTTATTTTGCAACGAGCGGGCGCCGCCGGCGCTGAAGCCGAAAGTGGTTTCGACGCGCGATCCGGGCTCGGCGGGAGCAATGCCCGTGCCGAGCAGCGCGAGTTGGGCGTAGTTGCGGCCGTTTAATGGAAGGGCGTTGATGCGCCGGCTGTCCACCACCTGGCCAAGATCGGAGGTCTCGGTTTCGAGCTGCGGGCGTTCGCCGGTGACTATTATGACTTCCGTGACCGCGCCTGCCTCAAGCTTCACGTCCACGCCGACGCGATCCTGGATGTTGACCTGCACCGGGCCGGCAACGGCCTTCTTGAATCCCGGCTTCTCGACCGTGACGCTGTAGCGCCCGATCTTGAGCGGGCTGGCGACATACTCCCCCTGCTCGTTGGTGGTGAGGGTCACCTGAATGCCGCGATCCACGTCGGTCACGGTGACCTTGGCGCCCATCACCACCGCGCCGCTGGCGTCACGCACCAGGCCGACAATGGCTCCGTCATCTTTTTGCGCCCAGAGCGGCGGGACCGCGGTAAGGGCCATAAGAAGAAGGAGGGTGGAAAGAGCTTGCAGGCGAGGCAAATGGATGGGCATGGCGAGGCTCCTGGATGCTAATGCCGAATGTTCGCAAGCAGCCTGGTTGAGCCGGGCGAAAGTTCGGGTGCTGGAACTGAGCTTTCGGTGCAATATTACGAACTATTACTTTTACTTTCGTTTTATAGCTTTTGTCAACTGCATTATTCCGATGACTTCGATCCGGAAGTTTCCTCCCAGAGCCTCGGCGCAGGCCGGGCACTCAGGGCAGTACCGCCTTGATGCCGGTGATCTTACAAAAATCCACGAGCGCGGGATATAGCTCCGCGCCATAGCCCAGGCACGCGTATTCATTGGTCCAATGCTGGAGCAAAACGTCGATGTCGCAATGCGCGGTGACGAAACCGTGAGGCCAGAATGGGATGCCACATTCGTTGAGACGGTCCTCGATCCGATTCGGCGGGGGCTCGAAAATGGTGGCTCGGGTAATGACCATTTGAAACTCGCCGTTCACTCTGCCCAGCCGGGCCAGCACTCCTTCTCCCACCTTGCAGATCAACTGTACCGAGAGGCCGCCGGCTTCGCCTTCCGTGGGGATGCCGTGTTCTGAAAAGCCAGCCGGACCCAGCTTGCTGGCCAACGAAGGTGGACAAGCGCCATCGCCGATGATCTTGATTTCTCTGGTTTTCCTGTCAATGTGCTGAAGGTCGCCATAATATACGCGCTCTTTGCTCAATTTGGTGAGCAGGAGAACGGTCAACGCAGTATTGAAGTCGCCCAGCGTGGAGGTACCAACTCCATCCTCCAGCATCATGCTCTGCGCAAAGCAAGTAGCGGAGTAATCGCCGGCTAGACCGGGGAAGGATTGGATGGTGTAGAAATCAAACTTTTCCTTCGCCACAACTTTCTTCAGAGCGAGATAGAGACGCATGGAGCGCTCGGTCACGGGGTTTCGATCTGGCTCCTTGCCAAACAGCTGCCGCAGCCTGGGTTGGAGGTCATTCAGTTCTGTGGGGGAGATTTCTTCAGCGGTCTGCTTCAACTCCGTCGTATCTCGAGAGTCGATATCGATGCCAAACATCCTCATCCATTGGGAAGGATCGGCAGCGCCGCAGGTTTGTCCCATCCCGCGACCACCAAATGTACCGATGGTGGACATGTTCAAGAAGTTTTTGAGATGGGAAGCGCGGGCATAGCTGACGATCTTGCTCACAGTGTCTGGTTCGTCCAGGCTGCCGTATACGAACTTGTGAGGGACGCCGATTTCGAGCAAGCCTCCGTGCAGCACCAATCCGCCCACAGGGCGCCAGCCTTGAGAGCCGGGGTGCGTCCACACAAGCAAGCCCTTGCCGGTGGCGCAGTAATCCCGGATAGCGCCAACCAAGTGCGCCGCCCAAACCCAGGTGCCGGAAAACAGGACGACCGCGTCGATGGCGTCGTCGCACTTCATCTTCTTGAATGCGGCGCGGGCTTCTTCTTTGCTGGCGACGACAATGCCATGCTCAATCACCTTCAGACCCGCCGCAACCAGCGCACTCTTGGCGCGCTGCACCAAGGCGTCATCGATGAACGGCGTACCCATGGGGTCTTGCAGACCATCTTTGTGAACTCCAAACACTATGAATCCGATTGTGGCTTGTATCACCGTTCCTCCAAATGACCTTCTGAACTCTCAGGGCTTGTGATGGCCATCAGCGCCGAACGCAAATGGCGGTATTGTTTGGCTTGTTGCGCGTAGGCTGCCGCAATCGCATGATCGGGTGATAACACCGAAACATCGCGGACTACAAGTTCCACGGCCTGCGGCAAGCTGCCGTATTCTCCACATGCCACCCCTGCGAGTATGGCGCCACCCAGACACACTGCCTCGGGACACTCCATTGCATGCAGCCGCCGTCCGGATAAAGCAGCCCGTAACTGAAGGCCCAGAGCGGACCGCGAGCCTCCGCCGGTGACGTAGATGTCGCGAAACTCTCCCACTGCTCTTGCCAGAATGTCGGTCATCTGTGAGAGTTCACAGGCGAGCCCTTCGAGGATGCCTTTGTAAATCTGGCTGCGGGTCGTGTTCGCGCTCAAGCCCGAGATGATTCCGCGTGCGTGCGGGTTGAAGTCAGGATTACAAGTACCGATCAGATTGGGAGTGATGCAAAGGCCCGTTGGGCCCGCTGGCGCTTCTCGTTCCAGTTTTCCGTAGTGAATCGACTCCGCGCTAGATGAATCCCAATCTTGCGGAGTAGAACTTTCACCGCACTCTTCCCCGTACAAAAGATCGTGGAACCACTTCATCATGATTCCCGATGGAAAATAAGCGAGCGTGACGAACTTGTCTGGAACCACGTGGCAATAAGAGTTGAGAGAAGCCGCAAGCGCCGCATCCGTTAAGCTGGGCTGCTCGGAAGCTGCCACAAGACATTCGTATGTGCCCATCGAATCGACCACGCGCCCCGAACCGATAGCGCCAACTCCCAACGCGCCGCAGGGCTGATCGTGGCCTCCCATGACAACGCTCGTTCCGGGCGAGAGACCCAGTTGGCGGGCAGCGGATCCGTCTAGTTTTCCTGCAATCGTTCCAGCAGGCACAGGGACGGGCAGGCATTCGGCATTGATTTCCGTGGCGGCGAGAATTTCTTCGGACCAACGGCGCTGGCGTACATCGAACGCCAGATAGCGTGAGGCCAGCGAATAATCGATATAGGCGGGTAGTCCTAATCGCGCGAGAACATAACCGATCGCGGTCAGGAAACGAACCGAGGGAGCAAAAATGTCGGGCCGATGCTTACGCAGCCAAAGAAATTTCGGAACTGGATACATGGGATGAGCGATCTGGCCGGTGATTTCGAACAACCGCTTTCTTCCGATTGTTTGCTCGAGCCACACCGTTTCTTCCGTGGCCCGATTGTCCTGGTTGAGGATGGCGGGAGCGATTGCCTGGTTGCGTTCATTGACCGGCACGAACGTTTCGCCGTGCGAATTCATGCACAATGCCCGGACGGGATCGGAAAGATTTTTCGACACTGCTTGCGAACAACAGGACACGGCGTGCCAAAAGCGCTCGGGATTCATCTCCGCTTGCGAAGGAGCGGGGAACTCAGGTGCGTACGAGCAGGCGTGCTGGGCAAGTATGTCACCCGTCCCCGCAAACACTACCGCTTTGCATCGACTCGAACCGATATCAATGGCAAGCAAACTCATGATGATTTCCGATTCCTGCTTGCTTCACGGCGAAAGTGTTTTCGTCCAACCTGCCGGAAGACGTGAGTCCGAGGCACGGGATCGCATTGCTGTATTCCTCAACGGCCGTCCCCATTCACAGGAACTTGTCTGCTGCGACTGAGAGCTTGCGGCCGTGAGCTCCGGACTCGACAACATCGATCTTTCTTCCGGCTATGGAGATACTCGCTACGCCACGAAATGTCTCCGGTACTTCCAATAACAGAATGAGAAACCGAACTTGAGTCTTGGACTTGGCTGGAAGCCAGCGATACGTGAGTTCGCCGAAGAGCGGACCTTGCTCGATGGTTTCGCGTCGCGGAATGGAGAACGGAGTTGTGCTGAACTCGATCCCCCGGCAGAACGTTCTTCCTGCCCAAGGCGCCTGGTGTCGGCTGTATCGTTCTTCCCAATTGCCCACCCAAGGGAAGTCTGCCCGTCGAAATGCATAGACGACGAGAAGCTTCAGGCGCGGGTTGCAGGCAGCGATGAAGCCAATATCGAGATGCGGATTCAGCAATTGGGCGGTGTAGTGTCCGAACCGCCGCGCCGGGGTGGTGCGCAAGTTCATCCGCTTGCGATCTTTTGTCGGGGCGAGGGGCCACGTGAACTCGGCATCTGGCTGAAGAGAAAATCGAGGGCTGTAGCTCGCCGGGCAAACTTTGGCCCGCGTCGCCGGCATATCAAACCAGGTGGTCTCCGCTTCCAGAAACGGTGGCCCGAAGGTGACATGTTCGTTCCACGAAATGGGCCTGTCGTAAGGGCTGAGGTTGACCGCTTCTTCTTCGCAATAAATCACCGGATTCTTGCGGTCGAGTGTGAGGTTCCTGCTGAAACTGATCCGGGCTTCGGGGAGGGTCAGACCATATTGCAATTGTGGCTTCGGCGACGGCGCTTGCTTCTGCACAGCCCACCTCAAGGCGGGCGCTTCGCCGTGAGTCGTGAGGCCCGCTGCGGTTTCTTCCAAGGAAGGCGGGCCGAAATGATCAAAGCTGAGGCTGTGTCCCGCAATGCCGGACAGCAAGCTGCCATCCGGCGGAGGTCCGTAGGTTCGAGCATGTTTCGCAGCCGTGTACTGGAAGGGATCGATGGTCTTCCATGGTGGCCGCCAGAGCGGGTTCACTCCGGAACACGCATTCAGATTCAACTCGCAGATGTGCCCTCCACCCTCGAGCACGGAGACATGTCCCCAATCGGCTTGCAGGCGGAATCCGGCGCGACCGTCCATTACATTCTTGTTGCGCGAAACCGCCGGTGGCTGGGAACCCGATGTCGTCATCTTGTGATCGCTTGAAATTCCGGCGTCGATGCTCCATCAAGAGCAGCACGAGCCTGTTCAAGAAACGCGCTGATGTTATCGGCCTGGAAAACATTGCGGCCAAAGAAAACACCCGCTGCTCCCGCGGCCGCCACTTCACGCACTACATTGAGTGCGTCTTTCTCCGAGGCATGACGGCTGCCCCCGAGCACCAGAATCGGTATGGGACATTGTTCCACCACCGAACGCATGGAGGCGGTGTCCCCGCTGTAATCCGTTTTAACCGCATCCGCGCCCAGCTCGGCAGCCATGCGAGTGTGAAGATTCAGCCACCTGGGGTCCCCCGGATTCTCCACAGCCTTGCCGCGCGCGAGGGACTCGACAATCAGCGGGATTCCAACTCGTTCACATTCGCGGGCAATCTCGGCGTTGCGCGCGATCTCCTTCATCTCGAACTCGGCATCTCCGGTGCCTACGATCAGATAGGTGAGAACCGCATCTGCACCCAGCCGTAAGGCTTCCTCGGGATGCGCGAGCAGCGAGCTGTACAGCGCGCCACTTCCGTTTTGCCCAATTGCCGACCAAACCGTGGTCCAATCCAGGCGGGCGATGAGAGCGGGGATTGGACCTAGCATGGTCGAGTTCGCGTATTGGCGAATGAGTCCAAGATTCAGCAGCAGAGCATCGACTTTGGCTTGGGCAAACTGGCGAATCTTTCCTAAGGGGTCCTCAGTTCCAGGAATCGGCCCCAATACCAATGCATGATCGAAGGCCACTACCAGGGCTCGGTGTTCCGAGCCTCCGAGCACACGATTCAAGCGAATCTTCTTGCCGCAATCACTCACAGTTTCCTCACGTCCCGGTTGAACTTGAAGCGGACTCAAGTTATCTCGCAAATGAGCGATTGTCAATCTTTTTGTTTGAATATGTTCATTTGCGCGCGCGTTTTCGCGTCTCCTCCACCTCTGCAACCACAACTTCAACGCCTGCCTCGCGCAGGGCCTCGATGTATTTTGAGTCGGTGCCGGAGTCGGTTACGAGGATGTCGATGTCCGTCACGGGGCCGACGTAAGCAAAGCTCTGCGTCCCAAACTTTGTGTGATCGGCTAAGGCGATGCGGGTCTTCGCGGCTCGCGTGATCATCTTCTTGATCTGTGCCTCGGCGTGGTTGGCGGTGGAGATTCCGTAGGAAAGATCGATTGCGCTCACCCCCAAAACTGCTTTGTCCAGGCGAATTTCGGAGAGCGCGCGCTGAGCCCATTCGCCGGAAAAGTAAAACGTATCCTTTTGAAGATCGCCGCCGGTGCAAAGGACGGTCACGCCGGAGCTTCTTTGCAACTGGCAAACAATGGTGGGAGAGTTTGTGACTACAGTCAGCCGATTGCGCTGATTCAAGCCACAGGCAAGCTCATACACCGTAGTGCTTCCCTCAAGAAAGACAGTGTCGCCATCCAGCACCAAATGTTCTGCGGCGCGCGCGATGGCATGCTTCTCGCTGCTATGGCTGCGGGATAAGGCTTCATAGGAAGGTTGGAACTTGGTGCTGGACATGCGGGAAACCGCTCCCCCATGAGAACGGACGAGTACGCCATCCTGCTCCAGGGCTGCCAGGTCCCGCCTTACCGTGGCGGCGGTAACTCCGAGAGCGGTACAAAGGTCGGAGGCGGCGATGGTGCGTTGCGCGGAAAGAATCTCTCGAATGCGAAATCTACGCTCTTCTGCGAGCATGATGGCTGCGTTCTCCTGACTGCCCAACCGGGTGCGGAACGGTGGCTCCGCGGCCCCAATTGTATTTGGGACGTAAACGATTTGTATCGCAGAAAGGGTGTCTCGGGGAATCATAATCGATCAGAAACCAACAATTTCATTGACAAGCGGGCAAACCATCGGTAGATTCGCGCAATTACAGCCTGGAACTCTTACATATCTCGCGCCCATGGCAATGAAGACTGAAATGCATCCCCGCCTGACGCGCGCTTTCGGTTTACTTCCCGCCACAGCCCTGAACATCTCCAACATGGTTGGGATCGGGCCTTTCATCACAATCCCGCTATTGATGGCTTCCATGGGCGGCCCGCAATCGATGCTGGGCTGGTTGACGGGTGCGCTCATCGTGATTTCCGACGGTCTGATATGGAGCGAACTTGGAGCGGCGTTGCCAGGTTCCGGCGGCAGCTACCATTTTCTTCGTGAGGCCTACGGCCATCAAAGCTGGGGTCGCCTGATGGCTTTTCTTTTCATTTGGCAATTCGTCGTGAGTGGGCCTTTGGAAATCGCATCCGGGATGATTGGATTCGGAAATTATTCTTCCTATCTCTGGCCGGGCTTGACCGCTCGAGGCCAGCAATACGTCGCCGTGGCCGTAGGCCTCGCCGCTTTGTTCCTCTTGTGCCGGCGGATGACATTCCTACGCAAGGTCACCCTGACTCTTTGGGTGGGAACGGTGCTTGCTATGGCAACCATCATCGTCACCGGTTTTTCCCACTTCAACGCGCATCGGGCGTTCGATTTTCCTCCGGGAGCGCTGGCCTTTGATCGTGGCTTCGTGCTCGGCCTGGGCAGCGCTACTCTGATTGCCGTGTATAACTACCTGGGATACTACGATGTGTGTTACATCGGGGACGAAGTGCAGAATCCGGCCTACGTAGTGCCGCGCTCGATTCTGTATTCGCTCGCAGTCTGCTGTGCGGGATACCTGGCGCTGCATCTCGCCTTGATCGGAGTGGTGCCGTGGCGGGAAGGAATTCATTCGAGCTTCATCGTTTCCGACTTCATGGAGCGACTGTACGGCCGGGGCGCCGCAATCGCGGTAACAATTTTAGTTCTCTGGTCAGCCTTTGGCGCGGTGTTTGCGCTTCTTTTAGGTTATTCGCGAATCCCTTACGCGGCTGCCATCGACGGCTATTTCTTCCGCCCGTTTGCGCAACTGCATCCCACAAAAAATTATCCTCAAGTCTCCCTTCTGGTTCTCGGCGGGGTATCGATTGCCGCCGCGTTCCTTAAGCTGGATCAGCTGGTCAGCGCCTTGATCACTACCAGAATCCTGGTGCAGTTTCTCGGACAGCTGTTTGCCATTCCGCTCTTGCGGCGAAAGTTTCCTGACAGCGCGCGCCCGTACAAGATGTGGTTTTATCCCGTCCCCATTGTCATAGCTTTCTTTGGATGGGCATATGTTTTTCTGACCTCGGGCTGGCTCTACATCAAGATTGGATTATTGACGCTACTAACCGGCATTTTGGTTTTCTTTATCTGGGCGAAATGGAAAGCTACCTGGCCGTTCAACCCGAGCCAGGATTCTGCGGGAGGGCCAAGTCTAAGGTCCGGCGCATAACAGAAGGAATTCAAGATGGGACATAATAAAGGCCGCGGTTTGTGGCTCCCCGGCGTATGGTTCGGCAAACTTCGCGTGGTTCGGGGCGCGAGTCTCTTCATAAGCTGCGTGTTGATCCTGGTGAAAGGGGGTCTTGGTATTTCTGAGCCGGCTAAGACTGCGCAAGTAGTTTCTAACATCGAAGGATTGTCTGTGTTGGTTCAGCCGAGCGACGGAACTTATGAAATCCAAACCGGAAAGGGCGGACACAGCGTCATCCATGCGAGAGTGGCGGCGGAGATCGATCATAAGTGGATCCGTTCTACGGATTATCCGAGACATGAAATATCTCAATCGAATGTTGACGATGCTTTCGGACATGGCAGGAAACTTACCATCACCTCCTTCGGACTTCCGAATGCCCCTGATCTCGCGTACACATTACTAATCTACGAGAGGAAAGGGTTTGGCGTTATCGAAACCGAGGTACAAAATCACACCGGCAATCCGATAACAATCCAAAGTGTCCGAAGCGTCGAGGCCGTCGGGAACAGAATCATCGATCTCGGCGGCAAGCCGAGCGCCGACCGAGTTCTCTCGGACAGTTTCAGCGAAGACTGGCCGCCACTGCAGATTTACGACTTGGGAAAAGCTGCTCAGGGAATGCACCGGGGCGTAGGCAGTCAACTCATTTACAACCGGGAGAGCAAGGAGAGTTTGTTTTTCGGGGCCCTTACTTCCAGCCGCTTCCTCACCATCATTCATTTGCAAGCGCAACCCTCGCCGGATGGCCCCGGCATCGCTTCCTATACGGTTGATTCGACTGGAACCACTGAGATACAAGCAACCGACCCAGAATCCGATCTGCGAGAAGGGCCGGCTGAAAACCTGATTGAACTCAGTGTCCCCCTTCCCGCAGGTGAATCAATAACTTCAGAACGTGTAATGTTTGCCGCCGGAAGGGACTATCACTCTCAGCTGGATAACTATGGGGCCGTAATTCGAGAACTGCATCACGGACGTGTGAGTTCAGACAACATGCTTGGATGGTGGAGTTGGACGGCTTTTTACACGAAAATTACCCAAGGCACGGCGCTGACGAACGCCCAATGGCTGGCCGAGCACCTCAAACCGCTGGGCTATGACTATTTTCATTTCGATCTGGGTTACGGATACTCTCGTGGCGAATATGCGACGCCCAACGCCTCTCAATTCCCTCATGGTATGTCGGATCTTACTCGCCGCATCTGCCGCTTGGGATTGAAGGTTGGAATTTGGACCGCTCCCTTTGAAGTGGGCGAGCGGGCCTGGATTTACGAGCATCACAAAGATTGGCTGGTACACAACGCCCATGGCGATCCGATTTCGATCGGCAAGGCCGAGGAGGTAGAGGGCGAGCGCTTGTTCGTGTTAGACGTCACTCATCCGGACGCTCAGGAATATCTTCGCCAGACCTATCGCACGCTGGTCCGGGAATGGGGAGCGCGCTACATTAAGCTCGACTTCATGGACAATACGGCAATCGAGGGTTATTACCATCGCCCGAACACAACCGCACTTGAAGCGCAGCGAATCGGGCTCGAGATTATCCGCAAGACGGTCGGCGAAGACGTGCTCCTCGATAAAGATGGAAGTCCGATGTTAAACCCGGTTGGCTTGGTGGATGAAGGCCGTATATCCCAGGATACAGGTCATGCGTTTCTCCGCAGCAAGGAAGCAGCGCCGGGCATCGCGGCGCGTTATTACATGCATCGCAACTTTTTCATCGATGATCCGGACGCCTTTACGGTTTCCCGGCAGCTTTTGGAAGAGCGAACCATTCAAGCGCCACTTACTTTGCATGAGGCGCAGGTCTCGATCGCGTTAGCGGCTATTTCCGGAGGAATGTTCGAAATTGGCGACGACCTGCCAACACTGGGGAGTGATCCGGAACGCATGGCCTTGGTCAAGAATCCTGATTTGCTTACCATGGCAAAACTTGGGAGGGCTGCCGTGCCGCTGGACCTTCTGACCTATGCAGACAAGGATGAGCAACCGAGCGTATTTCTGTTGCGCGAAGACCAGCGCCAGTCCATTTTGGCAGTCTTTAACTGGACGGAGCGGCCGAGTTCTCACACTTTTACCTTTGTCGATCTAGAGCTTCCCGCGGGGCATGGGTACAAGTTATTCGACTCGCTTGCCCAAGATCAGCCGCTGGCGATGGACCATGAAACACTCCGCTTGGACAGTCAGCCGGCGCACTCTGTCAAGCTGATCAAGATCATTAATACGTCGATTCCGATGGCAGCGCCTTCAATTGCCTTCCGTGTACCGTCTGCAGCGAAAAACGGGGAAGAGATTGAGTTCTCCAGCGTCGTATCTAAGGACGGCGTTCCCGCGCTCGCATATCATTGGGATTTCGGCGATGGAGTGTTAGCCGATGGCGCAACCCTCACTCATGCGTATACCGCTGCCGGAAACTACACGGTGCGGTTTACGGCGGAAGGCCTTGATGGCAAGTCCGCAGAGAAGATATTTTCGATCGCGGTCAGCGGATCGGTGAATCTTCCGTCTCCTCGGCGTTATCTCGAACCTCGCGAATAGGTGTACTCATAAGAAACGCTGCCGCCGATGCCGGAATTCGTTCCTTCGGAACGATGCCCGGCAATACCAACTACTTACAGTCGCAGTCAGGCACCACAACTCACCTTTTGTGACCTCATTCGTCAATTTCAGGACACCATTCAGGACAGTTGATCTCGGAGCTGAGAAATCAGGACAATGTGGACCCTCCGCACCACTGATCAACCAGATTCTTCCAATTCATTGTTGTCTGCTCCTTTTGCCCCTCAGCAATCTATCGGGATCCCCTCACCCTGAGAACTCACGCAGGCCTCCAATATCATTCTGGCTGGAGTGTCATATAAGCTCTCCGCTCAGGACACTCATACAATGAACGCAATCGCATCGCGGGGTAAGCCGCGGACAGCATGAAGCGAACCGATTTCCAGGGTGAACTCGGGCGGCTGCACGCCGCCAGCTTTGGCTGGGCGTTGTGGTGCTGCGATCACCAGCGAGACGAGGCCGAGGAAGTCTTGCAGACTGCTTACTTAAAAGTCGCGGAAGGCATGGCCAGCTTCGACGGAAAATCGAGCCTGCAAACGTGGTTTTTCGGCGTGATACGCCGTACGGCCTGGGAGCAACGCCGGCGGCGCTGGTTGCGCGACGGGATTTTGGGGCGGTGGTTTACGAGCCAGCCCGCGCCCGTGCCGGCGCCCGATCCGGAAGCGTCGGCGAGTATGTCGGAGAGGAGCCGCACGCTGCTCCAGGCCATGGCGGCTCTGCCCGCTCGACAGCGCGAGGTATTGCACCTGGTCTTCTATCAAGACCTGACGGTGGAAGAAGCTGCGCGGGTTCTGAAGATTTCATTGGGAACGGCCCGCACTCACTTTGCACGGGGCAAAGAGCAGCTTCGCCAGAGGCTTGGCCGACGCGAGGAAAAACATGACGAGAGATGATCAACAGGATGACCGGGACATTCGCGATGATGGCTCTCACGATGACGAACTGCGCGCCCGCTTTGCGGCTTTGCGGCAGGAGGAAGCAGCGCAAGCTCCGGTATTCCGGGGTCTGGCGGGGGTTCGGACAGAGCGAGGCCGAGGGCGATCCGCCGGCCAGATGATTGCCGTGACGGTGTGCCTGGTAGCGATGACGGCCGTAGCGCTCTGGCTGTACCTCACTCCGCGGAAGCCGGAACCGGGGAAGTTCGTTGCTTCTATTACGGAATGGAGCTCGCCGACCGACTTTCTGCTGGAGACGCCCGGACGCGAGATGTTGCGGACCGTGCCGGCAATCGGAGTATGGCATGACTACAGCAACGCTCCGATGCGGAGACAAAAACATGCGCAAGTTAAGAAGCCAGTTTTGCCTTAAAAGGAGGAACGCTCTTGAAATCTTATTTGGTGTTGTTGATGTTGCTAGTTTCGGGCGCGGCGTGCTGGGGACAGGATCCCCAGTCCGCCGACGACCCCATCGCCCAGAACCTGTTTGCGCCAGAACTGGTGATGAAGTACCACCAGGAGATCAACCTGGACGAAGGCCAGTCCAAGGCGATGAAAGAGGAGATCCAGAAGGCGCAGGCGAAATTTCTGGACATGCAGTGGGACGCGCAGGCTGAAACGGAAAAGCTGGTCCAGTTGCTGAAAGCCCGGCCGGTCGACGAGAACGCTGTCCTGGCCCAGGTGGACCAGGTGTTGAACCGCGAACGGGTTATCAAGAAGACCCAGATCTCGTTGCTCGTGCACATCAAGAATCTGCTCACGGACGCGCAGCAGAACAAGCTGATGCAACTGCGGCGCAAACCGTCGTAAGGACTCCACTGCTCGGAGACGGTTCGGCGATGGACAAACATGGGACACACGCCCGGCCTTCTGGGGCTAAAGCCCTCACAGAGAAGGAAGGCTTTATCGCAGCGCTGAAAGCGCCGCGCCATGCAAAAGCGAGGCCTTGCATCGCCGGTGGCTGGCTGCACTGGCCTGCTCTGCGCCCGCATCCCTTTTCTTGAGGTGTTCAATATGTGCGAAACCGAACGCACGAAAGAGCAAAAAGAAAATCCCGCGCACGGTTCTGCTTTTCGCTGGCGCTTGCCCCTGGCGTTCGCGAGCGCGGCGCTCGCTCTCGGTTGCGCTGCAGGTTGTGGCTCGGGACACTCCCCGGCCCCCGCAGTCACTCCCATACAATCATCGGCAGCGATTTGGTTTCACCCCAAGCCGGCGGGAGGGACTGAGGGCGGCTCAACCGACTTCCTCTTATTATTCCAGGCGAATGCGCCCTGGCCACGCGCGATGGCAAAGACCCAGGTGATCGGGCTTTACGCCGGGTGGATCGCCGACGCCAGCGACCAGGATCTGCAGTCGGTCGTAGAGTTTCTGAATGCTCACAATATGGGCATCGAAATCGAAGCGCCGGCGATGCAGGCGCTGGCCACATGCGGGTCGGGCGTTGAAGGCTACGTTCCCTATGGGCAGTCGGTCGAAACTTTCACACTCGCCTACTTGCAGCGGTTGCAGAGTCTCGGCGCCCAGGTACCCTACATCAAAGTCGACGAGCCGTATTTTTTCGGCAACAACGTGCTGAGCGATCCGAACTCGTGCCTCTTCTCGGTGGAACAAGTCGCCACCGAAGTCGGGCAGTATGTGCAAATAGTCAAGACGGTTTATCCCAATGCCCAGGTAGGAGACGTCGAGCCGATCATCGCGAGCGCTTATTTGCCTGACGTGGCCACGGCGATGGCACAGTGGCACGCCACTTATCAGACGGTCACCGGTGCGCCGTTCCCGTTCTTCATCGCGGACACCGATTTCAGTAATCCGGCCTGGCCCACCATCGTGAAGGGAATTGAAACGGCAACCAAGCAAAGCGGAATGCAGTTTGGCATTATCTATATCGGCGACATGCAGGATGTTTCCGACAGCGAATGGACCGGCACGGCTCTGTCGCGTTTCCAGACCTACCAGGGGCAGAACGGCGGCCAACCCGACTATGTCTTATTTCAATCGTGGGAGCCCGAGCCGCAATACTGTCTTCCGGAAACCGATCCCACCACCTTTACCGGCCTGCTTGACGCCTACATCGAGGCGACCAGCTGACCCCATGGCTCCGCGCCTTTGACGGGTTCCTCCTCTATCACCCACACCGTGAGTGCCATGCGAAATTTCCTTCCAACCGCGCATTGAGCTAGGAACTCTTCTTCAAAATTCAGCAAATCAGCATGCACACGACGGCAACCGTAGGATGACCTACTTGACCAGTTTCTGGATGACGGTAATCAGCTGATCGGCGTTGAAGGGCTTCACAATCCAGCCGGTTGCTCCCGCCTGGCGCCCCGCAGCTTTTTTCTCGGCCTGAGACTCGGTGGTGAGCATGAGGATGGGAGTAAAGGCGTACCCCGGCAGCTTGCGGACGGCCGTCATCATTTGGATGCCGTCCATATTGGGCATGTTCAGATCGGTGATAATCAGGTCAAACTTTCCGGCGCCGGCCTTGTCGAGGCCGTCTTTACCATCGACCGCCTCGACCACTTCGTAGCCCGCCTTGCCCAAGGTAAAACTGACCATCTGCCGAATGCTGGTTGAATCGTCCACACTTAAGATGCGTCTCATGGTTGATCCTTAATACCGCCGAGCTTATCGCCTGCTATGTGAGTTCCGCCGCTTGCCGAAACCCGCATTCGGTCTTGGAACATGCGAACTCAAAACAGTTCCACGCTGTTGCCTGCGACGGTTTGTTGGGCCACGGGCAAAGCCTTGCCGCGGAGCGCGGCCCGCAGCACCTCACGCTCCATCTCGGTAGTGTAAGACGCGGAAAACAATTGTTCCATTTCGTCCGGGTCGTAGCGTTGCTTCACGCCGGGATCATCCATCTCCAACTGGCGTCTGACTTCTTCAACTTCCGTAAGGACCACGTCGAAACGGTCAAAGCAGGCATCGAGCTGATCGCCAGTGCTGCCGACCTTGGCGATCTTGTCCTGCATCCTTCCGGTGGCGACTTTCATCTCCTGAGCCTGCTGGGCGGCAAACGCGGCGGCGGTTCGCAGGTTCTCAAGACTGGTCCTGGTCTGCACTTGAGCTTCCCGCAGCTTTTCACTGGCGGCTTCGGAAAACGCCTCCATCAGCTCATTCGCATGCTTCACCAGTACCATCAGCTCCTGCATGGCGTTCCCGGACTGATCGGTAATCTGGCCCCAGTCCGCCGAAACCCCCTTGATACTCTTGGCGATGGCAAGTATCACGTGGGCTTGCGTGCCCAGGTGGCTGGCTTCAATGATGGAGTTGAAGGTGAGCAACTGCAGCCGATGACGAACGGACTTTGACTTCTGCAGATGTTCGCCGACCAGTTGCATCAGGCTGGACAAGCCTCCGAGTGTGCCCTGGATTCTCTCGCTATAAGCCTGGCTCTCGCGTTCGAGACGTTCGATTTGAGCCAGCTGCGACGACGCGTTCCGCTCCTGCTCAAGAACCATGGGGCCGATCCCGACCATATCGGATGCGCTGACTTTCAGGATCCCGCCCATACACGTCCTGATCTGCGATGCCCAGTTGGCTACGGTTTCCTTGATAGTTCTCAATTGATACATCTGGATGGTAAGGCCGGCGTAAGCCCGAGGCAGCGCCTGATCGTCGCCGTCGCCGGAGTTCTCATCTCCGCACATTCCCGCTGCAATGAGCGCGAACCCCTCCTGCACATGCTCGATCTGCTGGCGCGTGATGTCGTGAGTCTGTATGGCGGTCACCGCTCCCGCAATCTGGCGGGCGATGTCCTCCACTCCTGACCGGAATTGCGCGGGCGCCCCCGAGAGTTGGGTCAGGCTGGACTCCACCGTTGCCAAAGCGTTCGCCAGGTCAACCTCAATGCGAGCCACGCTTTCCCGCAGGCATGGCAGTTCGTCCGAAAGCACGCGCCTGGTGTCTTCAATCGCAGCTCTGCGGACTTCGGTATGTCTGGCGAGCTCCTGAATATCGTCGGTCACCGACTTGGAGAAACCGGCCAGTTCGCGGGCGAGGTATTGGAAACCGGCGCCCACATCACCGAGATGCGCCACCTCGATGTTGGTGAGAACGCTCAGTGCCTTGGTTTCAATCGCAATCGCCGCCTGGCCCTGTGTTACCCGAGATAGTTCGCCCAACACATTCACTTCCTTCGTCACTGTCTCCAGGATTCCGGCAGTCGCCTGCAGCCTCTCTTCCATGAATTGCCGGGCGGCTGCGCCCAGGGCTTGCACCTTGGGCAGAACGGACCGCACGCTTTCATTTTCCACGCATTCGACAATCGCGGCCGCCAGCAGCATGATCGTGTCGGCATAGCCGGCAAGGCCTTCAAAAGTCCTGGCCACGGCCCCGATCTCGGTCTCGGTAGTGATGGCCAGAGCCTGAAGCTCTCCGGTTGCCTTCTTCAGAGGACCGGCAACGTCGATTTTGGTGGCAATACTCATCGCGACTTGTCCTGCGGCCAGTCTCATCGAGCGTAGTTGAGCATCGCCCCGGCCACTGCGTCCAAAGGCAGAACCTTATCGACCGCGCTCCGTTTAATGGCTTCATTCGGCATACCGAAGACCACGCAGGTCGCTTCGTCCTGAGCAATCGTTTTTGCCCCGGCTTGTTTCATTTCCAGCATGCCACGGGCCCCGTCATCGCCCATTCCGGTGAGAATTACGCCCACGGCATTTTGTCCGGCGTAGCGAGCGGCGGAACGAAACAACACGTCGACCGAGGGACGGTGACGGCATACCAGCGGTCCCTCTTTGATTTCGACGTAGTAGCGAGCGCCGCTCCGCTTAAGCAGCATGTGATGATTCCCCGGCGCGATCAGGGCGTGTCCCCGCAATACCGTATCGTTCGACTCCGCTTCCTTGACCGTGATGCGGCATAGGCCATTCAGGCGGTCGGCAAAGGCGCGGGTAAAGACCTCGGGCATGTGTTGCACGATCACAATGCCCGGCGCATCGGGCGGAAGCGCCTCCAGCAGAGTCTTAAGCGCCTCCGTTCCCCCGGTTGAGGCGCCGACGGCCACTACTTTCTCCGTGGTTTCGGCCATGGCGTGAGTAGCGGGAGAAAGAATCGCGTCCGCGGTTAGCTTGGGCTGGACCGCGCGCCTGGGCCGCAAAGTTTGCAAACGTGCCCCTGCCGCCGCCTTGACCACCTGGCAGAGGATAATGCGCGAATCCTCGAGAAATTGTTTGCTGCCCACGCGAGGCTTGGCGATGATGTCGACCGCCCCATACTCCAGCGCCTTCAGAGTGCTCTGCGCGCCCTCCTCGGCCAGACTGGAACAGATCACGACCGGGATCGGATGTTGGCTCATGATCTTCTGCAGGAAGGTCAGGCCGTCCATGCGCGGCATTTCGATGTCCAGGGTGATTACATCCGGCACCTGTTCGCTGATCCTGTCTGCCGCCACGAAGGGGTCGGCAGCGGTGGCGATGACCTCGATTTCCGGGTCACTGGAGAGCACTTCGCTGAGTGTCTGGCGAACCACCGCGGAGTCATCGACGATCAGGACGCGAATTCTCGGTTTGCTCATAAGCTCGATCCCGCTGCTCCATGTCCCGCTACCCCGTCTCATCCGAGCCGGCGGAGCAGCACTTCCCCGGTCCTGGTGAAGAAACGAATGTTTAAGCCTAAAGTACCTCCCAGGCTGGAGGCGAACACCGTAAAACCCTCCTCCTGTAGGACTTCAATCGCGGCCTCACAATTCAGCTTTCCGACCGTAGGTTTCGAGTCCTTATCGCTGACCAGGAGTACATCGGCGCCGCCAAACAATTTGACTTGCACCTCGCTGCGCACTACGCCGCATTGATCAAACCGCCGGGCGGCATCCCGAATGGCGAAATCCACGTAACGGCGGCCAGCCTCGACACTCAAAGCCGCCGCCAGGTTCGCCGGGCACCGGGGCAACTGGGAATGTGTCAGGGCGCCGATGCGAAGCCTCGCATTCCAGAAGGTGACGCCGACGCAGGAACCGAGAATTGTCCGGATGATCGCCGGTTCGCGAGCGAAGTACGACTCTCCTGGGTGTAAATAAACCTCCGGCAGTTCGTTCTCAAGTTCCAGCATTTTCTCTCCTGTAGGCGGCAGGCGCGACCGCTACCAAGGGGAGATCCATATCGTGCAGGCTCTCGGAATGGCCGACGAAAGCGTATCCGCCGGCTACAAGTTGATTGGTCAATTTTTGCAAGATCCGCTGCTGCGTGGGCCGATCGAAGTAAATGATCACGTTGCGGCAGAAGAACACGTCCACTTTTTGCGCCAAGCCAAAGTCGGCATCCATGAAGTTGAGACGGCGAAACTCCACCAACTGCCGCAGTTCCGGAACCACCCGCAACCGATCGGAATCGGGAGTGCGGCTGCGCATGAAGTACTTGCGCCGCAATTCCGGCGCTACCGGACGCACGACGGCGGCGGCGAAGACCGCCTGGCTGGCTTTGGCCAGCACGGTGTTGGAAATGTCAGTGGCCAGCACCTTGAACCGAAACCCAGGGTGGGCGAGTCCATATTCATTCAGTACGATCGTGAGGGTGTAGGGCTCCTCGCCGGTGGAGCAGCCCGCGCTCCAGA
>Ga0116121_1000345_pt1 | contig 24314 bp, 20 predicted proteins | sample June2015DPH_13_1_FD_89725 | JGI IMG/M metagenome (GOLD analysis project Ga0116121, IMG submission 89725) | Peatland microbial communities from SPRUCE experiment site at the Marcell Experimental Forest, Minnesota, USA - June2015DPH_13_10 | ecosystem: Environmental > Terrestrial > Soil > Wetlands...
GGATACGGCGCTCTGCCCTGTGGATTTAGGGAACTGGGGCAGCCGCACTACTTTGATGAACGGCAACGCGGTAAAACTGGCCGCCGCCGACGCCAAACGCCAACTCCTCGAATTCGCTTCCTATAAATTAAAACCCAATATTGTTTACGACCTGAATATTAAAAATTGCTTCGTGCATTTTACCGACCGGCCGGAGAGGGGCATTTCTTACTATGATGTGGTGCGGGACGCCATTCGCGGCAAGGAAGGCAACACCATCATCGGGCGCGGCCACTATACTCCTCACGGCAAAGGGATGGTCTCCCCGGCCTACAGTTTCGGCGTCCAGGCGGTCGAGGTTGAAGTGGACACGGAAACCGGACAGGTCCACCTCGTGGAAGTGACCACCGCGCATGAAAGCGGCACTGTGGTTAATCCCATCGGCTTGGAAGGCCAGCTTGAAGGCGCTTTCCACATGGCCGCCGGTTATGCGCTGATGGAAGACATGCAGATGAAAGACGGCAAACTTCAGGCCAACAATTTCCGCGATTATAAATTGCTGCTGGCGCCGGATATGCCTAAAACCAATATTCTGGAAATTGATACATTTGAACAGGAAGGCCCGTTCGGTGCCAAAGAAGCTGGGGAGGGGCTGACCAATCCTACTACCGGCGCCATCGCCAACGCGGTCTATAACGCCGTCGGGGTTAGAATCACCACACTGCCTATCACGCCGGAAAAAGTGTTGAAGGCGCTGGAAGAAAAGAAGCAAAAGGAAAAAGAAGCGACACCAGATAACCGTGTGGAGTCCCCGGCGGTTTAAGCCGCTGCTTAACATAATGCTGAAAAAACGGATAAATTATAGGATTGTCCTGCACCTTGTCACGGTGGTATGTTTGCCTAAAATCGGAAAATATATTCGGTTCATTGATGCAAAGGAGATTCTAAAACATGACACGCTACCAGATGTGGATCGCCGGAAAATGGGTTGATGCCGGGTCAGGCAAAACCTTCCCGGTGTACAATCCCGCTAACGGTGAGGAAATTGCCCAACTGCCGTTGGGTGGCAAGGAAGATGTAGACCAAGCCGTTGCGGCTGCCCGTGCCGCCTTTCCTGCCTGGTCACAAAAACCACAGGCGGAGCGCTCTCAGATCGCGATGAAAATCGCGGCGCTCATCCGTGATAATGCCAAAGAACTGGGCCGGATTGAGACCATTGACCACGGCACTCCGACCAAAGCGGCGCCGATTCTAGCGGCCTCAACCGCCACCAGGTTTGAATGGGCTGCTTACAATGCCCGGTCTTTGATGGGGCATACCATTCCATCAAATTCTAGCGAACTGGTCTATCTCCAGCGTGAGCCGGTCGGAGTAATTGCGATTGTAACGCCCTGGAATTTTCCAATGGGAATGATTATCGGAAAGTTGGCGCCGGCTTTGACGCTGGGTAACACCTGCATTATCAAACCGCCAAGTATTGATTCGCTCTCTGCTTTGAAGCTGGCAGAACTGCTGGCACAACTTGAATTACCCCCGGGTGTGGTCAATGTTATTACCGGACCCGGCGCCCCGGTGGGCGGCGCTTTGTCCTCTCACCGCGGTGTTGATATGGTGGCTTTTACCGGCAGCAGCGAAGTCGGTAAGGAAATCATGGTAGCTGCCAGCCGTTCTGTAAAACGCCTGCAGTTGGAACTCGGAGGGAAAAACCCGGTGATTGTGCTTGATGACGCCGATGTTGATACTGCAGCCAATGTCATGGCCGTCCGCCAGTTCTCCAACTCCGGCCAGATTTGCTCGTCACCGGGCAGGTTTTATATCCATGAGAAAGTTTATGATCAGTTTCTGAAAAAGTTTGCTAAAGCCGCGATGTCTGTGGTGGTCGGCGACCCGGCGGACGAAAAGACCGAGATGGGACCGGTGGTTAGCGCCGAACACCGCAACAGCATCGAAGCGTACATTAAATCCGCCGTTGAAGAGGGAGCCAATGTCGTCCTGGGCGGGACCAGACCGTCACACCCGACTTTGAAAGATGGTTACTATGTCATGCCCACCATCGTTACGAACATTACTCAAAATATGAAAGTCGCCAGGGAAGAAATCTTCGGTCCGGTGGCATGCTTCATGGAGAAATTCAACTCGGACGAAAAAGTGATTGCGATGGCCAACGATAATATTTACGGTCTCGCCGCTTATGTCTGGACCAAAGACACGACCCGGGGGATGCGGTTCGCGAACCGGATTCAGGCCGGCACGGTCTGGCTGAATAACACCTATAAGCAGGGGCCGGAATTGCCGTGGGGCGGCTTTAAAGAGAGCGGCGTCGGCATCGAGGGCTCGCTGTATGGTTTGTTGGAATATACCAATCTCAAGCGCGTGCAGGTTGATTTAGCCAATCCGGGGAAATAGGCGGCCCGCCGGATATGCGGCAGCTTAATCGCTCCGGCTCCGGAAAAAATAATGTCAGAAAAGCATAAATATGAAAACTTACAATAGTACGGATGTTGACCTGATTTTAGAATGGGCGGAAAAGTATTTTGAAATGCAGGCTTCGATTAGCTGCATTTTAAGTACGGATAATCCTGGTCCTCCGCCGGCGCCGTCATTTGATAATGAAATTGAATATCAACGCCTGCGCTTCTGGTTTCGTAACAACCATAACCGGTTTATTCAGATTTGGATTGATTTCCGGAAATCGAAAGGCGAAGACATTGTACAGACCGGCGGTATAATCGGTGCAGAATTCAGTGAAAACCCATTTCTCTATTTTTATCATCCCAGAAATTTAATTGATTTAGTTTACAGAATGGGAGGCACGAGCACGCCCGACATTTGGGACTCTGACAACCAGGATGCGGAATCCATACTCAATGCCATAAACATGTTTTCCTATACCGTAATGCACTTTCGGTATTGGATTGGAGAATTTGCCGAAGAGGGTACTGCAACCGATCATTTAACTATTTAGACGGCTAAATATATATTGTTGGTCACTGATGCCTGCCTCTTTCGCGAGCTTGTTGCTCAATGCTGAAAACAATGAATTCGTAATATTGCCAGGTGAGGAGACGTATAATGGCGGTAAATTCCAGAAGATATATTTTAGAAGAACGATTGGCAACCATCGCTTCATTAAAACCCGTTTTTTATCCGCGCTCCATCGCTGTCATTGGGGCTTCGCAATATCCCAGGACTATCGGAAATTTAATTATTTGCTCATTAATTGGCGCCGGATATAAAGGGGCAATTTATCCGGTAAACCCAAGTTGTGAAATAGTATGTTCAATGAAAACTTACCCTTCGGTCCTGGCAATACCGGGAGAAGTGGAGATGGCAGTGATTGTCGTCTCCGCTCAGGCCGTTGCCAAAGTGGCCAAAGAATGCGGGCAAAAGGGCGTGCGTGCTTTAGTCGTTATCTCCGATGGTTTTAAAGAGTCCGGCCCCGAAGGCGCGGCACGCGAAACCGAACTCCGCGAGTTGGTTCGCAGCTACGGTATGCGCATGGTCGGCCCGAATTGCATGGGTGTGATTAACACCGACCCGGCGATAAATCTAAATGCTACATTTTCTCCAACTGATAACGCTCCGGGAGATGTTTCTTTCCTGACGCAGAGCGGCGCAATTGGCGAGGTAAGCTTGGATTATGCCCGGTCTTTAAACGTCAAACTGAGCACATATCTCAGCGCTGGGAACCGCGCCGATGTCTCGCCCAATGATGTGCTGCAATTTTGGGAACAGGATGCCGCGACCAAAGTCATTTTGCTCTATCTGGAAACATTCGGCAATCCGAAGAATTTTGTGCGCATCGCCCGGAGGTTATCCGCGAAAAAACCAATCATCGTGGTTAAAAGCGGCAAGAGTTCAGCCGGTTCTAAGGCAGCTTCTTCTCATACCGGCGCTTTGACCACTTCCGAAACCGTTACCGAAGAATTATTCCGCCAAACCGGTATCGTGCGGGTAGACGGTATCGAAGAGCTGTTTAACGTTGCCTCAATGCTCTCCAATCAGCCTTTACCTAAGGGCAAACGACTGGTAATCGTAACCAACGGCGGCGGGCCCGGCATTCTGGCCACGGATGCCGCTGCCAAATATGGCTTATTGCTCCCGGAAATTTCTGCGGAAACGGCTGCGGCCATCAAGCCACATCTCAAACATAATATCAAAATGAATAATCCCATGGACACCACGGCGGCGGCAGTACCGGTAGAGTTCGAGGGTATCCTTCAGGAACTGGCGGCAGATAGCGGTAATGATGCGGTTCTTTTTATTTTTGTCCGGCCTGCCATGCTTAAGGTGGAAGAAGTGGAAGCCGCGCTTCACCGGGTAGCCGCGCATTTCCGGCGTAACAAAAAGCCCTTGCTGGTTTGTTCGATGGGGCATACCGGGTTACGCGCCGAAATCGGAACCACCGGTAAATTTATTCTCAGTTATGTCTTCCCTGAAAATGCTGTTGCGGCCCTGGCCAAAGCGGTCGAATATTCCGAACGGCGGGCCCGGCCCGAAAGCGCGCCGGTCAAATTTAGTGATATTAACCGTGAGGAAGCAAACAAAATTATTACGACCGCTTTGAAGAATAAAACAAATGGGCCGAAATGGCTTTCGTCCGAACAAATCTCCGGTCTACTCAAGTGCTACGGCATCCGGTTCGCGGAAACAAAGTTTGCTAGGACCGCCGCTGAGGCAGCTGCAATCGCCGGGAAAATCGGTTATCCTGTTGTCCTCAAACTGGCATCCTCGACCATCACACATAAAACCGATGTGGGGGGAGTGTGTTTGAATCTTAAGTCGGAAAATGAAGTCATTGATGCTTTTAAATCGATCAAAGACAAATTGACAGAAATCGGTAAAGGCAATCAGATGGATGGCGTGACAGTGCAAAAAATGGTCATAGACGGTATCGAAACTATCATCGGGGTTTCTAACGACCCATCCTTCGGGCCTTTAATCATGTTCGGCATGGGCGGGGTCAACGCCGAAGTGCTCAACGATATTGCATTCAGGCTCAATCCACTCACCGAACTGGATGCCGAAGAATTAATCGGCTCGGTCAAAGTATCCAAATTGCTTGGCGGTTTTCGAGGGAACCCGCCCGGCGATACCGTCGGCTTGAAAGATTTGTTGCTCAGGCTTTCTGTGATGGTCGACGAAAATCCGCAAATCGCAGAATTGGATTTCAATCCGGTGAAAGTTTTACCGGCCGGGGATGGGTATTGGGTGGTTGATGCCCGCATCGCGGTTAAATGATTAGCTGATAAAGAGATTCAACCTGTATCTTTAACTGCCGTTCTTTCACAGGTCGGTTCTAATTTAGGGTATTAACCTTTTTTGCCCGGTCTTTTACTTGCAGTACGGGCAGACCGGATATCGGCATTCGTCGCATTTCAGGCAGAGCCCGCCGTGGCCCATTTTGCGTGTTTCCGCGAAGGTCAGTTCCTCGCCGGTTAAAACCACCGGGAACAATGCATCGAAGGCGGTTGACGGTGCATGCAGTACGCAGGCCGGAACTCCGAGGATATGCGTATTATCCAGTTTGGCGTAGAGGAACATCGCACCGGGTAGAACCGGCAGACCATAAAAGCGCACGTGGGCGCCGGATTTTCTAATTCCAAGCGGCGTGACATCGTCCGGGTCGACGGACATGCCGCTGCAGCAGAGTATCACTTCGCTGCCTTTGGCTTTAAAAGTTTTGATGGTGTTGGCAATTATCTCCGCGTCGTCCGGCACAATCTGTTCGTTATTGACCGTGCAGCCGAGCGTTTCGATTTTCTTATGCAGCACCGGCGAAAAACCGTCCTTGATGCGTCCCTTGAAGACCTCGCTGCCGGTCACAATCAGACCGATGTTTTTCAGTTTCAGCGGCGCCAGCGTAATCACCGGCCGGTGTTTGGCGGCAACTTTTTCCATCTGGGCCAGTTTCGCTTCGGTGGTAAATAACTGGATGATTCGCGTCCCGGCCACGGTCGTGTCTTTTTTGCAGACCGTATTGTTGTGGATGGTGGCGATGATAATATCGCCCAGCAGGTTTATTTCGTCCAGCGCGGCTACGTTGATTTTCAGCAGGCCGGCCACGGTGGTTTTCAGATTGATCCGTCCCTCGCTGGGTAATGAGTGGCTTAAACCGTTCCCCATCACGGCTTTGGCGATGCGGACGGCGGCTTCTTCTTCGTGGACTTCGCCATCGTCCAGCGTCAGCACAAACACGTGTTCTTTCCCGATGCTTAACAGCTCGGGAATATCGTCTTTGGTGATAATCTGGCCGCGTTTGAAAGCCGGCCCCTTAAATCCGCCGGGAATCACTTTGGTTAAATCGTGGGCCAGCGCCATGCCGATTGCTTCTTCGACTCTAACTTTTTTTATCATTTTTTACCTTTTTAATACATGATTTCAAGTGTGGTAGGAATGGGGAATTGAGATCAGGTTTTTGTTTTACTAACTCAATTGTATCAATATGACAGGCACAGGCGCAAACAACCGGCTGAAAAGAAAGGCGGCGGTTTGATTCAAACCGCCGCCCTCAAACGACAATTTGGCTGAACCGGGGAATTATCCGCCGCCGATGACCGTGAGGATGGTCACTTCATCGCTGTCTTTGACTTTCCGGTTCAGTTCATCGGGGAAAGCCGATTCCTGATTGAGGTAGATTTCAAGGAACCCGTAGGGTTTACCCTGGGGGTCGATGCATTCTTTTTTAAAACCGGGGTATCTTCGGTCAATGTCATCAATAATCTCCCCGATAGTGCTGCCGCTGGCCGTCAGGGTTTCCTGCCGGTTGACGATATCGCGGAAATACGGGGTTAAATTAACTTTGACACTCATTTTGTGCTACCTCGCGGAAGTCCCTTTGCTCAGTTCCGCTGCTCTCGCCAGGATTTTATCGGCGGCTACCGGCGGTTTGTAAATATACTGTTCCGCCTTAGCCGCTTCTTTGGCTTTGAGGGACTTCAGAATCTTTTCGGACGTAATCGGGAGCTCCATAATGACCACGCCGCAGGCGTCCCTGATAGCATTAATGATAGCGGGAACGACCGGTAAAATACAACCCTCGCCCACTTCCTTCGCCCCGAAAGGCCCGTTGGGTTCGCTGCTTTCGATGATAATGGCCTTCATATCGGGAACATCCAGCGCCGTCGGGATTTTGTAGTCGCCCAGCGTGGGGTTCATCAAACGCCCCTTGCCGTCGAATATCATTTCTTCAAATAAGGCTTCGCTCAAGCCGTGGCACATCGAACCTTCCAGTTGCCCCTCGATGGACTTCCGGTTAATCGCGAAACCGCAGTCATGGGCCAGCGTCAGGTGGTCGATGGTCAAATCGCCGGTTTCCGAATCCACGGTTACTTCGGCGATGCAGGTCTGGGTGGAATAAGCCGGGGAAGCCCCGACCACGGAACCCTTCCATTCCTTGGAATACTGGATATCCGGCGGGCGGTAAGTACCCTTACCCAATATGCTGCCGCTGTCGGCATAAATCAGCCGGGCGACTTCGGCAAAGGTCAGCGGGCCGCTCTCCACCAGATTGGTAAAATGGCGGTGTTCGAATTTATAGCGGTTCCGTATCAGGTTTAATTCCTCCATGTTCTTTTCCGTGCCGTAAACCCGGCCGTCGCGCAATTCGAATTCGCCGGCGGGCAGATGGTACCGCTGCGATACCTTCTCCAGAATCTGGGCTCTGATGGCCTCGGCGGCCTGTTTGGTGGCGTTACCGGTCATCAGTGTCTGCCGGCTGGAATAGGCCCCCAAATCAATGGGGCACAGCCCGGTATCGCCGGAAATCACTTTGACATCTTCCAGTGCCAGTCCCAGTACTTCAGCGGTCATCATGCCGAAAACAGTATCGGAACCCTGGCCGATTTCATTCGAGCCGGTGTAGACGGTGACGCCGTTGCCGTCGTCCGCTACTTTAATAATCACGGTGGATTGCGGGATATCCGTACGGTAAATTGAAGCGCCGGCGCCGGAGACGAAATAACTGGTGGACACGCCGATGCCTTTCCCCTTCGGCAGATGGTTTTTCTTTTTCACCCAGCCTGACGAATCGCGGGCATCTTTCAGGCACTCCCGCATGTTGAAGCTGCTCAGATAATAGCCGCTGGCGGTTCTATCGCCGGCCTGCACGGAATTTTTAATCCTGATTTCCACCGGGTCGATTTTCAGTTCGGCGGCGATCATGTCCAGCTGCGCCTCGAAACAGGCGCGGTTGCTCAGTCCGCCGTGGCCGCGTAAGGCGCCGCTGGCCGGTTTGTTGGTGAAAACGCGGTAAGCATCATATCTCATATTCGGGATGGCGTAAGGCGCGTGCAGCAGCGAACCGTTGTAATAAATGGTGGCGATGCCGAAACTGCTGTAAGCCCCGCCGTCCAGCACCGAGAGGTGCTTGTGGGCTAAAATCTTGCCGTATTTGTCCACGCCCATTTTCATCTCATGGTAGAACTGATGACGGGCGCGGTTGTGCATGAATACTTCTTCCCGGTCCAGCACCAGCCTGACCGGACAGTGGGTGTTCTGGGACAGCATGCAGGCGATGATTTCGTGCGAACCGGCACTGGCTTTGACGCCGAATCCGCCGCCGACATAAGGCGCGATAACTCTGACTTTATCAATCGGCATCTGCAGTACGATTGCGACCGTACGCTGCACGTAATGCGAAACCTGCGTGGACGTCCACAGCGTCAGATTGCCGTTGATATCGAAATTGGCCAGCGTGGCCTGCGGTTCCAGACAGGCGCCGTCCGATTTTTTATTAGCGAAGGTGTCAGTCCGGACCAGATACGCTTCGGCAAACCCTCTCTCGACATTGCCGACTTCGTTGTGCACTTCCTGGCAGATGTTGCGCGGATATTCGGCATGAATCAGCGGCGCATTGTCCGCCAGCGCATCCACCGGGTTCAATAGAATCGGCAGTTCTTCATACTCAACTTTGATTAATTCCAGTGCTTCCCGGGCGGTCTGTTCGTCGACGGCGGCTACCGCGGCCACTTCGTCCCCGACATGCCGCACTTTGTCCACGGCCAGGGCGGTTTCATCGAATCTGGCCGGACTGTGCCCGAATTTAATGTTGCTGACTTCTTTGGTGGTTAATACCGCTTTCACGCCCGGTAAATTTTTCGCTCTGGAGATGTCGATATTTATTATTTTGGCATGCGCCACCGGGCTGTGCAAGATTGCCCCGTACAGCATCCCCGGTAATGTGATATCGCCGGTATATTTCGCCTGCCCGGTCGCTTTTTCCAGTACCCCTTTGCGCACGGGACTGGTATTCAATACGGCACATTTTTTAACGTTTGTTTCGGTCATTTGGCGTTGACCTCCTTGTTCCCTAAAGTCTGGGCAGCCTGTTCCACGGCGTTGATGATTTTAAAATAACCGGTGCAGCGGCATAAGTTGCCTACAAACGCTTCGCGGATTTCCGTCCGGCTTGGATTGGGATTAGAATCGAGAAGTGATTTTGCTTTTAAAATCATCCCCGGGGTGCAGTAGCCGCATTGCACGGCGCCGGCGTTGATAAACGCCTCCTGAATCGGGTGCAGCTTTCCGTTAACGGTCAATCCTTCGATCGTGGTGATTGCATGTCCGTTGGCTTGTACGGCCAATACCAGACATGAATTTACTGCCTTGCCGTCCATCAAAACGGTGCAGGCGCCGCAGTCGCCCAGTTCGCAGCCCTGTTTCGTGCCGGTCAGGTTCACCTGCGGGCCGCGCAAGAGCTGCGCCAGCGTTTCGTTGTCTTCCGCTAAAAGTTCGTATTCGTTATTGTTGATTTTCAGTTTGATATATTTTTTCATCTTTACTCCTGTCTTTGCTGACCGGGATATTAATTGCGCTGCGCGGCGGCTTCCAGAATGCCGCGTTTGGTTAATACTTTTATCAGGTCGCGGCGGTATTCGGCCGAGGCCCGGACGTCCGTAATCGGGCGGCAGCAGGCGGCGGCCATTTCGGCGGCTTGTTCCGCGGCGAGGATGGTAACTTTCCGGGTTTTCAATGCCGCTTCCGCATCATCGCTGTGGATGAAGGTCGGGGCGACCGCTCCCAGCACGATTATCGCTTTCTCACATTCGTCACCTTTAAAGGTCAATACGGTGGTCACGCTGACCATTGCGATTTCCATCGCTTTGCGGACGCCGTATTTGATGTAGCTGACGCCGGTATTCGCCGGGAAAGGTTTAATTCTGATGGCAGCTAACACTTCGCCGTCCCTGCGGTTGGTTTTTCCCGGTCCGGTGATGAACTTGGAGATGGGCTCCCAGCGGCTTTCCTTACCGAGGATAAGCTGTACTTCCGCGCCGTAAGCGGTCAGCGGCCCGATGGTATCACCGGCCGGACGGGCGGTGCAGATATTGCCGCCGATGGTGGCGCGGTTTCTAATCTGCGGCGAACCGATATTGTTGGCCGCCGTGGCTAAAAGGGGAAATTTTTGCTTTATTACCGGTGTTTCGGCCAGTTCACTGACGGTGACCATCGAACCCAGCGTCAGACCGGTGGCTTCGGTGTAATGAATTTGCTTCAGCGTGCTGATTTTTTCCAGCGAAATCACGACTTTCGCTTTAACGACTTTGCGCTTGAGGTTCACCAGTAAATCGGTGCCCCCGGCCATCAGCACGGCATCACCTTTGTTCTTTTCCACCAGGTGCTGCACTTCCTCAAATGTTTCCGGTTCTAAAAATTGAAATCTCGGTAATATCACGATTTCTCCTTTTTAGTGTTATTCGCTTGTTTTCTATTTTGTCCAGGAATAGTCTGAAAATAAACATTACATAATGTTATTTATCTGGCTTGATTATTTTTTGGAATTAACGGGGGATAATATTTAAAAAACGCGTTTAAAAAGCATGTTTCGAAGCAAAAATCTGAACTGGCTCCATTTTCATTTTCTGCAGGGTAACACAGGGCCAAGGTTGATGTCAAACGATAGGGAAATCGAGGCTAAGATGGGATTTTGGGTGGCAGCGGTAATATTCCGGTCGGTTGTCAAACTGTCAGGCGCTGTTTGACGAGAAAGTCAGCCACTTCCACAAACCCTTCTCCGAAAGGCAGGGAGCTCCGGAATTTGGGGAGGCCGCGGATACAGTCTATCTGTTGTCCGGTCAGGCGGGGATTAACAATCAGTACGCTATTTTCAAATTCGGTGAAAAGGGAGACGTCTGTCGCCGAATCACCGAAAACCATGACTTCTTTCGGTTTAATGGTGCCGTCGCTGATTAACCCCAGTATCCGCTGCAGCGTTTTACCCTTGCTGACGCCATCCTGAATCATGTGCAGCATGTAGCCGGAATCCAGTAGCTGTACGCCCCGCAGTTGTTTGGTTAGCTCGGATAGAGGAACGTTATCGGCGAAAAACCCGACATCAATCAGCCGGTCTTTGAAATCCGGGGCTTCCCGGATGGCGGATTTAAACTCCGCTTTGAATCTGTTTAAAATTTGCAGCGCCGGCTGGCGCGAGTAGCCCAAATCGTACAGGCCGCTTTCTTTGGTCAGCTTGGCCACGCAGCCGTTTTCCGCGATTACCGGGCCGCTCGTTGCCAGCGCCCTCGCCAGCGGTTCCAGCCGGGTCAGCGGCCGTCCCGAGTCAAAACCGACCATGATGCCGCATTTTTCCAGCGCCCGGATGCTCTGCGCCACTGCTTCGCTGACGGTATCGCCGTCGCTCAGCAGCGTCCCGTCAACGTCAGCTATTACCAGCCTGATTTGACACGCCAGCTTTGGTGTAATTTTAAGATATGAACTTGTCATTGACTGCTGCTGTCAGGCCGGATTAATCCTGCTCCTCTTCGTTTCGCTTTGAGGCGGAGATGTCCCTTAAACGCATCGTTTCCTGGAGGATTTTCTTGCGCAGCCGGATATGCTCCGGGGTAATTTCCGCGAGTTCGTCGCGGTTGATGAAGTCTATGGATTGCTCCAGACTGAAGATTATCGGCGGCGTCAATTTAATGGCAATGTCTGAAGTGGAAGAACGGATGTTGGTCATTTTCTTTTCTTTACAGACGTTCACGGCGATATCCCGCGAGCGCTGAATCTGGCCGACAATCATGCCTTCGTAGACCTGTACGCCCGGGCCGATGAAAAGCAGCCCGCGTTCCTGGGCGTTGTTCAAACCGTAGGTCACCGAGACGCCTGTTTCCGAGGCTACCAGCACGCCGCTGCGGATGGTGCCGACTTCATTCTTCCATGGTTCGTAACCGAGGAAAATGGTGTTCATAACACCGCTGCCGCGGGTCGCAGTCAGGAAGGCGCTGCGGAACCCGATTAATCCTTTGGTCGGGATGTGGAATTCCATGCGGACGTTGCCGTTATTGTCGTTGCGCATGTCGCTCATTTCCGCCTGGCGTTTGCTCAGCATTTCGTTGACGATGCCGATGTATTCTTCCTTAATATCGACGGTTAACGCTTCCACGGGTTCCATCAGTTTCCCGTTGACCATTTTGGTGATGGCTTCCGGCTTGGAAACCTCGAATTCGTAGCCTTCACGGCGCATTGTTTCGATCAGAATTGAGAGGTGCAGTTCGCCGCGGCCCCTGACGATAAACGTGTCGGACCGGTCAGAATCCTGCACCCGCAGGCTGAGGTTCGATTCCAGTTCGCGGTACAGCCGCTCGCGTATTTGCCGGGTGGTGCTGAACCGGCCTTCCCGGCCGGAAAACGGCGAGGTATTGACCCCGAAGGTCATTTCCACGGTCGGTTCGCCGATTTCGATACGCGGCAGAGCGTCGGGTTGCTCCGGACTGGCCAGCGTATCTCCGATGGTGACTTCTTTGACACCGGTAACGGCGACGATATCGCCGGCTTCAACCCCCTGTGATTCCAGACGTTTCAATCCGAGGTGGGTGAAAACTTCGGCGATTTCATAACGCGTCTGCTTGCCGTCGGCGCTTAAACAGACGACCATGTCATGCGGGGAAACTTTGCCCCGCCAGATGCGCCCGATGGAAATTTTGCCTTTATGGGTATCATAATCTAGGTTGGAAACCAGCATCTGGAACGGGCCTTCTTCAATCTGCGGCGGCGGGATTTTTTCCACAATCAGGTCAAAGAGGGGACTGACATCCTTGCCTTCCATTCCCGGGTCGGTGACGACGATGCCTTCGCGGCCGCTGGCATAAAGTACCGGGAAATCCAGCTGTTCGGCATCGGTGGCCAGTTCCAGGAATAAATCCTGGGTTAATTTCAATACTTCGGGGATGCGCGCGTTTTGCCGGTCGATTTTATTGACCACGACGATGATTTTCAGTTTCTTCTTGAAAGCCTCCCGCAGCACGAACTTGGTCTGCGGCATCGGGCCTTCCACCGAGTCGATCAGCAGCAGACAGCCGTCCGCCATGTTAATCACGCGTTCTACCTCGCCGCTGAAATCGGCGTGGCCGGGCGTGTCGATGATATTGATTTTCACGTCCTTATACATGATGGCGGTATTTTTCGCCAGAATCGTAATGCCTTTCTCCCGCTCCAGCGTGTTGCTGTCCATGATGCAGTCCACGGTATCCTGGTTGTCGCGGAAGACGTGGCTCTGCTTCAGCAGGGCGTCCACCAGGGTCGTTTTGCCGTGGTCGACATGGGCGATAATGGCGATGTTTCTGATATCATTGCGGTACTTCATAATACTTGTTTTTATCCTTATTAGTTTACATAATACATGGCATAGTGGCGCTGCCAATGGCAAATCAGGGGAAATGGGAATAACAGGACATTCGGGAGCCCGCGTCTTGCAATGACGCATCAGCCCCGTTTAATTGACGGGTGATAGCCGGAAGCGGTGTGAATGGTTGTAATTACAGATTTCGAACATCAAATTTGTGATTCCTGAAACTCTTACACCTATTATTATACACGACCTGAAGCTAAAAAGCGACATAATGTTTTAAAAATGTTGTTTTTAGAGTCGTGACTTCAGCCCGATCCATATATTAAGCCACAAACTTCCCGATTGTGCTAACAATTCGTGTCATCGCCTTGAGCGATTGCACCACCTCGCCCGGAATCACCAGACCGTGATTCGCTCCTTCAATCACCAGGCTTTTACCTTTCGTAGATTCACAGAGTTCGGCTAAATAACCGGCATTATAAAAATCATCTGCCGTGCCAATTACGAACAAAGAACGCGGTTTGTATTGTTCGATTTGCGAACGTAACCATTCATTTGTCAGCAATGGCGTCAACCAGACACAGCTTGCCTTCCGGAAACGGTTGCCCGGCAGCAGATGTCCCATCGCTAATGTCCCCAGCGATTTACCAACAAGTGTAATATGTTCATACTCACGTTGGGCAAAGACGGTTTCACTGACTGCGGTTACATCTACGGATAACATCCGGTTGCGTTCGGCAGCGGGTTTTTTGAAAAAATCAATTTTATAATATTCATATTCTACCTGCAGCACATCTGCATTCCGGTCAAGAAATAATTGGCTCGTATACTGCAGCAGCGGGTTGATCAAGGGAGGGCTATAACCGGGTAAAACAACGCACAAATGCGATGCTGCTGACTGTTGCCGAAAGTAAGTATTGGGAATGGGTTGTTTATTGTTGCCGGAGATGGTTAAAGACAATTTGTCGAACATTTTAATAGCCTCTTGCATAATTATTTCCAGCACAGTTGAAAATACAAGGTAAGAAGCTTTACGCCAATGTAACATAAGATTAGATTGAGGTCAATAAATATATATGGTTGTGAATAACCCAAAAGAATGATTTGTAATTAGTAAGGTATAATTTAACTATGTCCGTTTATTTGACAGACCTGGATATCGCCGAAGTCAAGCAATTGGTAGTTTCGCTCGGGGCACCGGCTTACCGCGTGCAGCAGCTGCTGGGTTGGGTTTACCGCAAATTGGCCGTGTCCTGGGATGAAATGACCGACCTACCGCAAGCTTTCCGTCAGAAACTGGCTGCCGCCGCGAACCTGCATACCTTAACGCCTGTTCACGAAGTCAAAGCTAAAGATGGTACAGTTAAAATCCTCTTCAGTCTGCCGGACGGTAAAACAGTGGAAACCGCCCTGATGAAATTTGCGGCGTCCGCCTCAGGCAGACCTGTGCCGAAAACCTGTGCCAATCGCTATACTATCTGCGTTTCCACCCAGGTTGGCTGTCCCATCGGCTGTCCCTTTTGCGCCACCGGCCAGCAGGGATTTGAGCGGAACCTGACAGCCGGTGAAATTATCGACCAGGTTTTATACTTCGCCCGCCTGTTGCAGGACCGGAGCCAAGGTTCGGAAGGGGAGCGGGTGGATAACATTGTTTTCATGGGCATGGGCGAACCGCTGACTAACTATGATGCCGTCTGGCAATCAATCGAAATGCTGAACTCGCCGGACGGTTTCGGCCTCAGTGCCCGCAGCATGACCGTCTCGACATCCGGTTTGATACCCGGCATCAGGCGCCTCAGCGGGGAAAAACTCCAGGTCGGGCTGGCCATCTCGCTGCACGCCCCCGACGATAAATTGCGCAATCAACTGGTGCCGGTCAATAAAAAATACCGCTTGGAAGAATTAATTCCGGCCTGCCGCGAATATTTTGCGCAAACCGGGCGGCGTGTCAGTTTCGAATATGCCCTCTTCGACGGCGTCAACGACTCATTACCTCAGGCCCAGGCATTAGCCGACCTGCTCCACGGCCTGAATTGCCACGTCAATCTGATTGTTGCAAACAGCACTGCTAATGAAACTCTGCGGCCGTCGCCGCGCGGTCAGGTTCTGGCTTTTCAAAAGGCGTTGCAGACCCGCGGCATCACCTGTACTGTCCGTCAGAGCAGGGGACAGGACATCGATGCCGGCTGCGGCCAGTTGCGCAGCCGCCTTAGATCATCGATTTAAAACCGTTCAGGTATTCCTTCTCGGCTAGGAACAAGTCGCCTACCATATTTCGTATTTCATCAATGGTTAGGATAGTGCTGGTTAACGGGTCGACCAACATTGCCTGAAAGAGCTTGGTTTTATCTTTCTCAACAATCCCTCTCACCGCCAGTTCGTGAACGTTTATGCAGTTCTGATTCAAGGCGGCAAGCTGAAGCGGTAGATTCCCAACGTAGCAGGGGTGGATGCCTTCCTTATCCACCAGGCACGGCACTTCAACACAGCTTCCTTCTAACAGGTTGGTAATTAGACCGGTATTCTTAACGTTAGCGTTAATTCGCGAAGAGATACCGGTCTCAATGGAATGGATTATGGTCACTCCATATTCAATGCTGCGGATAATAGGAAATATGTGACCGCTACTAAGTTGTTGTTTGAGCTTGTCATCTTGACTAGCTCTATTCTGCCTTACCCGTTCCTCCAGCTTGAACCTTTTGATGAGTTCGGGACGCTTCTTGAAGTAGGGAACATAAGCCCCATTATGCGGGCTTGACTCGGTAACAAAATAACCGAAAGCTTTTAGTAACTCAACACGGACAATATCAGCCCCGGCATAATGTGCTTCGGGCACAGAATAAACAGCCGGGTCCTTAAATCGCTCTAATAGTAATGGGTAAGCATCTTTCCCGCGCCACTTAAATTCCAAGAACCATGCCATATGGTTAATCCCCGCTACCCAATAAGAAATATCTTTTAGTTCTTTGTAAACCAGATTGTGCAAAGAGCGGTAATAGTCATCAGCCCCTTCGGGTAAATCTTCCGGTGTAATTGGTACACCCAGGTATTTAAGGAGTTGGGTAGTGGTGCTTTGAACACTGTGGCACAAGCCTACAACTTTTATGCGCGTGTAATCGTTAATGGCCCAAGTATTGATGGACATGGGGTTTGTATAATTAAGGAGCAAAGCATCAGGGCAAAGTTCTTCCATATCGTGACAAATATCCAAAAGTACCGGTGTGTGGCGCAGTCCACCAAAGATTCCTCCGGTACCAACACTGTCCCGTGGGCCATCAACACCGTATTTCAACGGAATATCGACATCCGGCTGCGTTTCGGTCCGGCGACCGACCGCAATGGTGACAAAAACATAGTCCGCTCCATCCAGGGCCTCACGGCGGTTTGTCGTTGACGTAATTTTAGTGTTAAATCCGTGTTGTTTCACCAACGTCTTAGCGAAGGAGGTAATCAGTTCCAATGGTTCTTGAGCTATATCCATTAGAGTAATTGTGCTGTCTCGGAGCTCGGGATATGAAATGATATCAGAAATGGTGGCCCTGGAAAATACATGACTTCCGGCGCCAATGAAGACGATTTTTGCCATTTCAAAATCTCCTGTTTATGCATTAACTAAATAATTAGCAACATATTAATTTGCTTTGGGTTGCATGTCAATTACCTAATTTCAAGACACTCGATATTTTACAACATTAGAGCTTATTTTGAGGCTAAACGGTAAGGTTGTATTGTGCGCATGCCTTGAAGTAATCTCTTCCCTCGCTTGAGTCCTTCAGCTGAAGGACGAAATTCTTTCGCTTTTAAATCGAAATGTACAGGAGAGGGAGACAGAAGGTGAGGTTAATCCGTCAGTTTCAGTGCAAGGTTTTAGCTTCTCATGACAAAACAATGTATTTAACACAAAAAAGCAGATGACCAAATGATGTATATAGAATAAACCCTTTGGTCATCTGCTCTATATATTAAGTCACCACGCTGGTGATGGGAGGGGTATCCTGACTGAATACTTCCCGGAAAACTACTTACCCAGAGCTGCCTCGTCCTTCTTTCGAATGGAGCGCCCGCCGTGGCCGTGTTTGACGCCCTTGAAGCTGTCCTGATAAGTCTTGCGCTGTTGTGCTTTTTCCTGTTTTCTGCCCATCTTGATTGTCTCCAATTAATGTTAGATATTCTCAATATACGGTTTTAAGCCCGCTCTTGTCAATAATTATTGAGAATTTCTAGCCAGGACATCTCCTATCGTACTTTATTCATCACCGGGGTAGGGGTGGGCATCGGCCGTGTCTGAGCCGCGACCTTGGAACGCAGGAAAGACGGTGTGTCCAGTTCGTTCGGTTTCAGGCCCTGGAGCTGTTGGGTAATTGCTTTCTCCCGGGCTTCGGTATTTAATCCGCCATCATTGGCGAAGCCGGTTGCCACGAGAGTTAGTCTGATTTCATTATTCATGTTGGTATCGAAAGCGACCCCGAAAATCACGTTGGCATCCGGGTCGACTGCCTGTTTGATTACTTCGGCAGCGGCGTTGACTTCAAATAATGTCAGGCTGTTGCTGCCGGTAATGTTGAATAATACGCCCTTCGCGCCCACCATTGAAACATCGAGCAGCGGGCTGGCGAGGGCTTCTTTGGCCGCATCAATGGCGCGGTTCGGTCCGGTGCCTCTGCCGATGGACATCCAGGCCGGTCCGGCATCTTTCATAATCGTGCGGATATCGGCAAAGTCCAGGTTAATCAGGCCGGGCACCGTAATGGTTTCGGCAATAGCCTGCACGCCGTGATGCAGTACCCCGTCGGCAATCCCGAAAGCGGAGTCCATGCTGGTCTTCTGGTCGCACAGTTGCAGCAGGCGGTCGTTAGGGATGATGACCAGTGTATCGGTTTTACCCACCAGGTCATCAATCCCTTCCTGTGCGTTCTTCATGCGGTGCTTGCCTTCAAAAGCGAAAGGTTTGGTTACGATGGCGATTGTCAGCGCACCGTTTTGTTTGGCAATTTCTGCGACCACTGCGGCAGAACCGGTACCGGTGCCGCCGCCCATGCCGGCGGTTACAAAGACCATGTCTGCGCCCTTTAAAGCGTCTTTGATGTCGTCTTTGCTTTCTTCTGCAGCTTTATGTCCGACAGTATGGTCGCCGCCGGCGCCCATGCCGCGGGTCAGGCGCTCTCCGAGCTGCAGCCTCAGATTTGCTTCGGTAAGTGCCAGTTGCTGGGCATCGGTATTCATTGCGATAAATTCGACGCCGTGAATCTGCTCGCGGACCATCCGTGTGATGGCGTTACAACCGGCTCCACCGAGACCTACTACCTTTATATTTGCCCCTACTGGGACAAAATTACTTTTTGACATTTGAGCGCTCCTTAACCGTAGGCTTTATTCAGCCCGGTTTACTTCCGTAAGAACCGTAGTACCGGGGAAACCATTGAACGGAACCCGCCCTTAGCCTGAGGGGTCTGCGCGCTGGTATTCCGTGACCGCCAGAGCATTAAACCGAGGCTGGTGGCGTAAGCCGGATCGCAAAGAGCATCGGAAACACCGGGTAACGCCGGGGGTGTCCCGATTCTTACCGGGAACCGGCAAATGTCATGCGAAAGTTCGGCCAGGCCGCCTAGGTTGGCGCCGCCGCCGGTTAATACTAACCCCGAGGGAATATAGTTCGAATAATCTTTTTCCGGCAGTTCCATCACGATTAAGCGGACGAGTTCTTCCACACGGGCCCTGATGATTTCGCTCAGGTCATGGGATGAAACGGTATGCTGCCCCAGACTTAATGCCCGGTCTTCTTCCGGCTGGTCGCCGTGCCACGGGGTCACATCCCCGAATTTCTTCTTTAATTCTTCGGCCGCTTCAAAAGTCATCCCTAAGCCGATGGAAATATCGCGGGAAATCTGATAACCGCCGATGGGTAACACGGATGTGAAGCAAACCGAATTGTCCTTGAAAACCGCAATATCGGTTGTGCTGCCGCCGATGTCTGCCATCATTACGCCGTCCAGTTTTTCTTCCGGTTCCAGGACAGCTTCAGCTGCCGCTAACGGCTCTAAAATCAGGTCGTCAATTTCGATACCGATGCCGCGGATGCATTTGGTCAGGTTTTGAACTGAAGTTGCGGCGGCCGTGATGATGTGCGTTTCCACATCCAGGCGGAAGCCGTGCATTCCGACGGGGTTCTTGACGCCGTCCTGCCCGTCCACGGTATAGGCACGCGGAATGACATGCAGTACTTTCTGGTCGTTGGGTACTTCCACTGATCTGGCCACTTCCAGGACCCTCTTCAGGTCTTCGGGACGGACCAGTCGGTCGTTACGGGAAATCGCAACAGCGCCTTTGTTATTGACGGAGCTGATGTGCCTTCCGGTGACACCGACACAGGCAGATTCCATCTTGTAGCCGGCAGTGCGTTCTGCTTTGTGCACTGATTCCCGGATTGATTCCCGAGCTTCGTTGAGATTGACGACCATCCCTTTGGTCAGTCCCTGGGACGCGGAGACGCCGACACCCAGGATACGGACGTTGTTCTTCTCATCGATATCGCCCATTACTGAGCATACTTTGGTCGTTCCAACGTCAATCGCCGAAATCCTTGTTCTTTTCATATTAACTATTGCTTCCTCCTAATATAATATGTATATTAATATGTATACTTATTCGCGATAATGAACGTGCCATTTGCTGTTCATCAGGTTGCTCTGAGTTTCGATGCGGGAGGCCAAGTACAGCTCGGCCAGGAACCCGCTGGGGGAATTTAAGCTGTTGGCGGACGAAGGTTCGCCGGAAGCGCTAAGATTATGGTTGATGACACCGGTGTTAATGCTTTCATACTCGATGGTCGATTCCATATCAGTACTCCCTCTATATATATGTTCTTAGATGTTAGTGTTATACACAATAGTACAAGGACAAAAAACCACCCGCAACGATTGTCCCTGCCATTTCCATTTCGGAAAACATATAATTACATTTTGTCCTGATAAATTCCAAAAACCTATTGCAATGGAAAAAGTGCTGTCATATAATAAAACCACTAAGTGAGGTGGCACTATGACAACAGACGAAGGAAGGAAGAATTCTCCACCCTACGTTTCTTATAAAACCTTTGGCAGTTTTTTACATACGCTGGAACCGCAAGTCCCCAACCGCATTGACCGCAGCATCTGGGGCGAACTATTCTCCGGCAGCACCGGTACCCAGCTAATGTCCGCGATGCGGTTTTTGAATCTGATTGATGACAAATCTATTCCGACTGCCCGGTTGAAATTACTGGCCCCGGCCACCGGCGAACACCGTGCCGCACTACAGCGCCAGGTGGTTGAAGAAGCCTATGCGTTTGTACTCAAAGGAAACGTGGACGTCCAAAATGCCACGTACGCCCAGCTAGAAGAACTCTTTCAGAATACCTACCACATGAAAGGCGATGTCTGCCGTAAATGCATTAAATTCTTTGTGGAATTTTCCAAAGAGGCCGGCATACCATTATCCCCCCAAATTACCAAAAAACGAAAAATGCCAAAATCAAATTATGGCACTAAAAATACCAAAAAAAATGTTGGCACTAGGACAAATGACAATGTGGTAGTGCCAAATAAACCCACGATAATTCCGGAATTATTGCCGTGGCATCAGATGCTGGTAGATAAATTCCCTAATTTGGACCCCGCCTGGCCGGACGAAATTAAAAAGAAATGGTTCGAGGCTTATTTCGAACTCTTCAAACTCAACCCGCACATCAAATAAAAAAGCCCATGGTTAGTTCCCTCGCCCCTTGAGGGAGAGGGCCGAAGGTACTTTGCTTCAGTAGACTTACATCGAAGCAAATGCATAAGGTGAGGGGACAATGAATACTTTACGCAGTAAATGCATATTAATGATTACTACACTAAGTTGACGGTTGTGTTCAGCAGTGGATGGGTGAGACCCGCTCTAAAAAATGCCGACGGGTAAAAAAATTTTCTCTATTTCTTCCCGCTTTTCAGCACTTCATACAACCTGGCGATATTCGCCTTTCTCAACCACGGTTCTCTCGCTTCTCTCCCCGGCTGCATCGGGTAGCGGTCCCGGAAAGTAAAATTCTTTTCCGTCTCTTCCAGGGTCATTCCTTTTTTCACAAATACTTCGACGGCGTCAATCCATTCCTGAACGCGGGCAATCATTTCCGGGATGTAAGCCGGCGTGCAGATTTCCCCATGCCCCGGCACAATAAACGCGGCGTCCAGTTTTGCCAGTTTCTGCAACGACTCAATCCAGGCAAACGGCTCGGCGTTCTGCAGGTACACCGGTACTTTGTAAGTAACGTTATCCGCGGTTAAAATCACCTTTTCTTCCGGCACATAAACCGCCAGTTGAAATGGGGTGTGCCCCGGCAAATGCATGATTTTAAAGGTATGGCCGCCTAGATACACTGTCATATCGCCGGTCAAAGTAATTTCCGGCGGGCGGTAGTAGAAATTTTTCAAAAGGGAGTATTCCGCCGGGGATTGTTTGTATCTCTCTTTTAGTTCATCCGCAGACATTTTCAGGATAGACTGCCCGGTGCCCTCATGAGCGATGACGGCGCCCGGGAAAAAATAATTGCCGGTGACATGGTCGCCGTGCGGTTCATTATTAATAATATACTTGACCGGGCCGTATTTGGCGATTATCTCCCGCCATTTCACGGCGTTGGTCGGCACCTGCGGCGTGTCAATCATTACCACGCCATCGGCGGTCACGACAAAACTGTTGTTGCTCCCCTCGAACTTGGTCTCGGCATAAACATTCCGCGTAATCTGCTCCACGGGTGCCTCCTGTATCAGTATTTCCGTCGTTACGGGATATAAATAATTGATACTATTTTAATCGTAACCTTAACAAATAACAAGGATGCCGCCGCTTTGAAATCTTGCTGAAACGTGGACAGGATACATTAATCCATATTAATATGGTAGACAGTCAACGTTAATTTTCGTTTTTCAGCAGGGTCTGATGGTGAGGTACGTTTCTTGATTATCGTCATTGTACCGTTAAAACAGGGTTAGTTAACACACCGTTGAGGCTATTTTCCTGCAGCCGGCAGCTCAAATTTGCGCCGCCGCGATTGAAAAACTGCCTGTTCATGGTTATCATGCCGGATTAATTGGTGAAAACTGTTGTTGTTAGACAAGGGGTGAAATGCCGGATTTCGTAACCGCAGCGCTGCCGACTGCACCGGTTTGGGGTTGGGCAACCGGGCTGATTATTATTGCCCTACTGGTGCTGATTTTGCCCTTCCTGGTGAAATCGTGCGAACGTAATCTGGAAATATTTTTCCTGATTATGGGTGTATTGGCGGTTTCCGTATCAACCCTTTTCGGACATAATCTCTGGAATGGCGAACTGATTATTGCCGCCCTGAAAGCCCCGGTGATGATCGGCTCATTACCCGTCGGCATCTTTCAGGTCGTTTTGATTTTTGGTCTGCTGATACACTTCTTCAACAGGCCGTTCTACCGTGCCGTTGATTCCCTGGTGAAAAAAATCTCGGTCCGGTTTTTTGTCTTTTTAATGATTGTAATCCTGGGAATTCTTTCCAGTGTAATTTCGGTGATTGTTAGCGCGGTGATATTATCGGAAATCGTTGCCGCGCTGCCAGCTGCCAGAAACGACCGTATCAAAGTAGTTGTCGCCGCTTGCTTCGCCATCGGCCTGGGCGCGGTACTGACGCCGCTGGGCGAACCGATGTCCACGATTCTGATACAGCGACTGTCCGGGCCTCCTTATTATGCCGGTTTTAGCTGGGCTATTGCCCATTTCGCCGTTTATGTTGTTCCCGCCTGTTTCGCCCTGGGTGTTTTTGGGGCCTTCGGGATTGGCAGGACAGGAGCCCGAAAAATTGCCACGGAGACCGCCGGTAAGGAAACCGCCGCAGCCCCTCCGGTCGCAGATGAGCAGGCGGCCGCCGGATATTCCGAAACACTGCGGTCGGTCATCATGCGGGCGGTTAAAGTTTTCGGCTTTGTCGCCGCGCTGGTTTTACTGGGCACCGGCTTGCAGCCCCTCATCGAGTGGTTCCTGATCAAAGTTCCCGCTTTAGCCCTGTACTGGATTAATATAATTTCAGCCGTGCTGGATAATGCCACCCTGACCGCCATCGAAATCAACGCCCAAATGGTGCTGCCCAAGATTGTTGCTGTGGTGATGGGCTTGCTCATCGCCGGCGGGATGCTGGTTCCCGGCAATATCCCCAACATCGTCGCAGCCGGCCGGCTGAAAATCAGTATGAAGGAATGGGCCAAGTTCGGCATCCCCATCGGAATCGTCATGCTGGTAGTTTTCTTTGTAATTCTGCTGGCTGGGGGACGAATCTAATATATTTGCTTCCGGCAGATAAATCCTAAATCAAACTGCCAAAATCATGGCAGCGGAAAAGCTCTAAAAAACGAAGAGAATCCCTGGTCATTCTTTTCGTGAATTCCGGTTTATTCTTATTTCTTTACCCAAACGTGGGTGATTTCCCCAAATGCGAATTTGCGATAATGGTTTTCTTCTTTGTAAGCTTCGTTTACATAGTCTCTAGCTTCCTGGGTGCAAAAATCATTGAGATTTGGGGTAATGAGTGCTGTTAATTTACATTCAAAAATTAGTCTGGCTTCTTTGTAAGACATATCTCCGGAAGGAGTTTGAACGCTTGTTAATTGAACTTCTTGCATTTTGTCGCCATCTCTTCCTGATTTACTTCCTAAAAAGAGCACTTGTTCCTTATATTCATTCGGGAAATAAGACAGCGTATATGTTTTCTCTTTTTCAATCAATTCAA
>Ga0116121_1000350_pt1 | contig 23782 bp, 28 predicted proteins | sample June2015DPH_13_1_FD_89725 | JGI IMG/M metagenome (GOLD analysis project Ga0116121, IMG submission 89725) | Peatland microbial communities from SPRUCE experiment site at the Marcell Experimental Forest, Minnesota, USA - June2015DPH_13_10 | ecosystem: Environmental > Terrestrial > Soil > Wetlands...
GACGATCGGCGGAACAGTTTCGCCGGCTTCGGGCACCTACTACGCGTCCGGCACGGTAGTGAATCTATCGGCCACCGCGAACTCGGGCTACACGTTCACCAATTGGACGGGCAACGTAGCCAGCGCCAACAGCGCCGCGACCACGGTCGCCATGAGCGCACCTCAGGTGGTGGTCGCGAACTTCGCTTCTTCTTCGGCTCCCACGTTGATTTTCACACCGTCCAGCATCAGCTTTGGTAGTGTCAGTCTGTCGGGAGGCACTTCGCAGATGTTGACCGTGACCAACGATGGCACGACCACGATTACGTTCTCTGATATTTGGCTAAGCTCTCTGCAAGGCGCGACTTCCCAGGACCTGACCTATGACGGTGGTTGCCGTCACTCACTTGCGGCGGGCAAAAGTTGCCAGATTACGCTGAGCTTATGGCCCAGCCAGGTGGGATCAGTGTCGGCCATCCTTAACCTTCAGGACAACGCCCCTGGCAGCCCGCAGCAGATCTCGGTGAGTGCGACGGTGGTTGCCCCCTAAACTACTGGCGCAATTTTGTTTTTGCTAATTTCGCACCATGGAGTTTTCAACAGCGTAGGGCGTTTACACCAACTGAGGATTACTGACGAAATCGCGATATCACAAGAGTTAATCCGGCTCAACCGCGCAGTCTGGATCACGACCCGTCATTCACTGGCTCTAAGGGGACCTCCTAGTAGAGGGTGGTGCTCTAAATGCAGGAAACTGACGTAGCATTCTCCTTTTTGTGAGCGCTTCGATCCTGCCTCTCATGGGCTCTTAATCCGGATTGTCTGTCTGAGCTTCAGTGCCGCCGCAAAATATCCCAAAGGAACCAGCAAGTTTTGTGATCAACTGGGTAAAAGTGGCGCACTCACGTAATGAGGACTGATTTTGTAGTATCTGGGGCTGCCTTCGGGCTATTACGCAGCCTTTCGGCATTGCAATTGCTCGGAATAAAACAGAGGTTCCGTGCGGAATACGGCCTACCCTGCACTGGCCGAGCGCTGGCGATTTTACAGATGTCTGCCTATGAAGGAGCACAGCCCATGCGCATTCACCCCACCCAAATCAATCCAAACGCCCAACTGTATGCTTTTTATGCCGCAGAGAGGGCCGCAGCCAAACGGGAAGCTGAGCGCACCAGAAAGAAGCTGTCGGAGTTTGCCTCAAAGCTGACCGGCGAGCTTGATTCCGGGGAAGCCTGCAAGGTTAGACTGGGAGGCGAAGAATCGCAGGGTCGGGCGAAGAAGCAAAATCAGCAGAGGCAGGGGAACGGGATACAGCAAGAAGAACAAGCCGCTCCCGAGGACTCGGACAACTCCATTTCGGACTGGGTGTAACCGGCACCGATCCCGCAGTCTCCAAACCGCGCTGGGCAAAGTTAAGATTCGTTAGTTCGACGCACTTGGCGCAAGTGCACTCAAACACCCTATCCATTGGCAAGGTCAGATGTCCGCATCGAGCGCACATGTGCCAGTCTCCTCTACCCGGCCCGATCATCACCGTGAAATGGCCGCTCTCGCTGCAATAGGGGCGGCGCACAACAGACATTCTCGGGTGGGAGCTTCTGGAACAGTCATGGACTAGTTCACATGCGGAATGCAGTTCTAGTCGTGGAGAACGATGTTGAGAAGTGAACTGTGAACCTGGAGGTCATCACCGCCGTGATAGTCAATGAACCCCAATTTCCTAAACCTGTTCATGAAAAAGCTAACCCGCGAGCGCGTCGTGCCTATCATCTCTGCGAGGGTTTCCTGACTGATATTGGGGATTGGAGTCTCATGCACGCCTTCCTTGCCGAAGTGAGCGAGCAACAGCAGAATCCGAGCTAGTCTCTTTTCGCTCGAATTGAAGAGCTGGTCAACCAAATCCTCTTCGTACCGGATGTTCCGGCTCAGCAAATATGCCACGAACATGTCGGAAAACGCGTGTTCTCGGTGAAGCACTTCCATCATGGACTTCTTATCGATTCGCATCACAGAGCAATCGGTGATTGCGGTTGCCGCGCACAGGCGGCGAGGCTGCCCAGTAAGGCAACCTTCTCCGAAGAAAGCGCCCTCGTTCAGAATACCTATTGTGGCTTCCTTCCCGCTCTTCGACACAACGGTGAGTTTTACTTTTCCTGTCTGTATATAAAAAACAGCATCGGACGAATCACCCTGAACAAAGATCGTCTGTTTTCTTGCGAAGGCTACGATTTGCCTACCGCCGTTGAGGGTCGAAAGGAATGTCTTGGTATCGAATTTTCTGAGTTTCTTGGCCGCCTCGCGGGGACCCATTAGTTTTCCCCGTCGCAGTCATATCACATTCCCGTTGTGATCGTCGGTTGGGCATCCCACATACATGGAAACGTTTCGTTCGTGGGAACGTCTGATTTCGGCGGCCCGTTTGAAGGGAAGCGAAGTCGCCTTGACTGTTGGTCACGTTTCGTGCGTCGCGATGCTTGCGCGCCGCAGCGGTAACACCAATGTACGATACCCTACAGAAGCGTCGCGTTTGGCCAGGTATACTCCACCGAGCAGCGCGAATCGGCAGAGTTTCTGTTTCGCATACCACGACGGGTGAGTTCATCCCCGCGTCCAGGAGGCTTTTCGGTTTTCCTCGCTTGTGGCACGCCAGGAACTCCAAATCGTGCAGTCTGGCGAGCGGACAAATGCCGCAGGAAAGCCAGTCAGCAACAAAATACTTCTATCAATCTCCGATAGCGAGTATACCCCCCTTCGCCCTCACCTCGAATACGTCCGCTTGCCAAACCATCTAGTCCTTCACGAGAGCGGCGGAAAGCTAGAATTTGCGTATTTCCTTAATCGCGGTCTGATTTCTCTTGTCGTCGTAATGAAAGATGGAAAAACCGCCGAAGCTGGCGTAGTTGGCAATGAGGGCTTTATCGGAACACCAGCAGTTGTTGGCCTGAGCAGGGGCCCGCTGAGGGCGGTGGTACAAATCACGGGGGACGGATTTCGGGTAAAAGTTGGAGCTTTGCAAAATACGCTGGAATCCACTCCTCACCTGCAATTGATGTTGAACCGCTATGCAGTAGTTCGGAGTATGCAGGTTGCACAGACAGCCGCGTGCAATCGGCTGCACGAGATTAAGCAACGCCTTGCGCGCTGGTTGCTCATGACTCAGGACAGAGTGGATTCCGGGGCGCTGCCCATCACCCATGATTTTCTCGCCACGATGCTAGGGACCGATAGGCCTAGCGTTAGCTTGGCCGCCGGTGTTTTGCAGAGAAAGAAGATCATCGAGTACACCCGTGGCGCAGTGAAGATCGTGAACCGCAAGAAACTTGAAGACTCGGCCTGCGAGTGCTATGCGGTTATCCGACTATACGATGGCGAGCTCGGATTGAAATGAGTTTGCAAGATAAGACTTTGCCTATGCTTGATTGCCGAGTCGAAAACGTTGTTGTTGATAAATCTCGGGGCTGTTGAAAAAAGTCCATTTTCTTCAAAACAGCGACAATTTGGAGGATAGAAAATCTCAAGGAACACCGAGAAAGTTGTTTGTAGGGCATCCTGAGCGATTTCACTTTTTACGGATTTCGTGGGAAAGAGTTTTCAACAACCACTCTCGATTACACGCACTGAGGTTAAGATCACCGTCGTTCTCCCGCCGCGATCCTTAGTCACGCGCGCTGGCGGTCATTGCCTAGTCGCGGGCGAGGCGCAGAAGCGGCGGATTCGCACCAAGAGAAGGATCAGAGCACCCAGGACGGCGAGAGCCACGGGCGCGCGCCGCAGCACCCACGTCTCCGTTCTTCTGCTTGCTTCGCCTGGTGGGAGGACGTCGATCACCTGGATTCGGGATTGCCCTTTGAGATTGGGAAACAGGTAAACCGAAATCACTGTGCCCGGCGGGACCGAATCATTGAGTTCGGTCTGATCGCGCGGAACACGTTTGAGGTAGGGAAGCAAATTCATCCATTCTTTCTTGCCCTCTACCATCCCACTCGCATAAACCGCCACGTCGGGCCCATGCATGCCAGCGCTTTTCTGATAATAGGGACGAGTCACCTGAAAGGTAGTGGCTTGATGGGGCTGTCCCTGCACGCGTTTGAAGGCATTATGCGCGTTGATGAAGGTGACGAAGCCGAACAGTAGGCAGACCAGGAAGGCGAGGCCCAATATTGCGATGGTGAGATTCAAGAGTATTACGCTCATCGACTGGGAAGACAGCGGGCGAGGCAAAGAAGGACGTGCCGAGTTCACCATAATTCAACGCGGATGCCAATGATCGAGTCCTCAAGAGTTTCACACAACATTACCCCAAAGTCGAATCGAACCGAGCGCGGTCCGCTTCACGAATGGTGATTGGTGATAATCCCCATTTAACTCACTGACGTCCAAATCCGAAGTTCACGCGGGTCTCAGACCATCACTCGAGCCATACCAAAATCTCTACTAGGAAGGGGCGGGGCACTCCTCTCAGTGGCCGTTGATCCACAGTCAGCAGAGGTGATGTGGTCGCCAAGATATGGAATTATTTTGGTTGGTCGGGCTGTTTGAGCAACCTCGTTCCCAGCTTCCAAAGCAATCGGAGAACGATGAAAGATGGTACACCCACAATCAACTGGAAAAGTATCGGGCCGAGGGCGCCGTGCTGCAAGTGTTCCGGTAACATGTATTTGAGTTTCACGCCAAAGCGGGGTGACGGCAAGATAACAGAGGTATAAAGCGGAGACTTTAGTTACCTCCCAGGCGGCGAAATTCGCAAAAATAAAATCGCTCAGGATGCCCTACACAACGACGTTCTCCGTTTTCCTATACGGTTCCCTATGTCCCCAATTTCTCGCTGTTTTGAGAAAAACAGACTTTTCAACAGCCACGCCTGTCACTGCAGGGCCCTACGTGCCCGCGAAATCTCATGAAAATCGCACAGAGTTTGACGATAATCCAGAACGGTTGGGAGTGGCGAGATTGAATAATCAGATTGAGTAATCAGTGGAGACGCTGAGGCCGAACGCATGTCTGATCCGGAGCGTGAGTGGTAGAGCGAATAAATGGGCGTTGTCTGTTCCCGGTGGGAGCGTCGATAGCCCGAGACCCTGCTTAATGTAATCTTCGCCACGCTCTCCGCTCCTGGTTGTGGCTGACGTCGAAGTCGAAGACGAATACCAATTCGAGAGCTGGTAGGGAAGCAACCCGGAGCAGTTGCAACTGTTGGGGGAATGGCTTATCCAGCAGCAGGTGGAGGAAGTGGTAATGGAAGCCACCGCGCAATACTGGAAACCGGTATGGGGAGCGCTCGAGCAGTATTGGAAGCCAAGCTGTGAGAAGCGGGAAGGTGCGGGCCGGATGTCGGGCACACTCCATCTGGCACAAGCCTTGTCCAATCGTGGGCGGGGGGCGCAAGAGAGACTTTCGCGATGCCGAACGTTTGCTGAAGCGGCGGGTGTCTCAGGAGCTGACCTTGAGCTTCGTGCCCAATGCCGAACCGCGTCTCTGGCAGACGGTGACCCGTACAAAGTACCAGCTGAGGCGTAACCAAGTACGACTGCACAATCAACTATAGGCACTGCTGGAAGAAGCCCATATCAAGTTGTCCAGTTTGGTTTCGGATCTGCTCGGCGCAAGTGCACGGCGGATGCTGCAGGCGTTGGCAGAGGGGAAACTGATCCGGCTGATTTGGCCGCCTTGGTCGACCAGCGCTTGCGCGCCACGTCGGCGCAGTGGCGCGATGCATGGGGTGCGTGCACGGAGCTCAACCCGGTCTACCGCCGGCTGGTGAAGATGGCGCTCGAAGAGTTGCAATTGATCGAGCAGCGGATCGGCCAACTGGACCAGGAGATGGCAAGTCTGCTCCGGCAGCATCAGGATGCAGTCCAGCGGCGGGACCGAAGTCCCCGGTCTCGGGGTGGATTCGGCGCAACAGATCATTGCCGAAGTGGGCGCCCTGGCGGCGACCTTCGCTTCCACCGAGGATCTCTCCTCGTCGGTGGGGGCATGCCCGGGAGAGGAAGAAGAGCGCGGAGTGAATTACGTCCCAGGTTCGCCGAAGGGTAACCGGCACATGCGCCGCCTTCTCCATCAGGCTGCCAATGCTGCAGCCAAGCATAAAGGACGCATCTTCGAGATCGTCTACCGTCGTCTCGGCCACAACAAAACCATCGGGGCAATTGCGCATCGCATCGGTCAGCTGATCTGGACGATTCTGAATAAAGGCGTTCGCTATGAGGAACGGGGCCCGGCGGTTTCGGAAAACTCCAGACGAGCCCGCACTTCCCGAATAATCCCGACACTCCGGAAGCTTGGCTACCGAGTCGAACTTCTAGGGGGATCCGGCATGAGCAGCGCGATTTCCGAGCCTGTTTGCGACAGTTATTGATGCCGCACTGACCCAGATAGGGATCTGGTTTCCGGGAACGTGATGTTGATCACTGACCGGGACTCATCGTCGGAATACGTTTAGCGAAAGAGAGGCTGCCGTAGAGGATGGAACCATGTACAAGAACATCCTCATTCCGACGGACGGCTCAGAGTTGGCAGGGAAAGCTGTTAAACACGGCACCAACCTGGCCAAATATCTCGGGGCTAAAGTCACATTGTTGACAGTCACGACGCCCTACCACATCTTCACTCTGGAGACGAAGATGGTGGAGGACACGCCCGCCGAGTACACGAAAGAGGTGCAAGCCGATGCTGCGAAATTGCTCTGCGCCAAGCCCCTGGACATCTCTAAGGAGACTCTGATTAAGCGTGAGCGATATTTAAACCCCATCTTGTTCCGTGCGCATGGGTGAGTCACCTTGTAGGCATGAGAGAACGCGGGACGAAATTGTGGCAGAACTGGCACGCCCCGGTTTCCGCGATTACGATACTGCCCGTCGGGCGGAGGATCTCAAGGTGGAAGCACTCCTCCGCGCGGCGGTCACTTTGAACGCCGAACCCGATTTTCACTGATTAAGCGATTAGCCCCGCTTGTGACTACCGGCCAGTGCCTTCTGGCTTCTTACACTGCGAATAATCATCGACAGCCTGTTTCCAGGCTTTTGCAGCCTCGAACGGAGAAACCAGCGGATTATCTCCCGGATTAGCCCCCGCCAACGCGACACCCATGGCATTCCCGTAAGCAGCCATTCCGTGAGAAATCATGTAGGTAGGAAAATATCCCGGCGGGCTCATGCTCTCCAGGTCCGAACAGTACTTTGCCTTAAGGGCGTCGTTACCGTTCATCTGCTTCACGCGGTCCTGGAAGGCAGCCACTTTCGCTTTGTCAAGCTGGTTAAAGAACATTCCTGGCAGGAAACCCACAACCCCGTGAGCGGTCGCATCCTTCACTCTCAAAATATCGAATCGACCATACGCGCCGGCCAAAGAAAAGAGAAATAGACCGTCGTCATACTTCTGTTGATCGATGCAACTGGCAGCGTCTTTGTACAATTCGACGGGCGTCAACTGGCTGTTGACCTTATCTCTTCCAATGCAGCCAACGCTTGCTTGTTCCAGTTGTTCCAGCGCTTTTTTGGCGATAGCGTCGCCCCGTTGCGCGGCTTGGCCAAGCCAGCTCACCGCCTGAGCTTTGTCCTGGGTCAATCCGCCCTGGCCAGTCAAGTACATGATGCCCAGCATCCTCATGCCGGACGCATCGCCGGCCTCCGCCGCTTTGCGAAACCAGCTCAGCGCCTGAACGTCATCCTTCGCAAGCCCGCCCCGGCCGGCCGCGTACATAATCCCGAGATTTCTCATTCCGGACGCGTCGCCGAACTCCGCCGCCTTGCGAAACCATTCGACCGCCTGGGCGTCATCCTTCGGCAAGCCGCCCCGGCCATATTCGTACATGATGCCAAGAGAATTCATGCCGAATTTGTTGCCAGCCTCCGCCGCCTTGCGAAACCAGTCGGCCGCCTGGGCGTCATCCTTCGGCAAGCCGCCCTGGCCATGTTCGTAAGTGGAGCCAAGAGAATTCATGCCGAATGCATCGCCGGCCTCCGCCGCCTTGCGATACCAATTGACCGCCTGGACGTCATCTTTCGGGAGACCGCCGAGACCACGTTCGTAAAGGGTGCCGAGAATTTCCATGGAGCGCCGGTTTCCGGCCTCGGCGGCCTTGCGGTACCACTTGGCAGCCTGGGCAAGATCTTTGGGAACGCCGACGCCATTTTGATAGGCAAAGGCGACAAGGTACTGAGAGTTTGCATCGCCAGCGTTCGCACGGGCAAGAAGTTGGGGGTCCATGCCTTGGGAGGGAGCCTGAGGCCGAGCTAGCGGGGGAGTGAGGAGAGTAGAGGCGGCTGCGGCGATCAGGGCAGTTGCGAGGATGAGCGTGTTCGCGAATTGTTTCCGGTGTCTTTGCATATCCCCCCGGAATACGCACCACGATAGCACAGATGGGACCTGGAACGACTTCGCTCGGTTGAGGCAATTTGCATCTGGGTGCCCGGCACATGGCCGGGACCGCTCAGCAATTCGGCCAAGAGACGATGTTACTGTCCTTGTTTCACGCCAAGAGGCAGCAATGACCAACCAGATATGGCCGCCATCCTGGAACTAGCCCCAAAATGGGTCTACGGGGTGGCTGTTCGCGCTGCCTGACTTCGCTTCCACTGGTCGGGTAACCATGTCGAAAGTTCACGGATTTGCACTGCCGGTAAGTTGATCAGCAGCTGCGTGAGATATAGCTGCGGATCCACTTCGTGCCTGCGGCACGTGCTTGTGAGACTGGCAAGGATGGAAGCCGTTCGGCCTCCCCGAGCATTACCCACGAACAAAGAGTTCTTTCGATTTAAAACGACGCGCTTCATCTCACGCTCGCTGACATTGTTGTCGATTGCGACCGCGCCGTCGGAGCAAAAGACGTTCGGTTCTTGCCATTGCCCAAGCGCGTAATTCACTGCCTCAGCCATGGGATGCTTGGGCAGCAGTTGCTCTTTCCACAGAAGAAGCTTTTCGTGCAGACGAGCCAGCACCGGCGCCGATTGCGCCAGGCGTAACTGGAGCCGCTCGGCGACGGAAATATCTCTGGCTTCTCTTTCTACTGCATAGAGCACACGCACTAAACCGACCGCTTCCTGCGCGATTTCCGGAGCAGTCTTTTCCGCTTCGATGATCTTGCGTCTCGCGTGTGACCAGCACCCCGCACGCGTGATCTCGTTACCGGCCACCACGCCGTTATATCCACCGTAGGCATCAGCCAACAGAATCTGCCGGTAATCCTTCAGGAAATATTGCGGTCCGTCGCGGTCCCGATTCAAGGTGAAGTCGAAGACGTTGTAAGGATGGGCATCGTCGCCTACGTAGACCCACATCCGCGCGTTGGCTGCCTTACCCTTGTTCAGCATCGGCATGATGGTGTCATCGGTGGCCACAACGTGCGAGGTCCGCACCCGCTCAGCCATCAACTCGTATAACGGCGCAACAAGGTCGGCCACGTCGCCGCACCAAATCGACTGCGTAGCGCGAGATATCTCGAAGCCTTGCCGCTGGAAAATGTCCTCCAGTCGATACAACGGTAAATAATCACTAAATTTGCTCGTAACGATGAAGGCCAGCAGCCCCGGTCCGGCCATGCCCTTGTCGATCACCATCTCCGGCTTGGCTGCCGTTTCCATCTGCGGGTTATTGCCGTTGCTCTCGCAGCCCGCGCAGGCATACTTCCTGCGCAAATGATGGATCCGTTCGAAGTGGCCGGGAAGATATTCCACCTGCCAGCTTTCGTCCGTGCCGATCTCCTTGCGCTCGATGCCGCAACATGGGCATGCTCGTTCAGCCGCGCTCAACTTGTGGACCTGGGTAGTTACAGGAAGATTTTCGAAGTTGGCAAGATTGCGCCGCCCCTTGCGCCGCTTCACGCGCCGGAGTTCTTTTTGCGCTTCGGTGCGGGGCGGAAGATCGTCCGGGTTAACCGGCTTCAGATCCATCTCCTCGGCGAAGATAAGAAGCATCTGTGTCAGATCGGCGGACGATTGCAGACGATCAGCGCGAGGGCCGTAGTACCACTTACGAAATCGTCCCAACTCCAACTGGAGCCGCAGATTTTCAACGTGAAGATCGTTGGCACGCCTGCTCTGCTCTTCGGCATGCTGCTCGTGTTTATCGGCACGTCGCTTCTCGTCGTCGCGCTCCCGCATCAGCGTGCGCAGGATTGCTCTTAGCGCTTGGCTGTCATCGGGCAGAGGAACCAGATTGGCTTCGTTGTCCACTTATATATTGGACGTAAGTCGAGCGTCGTAAGTTACCTCACGCAGTAACTCTTTGCATGTTGTTTTTGTTGGTTCCGGATGCACGTTCATAGCGCGGAACGCGCTTCAGCTTCGACATATCGATCCCGTCCAGGATCATCGCCAGTTCGCTTGCACGTAACTCAAGCGAACGCGCTCCTGCAGCTATCCGCGGCAGTTTGAAAACGCCCGCCTCAAGCCGCTTGTACCAAAGAACAAATCCATCGCGATCCCAGGTCAGGATTTTCAACCTGTCACCTCGACGCGAACGGAAGACGAATAGACCATTCCCAGAAGGGTCCTGGCCAATGACCACCTTCACGCGCTCCGCGAGACGGGCAAAGCCGCAGCTCATGTCAGTCGCATCGGTTGCCAGCCAGATTCGCGGTCCGTGCGCACCATCCAACGCATGCAAACTCGGCAGCCCAATCATAACTCGGTCTCAATCCAGCAGTGCACGCAAGTGACTCGCATCGAATCCAGCCTCCACCAAAAGGCTGCGTCCCTTGCTCAGGCGAATCTCAATCGCCGGACTATGGCGTGGCGCCGACCGCGCCTGCGCCTTGGAACCCATTACTCTCACTTCTACGAACTTCGCCGCTTCGCCCTCGCGAAGTCGCTTTTTCCAATCGTAGAAGAGCGAATCCCGAATACCACGGTCACGACAGAACGCCGCAACAGTCTGACCGCTCTGACTCTGTGCTGATACCAGTCCCCGCCACTTCGCCCATGATTCCGCCCCCAGTTGTCTCATCCAACAACTCTTACACCTCGCGCAAGCGCAAACAAGATGGGGTCAACATAGCGCTCACGATTAAGCTCTCCAATTTCCACTGGGGTTCAGTGTAGATTGCGGAGAGCATCGGAGGGTTTTGGAGCATGAAACAGCGGACGCTGGCGGCGCAGAGCGGGTTTGAACGGTATGCGAAGAAGACACGGCGGGCGGAGTTTTCTGGAGCAGATGGAGCGGGTGGTGCCGTGGGCGGAGCTATGCGCGCTGATAGAGCCGGTGTATCCGAAGGCGGGGCAGGGGCGGCCGCCGGTGGGGGTGGAGCGGATGCTGCGGATTTATTTTCTGCAACAGTGGTTCAACTTATCGGACCCTGGGATGGAAGAAGCGCTCTATGATTCGGCGGCGCTGCGGGGATTTGCTGACATCGATCTGGGGCGAGAGCCGGTGCCGGATGAGACGACGGTGTGCAAGTTCCGGCACTTACTGGAGCAGCATGAGTTGGGGGCGCGCATCTTCGAGCGGGTGCAGGAGCACTTACAAGAGCAAGGGTTGCGGATCGGTACGGGAACGATCGTGGATGCGACGATCGTGCACGCCCCCAGTTCGACGAAGAACGCGCGCCAGGAGCGGGATCCGGAGATGCATCAGACGCGCAAGGGGAAGCAGTGGTACTTCGGGATGAAGGCGCACGTGGGCGTGGATAGTCAGAGTAAATTGATTCACGCGGTGGTGGCGACGCCGGCGAATGTGTCGGATTCGCGGGTGCTGCCGGATTTGCTGCACGGCGACGAGACCCGAGTGTGGGGCGATCAAGCGTATCACGGACAGGGTTCGGTGTTGGAGGAGTACGCACCACGAGCCCAAGACTTCACCTGCCAGCGGTACCGTTACAAAGATCGAATCGACGAGGTGGAGAAGGCGAAGAACCGCACGAAGGCGAAGGTACGGTCGAAAGTGGAGCATGTGTTTGCGGTGATGAAGTTGAAGTTTGGGTTTGTGAAAGTGCGCTACCGGGGGATCGCGAAAAACGCGAACCGGCTGTTTGCGACGTGCGCGCTGGTGAACCTGTTTCTGGCCCGCAAGAAACTGCTGGGGGTGACGGTGGCGTAGTCGGTCCAGAAACCGCCGCACCGCAGCAAGAGCTCGGACGCGGCGGGCTGCCGCTCCTCCCCAGCCAAATAACATCGCTGCATATTCTGGTTTTTGACGTCAGACAGTTACAAGCAATACTTGTTCAGAGGTTCCCTAAGTAAGTCGTCTCGCGCCGCTCGTGCCGGCGCAGGTGCTGCAGGAACATCTCTTGTTGACTGGTTTCAGCAACGGGAAGCACCTCGTGCACGGGTGGGGAGACGACCTTGTGACCCGCCTGCCCTCCGTATTCCGAATGGCCGTCGGATAGGTAGGAATCGTACCGCTCGACGCCAAGCGCCTTTAAGCGCCCGCACATACTCCGGGAGCGTCCTCGCGCTACCGAGCCGGGCGTGGAGCTCGTTGATTTGCTCTATCGTAAACATGAATGATGCTGCGGCCTTCGATACCAATCATCATCGCTCAGGCCTTGTCCCCCGCGGCGTGCACTCGCATCGCCGCGCAATCAATTGCAAGCTCGTGGCTTCACCAAGCAACGAACTCGAACATTGGATACCGCCAGACTGCCTGTATCATGAGTGTGCATTTTTGAGCAGACACTAAGTAGTGCACCATTTACGTTCTCCAGAAAACCGGAGGTGAAAGGACCTATGCAATCCTACGGGTTGTCTGCTTCTCGGATGAACCGCGAACGAGACGTTAAATTGAGGCTCAGCGGGAAGGCGGTTCGCCGGAGAATTCGTACCACGATCGTTCTGACCGCCTGGGTGGCGCTGATCACTGTTCTGGAGCTTGTTGGTGCGGATTCGGGAGCGCCGTCATCATCGATAACGGGCGCAGCTCTCTCCGTAGACCAGGTGGTGGACAACCTCGTGCGCAAGAATCAAGAGCGTGCGCAGGCGCTGCTGCATTCCGAGGGAACTCGGGTCTACCACCTCTCCTACCGCGGGTTTCCCGGAGACAGGGACGCCGAAATGACCGTAAAGGCCACCTACGACAGCCCCTCCACAAAGGAGTTCAAAGTAGTTTCCGAGAGCGGATCGAAACTGATTCTGGATCACGTCTTCAAGAAACTCCTGGAAACCGAGAAAGAAGCAGCACAACCCGCAATTAGCGCAGGAACACAGTTGAATCGAGATAATTACAACTTTGAACTGCTTGGCTACGAGCCGTCGGACGCTGGTGGGCAATACGTGTTGCGGGTCAGCCCCAAGTCCCCAAGCAAATACGTCTATCGGGGGAAGGTGTGGGTGGATGAAATCGATTTCGCCGTCATGCACATCGAAGCCGAACCGGCTCAGAACCCGTCGTTCTGGACGAAGAAGAGTGTAATTCATCACGAATACAAAAAGGTGGGGGCCTTCTGGCTTCCTGCCCAGAATGAATCGGTCAGTTACATTCGGCTGGGAGGACGCGCCACGCTGACCATCAAGTACAAGGACTATCGCGTGATTGGTGCCGGTCAGCCAGGCGGAGCGCTAACGATGTCATCGGGCGCGAGCGATTAGTGAGCCTTTAAGGGATTTGCAACCAGTTCAAATGTCTGCCGACGCCTCCCGATAAGCCGGATCGCGCTCCGCAGATTTCCCTGTAGACACTTGTCCGCAAAACGACGTGATCGGATTCGATAACGCGATTCAGATTATCGAGACCGGGGGACTGCGGATCGCGATCTGGGGCGACAAGCGTGGAATGCCTGATCCCTCTCTCGAGCATTATTTGAAGAATGTTGACGTGCTCATTCTGCCGATCGAGACAATACTCACGCGCACAGAGGTGCTTTAGGACAACTACGGCTGGGCGGAATCGCCGCCGTGCTCGAAACCCGCCTTCGCCAAGCTCAGGCCGAAGCCATGCCTCCGATCGACTTCCTCTCCGGGACCCCACCCCGTCATTGCGCCAGTCGCCGTTCCGCCTTCAAAGAGGTGACGAAAGTCTGGCAAACATGGTGCTCTGTTCAAAATTGAACAGCTTTTCAAAATAACCTGAGGTTACTCTGTACCAAATTTGAAGACCAAGATGGTGCTGTATGGACCGAGCGAAGGACAGATCCCTCATCGAATTCGCAATTCTGGGCACAATTCTTACGATTCAGTTCGTTGGTGTCGAGGGCCTACGTGCAGTTCCTTGCCCCTGCTTCAGCGGCTTGCACTTCTTGCCACAACCTCATCACAGGTCGCGCAGGCCCCTGTGTTGCCTTAACTAAGCGAGCCCTTGCCATGGTACGAATTTTGATTGCAGACGACAGCACGCCCGTTCGATGCGGGCTGCGCACTTTGTTGGGATTGAATTCGGACTGGCAGGTCTGTGGCGAAGCTGTGGATGGTGCCGACGCCGTAGAGAAAGCGCAGCAACTCGCTCCCGACCTCATATTGATGGATTTCTCAATGCCGCAGATGGATGGCGTACAAGCAGCCCAAGAAATCGCCAAATCTGGTACGGACATCCCGATCCTGCTCTTCACTCGAAATCTTTCACCTCAGGTCATGGCATTGGCTCGCAACGCTGGTTTGCGGGGCGCCATTTCAAAGTCGGAGATCAGCATGTTGCCATATGCGATTAGAGCGGTGCAGCGGGGTGAGACCTTTTTCTATTCGACGTCGAGAGAGATGAATTTGTGATGCTCAACGTCCGCCCGTTCAGTGCAGGGCGGCCTTACATGCGTCCCCATCCCGCAATAGCCCATTTGCACAGCACCCAAAACCGTGACCTGTCACTGGAAGGTCTAATCGTGAAGCACAACGTTTAGTAGCGAACTGTGGACTTCAAGCTCACCGTTGTAGCGAACGAACCCCAACTTCCTGAACCTGTTCATGAAAAAATTGACTCGCCCACGAGTTGTACCTACCATCTCGGCTAGCGTCTCTTGACTGATCTTGGGAATCGCAACTTCGGGTTTTCCGTCCTTGCCGAAGTGAGCAAGCAGCAGGAGAATGCGAGCAAGGCGCTTCTCGCTGGAATTGAAAAGCTGGTCAACCAAATCCTCTTCGTACCGAATGTTCCGTGTCAGCAAATATGACACGAACATATCGGAGAACGCAGGTTCCCGGTGAATCACTTCCATCATGGATTTCTTGTCCACTCGCATCAGGGAGCAATCGGTCTCTGCGGTAGCGGAGCACATGCGGACGGGTTGTCCCGCGAGGCAACCTTCTCCGAAGAAAACTCCCTCGTTAAGAATTCCTAATGTGGCTTCCTTGCCGCTTTTCGCCACAACCGTGAGCTTTACCCGTCCTCTTTGAATGTAAAAAACGGCATCGGACGAGTCGCCCTGAACGAAGATCGCTTGCTTTTTGGGAACAGTCGCGATTGTTCTACCGCGATCGATGGTCGAAAGGAATGTCTTGGGATCAAATTTGCGGCGTTTCTTAGCAGTTGCCACGGGTGTCATGATTGGCCCCCAAATGCTCAAAGGATGCCCACGAGCCCCAGTGTTCGAAAAGCTATTATTCTATTTGAGGTGCGGTACGTCAACGTCGGCATTTTGTTATGTCGGCATTTTGTTACGAAAACCGAACAGACTGGTTCCGGGTTCGGCACGGCTTTGCGGCCGTCGCCGGATAGTGAACGAATTCCTTCTAGGCTGTCCTGCGTAAGCGGACACTAGAAGCGCAAGGCCGACTCGCTTAATGACGCACACTCCTTAGTAAAGGGTCGTTTATCATGATTGTTTCCCGCTTGCTTGCGCTCGAACTTGCGGTTTAGGACTGTTGCCGCGCAGCTTTTCAGAAGCTTTGTCAACCACTAATGGCTTGCTGAAGTAGAAGCCCTGGATTTCGTCACACTGATGTGCCCGCAGGAACGACATTTGCGCCTCTTCTTCGACGCCTTCGGCAATCACCTTGAGATGCAGGCTTTTTGCCATGCTGATGATCGCGGTTGTGATCGCTGCGTCATCAGGATTCACGGCGACATCTCGGATAAACACGCGGTCGATTTTTAGCTTGCTGACCCGAAACTGTCTCAAGTAGCTGAAGCTGGAATAGCCAGTTCCGAAGTCGTCAATCGCGAGAGACACGCCCATGGCCTTTAATTCCTGAACAACTGATAACATCAGGTCCGCATTGGCCAGGAGTAGGCTTTCTGTTAGCTCCAGTTCGAGGTATTGGGGGGCGAGGCCAGTCTCATGGAGTACCCTACGGATGACTTCACAGAAGCCCTCTTGACGAAACTGGACCGCCGATACATTTACCGCGACCGACACGGCGGTAACCCCTTCGTCCTGCCATTTCCGGGCCTGAGAGCAGGCAGTCCTGAGGACCCATTCACCGATTGGAACAATCAGTCCGCTGTTCTCGGCAATTCGTATGAACTTATCGGGTGGCACAAGACCCAAGTCCGGATGCTGCCAACGAAGGAGCGCCTCCAACCCCGTGATTCTTCCGGTGGCAATATCCATCTGGGGCTGGTACATCAGAAACAGTTCCTTTTGGGCGAGTGCCAGTCGCAAGCTGTTTTCTAAGGTCAATCGCTCCACCGCCTGAGCGTTCATGTCCTCCGTGAAAAACCGAAAGCGGTTGCGTCCATTCTCTTTGGCGCTATACAACGCAGCATCGGCATTCTTGATCAGAGTTTCGACGTCCGCTCCGTGTTCCGGAAAGATGCTGACACCGATGCTACAACTAACATTGACAGGGTGCCCTTGGACAACGAATCCAGCGGTCATCAAATTCACGATCCGTTCGGTCGCAACCGCCGCATCGGCCACATCTGTTAAGCCAGTCAACACGATGAGAAATTCGTCTCCTCCGACCCGAGCCACAGTGTCCTGTTCCCGCGCCCATGTCTTAAGCCGTCCTGCAACTTCTTGCAGGAGAATGTCGCCGACCGAGTGACCGAGCGAGTCGTTGATGTCCTTGAACCTGTCGAGATCGAAGAACAGAATCGCCACTTTGTCTTTCCGCCGACGAGCGCCAGCGAGGGCCTTGCCTAGCCGATCCTGAAGGAGGGTCCGATTGGGCAGTCCCGTCAGAGCATCGTAGTAGGCCAAGAATTGGACTCGTTCCTCCGCTAGTTTGCGGGCGGTGATGTCGCGAAAGTACCAGATTCTGCCCCGATAGCGACGCTTTGAGTCGACCAGAGGTGCAGAGTATCGGTCGAAAATCTTCCCATTCTTGAATCTAAGCTCATCCCTGCTCTTTTCATCCCGATGGCTATTGAGATACTTGACCCTCTCGATAAAGGCGTCGGGGGCCTCGACTTTATCTGTCAAGTGTTTCAGCACGATACGATCGTCTCGCGTGCTCAGCAGTTCAAACGGTATTTCTAAGTGGAGCCCAAATTGCTTGTTTGCCAGAACGATGTGATCAGACTCGTCGACGGCCAAAATGCCATCGAGTGTCGTCTCAGCTTGCGCCTCCAGCAGCGCAGTTTTGAACAACAGACCTTCTTCAGCATGCTTGCGCTCAGTGATGTCGCGCACGGTGGCCAGCAGCGTCGGCCGCCCGCTCAGCGTCAATGCGGTCAAGCACACCTCAGACGGAAAAACCGCGCCGTTCTTGCGCTGGTGCAACCACTCGAAGCGTTCCTTGCCGTTTAGAAACGCGGCGGCGATCTTCTGATCGGCCGCCGTCCGGGAAGGCGTGCCGTCGGGTTGGTTCGGAGGTGAGATATCGGCCGGGTGCAGCAGCATGCGGTCCCCGGCTGAGTATCCGAACATCTGCAGCGCAGCCGAATTGCAATCCAGAAAGCCCTCTTCGTTCATCAGCCAGTTCGCATCGGCGGAGTCCTCGAACAAAGCGCGATACTTGTTCTCGCTGTTCTTCAGCGTCTCCTCGGACCGTTTCCGCTCGGTGATGTCCTGCTTAACAGCTACAAAGTGGGTAATGTCTCCCCTGCCTGAGCGTACGGGCGTGATGGTCTGTTCCTCTTCGTAAAGACTTCCGTCTTTGCGGCGGTTGGTAAATTCACCGTGCCAGATATTTCCCGTAGAGATGGTCTGCCATAGCTTCGCATAGAACTCTTTACTCTGCGTACCCGACATCAATAACCGTGGATTTCTTCCGCGAACCTCTTCAGCTGCGTACCCGGTCAAGTCGCTAAATGCCCGATTCACCCAAAGAATTGTTCCTTCTCTGTCACTGACTAGAATCGAGTTCGCCGCACTTTCCAAAGCCGCCGCTTGCAAGTGCAGACGCTCCTCTGCATGCTTACGCTCATCGACGTCCATTGAGATCCCGGTCATCCGAGTCGGCTGCCCATGGTCGTTATAGAAGGCATGCCCCCTGGAGACCCGCCAGTGCACGCTACCGTCGGGCCAAACAACGCGGAACTCGCAGTCGTAAACTCTCTTTTCCTGAATTGCTCCGTCAATCTCGTCCCGCATCATTTTCCGGTCGTCGGGATGTAGGCTGTTCATCAATACTTGGTAGTTTGCCGGGCTATCTGCAGGTACGCCAAGCAATGCTTTGCAGGTGTCTGACCACACGTGTTCGTCCTTAATGATATCCAAATCCCAATAGCCTATCCTGGCGGCCTCCATCGCCAGGCGGTTACGCTCTTCGCTTCGTTGCAGCTCCTGTTCGACACTCTTTCGGCATGCTGCTTCCTGGCGGGAGTTCTTTTCCGCCAGTTGCCGCTCCCGGACTTCGTCTTCTAATCGTTCGTTCGCATCGGTAAGCTCGCGGGTACGTTGCATCACTCTTTCTTCGAGACCCGCATTGAGCTTACTCACTTCTTTTTCTGCGTCAATTCGCGCAGCGATCTCGTGAGCCGCCTCGCGAGTCGCGAATAGCGCGATCACGATAGCTAGGACTACAGCCAGCCCAATCAGGAGCGAAGCAAGGCGACGGGCCTTGGAGTGGTCAACTTGAGCTTGTTTGACAGCCACGTCCAACTCTTCCTTCTGAAACTCCACGAACTTTTCCCAAGCAGCATGATATCTAAGCAGTGCGGGTAGTATTTCGTTGACCATGACCGTTTCTGCTTTGTCGTGTTTCCGTTCATCGACAAGCAGATGGATAGCTCGCTGGCAGCTTTCCAGATACGGCTCTCGTGTCCTTTTTACTTCAGATAGCGCCTGCTTTTCTTTCTCTGAGTCACAGCGGCTCTCGCTCTCCCCGATTAGTTTTGTGATTTCCTTGCTATTCTGAGAACGGGCTGCCAATAGCGGCTCGACGAGTCGCCTGTTCTCCACGAGCACTATCTCCATCACGATACGGTTATTGTCGTTGGAGATTATCAACGCTCTTCGTGCCAACTCCAGGTCGGTTGACCTATTCCTGGTGATGTCGGAAAGGTTCTCGTCGATTGTTTGCATCCGGCGTAAGCCTAACTGCCCTATGGCCAGTAAGATGGCAATTAGAACAGCAAATGCAACGCCCAATCTCAGTGCTATGTGTTTGCTTGTCAGCGCGAACTCCTAGCTAGCGGGTGCTTCCCAGTCTGGGTCAAGGCTAAAAAGAAAATCACGGCTTGCGCGAGAGCGATTGCCGCGCAGCGAGGTATTCGAATCGAGTGATATCGCTTACATACCTAGAACGGGAGAAGAGCTTAAGTGCATTATGGGCGCTCATACCACGCATTAGTGCGACCCAGACGACATTCTGATTACTAAGGTAAGACCGCACTGTGTTCCCTTTCCAAGCGTGTTGGCCGATTCGGTAGAGATTTACCCAACTTCGTACTGTCCCAACAACTCAACAAGCAGACATCTGCGTACAACATATCCGTTATGTGATGAAGACAGAACGTAAACTGGTCGCAGTCATCATGTCGCTAACGTCGTCGTCATCCTCCACAAGCAGGACCTTGTGGGAAATAGCGCGTTCGCTCGGAGTCATACTGCACCACCTCTCTTCACGAACTGACGACTGCGTGACTGTAGGCATTGTCTCGGAAATGTTCAGACGCGAAACAGACGTTTTTAGATAGTTAGAATTATTGTGTCTGAAGTTGATACATGTGAATGCGCTTATGGACCCGATTGAGGGATGCCGGCGATTCGTAGTCGCGGTACCTGCCGGCTCGCCATCGCACATTCATGTGTCGGTGAACGTACTGACAGACAGCCAAGACCGTCGATATAATCATTTTTCTTAAATTGAGTTGCGTTCCCTTAGTTCCCATGACCAGGAGCCTTTATGAATGAGAACGACCGGCAGTCCCAAGTTGTCCAATCGTGGAAGCAGTTATACCGGGCTGCCGTCCTTGAAACCAACATGGAGCTTATCCCTCGACGAATACTTGAAGCGCGAAAGGCTGCTGGGGAACGCGTAGTCCACCTGATCCGGCAGGCTGCGGACGGCGAGCCAGAATTACAAGACTTGGTGTATGCAAGTGTGGTTTTGAACGAGTTGAACAGAGGGTTTGAGTCCGCCGGACCTGAGCCGTCAACCTCGGAGGTTCAAGGCTTTGATTACGCAAGAACGGGCACCTCCAATGCTTGAGGACATAATTGTTCTGTATTGGAAGTCAATGGGCGAGGCACAAGGGATTCATTGAAGCAGGTTGTCGAAATTGCGAGTTATTGGCCAAAGTCTAAGAGATATCGTCCGGGGAATTGCCCGTTCTGTCGGATGCGTGCCGAGGCCTGGGCTAATGGTTTGCCGCTATTCTCGGGGAGGCTTCTGCGTAGCCTGCCGGCGCCCTGAATCTGTCACCTGTGCTCATGCGCCCAACGGGCTGTTCGCGGCTTAAAGACGGCACGGTCGTCAACGCTTCCGCTTGCGCTTCCGGTCCCTGGTAGCGGTAGGCGCTTGCCATTCGATAGAGTGTTGTTTTCCCAATACCCAACAAATGCGCTGCAAGGATCCGGTCCCCGCGACACTTGTCGAGCGCGTCTATGATCACTCGGCGTTTTACTTCATCCATCGGGAGAACAATCCCAAGCGGCTTTCGTATTGTCCTCAACGGGGTGCTCATCGTGTCATCTCCTAAGTTGCCTGTTACGTGTCGCTATCCCATTTCTGATCGGTGAACGGCCAGACACAATCTGGTGGCCACTGGAAGGCAGCCTTCGGCCTAATGGTTAGGGGGTCAGATTTCTTTGGCGCTTTAGAGTCGGGCCGGGAATCGATAAGTGGTACTTTGTTCATTACGTGACGTTCCCCAAGAGGAGCAACGGCGCATCACCCCCCCTTTTAAGCGACGAAAGTGAGCACAGTAGTTCGTTCACATCTTCTGCTTCAGGGCAGTTGGCAAACGCGCGGGCGACCGGAGGGGCAGTCTTCGTTCGACCGCGGAGCGATGGAACTCTTATCCCTGCCCTGTTTCGCCTTTTCTGGAGCGCGAGAAGCCCCTGTGGGGAAGGACAATCTTGGACTTCCGGATGGTCCTCGGCCAACTTCCCGCGCCTTCGTGATGTAACCCTGAAGCTGCAACAACGCTTATCCCTAAAGCACGGGAGGTTCCACGCTCGAAAGTGCCATCGTGGTGTTGTAAACAGAGGAGTTATTTGGTCCAGTTTGACCGTGACTTGGTCTGACGAGTGTCGATTGAGTGTCGACCGTCATCGGTTCGTCAGTCGTCCCTCCTCAGAACACGCCCCATTTAAGTGTGATGAGGGATAGACGCTTCGACACTTCCGGCTTTCCCCCAAATCGAAGTCCCTGCTGAGGGCTAGGTCTCAACCCAATCAACCGGGGTTATGGCTCGTGTCGAACAGGCGTGCCTTAAGCTGGTTTAGATCGACGAACTCGGCTAATTTTTCGAGACGAGCCGAAGCGACTGCGCCGACGTCTCACAATAATAGGTTCAGAAGCCCCGAGGGTGTCTGACCCTGACATGAAGGCTTATTACCGCAGGAGGGTACGCCGCACATACCCCATTCCTTCAACACGGTTCCCCCGTGATGTTCCTTCGCAGTGACTGGGTCATCAGGTGCACATGACGTATCTTTATCATTATCATCGACTAACAGCTGCTAGCGAAGCTCGGTGTCAAGATCGGTCAATGCGAATGCGAAGCGCTAAACCTTTGGGTGCAGAGAATATGGCGGAGCAAGAACCCGCGCTAGATTCCACCTATCACTCAGACCTCACAGTCGGCCAGTATTGCAATCTACTCGATTTGGCACTGCTAGCGCTCAGCCGCCCCACAACAGATGCTCTTTTCCCAGCTGTGGCACTCCAGATCCGAAATGCCTTGAATTTTGACGTTGTCACATTGGGTCTTTACGACTCTAGTACGGGAAGCATGCGATTGGACACTTGGAGGGCGGGCGACGCAAAGAAGAGATCTGAATCCATTCCTATTCACACTTGCGCCAGCGGGTGGGCTTGGAAAAGTCAACGATCCGTACTTGTCCAAAATTCCGACACGGAATCGACGTCACCAGTTTTCTCAGGTGTACTTGGCCAACTCGGCGTTCGTACTTACTATGTCTTTCCCCTGACCACAAGTCGCCACAAGCTGGGAGCGATAGGCTTTGGCAGTTTGCATATCATTCCCAGGGCGAATGCAACGCTTGAGTCGTTGCGCCGTGGCGCTGCCATCGTCGCTCAATTCCTGGACGCACTTTCAACCGATGGGCTCGTAGCGCAGACAGATTCTGTCCAAACCGCCTCGATAACGTCGCGGCCCGAACAAGCGCTGCGGGATTTCCATCCGGACGATCAGGCAACGCGGGATGAAGCTTTCCGCGACATTGTGGGGAATAGCGCTGCGCTCCAAGAACTTCTAAGACAAGTGAAGATCGTGGCCGGCACGGACGCCGGGGTGCTGCTGCAGGGCGAGACAGGCACCGGAAAGGAGTTAGTTGCGCGCGCCATTCATCGATTGAGCCCAAGGGCCGACCGCAAGTTTGTTAGCGTGAACTGTACTGCGATTCCAACCGAGTTGCTGGAAAGTGAGCTATTCGGACATGAAAAGGGGGCATTCACCGGAGCCATCAACAGGCGGGTGGGTCGTCTAGAAATAGCAGACGGAGGGACCCTGCTATTGGATGAGGTAGGTGACCTTCCGAGTGTAATTCAGCCAAAATTGTTACGGGTGCTGCAGGACAAGGAATTCGAAAGGCTCGGCAGTAACCAGACTGTAAAGGTCGATGTGCGGCTCATCGCTGCTACAAATCAGAAGTTACATGGGAGGATCGCCGAGGGTCGGTTCCGCGAGGACCTATTCTATAGGCTCAATGTCTTTCCGATTTACGTCCCCACTCTGCGGGAGAGAAAAAATGACATTCCTGCCCTTGTGCGTTACTTCGTAGCCCGATATGCAAATGAAGCGAAGAAGTCGATTACGACTATCCCTGGCGAGGCAATGGACGCCCTCGTGAATTGGAGCTGGCCGGGGAATATCAGAGAATTGCAAAATCTGGTTCAGCGATGCGTGATTTTGACGAACTCAACCGTTCTGAGCGTTCCGGTTGACGAGCTAATAAGGGACACAAAACCATCCCTCGGCAGGATGTCCCAGGAGGGCAAGCGCGAGCTTATCCTTCAGGCTCTGAAAGAGGCGGGCGGAGTGATAGGTGGCGTATCCGGTGCGGCCAATCGGCTGGGAATGAAACGCACAACCCTCTATTCGAAAATGAAAAAGCTGAAGATTAGTGCCGCCGAGTTCCAGGATTAGTTGCCAGTGCGGGTATCAACGTCGGCCACCCTCGGATATCCGTAGAACTTGGGGTGCAAGCTCGAGAAAGGCAGCGGCCGTTGAGTCCATGCGACGCCTTCAACATACGCGGACAAAGACATCTCCATAGCTCTTCCTTGAATTCGTCAGCTTAACCCGTAAGCAATGGAATGGACGCCCCCGATCGAAACGGCATCGAGTGTGCCAGAGTGGAAAGTGCAATACAAACCACTACGACTGAAGGAGCGTCCAAGATGAAGGTTAATACGATCGGGGTTGA
>Ga0116121_1000354_pt1 | contig 23707 bp, 22 predicted proteins | sample June2015DPH_13_1_FD_89725 | JGI IMG/M metagenome (GOLD analysis project Ga0116121, IMG submission 89725) | Peatland microbial communities from SPRUCE experiment site at the Marcell Experimental Forest, Minnesota, USA - June2015DPH_13_10 | ecosystem: Environmental > Terrestrial > Soil > Wetlands...
AAACTGTAGCAGATCCGTGAAGCGAAGGGGAGCGATAATCGGTTGGCAAGACCGGGCAAAATATCGGATTCATGTACGATCGCTGGCACCCGCATGATCCACGACGCCCAGACCACCGGGCATGCGACGAACCCGCCCTTGCTGAAAAGCACATCCGGCCTGATGGTCGCAATGAAGAAGAGCGCTTTTAATAAGCCGAACTCGATCCGCACGATATCGGTTACATTTCTGACGTCGGCATATCGCCGCAGCTTTCCTGCCGGGACAGCATAGTACGGGATGTTTTCTTTTGTTATAAGCTCCCGCTCCATTCCCTTTGACGTGCCAATATAGCGGATATCAAACCCTCGTCTGTGCAGAAACGGAATGATCGCCAGATTCGGCGTTACGTGGCCGGCCGTGCCCCCGCCCGTGAGAATGACTCGCAGTGAAGAGGAATTCCTCATAAGTTTATCAAATATTGCTTTCTCGGTATGGAATTATTCAAGTAATTCATCCATAAGCGCCGCAACCTTCTCGGCAGTTATTCCGGACAGGCAGTTATAGCTTTTTTCCGGACATGTGCGCTCGTAGCAAGGCGCACGACGGCATTCGCCAGTCGCAATGCGAACCGCGTTTCCAAGGGGGCGGGTCCAGGCGCTTGATGTCGATCCGTAAATACCCACACAGGGAGTTCCAAAAAATCCGGCCAAATGCAACAGGCCGGAATCGTTGGAAATAACAACGGCGGCGGCAGCCAGTATGGCGGCGACTTGTTCGAGCGTCGTATCACCCGCGCGATTGATAACCCTCCCCGGCGCGGCGGCGGCAATCCGTTCACCGATCGAATAGTCTCGGCGATCTCCCACGATCACAACCTTTTTATTGTCAAGCAAGTGCGCAAGACGGGCAAAATGGGGCCACCGCTTTGCCGGACCATACGCCGCTCCGGGACAGAAAACCACCACGCCACTATATTCCGACGTTTTGTCGAGCGTCACGCTCTCCCACTCCCCGGGATCGTGATAGGGCGTCTCGACCACCTCGGAATACTCATAAGTAAGATGCCGGGTACGGGATGCGAAGGCCGCAGGCAGCCACTCGGTCAGCATCCAACCACGAAGCTCCGCAGAGATACCGCGGCGCGAGGGAATGCGCGTGAGAAACCCAAAAAGCGCCGAAGAAAAAGAGTGAGGCAAAATATAAAGTTTTGAAAACGACTGTTCGCGCACCAATTGGATTGTGCTGAAAAATCCGGCGCTGTTTTTCCGCCTGTAGGAAATGATCGGCAAGTCGCAGAGGAGCGCCGTCAGGCCGCAGAGCCGCTCAGGCACGACAAGCGAAAGATCCGACCCCTCCGTTCGTTTTTTCCTGATAGCGACCGAGATGCCGAGAATGAGGTCGCCAATCCAATTCGGCATGAAAATGGCGCTGGGAGATTGAGATATGGAATTGGATACGTCCATTAGAATGGAAAATAATTCAAATCCTTGGAATTCTCTGAAGTTACCATATTTCCTGAAGACTTTTTCCCGCTTTTATGATTTTGATTTAATTTTTCTTCGCCCTAATATTTTACACGATAAGCGTCTATAAAAATCGATAAAGACTTGGTATATAAAAATAAGGTATTTTCTCGACTTCCCAGTCGTAGATAGTATTTCAATGTCTCGGAGATTCAATGTTGCAGTATTACCAACATTAAATGATATGGAGTTTTAAACCATGGATCAAGAATTGGAACAGACGCTGGTGCTCATTAAGCCGGATGCCCTCCGGAATTCCCTCACCGGCTATGTTCTTTCATTGCTTTCGGAATATCATACAGGACTCGTTTTTGCCGGAGTAAAAATCGTGCATGTGACGAAGATGCTTGCCGCCGAACACTATGCTGAGCATCGTGGCAAGATCTTTTATGCCTCCCTCCTCGATTATATTACTGGAGCCATTCATTATCCGGGAGCACCGGAGAAGCAGCGGGTCATTGCGATCATTTATCAGGGACCCGATGCGGTTCATAAGCTCCGTGCCATCGCCGGACCGACCAATCCGCACTTGGCGCGGGACCTGAAGCCTGGCTGCATTCGCGCTCTGGGTACGGTTGCCCCTCTCAAGAACGCAGAAGGTGAAGTCATCGGGGAGCGGATGGACAATCTGATTCACGCCTCTGCTACGAATCCGGAAGCAAAACGCGAAATTAAGCTCTGGTTCAGGCCAGGCGATATTCCGCCGGCGATGCACATCTATGCCACGAAGGAGAGCCCCTGTCACTATTATTATAAAAATGGGAAACTTCTCGACACCCACGAGTCGGGTGCCGTCCTTATTGCAGCACCCGGTGATATTGTGTGGGAATCGGATTTAATTGCTCTGGAAGAGTTGCAGCGCGGACAAGCAGCATCAACATCTCTCGATTCAATCGTTGCCAAATATCTTATTAATCGGTAGTGCGGCGCGCTGGCCTTTTTATTTCAGTTGGGCGGTATCGCCCATCCGGGGTTCCGGGGTTCTTATCTCCTCGGAATCACTGTGCGATACGAACCAGTCGGTCCATATTTTTTTATCATTCCCAAGTTTCTTTCCAGAAATAAGCCACAGGAGGTATTCCGCATTGTGACGGACCAGCGTATCTCGGTCATCGAGCGCTCCGATAAGAAAGGGAATTTCGGTAAGACGTTTCAAGGAAAGATCGACCGTACTGCGTACCGATTCCGGGCAGGTCTGCAGCGTAGACCGAAGCGGCGATATGGCGCGCGAATCGCACATATCACCTAGCGCAATGGCCGCGGCTTTTACCACCGCGCCATCGCGATCTTTCAGGCATGTGATAAGCGGCGGAACCGTCGCGGTATCGCGTATCATGACAAGCGCGACTACAACACTGAGGCGAACGCTGCTCTCCGGATCGTTGACGACCTTTGCGAGAGAATTTATTGCCGTCTTGTTGCCGATTTTTCCGAGGGCTGTTGCCGCGGCAGAGCGCACCGATGGATTGACATCGCCGAGAGCAGCAGCGAGAGCATTCTCGGAAGCCGTATCGCCGATCCGTCCGAGAGCGGTTACGGCCCCGACCCGTACTTGCTCATCGTTGTCGTCGATCGCCTTGATGAGTTCCGGCATCGCTTCGGAAAAATGCAGCGAGCCGGCCGCCGCCGCACGAACCTGCGGATCGGGGTCTTTAAGCGCCCTTATCAGTATCGGCACGCATAGGTTATTATGGCTTTCGCCGAGGCCGAATGCAGCGTGCCGCCGCGCAAGCGGATTCGCACTGTTCATCGTACGCGCGAGTTCGTCGTATCCGCGTAATCCCATTTTCCCAAGCGCCTTAGCCGCCTCCAGGCCGGGCGACAGAAGTTTTGCCTGTGCCGAAGAATCCACCTGCGGAACTTGCAGAAGCGACGATTCAGTGACGGTATCGCCGAGCAGCGCCGCGACCGCCTCGATCGTACCGCTCTCCCCTTGACCTCGAGCGCCAAGCTCGCGCGCAGCCATGCTGCGTTTCTTCCATTCGAAGGATCGCAGTGCAGACAGAAGGTCATTTGTTGATGCCCCGGGCGATATACCCGAAGACTCCGCTTTGCCCTTGCCGCTCAATGCGTCATTACCCTTCCAAAAAACGCTTGAAGAGTCGACCGAGTAGGGTCTGTCGTCAAAGGTTCGTATGAGCCTAGCCGGGATGCGGATGGTTGCACTATCGCTGGTTATAATGGTCATCGAATGAGAGGTCTGTGCCGTAATAGTTCCGGCAAGAATTGTGCCATCAAAAAGGGTTACCTCATGCACATCGTCGTTCCATCTCGACGCAATTATGGCTGATGATTTCTGGGTAGAATCCCCTTGCCCGGTAGGTGCGGCCTGAGCGACCCAAAGGATACCAAAAAGGAAAACGACACCGGTATTCAGCAGAACTTTGATAACATTTTTTTTCATGGATACGAGACTCCCTACCACTGCCGAAGCATAGCAAATCAAATATATCGTATAAAATGAATTGTCATGGAATGCAAAGACAAAGATAATTTTGCACCACTTCCCGATTTCTTTTCCACGAGAAAGCAATAGGGACAGCTGCCCGGGCGATAGAATGGGTCATCATGGATTCCACTGCTGCGCCATGGTTACGATTCCAATGACGAAAATCATCATGAACACGGCAAGAAGGAGCTGGTGCCGACCGTTGTATTTGCGCTTTAAAAGTTTCATCTTCTGCGGTTCATTTGGCGCTGCCGCCGGCTTTACCACGGACCGAGTCGAATCTCTCGATTTTTTGACTCCGGTCGGCAAAAGTGTTGAATCACTTCGTCCGGCAATGGTTGCGCGGCTCGAATCTGCAGCAGGTGTTAGCGTGAAGCGGGCAGTGGTGTCGACTATCGGAAGCCCGTGTGCGGCTGAAGAATCCGTTGCCGGATGGGTTGTTTGAGATGGTATGGTGGTCATTTCGCCGTTAGATGCCGCTGTCACAAGGAAGAGAATCATAGGAAGGTACTTCATTATCAAAAAATACTATCAGGTGCCCGCCTTACCGGGAGGCGCCCCCTCAGGCAGTGCTGGGTGAATTCTTGACTCCTTTGCCCAGCGTGTGTTATTTTATCCCCTTGCGCGAGAGTAGCTCAGTGGTAGAGCTCCACCTTGCCAAGGTGGCTGTCGCGGGTTCAAGTCCCGTCTCTCGCTCCATCTTTTCCGTGCCCTGAATGTACATCCCTTTGATTCCATTTTCAGGCGGCATAGCCAAGCGGTAAGGCAGAGGTCTGCAAAACCTTCACCTCCAGTTCAAATCTGGATGCCGCCTCCAATATACAAGTACTTCTCTCTACACCGAAAAGTCATGCAGTGGAATAACAGGCGGCACCTCTTCGGCCTTCAAGGTGAACAACTCGCGGGGCACCCATCGTATAGTGAGATTTTTTCTCTTGATTTCGGCAAGCGCTTCAATGATATAGGAGTACCAGGGAAGCGGGGTGGCAATAAGCAGCACATCGACTGGAAAACGCTTTAAAACAGCCGCCACGTCTTCGATCCGGCCAAGCACTGGATACCCTTCGAACTGTCCCGGCTGCTCGCCCTCGCTTGTCCAGAGAACTCCCGTAATAATGGCTGTTTTTTGTTTTTCACAGTTCTGGATCACGAGCGACGGAATGCGTCCGTTTCCTATGATAATCACGCTATCCCGCACATACAGGATGCGCTGGCCCTGGCGAAGCATGACGGGCAGAATTGTCCGCCACAATGCAAGGAGCAGCACGATCAGAAGCGCGGCGATACCGAAAGCGATACGAGAGAAAGCAAGGAACTTCAGATAGTAGATACATGCCATGAATAATATCGATGCAAAGAAACCTGAAAGAAGCACAGACGAAGGCGTGGATTTCTTGTTCGAATACACCCCGTTAAAGACAAACATAGAGAGAAACGATGCGGAGAGCAGTACATGCACGCCGATCATTGCTACGGCGGTCGAGGTAGTATAGGGATTTGCCATTTTATAGCCGAATCTCTCGGTGAGACAGAACGCAAAGGTGGCGTTGATGATGAGGAGATCCATGAGAGTAGCGGTTAGTGATCGGAGTATCTTTGACCCGATATTTAATACCGCTTGGATGATAATGGCCGCATTGATCAGCCATCGCGGGAAAAAAGAACGGTGGATGTGCTGGTATTTCCGCGAAAAAAGAATCATTGCTTCGTAAAAGTTGATCCGGGACGGCAGTAAACGCTTGGCCGAGCTTGTTCCCTTCAAATGGATGATTCTGATCTCCGGATGGTACCATACCTCGGCCCCGGTTTCATTGATCCGCCAGCAGAGATCGAGGTCCTCGCCATACATGAAGAAACGCTCGTCAAAACCCTGGACGGACTCGAATAGCGCCCGCCTGCAGAACATGAAACAGCCTGAAATTGCATCAACACGGCAGGAGAGATCGGGATCGAGATAAGTGAGGTTGTACCGCCCGAATCGTTTACTTTTGGGAAATATGCGGCTCAGGCCGCTCAGTCGGTAAAACGCCGTGGCCGGAGTTGGAAATCCGCGACGGCAGCCCATTTGCAGCGTTCCGTCCGGATTAAGGAGTTTCGCCCCAAGCAATCCGACCTCAGGATGCTGTTCCATGAAAGCAATGGACGTCGAAAGCGTAGTGCGCGCCGCAAGCGTATCCGGGTTGAGGAAGAGCAGATAGGTTCCGGTGGCATTTCGCGCACCCACATTGCACGCTTTGCCAAACCCGATATTCTGCTTGAGCGGAATCAAGTTGACTTCAGGAAACTCTTTGTGCACCAGTTCTTCAGATTCATCGCCCGAAGCGTTATCGACGACGATGACCTCAGTCCGGTCGTAACCGTCGGCTTCACGAAGAGAGTGCAGCGCCCGGATAAGTGCATGCGGCACCTTGTAATTGACAATAACAACCGAAATAAGAGGGTTCGGCCGCCTATCCAATTAGCGCTTCCCTTTCAGGAATGACGCGAAAAATAGTTTCCATATGACAAGCAAGAAGGCTTCACGGATAATTTTTGACGACATCTTCGACACGCCCAGCTTTCGATCGGTAAATACAATGGGAACTTCAGCGATGCGGAAGCCCTTCTGCCACGCAAAAAAGTTCACCTCGATTTGGAAGGAGTAACCTGACGAGGCGATTGCGTTGAAGTCGAGCGCTTCGAGAACCGAGCGCCGGAAGCACTTGTAACCGCCGGTGCAATCCTGTACCGGGATACCGGTAACGATCCTCGCGAACCAGTTGGCAAAGTAGCTGAGTAGAAGCCGTGACATCGGCCAGTTGACCACATTGACGCCTGATTTGTAACGCGAGCCAATCACCAGATCGTTTTCGCCCATCGCTGCCAGCAAATCTGGCAGGTATTTCGGATCGTGTGAGAAATCGGCATCCATTTCGAAAATATAGCGGTACGAACGCTTAAGCGCCCAGGCGAACCCTGCAACATAGGCCTTGCCGAGGCCTTCTTTCCTGGTCCTGTCAAGGATGAAAAGCCCATCGACGGTTGCGGCCAGTCCCTTGACAATAACGGAGGTGCCGTCCGGCGAACCGTCGTCCACCACAAGAATATGGGTATCCGGCAGAACCGTACGAATAGCCGGAATCAGCGTGCCTATGGTTTCCCGTTCATTGTAGGTTGGGATAATGATAAGCGTGTTCTCGGAAGGTATCGTCATGGGTTTTATAAAAATAAGAGGCTGTTGCGGATGTGCTCAACAAGGAGGTGTAGAAACAATCAACCGATACCCGTTTGTTTGGAGCCGACCTCGCAGCGGCGCTATTTTTGCCTTCTTTTTTTTCCAATGCGCTGGTTGATAATCCGATAGGCCTGCGATGTCGAGATTTTGAACTTCCTCGCCAGTTTGATACCAGATAATCCCCGCTCGTACTGCCGGAGAATTTCCGTATTGCGACTCCCATGTTTATTTCGGACGGGATCGATGCCGTACTTGGTTCTCAGCTGATGGACCGCCTGACGCGAAATCCCGAACAGCGTGCCAATTGCTTCGTCGGTTTTGTACTTCTTCTGGAGTTTTTCCAGTTGCCCTTTGCTGATTCTAACCATGGGCGCTCCTTATGAGAGGTGGATTGCTTCCTCTTGCCGGCTTTTAAAGAATATATCTCCCGTTTCGGCGGAAAACAAGAAAAAATTTCGCTTGTCCATTGACCGAACAGCTTACTTTTGTTCCGCTTTCCGTTTCAGTTCCGTGAGCACGTTCATGGCATCGATAGGGGTGAGCGCATTGACATCAAGCGCCTGCAGCTGCCCCACGATCTCAGCAGCAAGGCTAGGATTATCACCCGCGCCAGCGCTCCCGGATGCGTAAAAGAGACTCGTCTGTTCCGCCACCGCAGCCGCCGTCATTTCGCCCCGCCGAGCAAGCATAGGGGTATGGTCGGCAGAAAACTCCATATTTTCGAGGTTTGCAAGGATCTCCCGCGCCCGGATGATAACCTTGCGCGGCACCCCGGCGAGGCGCGCAACCTGGATGCCGTATGAGTGGTCGCAGGAGCCATGATCGATCTTGCGAAGGAAAATAATCTGCTCATTCCACTCCTTGACTTTTACATGCACGTTTTTTATGTGGGAAAAGAGAAGCGCCATCTCGGTAAGCTCGTGGTAGTGGGTTGCGAACAGGGTACGGCACCGATGACCGGCGGTTTCATGCAGATACTCGGCCACTGCCCACGCAATCGATATACCGTCAAAGGTGGAGGTCCCGCGGCCCACCTCATCAAGGAGGACGAGGCTCCGGTCCGTGGCATTATTGAGAATGTTAGCCACCTCGATCATCTCCACCAGAAAGGTGGAGAGTCCGCGCGCCAGACGGTCCGCGGCACCCACCCGGGTGAAAAAGCGGTCCACAAGGCCGACTTGAGCAAAGCTTGCCGGAACGAACGATCCCATCTGCGCCATGATACAGATGAGTGCGTTCTGCCGAAGATAGGTCGATTTCCCAGCCATGTTCGGGCCGGTAATGAGCAAGATTTGCGACTCCTTCTTGATCAGATCAAGATCGTTAGGCACAAACGATCCGCTCGCCACCATGCGCTCGACCACTGGATGCCTGCCGTCACGAATGACCAAGTCGGGCTCCTCAATGAGCACGGGGCGGCAATAGTTATACTCCGCGGCGACTTGCGCGAACGATACGAGCACATCAATGAGCGCAACCGCCTCTGCCGCGGCGAGGATGCGGCCGCTTTCGGCGGCGACCGAAGCACGCAGGGAGATAAAGAGTTCATACTCGAGTGTCGAGAGATGTTCTTCGGCATTGAGTACCGTGTCTTCCATCTCTTTGAGTTCAGGAGTGATAAAACGCTCGCCGTTTGTCAAAGTTTGTTTGCGAATGTAGTCGGCCGGCGCATTGGGGACATTGGCTTTGGAAATTTCGATATAGTAACCAAATACCCGGTTGTATCCGACCTTGAGCGTCGAAATACCGGTGCGTTTCCGTTCGCTCTCCTGTAACCTGCCGATCCATTGTTTTCCGTTGGTTGCGGCGTCACGGATCGCATCAATCTCCCTGGAAATTCCCGGACGTATGATTCCTCCTTCCCGGATGGAGTTCGGCGGATTGTCTACGATGGTGTCACCGATTTTTTGCGCCAGGAGATCAAACCCTTTGAGCGCCTCGCACGCCTTTAACAGAAGCGACGATGGGGTCTCGACGAGAAGTCGGGTAATGGCGGGAAACGCTTCGAGCGAGCTTCGCAGGCTTGCAAGGTCGCGCCCGCCGGCGCGTTCGAGCGAGATGCGGCTTATAAGCCGCTCGATATCTGCCACCCGTTTGAGCAAAAGCCCAAGCTCGGCCCTGCTGAAGGCGTCCTTCTTGAGTCGCTCAACAGCGGTGAGGCGCTCACTTATCGCGGCGACCTCCCGCAGCGGCTGGGTGATAAATCTCTTGAGCAGGCGTCCGCCCATCGCGGTACCGGTTTTATCGAGCACCGATACGAGTGTGCCGTCCGCCTCGTCGCTCTGAAGCGGCTGCAGAAGTTCAAGATTACGGATAGTGGAGGGGTCGAGTTGCGCAAATGCCGAGAGGGTGCGGAGCGTCATGGTGGAGATGTGGCTAAGATCGTTTTTTTTCTGCTCTTTCAAGTAAAGCAGCAGGGCGCCTGCCGCGCATACGGCACCACTAAGCGTTTCGAGCCCCCATCCGTCGAGTGACACCACCTGAAAGTGGTTTTTAAGCGCGGCGGAAGCGGTATCGTACGAGAATTTCCATGGGTCAAAGGGTGAGACCACGATCTTCCGATAACTCTCGGCATATGCCTTGGTAAAATATTCCTCTTCGGAACTCGGCACGAGGAGCTCGCTTGGCCCTATGCGCATCATCTCGTGGACCATGGCTTCCACAGAAGCCTCTTCGACCTCGAATTGGCCTGTGGAAAGGTCGCACACTGCCGCACCGATGGAGCCATTCATACGGCAGAGGCTCATAATGAAGTTATTGGCCTTCTCTTCGAGGAAGCACCCTTCGGTGGCAGTACCCGCAGTGACGATTTCGATAATGTCGCGCTTGACGATTCCCTTGGCCGCCTTTGGGTCTTCGGTCTGTTCGCAGATTGCGATGGCGTACCCTGCCTTGACGAGACGGTTCGCATAACGGTCAAGCGCATGGTAGGGAAACCCGGCAAGGGGAGTGCTCTCTGCACTGCCGTTGTTACGCGAGGTCAGGGTCAAGCCGAGCACTTTTGAGGCGATTTTCGCATCGTCGTTGAACATCTCATAGAAGTCCCCCATGCGGTAAAGTAGCACCGCGTTCGGGTTGCGCGCTTTGATCTCGGCATACTGCCGCATGAGCGGCGTGAGGGTGGCCTTTTCCGGGGCGGTGGGAGGGGAGGAATCGGTTTGTGGAGCTGAGGACATAATTTATAGAAATTATAATCTGGTGCGAGGAGAGAAGGGGACTGTTGGGATGTACCGTTTCCCCCGGAACAGCGATCAGGCTATTTCAACAAGAGTATCTTGCTGGTCCGGATCACCTTCTCGACGACTTGCGAAATGTTCCTTCGTCCTTGAACAGCCCGTTTGTGCAACGAGAAGACTGTTCTCTTTCCCAATGTTGTAACAGAAGTCTGGACAAGCGAATCTATATTCACCCCGGTTTCAAAAAGTTTTACCCCATAACATATCGGTCGCCAATAGGCGCTGACACTATCGGCGGAGATAGAGGTATCCGTGGTAGTGATGGGTAGCAGAGAGTCAACCTGCTGGGTAATGGCCACAGGAACAACGTCGGGAGCTATCCCGACACGATGGTAAAAACCAATGCGCGGCGAAACTCCCTGCAGTTGTAGAAAGGTGATCTTTAAATCAAGGAAATCGTTGGTGAAATAAGGAACGACTTCCATCGAATCTCCATTTGTGTTATAGAAAGTATCGACCCCGGTAAACGAATTGTAGCAGCTTTCCCTCCGTTCGAACAACACCTGGCCAATCCCCTTGCCGTAGCTGCGACTGCCGAGGAGCCAAGCGCTGTCGCCGATTGACTTCCACTCTTTCTTCTGCCCCTCATACAACCCGGATACGGTGAGCTCGGCGGCGCTGGCGGTCCAGGCGTTCATGATCACCGCATAGTGCTTACTTGATATCAAAGGCCCCGGACTCTGCGCGATATACCAGTTATGCCAGTCGAGTGTTACATACTTGTTTGAAATAGAGTCGTAATCACGTTGGCGCGCCAGTATATAGGCCGTCCCGTTCGGCACCATCGATCCGATGATATTCTGCGCCTCGTCAATGTAACCTCCGAGGTTATCGCGCAAATCTATAATGATGTTATTAAATCTGGATAGTGATTGAACAAAATAGAGGAAATCGCTATACACCTGGCCGTCGATCGCTGCTTCAAATGTGTAAATAGTCAGGAGCGCCGTTGAATTAGTTAAAGTGTCAAGCGTGACGGTCCCGCTATACGGCAAGGTCGGAGATGCTGATGCAGACGCAACGCTCGGGGTGGGACCGCTGGATGCGGCCGACCAATCATAAAACGTATCGAACCCGTCAGGTGGAAAATACTGATTACCGTAACAGGTATAATCATTGCCCTTCAGGGTATCGTGGATCGAGTCCATAATGGCAGCCGGATTGCTGAAAGCAAAAGGATTTCTCGGTATCACCGGGTGGCTTACACTATCATAGATGCTCGAATCCTGGTAGATGCTCCACGCCCTGCAGTATTGCCACACGCTCTCGAATTCAATGGGGTCGGAGGTTTTATCCACCGGGTCGAGCGGCGTTTGACAAGAAAGGAGATGTGCGGAAACAATCAGGAACGAAACTTCGAAAAGAAGACGACATCGGAAATGCGGGGAGGGGAACAGATGCATAAAACAAGCTTTCGGCCTTACTTAAAAGGAATAACATTAAACCTTATTCAGGATTCAGGACAAAAAACAATTCAAATGGAAATTATATCTCATGCCCCAGACGTTCTCTACCACGGCTGGCCGCAGTGCGAATCGCGCCGATACGAGATACATAATCCCCATGGCCGAAGATATAACTCCCGGCAACGAACACATTGGCCCCTCGCCCAGCGCACTCCTCCGCCGTTTTGTCGTTAATGCCACCGTCGACCTCGATATCAATGGTAAGGTTCCGCCTCGCCGCTTCGTTACGGACCTCCCCTATCTTATCGAGCATTTCAGGTATGAATTTCTGCCCACCAAACCCGGCGAAAACCGTCATGATGAGCACTTGGTCAACCGTATTGAGATACGGGAGGAATAGTGAGGTCGGCTTGTCCGGGTTTACCGAAACTGCGGGCCGCACGTTGTTTTTTCGTATCGTCGCGGCAATAAGAGGAACATCGCATACTTCGGCATGTACGATAAGGATTGAAGCGCCTGCATTGCAAAAATCGTTCACGTACTTCATCGGGTTGATGATCATAAGATGCACGTCGAGCGGGATAGTTACGCAACGTCGCACCGCCTCGACCATGAGCGGACCAAAGGTGATGTTCGGAACAAAATTGCCATCCATCACGTCGCAATGGATACGATCGGCGCCCCCATCTTGAGCCTTCTTTACTTCGCGCTCGATGCAGGTGAAATCCGCGGAAAGAATTGATGGAACTATCTCAATACGGGCCATGGTATTCCCAGCTTTGACATATTTGGTAAAATGCGAAACATGGGAGACCGGCTATGGACCAGTTTCCCATTGAAATCAGTACCGGTTAATCGGAGGCGGCTTCCCTAATAAGCTGGAGCGCGATCTCGTTCCGTTGTATCTGGTTTGTACCCTCGTAAATCTGCGTTATTTTTGCGTCGCGCATCCGCTTTTCAGCCGGATATTCTCGCATGTAACCGTAACCGCCCATGACCTGCACCGCATCGACCGTTACCTTCATCGCCGTATCCGAGCAAAAAAGCTTGGTCATAGCCGATTCCTTGGAAAAACGTTTCTCCCCAGCATCGATGGTCTTTGCCGTCGCGTAGAGCAGCGCGCGGGCGGCTTCGACCTGCGTAGCCATATCGGCGAGAATGTGTTGAATCGCCTGAAACGAGGAGATCGGCTCGCCGAACTGAACGCGCTGGCGGGAGTAGCGAACCGACTCTTCAAGCGCTCCCGCAGCGATACCGAGCGCCTGGGCCCCCACCCCGGGCCGTGAATAGTTAAGAGTGTTGATGGCAACGATGGAGCCCAAGCCCTCCCGACCGAGAATGGCGCTGCCTGGCACGCGGCAATCCTGGAAGATGAGCTCGGTAGTGCTTGATGCCCGGATCCCCATTTTGTCTTCGTGCTTACCAAAGGTAAAACCCGGCGTTCCTTTTTCGATAAGGAAGGCAGTGAGGCCGCGTGCACCCTTGGCTGGGTTGGTTTTTGCGAAAACCGAGTAAATCTGCGCATTTTCACCATTCGTGATCCACTGCTTGGTGCCATTCAGGACCCAATAGTCGCCGTCGCGGACCGCGGTGGTCTTCATGCCGAGGGCGTCTGAACCTGCATTGGCCTCGGTGAGACCGAACGCTGCAATGATTTTTCCCGAAGCGATTCCCGGCAGATAGTTCTTTTTTTGTTCATCCGACCCGAAAAGCAGGAGGGGAAAGGTGCCCAGCGCGGTAGCCGCCATGGCGAGCGAAATGCCGCCGCATACCTTGGAAAGCTCCTCGACCGCAAGACAAAGTTCGAAGACTCCGCCGCCAAACCCACCGTACTGGGCCGGGATGTAGAGGCCGCACAAGTCCGCTTCGGCCAGCGCCTGCATGACGTCCCACGGAAAGATCCCTTCATGATCGTACTTTTCCCTGACCGGCAAAATTTTCTTTGTCGCGATTTCGCGGGCCGTTTCGACGATCATTTTCTGTTCATCGGTGAGAAACCAGTTCATCTTTCACTACTCCTTTGCTATGGGAAATTATCCTTTCCTTATCATACAGTGCGAGCGCATTCTGCGCGGCGACCTGCTGCGCGATCTTTTTATTTGACCCGCTACCCTCGCCGAGCACAACGCCGCCGATTTCGATACGTACCGTGAACTCCTTGGCATGATCGGGCCCAGAAATGCCGATTGTTTCGTAACGCGGCATGCCAAATCCGTCACGCTGGGCCAGTTCAAGAATCAAGCTTTTATAATTGACATGGCGCTCATCTTCGAGAATTTCATCGATGCGGTCAAATAGAAGCCTTTTCAAAAATTTGCCCGCCGGCGCGAACCCGCCGTCAAGAAACACGGCGCCAAGAATCGCCTCAAAGGTATTCGAAAGTATCGACATGCGGTCTTTGCCGCCAGTCTTCTCTTCAGATGCGCCGAAAATGATGTACGGTCCGATATCGAATGAACGTGCAATCTCGCCCAGAATTTTTCTCGATACAATAAGGGATTTTATTTTGGAAAGCTGTCCTTCATGCCGGTCCGGGTACGTATGGTAAAGGTGCTCGGTGACCAGACAGTTCAATACCGCATCGCCAAGGAACTCGAGGCGCTCGTTGGAGAGCAGTTCCTCGCCATTTTCCGGCGAAACCGACGACTTATGAGTAAGCGACTGCCGAAGCAGAGTCTGCGATCGAAATCGGTACCCGATTATTTTCTGAACTTTTTTTAAAGATTGTTCGGAATTGCCCGGATAACCGAGATGTACCAACGACCTGAAAAACTGCGCAAGCGGCTTAAGCAGACTCATACCTTCCGATGGCGAGGCATGCGTTGTGTCCGCCGAAACCCAGTGAGTTGCTGAGTGCATAGCGAAGGTTTTTGGAAACCGCGACATTTGGAGCATAGAAGAGATCACAGTCGGGATCTGGATCCTCGTAATTAATAGTGGGAGGAATCAGACTATTTTTCAATGCCAGTACCGTAGCTATAAACTCGATGGCTCCGGCCGCTCCGAGCATATGGCCGGTCATCGACTTTGTCGAGCTTATTATCACGCTCTTCACGGAATCGCCGAGCACTTTTTTAATGGCCGCAGTCTCTATTTTGTCATTAAGGTCGGTTGAAGTTCCGTGTGCATTGATATAATCGATCTGATCCGGTCGCACGCCGCCCATCTTCATAGCCATCTCCATGCACTTCTGCATGCCAATGCCTTCGGGGTCCGGTGCTGTCAAATGGTAGGCGTCACCGGTGGCACCGTAGCCTACCAATTCCGCATAAATGGTAGCGTTACGAGCGAGCGCATGTTCGAGCGATTCGAGCACGATGATCGCAGCGCCCTCCCCCATGACAAACCCATCACGCTTTTTATCGAAGGGCGAGCAGGCTTTCTCCGGCATTTCGTTCCGCCGCGACATCGCACCCATGGAACAGAACCCGGCGAAGCCGATAGGGGTGATCGCTGCTTCGGATCCGCCGGTAACGGCAATATCGACCATCCCCGTTTTTATGTGCAGGTAGGCTTCGCCGATCGAATGTGCTGACGAAGCGCAGGCACTTACGACCGCAAAGTTGGCGCCTTTAAGGCCAAACTCCATGGAGACTCTGCCAGCAGGCATGTCGGGAATCATCATGGGGATGAGAAACGGGGAGACCCGTCCGGGGCCGCGTTCGAGCAATTTTGTATGTTCGGTTTCAAGCGTGAAGATGCCGCCTATACCGGTACCGATAATGGTGGCGCAGCGATGGGGATCCTCTGCAGACATGTTGATATTCGCCTGCTTCATGGCCTCCTGGGCAGCAACGACGGCAAGCAGAATGACCCGATCCGTCCGTCGAGCCTCCTTCGGTTCGACATGACTAGTGAAATCTAGACCCTTGACTTCCCCGGCAATTCTCGTGGAGAAGGCTGCGGCATCGAAATGCGTAACTGGACCAATGCCAGATTTTCCGGCAATCAAGCTGCCCCATATGGCCTCAATATTGTTTCCCACGGGGCTGACCGCTCCCATACCGGTAACAACGACTCTATGCGACATAATTGTCGTTACTATCCTTCCGTTGATAAAAAATAGTTTTAAAAACTCAAAAAAACCGATCCGGCAACACCCGCGTGCACCGGATTCGGCAGGGAGCGATTAAAGCTTTTTCTGTAGGTAGTCTAGAGCGTCCTTAACTGTACGCAGTTTCTCCGCGTCTTCGTCAGGAATTTCGATTTCAAACGCATCCTCGAACGCCATGATGAGCTCAACCTGGTCGAGTGAATCGGCCCCAAGATCGTCGACGAATGAAGCTGTCGCGGTTACTTTATCTTCACTGACGCCCAGTTTTTCCGCAATGATCTGCTTTACTTTAGATTCGACTTCGCTCACAGAGCACCCCTTTCATGAAATGGTTATTTAAGGCATGAATATAAATGATAATTGGTCAGGCTACATGACAAGTCCGCCATCAACGACGACAACATGGCCGGTGATGTAGTCCGCCATAGAGGAGGCGAGAAACAGCACGGCGTTGGCGACATCAAGCGGCGTCCCCATGCGGCCAAGAGAGACGTTTTCGGTGTATTTTGCCTTGTCCGCCTCGGAGAGCTTGTCGGTCATAGCGGTCCGGATGAATCCCGGCGCGACGGCGTTCACCGTCACCCCCCGGCTGCCGAACTCCTTGGCAAGGGTCTTGGTAAGGCCGATGAGCCCGGCTTTGGAAGCCGAATAGTTAACTTGACCCGGATTTCCGTTAATGCCCACGACCGAGGCGATATTGATGATTTTTCCGGTCGATGCCCGCAGCATGGGCCGTGCCGCTTCGCGACAGCATAAAAAGGCGCTCTTGAGATTCACGCCCAGGACGAGATCCCAGTCGGTCTCCTTCATGCGCATGAGTAGCATATCACGTGTGATGCCTGCATTATTTACAAGGATGTCAATTTTCTGAAAAGAGGCTAAATATGCCTCAAACATCGCCGCGACATCGGCAGCCGCTGATACATCGGCCTTGATCGCCAGAGATTCCCTGCCGACCGTTTTTATCTCCGCAGCAACGGTTTCAACCGCGCCAAGATCGATATCGCTCACCGCCACGTCACAGCCTGCGGCCGCAAGCCGGAGCGCGATTTCCCTGCCGATCCCGCGACCGCCGCCGGTCACGAGAGCCTTTTTTGAAGCACAGCCTAAGTCAATCAATCCGTTCCCCATGTAGCCGATGACTGTTATTTATTGTCGAGCAAAAAAGATATGTTGGTTGCTGTATCCGCCGCAACAACGGTAAGCGCTTCGCTACATTTTTTGGCAAGACCGCGCAATACGCTTCCCGGTCCTACCTCGATGCATTGTACCTTTCCACAGGCAGCAAGCGTCCTCATGGAATCAACCCAGCGAACCGGCGAAACCAGTTGCTTGACCAGCAGCTCACGTAAAATCTCCGGGTCGGTTTCCGGCCTTGCCGTGACATTCGAGATGATCGGGCATTTCGGGGCGTTAAAAGTAATCGTCGCAAGTAAGTCTGCTATGTTATCGGCCGTGCTCTGCATGAGCGAAGAGTGAAACGCCCCGCTCACTGGAAGGGAAAGCGCTCGTTTGGCACCCGCCGCTTTCAGGGCAGCACAGGCGTTGTTAACCGCGCCGATGTCACCGGAAATAACGGTCTGGTCCGGCGCATTCTGATTTGCGGCAACCACGATGCCAGAGGTGATTCCCTTGAGCACTTCCTCGATTTTTGATTGTTCCATGCCAATGATGGCCGCCATGGTGCCCGGCTGTTTCGCACCGACCGCTGCCATGAGCTCGCCGCGCCGGGCGACCAGCCTAAGGCCATCTTCAAAACTTACGACACCGGCGGAATACAACGCACTGTATTCGCCGAGTGAATGGCCTGCGGCAATGGCTGGAACAACTCCTTTCTCCGCAAGGAGATCCGTAATGACCGCTTCGACGGTGAAGAGCGCCGGTTGCGTATTGCTGGTCAGAGTGAGCGCTTCGACGGGACCGTCGAAGATGATTTTTGTCAGCTCACGACCAAGAAGCGCATTGGCTTGAGTGAAGCGGTTCCGGGCCGTGGCAAAACCATTGAAAAGATCCTTGCCCATTCCGATGGCCTGAGAACCCTGGCCGGGAAACAGAAATGCATAGTTCATCGCGAGAATCGCTCCTTAAAAGTTAAAAGCGCACTACCGCACCCGCAAATGCCAGTCCGCCTCCCAAAGAGGCGAAGAGTACTCTGGTTCCCTTTTTGATTCTGCCTTCGCCCCATGCCTCGTTGAGCGCCAGAGGTATGGAAGCGGATGAAGTGTTGCCATAGCGTTCAAGATTGGTTACCACTTTTTCCGGCGGCATATGCAGCTGTTCACCAACAGCCTGGATAATCCTTATATTCGCCTGATGCGGGATGAGAAGATCGATATCGGCAAGGGTGAGCCCGGCTGCTGCAACCGCTTTCTGACCGATCTTGGTAATAAAACGAACGGCATATTTATAAACATCGTTGCCCTGCATGTACATGAACCGGTTTTCTCCCCAGGGAGAAAAAGTCAAGATATCTCCATGGACACCATCGCTGCCGAGACAAGTGGAAAGAATGCCTTCATCCTCATTCGTTCCCTGAACTACCACCGCTCCGGCCCCATCGCCGAAGAGGATGCAGGTCGCGCGATCGGTCCAGTCAACGGTTTTAGTGAGGATCTCCGCGCCAACGACCAGCAGAGTTTTTGCCTGCCCGGAAAGGATCATGCTGTTTGCCAGCGACAGCGAATAGATAAACCCCGCGCAGGCAGCAAGGAGATCGAAAGCGAAAGCGTTCTTGCAGCCGAGATTGGCCTGGAGCGTGCAGGCAGTGGAAGGGTAGAGGGTATCAGGGGTGACCGTTGCACAAATAATGCCGTCCACCTCCTCTGGAGCTATCCCGGCGCGCTCAAGTGCGATGCGAGCGGCATTCGTACCAAGCTCGGAAACACGCACCGAACTGCCCCGTGGAACGATATGGCGCTCACGGATCCCGGTGCGGGTCACAATCCATTCATCTGATGTATCAAGAAACGTTTCAAAATCGCTGTTGGTGATGATAGTGTCCGGAACATATGCTCCAACCGATAAAATTCGTGATCGCTTGAATGAGGTCACGTCTTTATAATCCTTTCTTTTTAAGAAAAAAGCCCTCCGATTTTATTACGCTGTGCCGCTTGAAGCGCCGCCGCGACCGCACTGGCGATTGCCTTCGGCGATGATCCGCCATGCGCTTTCAGGACAATGCCTTTAATGCCGAGAAAGGGGACGGCCCCATAGTTCTCCGGATCAAGCACCGAGGTGTACCGCCGAATTTCACCGAGTAGATCGGGGCGGTTTTTCTCGATCACTGATGCAATGAGCGCATGAAAGCTTTCGCAGGTTTTGAGCAGCGCATTTCCGGCAAAGCCATCGCATACCACCACATCAGCCCGTCCGGAAAGCACCTCATTGCCTTCGATATATCCGATATACTCAGGACATTTTCTGCGCAACAGTTTATTGGCATCGCCGATGGCGGAAAAACCCTTAACTTTCTCTTTCCCGACATTCAGGAGTCCGATCGACGGATATCGTTTTTCGCACATGGCACCGACATATTCGATTCCCATCATCGCAAAGGCAGTAAGGTGTTCCTTACGGCATTTTAGATTTGCTCCTACATCGAGCAGGAGAACCGGCTTATTTTGCATGGTCGGCAGAAACGCAGCAAGTGCGGGTCGGGAAGCCCCTTTACGCCTCCCTAAAATAAAAAGCGCCGCCCCAAGAAGTATGGCGGTATCGCCAGCACTTACCGAAGCGTCGACGATCCTCTCTTTCTGAAGTGTGATGCAGCGGATAATCGAAGCGCCGGTTCGGTGCCGCCAAGCCCAGATTCTGCGACGTTCGCGCGAAGTGATCCGGTCCGGGCAATGGATGATGGTGATTCGATCACGGAATTGCGCTACCCTGTCGGCTTCTTCGGCAAGGGCGCGCTCAATGGCAACCTGATCTCCGCATAAATGTATGTGGAAGGGCGATTCTGCTGCAGAAAAAGCGTCAATAACACCCTTGATCGTTACGCGACAACCGTAATCCCCGCTTTGCGCGTCGACCGCAAGATGCACCTCTCCCGATTCGTCGGTACCTGAAGAAATGATCAAACCTTATGCTCTCCGTGCATTTCTTTGTAGACCGCAGATTATTCTTCAGGCGGTTTTACTTCGACGCCGGAATAGTAGCCGCAGTTGGCGCAAACGCGATGCGGAACCATCGGCTGTTTGCAATGCGAGCATAAAACCGGTAACGATGGTTTGAGCGCCAAATGACTGCGCCGCCGATCACGCCTCATCTTGGAATGCTTTTTCTTAGGAACTGCCATGGTACCTCCTGTATAACACGAAATTTATCAATTACATACGCAATTTTTTCAAGGCTTCCCACCGAGGATCAGCCGGTACTTTACCCCTCTGTCCACCGTCGGGATTGATCCCCTTACAGCTCTCCTTGCAGAGCGGCTTCATGGGAAGCGCGATCATAATCTCTTCGTATATTGCCGGACTGAGATCCAGTTCACCATGAGGAGTGTCGAAATAAAAATCGGCGGTTTCATCATCGAAAGCTGGCCCGAATTTGCCTGCTTGCTCCTTTATGACGAGCCGCAGAGCCCCTTCTATAGGAAAATCAAACGGTTCCAGACAGCGCGAACACTCCAGTTTGAATTTGCCGCTGAACCGAAGTTGAACATAAAGAACTCCCCCTGAACGGTTGATGGCCGCTTCACAGGGAATTTTCCCGGTAAACGTCGGAAGATCTTCTTTGAAAGCGGGTAGGTCGATAATCTGCGTTGCAACAGAATGGCCTTCCGGAATCTTGTTGAATTCGAGTATCATCTGCCCGCAAAGCCCTGCGCAAAAGAGAAAAAATGCATTGGCAATCAACGTAAATACCGCATCTCTGCGGGCACACTCGCTTTCAAATTACAAAGAATTCAAAAATACTTTTTAATGAGGTCTCATTCAAGAACAATTTTGAATTCAGGACGATTCATCCTTAAAACTATAGTCAGGATGAGGGTGATAGAACCTTTTTAGAATATACTGTTCCTTGATAAATCTGCAGGATACTAAACGGGATTATTTATTTCATAGAATTCAGCAAGTCCGCCGCTTTTTGAAACTGCTCATTTGCTTTTCTGGCCTTTTGACGCAACAGGTTTTCGCGGGTTTCCTCCTGGCTTGAATCCTCAGAATAATAATATTGAAGATATAACTGCGCTGCCTCGGAAAGCAGTTGTATCCCGTCTCTAATTGATACAACGGGCTTTTTAAACGTGACGTCCGATGCAGATATTTTTTCAAACTGATTTCGTATGGATTCTACTCGCTTACGCGTTTCGCTCGCTCTTCCAACGAGTGTCTCCAGCTCTACCGATTCATCCTTCAAATCTTTATTAAGAAGCGAGCTGGCACAGGCAACTCCCTCGGCGGACAAACTTCTCAGCTCGGCCGCCACCTGGGCGCCCTCTGGTGACAACGTATCGGACTCAGCAGGATGGAGCGGATTCTGGTTATTTATTCCTTTCTCCATCGGCTCAGACGGCAGCTGGCTGTGACGGTAGCTCACACTGATAATCACTCCTGTATGATTTATAAACACTACCGCCGTGAGACCGAAGAGGAGCGTCGCCAGGGTGTAGGAGAGAATGCCGCGCAGGCGCCCATGAGTGTTAATGGCGATCATGACGGCGACGATCGTCAGACCGGACATGAAAATTATTGGCGTAATATCCGCACTCATACTACTTCCTTTATCAACTACCGATCAGCCGCTTGCAGATATCATCTAATGGACCGCTACGAATTCCGTTCATGGTTTGCTTTGACAGAAGCAAACATTGGCAGGCTCGCCATGAACGGAATAGCCCTTACCGTTTGAAGGATTCCCCCTCTAAGCCGTCGAAGCCCGTTCAATTGACGCATTATTTTGCGGCGGCCCTCGTCTTTCCACTTGTCGAAAAACCCGGAACGTAATTTAGAAAGGTCACCGATTAGAACGGCAAATTCTCCTCGACGATCAATCCCGGATCCTGCGAGAATGATTCGCCCTCGGCCGAGCCTTTCGGGGCGATCTCCGGCGGACTATACGATTCCTGGCTTGCGTCATTACCCGCGCCACCCGCCGGACCGCTGCCCAGAAACTGCACCGTAAGAGCAACGATTTCCGTACGATATTTTTTATTTCCATCCCGATCGTCCCATGACCGGTACGCGAGACGGCCCTCTATATACGCCGGTCTGCCCTTTTTCAGATACTGGTTGACCAATTCAGCCAGTTTTCCCCATGCAACGATGTTGTGCCATTCAGTTCGGTCTTGGCGTTGCCCATTTTTATCTGTCCAGCGTTCGGTTGTCGCTAGAGTAAAATTTGCCGTAGGCTGTCCGCCCGGTGTATACCGCAATTCGGGATCCTTCCCCAGGTTGCCGATGAGTATTACCTTATTGACTCCGGCCATGTGTCCTCCCCATGCTTGAGGTGAATAAATACTCTTTCCTTCCTGGTTACTCCACCAGTGAAAGAATGGTACGAATTATCCGCCGATTGCCGGGAGCCCTTCGACAGGCTCTCTATAAGCGAAGTCGCTATAAAATGACTTTCCTCACAACGTCTGCGCAAGATAAATCCTTATGCACGCCGCCGCCCCGGAGTTGCCTCTGTGCGGGAAACACGATAATTCGAGGACTAACGTATATTATTGCACTCCATGCGATGCACACCGACAAAGCTTGCTATCACTACCCCAAAGGACGCGCTTTGCCATGAATCATAGCCGAGAACTTGCCGAGGCTCTGCTGGCGGCCAGGGAGGCCGGGGAGGTGCAGCTCTCCTTCGTCGACCAACTTCCTGTGGCCGAACGGAAGGCCGATGCCTCACCCGTTACCGCTGTTGACCGAGCTTGCGAAACATTGATCCGAAATCGCCTGCTCACAGCGTTCCCGACTGATGGATTCTTGGGCGAAGAGACTCCGGTCGTGGCTAGCAGCAGCGAGCGACGGTGGATTGTCGATCCGCTCGACGGAACCCGTCCCTATTTACGCGGCATTCCGACGCACAGCGTTCTCATCGCCCTCGAAGAGGAGGGCAGAACGGTTATGGGGGTAATCCACCTGCCGGCCTTGAACCTCACCTGCTGGGCGACACGGGGAAACGGCGCTTTCCTGAATGGAAAGGCAATCCGGGTCTCTTCGGTGCGGACGCTCGATGCCGCCATGGGCGTTGCGTTTGGATTCAGGGAGAAAGCAGATTCGAAGGAGGGAAAAGCGCTTCTCGCGCTCATGCGGGCATGGGACTATGCCTATGGCTTCATGGATGCTTATTCCTACGTATGCGTGGCATCAGGAAAATTGGACCTTGCGGTGAACCTCCTCGATAAGCCGTGGGACTGCGCGAGCAGTGCATGCATCATCGCGGAAGCGGGCGGCGTTTTCACCGATATCAGCGGAGAGCGGTCGATCCATAACGGCTCCGCACTTCTCTCCAATGGATATCTTCATGAAGAGGCGCTTCGCTATTTTTCCCTGAAGGAACTTCCGGAAGCATGAATATAGACCTGCGGGGAACGTATTTTAAAAAGTCTATTTTAAGCATCTTTGCGGCAAGAGAGGGGGATTTTTGACACCGAATACCGATCGACGTTCAGAACAGGCTGGCATTCTCAGGTTCGGGCGGGAGATGACCTCCGCGCTCGTCATGGCGCTGATATTCATCGTTTACGTAATTCAAGCATTTAAAATACCTACCGGGTCCATGGAAGACAGCCTGCTCGTGGGTGATTTCCTCCTCGGGCTCAAATTCATCTACGGCTCACCGGTGCTGCCTTTCTCCTACAGCAAGTTTCCCGGCATTACCAGTCCCAAACCCGGCGATGTCA
>Ga0116121_1000355_pt1 | contig 23687 bp, 17 predicted proteins | sample June2015DPH_13_1_FD_89725 | JGI IMG/M metagenome (GOLD analysis project Ga0116121, IMG submission 89725) | Peatland microbial communities from SPRUCE experiment site at the Marcell Experimental Forest, Minnesota, USA - June2015DPH_13_10 | ecosystem: Environmental > Terrestrial > Soil > Wetlands...
GACCGGCTTGAACTCCTCGGGAGGTGGAGGGGTCGGTGTTTCAACCTTCGGGGTTTCGACCGGCGCGGGGGGCTTGGATTCCGGTAGCGCCGGTTGGGGCATTTTCGCGGCGTGATGGCAACCGACGAGACAGAGACTTGCCGCTGTAACAGCGAGCATTGCTACTTGAGAAAATCTTTTCATAGGATCCTCCTGATTATAACCTTTAATTATAATCGTTCTACGTTTCGAAAAGTGAGTACGTTCGTATAATCTCTTTATTGCCTTGAATAATATAAAATCGGCCACGCCGCATTGCAAAAAAAATCGGTTTCCTGTCTTCCCCTCCGTAAATTTGTATAGACAGAACGCCTTCGCTTTCTACGCCTCCGCCTCACGCTGACGTCGTTTCTCTGGGTGGATAGCAGACCTCTATCTGGCATCAAATACTTCTTGTTATCAGCAAGGAATTTTGAAAATAATAGCGAATATCGTGCCGAGAACACGCTGCCGAAACCGTTTTATGTATTTTTGGTGAGAACGATTTGATCGATCCTGAGGGCATTTTCCTGCAATGAACCAACGATTATACACTATCCGACAGCGATTCAACCGACCGCAGTGCGGAAATATTGTGGAAACGGTGCACCGTGAGGTCTCGGTGTTGAAAAAATGCTTCGCCCCGGGCGCGGTAATCGCCGTTGCAGTAGGAAGCCGAGGCATTGCCGGAATAGATCAAATCGTAAAAACGGTTGTGCAGATGGTTCTGCAGGCTGGCGCTCAGCCATTCATTGTTCCTGCAATGGGAAGTCACGGCAGCGGCACTTCCGAAGGCCAGGTCAAAATCCTCGCCGAAGCAGGAATTATCGAAGAGGCCATAGGCGCACCGATCCGCGCATCAATGGAAGTTGTTGAATTACCAGGTATTGATATCGGCAATCAGGTTTTCATGGATCGCATCGCCTATGAATCCGATGGGGTTATTCTCATCAACCGCATCAAGCCGCATACCGATTTCCATGGTCGGTACGAAAGCGGTCTGGTCAAGATGGCAGTTATCGGGCTCGGCAAGCATGCCGCCGCCGTAGAGGTCCACTCATTCGGCATCTCGGGACTTGCGGAACGGATCCCGCTTTCGTTTAACAAAATCCTGCAATCCGGCAAGATCCTGTTCGGATTGGGTCTGGTTGAAAATGCCTATGATCAAACGGCGCATATAGAAGCCATCCCGGCCGGTCGAATTCTCGACCGGGAACCAGAGCTTCTCGATATGGCGCGCCGGAACATGCCGAAACTTCCCGTGGAGGATATCGATGTCCTGATTATTGACCGCATTGGTAAAGAGATAAGCGGGGTCGGTATGGACCCGAATATCATCGGTCGGCTTGCCATTCGCGGTCAGGAGGAGCCACATTCCCCGCGTATCAAAGCGATACTGGTCTCCGGGCTCTCGGCCCATTCGTACGGTAACGCAATCGGCATGGGACTCGCCGACGTTATTACCCGGAAGCTTTATAATGCGGTCGATTTTGACGCCATGTATGTCAACGTGCGGGCGAGTCTCTTCCTGGAGCGGGTGAAAGTGCCGTTCATTGCCGAATCCGATGCCGAGGGATTTGCACTTGCACTTCGTTCCTGCGGCAGGATCGTTCCGGACGCAGAGCGTATTGTCCGCATCCGCGACACGCTGAGCCTGGAGACAGTTCAGGTATCAGGCGCGATTGTGGATGAATTGGGCAGCAGCGTTGAGGTAGCGGGCGATGCGCGACCCATTTTCGATGATAAAGGAGCATTGGTGAATGTATTTGAAGATTGAAGCGTCGGGGAATCTGCCTGGTCTTGCATAACGCTACTTACCTAATTTTATGAAGGAATTCATGAAAAGAGCAGCGGGAATATTTTTGCACCCTACCTCGCTTCCATCGCGGTTCGGCATCGGCGATCTGGGCGAGAGCGCGCGGAGATGGATCGACCTTTTAGCCGACAACCGGCAGCGGCTGTGGCAGGTGTGCCCGCTTGGCCCGACGGGTTATGGCGACTCCCCATATCAAAGCCTGTGTTCCTTTGCCGGCAACACGCTGATTATCGCGCCGACGCTTCTGGATGGTCTTTTGACCGATAGTGAACTTGCGGAATTTCCTCATCTGCCTGATGACGCGGTGGATTACGGTCGAGTCATTACAGAAAAAGAAAACCTCTTTCTCAAAGCCTATGGCCGTTTCCGGGACACGTCGGAGTTTACGGCTTTCTGCGAGCGAGAGCGTATGTGGCTGGATGATTTTGCCCTCTTTGCGATAATTAAAGCCAGGCATGGCGGCAGAGCATGGATCGAGTGGGAATCCCCGTTCAAACTCAGGTGCCCCGATGCCCTTAAGGAATTGCGGGAGACGGAGCATAATGCAATCCGTTACCAGAAATTCCTCCAGTTTTTCTTTTGCCGGCAATGGACCAACCTGCGGGAATACGCAAAAAGCAAGAAGGTGCTGATTATCGGCGATATGCCTTATTATGTCGCGGGCGACAGCTCCGATACGTGGAGTGCGCCGCATCTCTTTGAACTCGATGAACAAGGGAACCCTTTGCGCCTCGCAGGAGTCCCTCCCGATTATTTCAGCGATACCGGACAGCTGTGGGGCAATCCTCTGTATAGATGGGACATTATGCGGCGAGATTGCTATGCATGGTGGATAAGACGCATCAGAAAATCGCTGGAATTTGTGGATTATCTCCGCCTCGACCATTTCCGGGGGTTCGATTCCTATTGGGCTGTTCCGGCCGGCAGTACGAGTGCGGCGAAAGGAACCTGGGAAGAAGGACCCGGAGAGGAGTTATTTACCGCTATCAGGAACAACCTCGGGAAAGCGCCGCTTATCGCCGAGGACCTGGGCGATATCACGCCCCGTGTCGAGGAACTTCGTCGTCGAACCTGTCTCCCGGGAATGAAGGTCCTCCAATTCGCCTTTGACGGCGATCCTGATAATAGCTACCTCCCGAGCAATGTCAATGCCGACAGCATCATGTATTCGGGCACGCATGATAACGACACCTCCTGCGGATGGTTTGCCTCCCTGAGCCGGAGCAGACACGCCTATGTCTGTCGTTATCTTGGTTGCAGGAAAACCAGTTTTATCAATCGATTTTTGCGGCTTGCGTATATGTCACCCTCACGTTTCTGCATCATCCCGCTTCAAGATATTCTGGGGCTTCCATCGAAAGATCGCATGAATACACCGGGAAGCGAATGCGGCAACTGGCGATGGCGCGTGCAGAAGGAGTACCTGCAGGAGAAGTACTTTGCGACTGCGGCGGATTTTACCGAAGTTTATGGAAGAGCGGTCTGAGACATTATAACCATTTAACCTGACCACCATCGAAGGTCGGCATTTAAAGCATGGAAAAAACCGATGTCGTCATCATCGGGGCCGGTGTCGTAGGCCTTGCCATAGCGGAACGTCTTTCGCATACGGGTAGAAGCATCGTGGTGGTAGAGTACAACGACTCTTTCGGTCGCGAAACCTCTTCCCGCAATAGCGAAGTGATCCATGCAGGCTTCTATTATCCACCAGGTTCCCTCAAGGCGCGGCTCTGCGTCGAAGGGAATCGCCTCCTGTACGACTTCTGCCGGAAACATGGAATTCCACACCGCAGTTTAGGAAAGCTCCTCATCGCCCGTTCCCGCGATGAAGAGGAAAAAGTGCAAAAACTCTTCGAGCAGGGAATTAGAAACGGCCTCGAAGGACTTGCGCTTCTCGATAAGCAAGGTATCGTTGCGCTCGAACCGGCCGTAGCCGGGAGCGCCGGCATGTTCAGCCCGTTTACCGGCATCCTCGACACCCACGCATTCATGAAGCGGCTGGAGCAGCTTGCCATGACGCGCGAGGTTATTTTCGCCTATAACTGCGAGGCTGTTGCCGTCACCCGCGTAAACGGAAGCTATGAAATCGGGGTCATTGATGCCGACGGGGCACCGCTTGCGCTCGTGTGCGAAATGGTAATTAATGCCGCCGGGCTCAGTGCGGATCGCATTGCCGGTCTGGCAGGCATCGATCTCGACGCCGCAGAATATCGAATTCGGTATTGCAAGGGCGAATATTTCGGGGTCGCATCTCGCCATCGGGGAAAGCTCTCCCACCTGGTTTACCCTGCGCCCTCGCCGATCAGTTTAGGTATCCATTGCGTAGTCGGCCTCGATGGAAACCTTAAACTGGGTCCGAATGCCTTCTTCGTGGAATCAATCGACTATTCGGTTGATGCGGCGCATGGCCGCGAGTTCTACCTCGCCGGCCGTACCCTGTGCCCTTTTATCGAAGAGCATGATCTTTCGCCTTCAATGGCGGGAATTCGACCAAAGTTACAGCAAATCGGGGAAACATTCCGGGATTTTGTCATTCAGGATGAGCGAGATCGCGGGCTTCCCGGCTTCATCAATCTTGTGGGAATAGAATCGCCCGGTCTCACCTCGTCACTTGCAATTGCAAATCTGGTGGCAATGCTGGCAAGCTAAGGAAAGGAGGAACGAGGAGACATCACCAAATATCTTCGGTTGACTCATCCTTACTCTTGATCTATTTTAGACGGCTTAACCGGATTCTTAAATCTTCTCTAATAACCACCCGGTTTTGAAAAATTCTATGGCAAAATCATTAAAATATTCGGATGCAGGCGTCGACATTGGGGTCTGGAACCTCGCGAAGAGGCGTATCGGCGAGCTGGTGAGCTCGACCTTTACCGGCGACGTTATCGGCGGGTTCGGTCAATTCGGCGGCATGTTCAGTGCCGCATCGCTAAAAAAAATGGACGATCCAGTGCTCGTCTCCTCAACTGATAGCGTAGGAACCAAGGTGAAAGTTGCCTTTGAGACCGGCATCCATTCTTCGGTCGGCGAGGATATTGTCAACCATTGTATCAACGATATCCTGGTACTCGGCGCCCGACCGCTTTTTTTTCTCGACTACATCGGCATCAATAAGCTGATTCCGGCTGTAGCGGAACAGATCATTCAGGGTCTTGCCCGCGCCTGCAAAGCCGGCGGTTGCGTGCTCATCGGCGGCGAGACCGCAGAAATGCCGGCCGTTTATTCGGCCGGCGAATATGATCTCGTTGGGTGTATCGTTGGCGTGGTCGATAAGGGCGGTATCGTTGACGGCCATACCATCGCTGCGGGCGATATCGCTATAGGGCTGCGTTCGAGCGGCTTGCATACGAACGGCTACAGTCTGGCAAGAAAGATTGTCAGAGAGGTTGCGGGCAAGAGGTATGGCGATCTCTTTGAACCGGCGGACAAGTCATTCGGCGAAGTGCTCCTTACCCCGCATCGCGCCTATGGCCCTGTTCTTACGTTGATGGATCGAGGTCTGATCAAGGGATGCGCTCACATTACCGGCGGCGGCTTTCAGGACAATGTGGATAGGATCCTGCCCGGAGGCTGTGATGCGGTGATCGATACCAAGGCATGGATGCCGGACCCAATCTATGAATTTCTGCAAAAAGCCGGGAACGTTGAATCGGACGAAATGTACCACACCTTCAATATGGGCGTCGGCATGGTGCTTATTGTCGATCCAAAAAATGCCGAAGCGGCGCTCAATACACACGAAATCACGACTTTTGAGCCGAGAGTCATCGGACGGGTAGTGAAAGGGGCGGGGAAAGTGATTCTGGAATACTGACACCATGAGTCAATCTCTCTATCTCTACAATACGGCCACTCGCGCACAAGAGCGCTTTACAGCTCAGCACGACCCGGTCGGGATGTACTGCTGCGGTCCAACGGTCTATAACTATGCGCATATTGGCAACTTGCGTACCTACATCTTTGAAGACGTGCTGAAACGTGCGCTGCTCTCTCAAGGCTATTCCGTGCGTCATGTCCTCAATATTACCGATGTCGGCCACCTGGTTTCCGACGCCGATACCGGCGAAGATAAGATTGAGAAGGGCGCGCAACGGGAGGGGAAAAGCGTAGGGGATCTGGCTTCATTCTATACGCAGAAGTTCATGGAGAACCTCGCCGATCTCAATATTCTGAAAGCGGATCTCTACCCGAAGGCAACCGACCATATTCCCCAGATGATCGCCATGGTCCGGGAGCTTGAAGCCAGGGGATTTACCTATCGAACTAACGATGGGATCTATTTCGATACGACGAGATTCCCGGCTTACGCGGACTTCGCCCGGCTTGACCCGGAATCCATCAGGCCAGGCGAGCGTGTTGCGATGGGAGCGAAACAGTCGCCGACCGATTTTTCGCTCTGGAAATTCTCGCCAAAGAATGCCAAACGACAAATGGAGTGGGAAAGTCCCTGGGGCGTCGGATTCCCCGGATGGCATATCGAGTGCAGCGCCATGTCGCTCGCCTACCTGCCTCAGCCGATCGACATCCACGCCGGAGGCTCCGACCATATCCGGATACACCACACCAATGAAATTGCGCAGTCCGAGGCGGCTACCGGCAGGAAATTCGTGCGCTATTGGCTGCATGGAGAATTTTTAATCCTCGATCGAAGCAAAATGGCCAAATCGGGTGGCAATTTCATCACGCTGAATGCGCTTAAAGCCGATGACATTCCGCCGCTTGCTTACCGGCTGTTTTGCTTCAGCGCTCACTATAGAAGCCCGCTCACCTACAGCCCCGAAGGTATCAAGGGTGCTGAAACGAGCTACTTGAACCTCCGCCGATGTCTTGCAGGAAATTCCGATCAAGGGACTGCCTATTGGCAAGACTCGGGCAACAGTCCGGATCATCGTCCGGAAGCGGTCACTTCTCTTCTCGAAGGCTTTTATCGGGCGGTTTACGACGACCTCAACATGCCTAAAGCCATGGCAGCCTTGTGGGACATAGTCCGGGACGAAAAAATTCCTCATGGCCTTCGGCGAGCGGCGGCGGGAAAGGCCGATGAAATTCTCGGCCTCGATCTCATTGCCGGGTTTCCGGAACAGCCTGTGGAAGAGTTGACGAGGCCAAGCGGTGCGGTACGGCTTACCGCGGCAGACGGGCTCACTGCGGAACAGAAGAACGCAATCGTTACCAAGGTAGAGGAGCGTCAGCGCGCTCGGCTGGATAAAAATTGGGCAATGGCCGATGTCCTGCGTGAGGATTTGTTGCACCTTGGTGCCATGGTCAAGGATCTACCTGACGGCACTAATGTAACCATCATTCCTCCCTCACCTTGAAGCAGGCCACCCGGTGGCCCGCAACTCCGGTTCCGATACTCATGTCGATGTTCTGATTCAATTATTTTTGCTGCTACTGAAATGACCACTGCCATCATGGCAGGTACCGATTGGGAGGTTCCAGATGGGAAAAGATCAGATGGAGGGGTTAGAAAAGAACCTGAAGCGGCTCATGACAGGGTCCGAGATGGAAGAACAGTTCTTAAAGCGTCGCGAGGTATTCCTATGGGGTGAAATCGATGATGCTTCCGCCGAGGCTATTGTCAAGAGGATACTTTTTTTCGACGGGCAGTCGAGCGAAGATATAACGATCTTTATAAACAGCCCCGGAGGGGTCATCTCTTCCGGACTTGCAATTTACGATGCCATGCAGAAGGCAAAGTCCGATATTGCCGTGGTATGCATGGGTCAGGCTGCCAGCATGGCGGCGCTCATCCTCTGCGCCGGCACAAAGGGCAAGCGCCAGGCATGGGAACATGCGCGGGTTCTCATTCACCAGCCGCTTATTTCGGGTAATATGTTCGGTCCCGCATCGGATCTTCAGATTCAAGCCGAAGAGATGCTTCGCATCCGCGATAACCTGAATGAAATTCTCGCGGAGCACACCGGCCAGACCATTGCCAAAATCGCTGAAGACACCGACCGCGACTATTTCATGTCGGCCGAAGAGGCCAAAATTTACGGCATTATTGACCGGGTAATAAAAAAGAAATAATCACCGTAGAGAGACATTGCGCGCGATGTCTCAGCATGCCGTGGGGGATCATCTTTTTAAATAGGTAAATCGATAATAAATGTTCTCTCGAGACTGAAACATGACCCTCCCCACGCCCTACTATCTCATTCACGAAAAAAAACTGCTTCGAAATCTCAGGATCATTAAACATATCCGTGATGTTTCCGGCGCGAAGTCCCTCCTTGCCCTCAAGTGTTTTTCTACCTGGTCAGTGTTTGATCTCATGCGGGAGTATCTGGACGGCACCACTTCAAGCTCTCTCTTTGAAGCGCGGCTCGGCCATGAAAAATTCGGGAAAGAGACCCATGCCTATTGCGTCGCCTGGACACCGGCAGAAATACGTCTAGTCAAGCAGTACGCCGAAACGATTATTTTCAACTCGGCTTCCCAACTCAAGCGGTATTATGGCGATGTCAAGGGGAAGAACATCGGCGTGCGGATCAATCCGGGCGTCAGTTATTCTCATTTCGATGCCGCTGACCCGGCGCGGCGCTACTGCCGGCTCGGGGTAACCGACGATGCGGAGTTGCATGAACTGCTGCCGGTGTTGCGGGGCGCCATGTTTCATTTCAACTGCGAAAATGATGATGTCGATAACTTTGCCGGAAATCTCGATTTGATCGGGGTACGCTACGGCGCCATTTTATCCGGCTTGGAGTGGATCAGTCTCGGCGGCGGCCTGCTTTTTACTAATAACAAGTACCCGCTGGAGAAATTCTGTCGCGTTCTCAAGGATTTTGCGAGGCGGTTTTCCCTGCAAGTCTATCTCGAACCCGGCGAAGCGGCGGTCACCCGTTCGACCGAGCTCGTGACCACGGTCACCGATATCGTCCATAACGAAGCGGATATTGCTATAGTCAATGCCTCGATCGAGGCGCACATGCTTGATCTGCTGATTTACGGACTATCGGCCAAAATCGAACAGCCCCGGGACGGCAGACGGATCGGCCATGTTTATACGATCGCCGGACGCTCGTGCCTAGCCGGCGATATTTTCGGGACGTTCACGTTTCCGCGCCGGCTTCGCGTCGGCTCGCCGGTGCGCATCGCGGATGCCGGAGGATATACCATGGTCAAGAAGAACTGGTTCAACGGCCTCTCGATGCCCTCGATCGCAGTCAAACGTCTTGACGGATCGGTTGAGCCGGTCCGCAGTTTCGTTTACAATGACTTTTTGAATCATCTATCGTAGCACCGGGAGGAAAACATGAGGAAAAAAGACGTTCTCATCATCGGCGCGGGCGGCGTCGCCCATGTGGCGGCGCACAAGGTAGCGCAGAACAACGATGTATTGGGCGACCTCTGCATCGCCTCGAGAACCCTCTCAAAATGCGATAAGATCATCGAAAGCATAAAACGCAAGGGAAGCATTAAAAACCCCCGCCGAAGGATTTACTCCCGCCAGATCGACGCCATGGATGTCCCTGCGCTCATTCAGCTCATCGAAGAAACCAAATCGGACATCGTCATCAACCTCGGGCAATCATTTGTCAATATGTCGGTGCTGGAAGCGTGCATACAGACCGGCGCCGCCTATATGGATACCGCCATCCACGAAGAACAGGACAAGGTATGCGAGGATCCGCCCTGGTACGGCAACTACGAATGGAAGCGCAAGGACCGTTGCCGGGAAAAGGGGATCACCGCCATTCTCGGCGTCGGATTCGATCCCGGCGTGGTCAATGCATGGTGCGCCCACGCGGCGAAAAACCACTTCGATATCATCGATACCATCGATATCATGGACGTTAATGCGGGAAGTCATGGAAGGTACTTTGCCACCAATTTCGATCCTGAGATTAATTTTCGGGAATTCAAGAAAGTGTGGAGCTGGATCGACCGTAAATGGGTTGAACGAAAAGTTCACTCGGTCAAAATGGTGCACGAATTTCCCGTGGTCGGCAGGCAGACGGTTTACCTGACCGGCCATGATGAGGTGCACTCGCTGTCAAAGAATATCGACGCCAACAGCATTCGCTTCTGGATGGGGTTCAGCAATCAGTATATCAATGTTTTCACCGTACTCACGAAGCTCGGGCTCACCTCCAACCTTCCGGTAAAGACCGCCGAAGGATTGGAAATCGTGCCGCTCAAGGTCATGAAGGCGCTTCTGCCCGATCCATCCTCCCTTGCGCCGAACTATACCGGAAAGACCTGTATCGGAGCGTTGATCAAGGGGAAAAAGGAAGGCGGGGATTTTGAACTGTTCATGTACAACATCTGCGACCATGCCGACTGCTACCGCGAGGTCGAAGCGCAGGCGATAAGCTACACCGCCGGCGTTCCGCCGGTTGCGGCCGCAATTCTTATCGCCAAGGGGGTTTGGGATGTCAAGACCATGGTCAATGTCGAGGAACTCGACCCGGATCCGTTCATCGAACTCCTGACCCCGATGGGTCTTCCCACCGAGATGCGGATCGATCCCGCGGTTGCAAGCCTGGAGTTGAATACGTTGAAAAGTTGCTCCGGTTAAAAAGCGTACGATCGTGCGCCGCTACCACTCTTCACCTGCATATGGAGCTTTTTATTAATGGATCTCACCGCTCACCCCCACCGACGATTCAACCCGCTGCTCGGCGAATGGATCCTCGTCTCCCCGCACCGGACCAGACGTCCGTGGCAGGGGAAAACCGATATTCCGCAATCGCCCTCGACTATCACCTACGATCCCGCGTGCTACCTCTGTCCCGGTAACAAGCGGGCCGAAGGTGTCGTAAACCCGGCCTATGACGGGACCTTTGTTTTTGTCAACGACTTTTCGGCGCTTTACCCAAACGCCCCGCATGACTCGTTGAACCAATCCGACCTCATCGTGGCCAGAAGCGAGAGTGGCGCCTGCAAGGTGCTCTGTTACTCGCCGCGTCACGATCTCACCATGCCGCGCCTCGGCGTTCCCGCCATCCGCAAGGTAATCGACCTCTGGGCGGAGCAGTATGCCGAGCTCGGCGGTCAGGATGCGATCGGCTACGTACAGATCTTCGAGAACAAGGGCGGCCAGATGGGGTGCTCAAACCCCCACCCGCACGGCCAGATCTGGGCTGATGAAGAGGTTCCCGTGCTCCCGGCCCGCGAAGGCGAACGGCAGGCCGATTACTATCTATCAAAAAGATCGTGCTTGCTCTGCGACTACCTGGCAATCGAGCTCTCGATGAAGGAACGCGTGGTCATTGAAAATGAATCGTTTGTCGCTGTAGTGCCGTTCTGGGCGATCTGGCCCTATGAAGTGCTGCTGCAGTCCAAGGCGCACTACGGGAATATAACCGACATGGACGACAAGGCGCGCAACGATCTCGCTGACGCGCTGAAGCGGATCACCACGAGGTACGACAATCTCTTTCTTACGAGCTTCCCCTATTCGATGGGCCTTCACCAGAAACCGACTGACGGCCATGTGCATGACGCGTGGCACTTTCACGTTCACTTCTACCCGCCGCTTCTCCGTTCGGCGACCGTGCAGAAGTTTATGGTGGGCTACGAGATGCTCGCCATGCCGCAGCGCGACATCACCCCGGAGCTTGCGGCGGAAAAATTAAGGAGTCTGAGCGAGACGCATTATTTGTCGGCGGGAACTATATGAGGGACGGTTGAATATAAGGAAAAAGACGCTGAGCAATATTTTGCGTTGAGGGGAATGGGGAAACGGGAGGCTAAGAAAATGCTGGTGAAGATAGAGAGTAATAAAGAAAGGGTCAATGAATAATTGATGGTAAGATAAATATCATGGACTTACTTGATAAATTTGGTTTTTTGAAGGTTAATCAAATTGTTGAATTTGATATTTATAGAATTCAACCCATGCCAAAGTATGAGGAACAACTTTCTATTATCAAAAAATTATCTCACAAAGATGGATTCTATTATCCACCAATTCATAAATCGTATAGACGAAATTTTAAATCCGGGAAGATAAATCGCAATGCTCTTCCAAACACAGCTCGCCCAGTTTTAATACATAGAGTAGCTCCGACTCATCAAGTATTATGTTCAAAGGAGTTAAAATCGGAACAATTCAGAAAAGGTGATGGGCATTTTATTCTTTCGTTTTTAGGATTCTTGTATAGTACACGCCTACAATTTTGGAATTGGTGGTGGGAAAACAGAATAAATACAGAACAAAAACCGATAATTGTATTTAGAGATAATCAACTCTCTTCTATTTTATCGGATGGATTAGCAACTTGGCAATCCCTTACCCCTCCCCAACAGAGGAAATATCTTAATGCATTGTTTTTGTTTCAGCGGGGCAAAGTAATGGAATGGTATTATGAAAAATTTATTCACTATTACATTAGCTTAGATACCATTTGGAAGCTCATATCTTCAAGCTTAAATTCTCCGGGGACAACTCCTGGGCATAAACAACGCATTATTTTAATTTGTCAGTATTTGAATATATGCCTCACCGAAGATGCGATTGATTTGATTTACAATACTCGTAATGAGCTTTTTCATGAAGGTTTATTCGGCGTATTGGATGGTTTGGACCCCTTAACCACTTATTCGAGTGAGCGTTTTCACGCGACACTTCATCTTGAACAACTTATTGAACGTATGCTCATTGCAATATTAGGTTTTAGACCAGTTTTTCTTTCAACCCCATGGTGGTATATTCGTGGGTGGCAAAATTGGGATTAATCTTTACTTATAACTACGACAATAGAACATAGTTAAATAATGCCGTCTTTTTTGTAGGTATTTCGCCGTATGATAACTCACTATCTGCAAATAATCGTTAGTAACCCATGGTTTCAATTAGCAGCATTCTTACTGACTGTTTTAGGGTTGATTTGGAAATCAAATGAATATAAAAAGGCATTTTATTATTCAATTACTGGCATGAATAATATTGTCAATTATTCTCATCAGATAGATAAACTTGAAATTAAATATGATGGGAAGCCGATAAGCAATTTATACTCTACCACAATGGCCATTTGGAATAGTGGAAATGTCACCATAAATAAAAATGATATAGCATCATTAGACCCTTTAAGGGTATCTGCTAAGGGTGAAAATATTATATTAGATGTTCGTATGCTGTTTAGATATAGAGATGCAAATCAATTGAACCTTGCTATTCTCAATAATAATAAAGATCTGATAATTAAATTTGATTTCTTAGATAAAAATGATGGGGGCGTGTTCCAAATTCTTCATACCGGGAATGGTTTTGACGATATTATTGTTTCCGGAATTATTAAGGGAATAGAGAAAATATATAACATTGACACAAGATTTAAAACACCAAGGCCTGACGCCCTTGCCCAGGTATTGTCATTGGGAATTGGTTATATTATATTTAACTTCCTTCATAACACATTTTATTTGGAAAAAAATCTTTCAATAATTATTGCTGCATTCGTAGGTATATTCTTATTGGTATTATATATGTATGGGACCTATAATGTTGGAGCAAGGCCTGGGGTACTTTCATATTATCATAAGTATTTAAAATCTCAAAAAAAATGAATGTTCCTTCTAAGCCTTCAGTATAATTTATATCAAAACCAGTCCAAAGTGTCTACCGGTTCATTAAATTTAAAAAAGCCCTTCATCTATTTGCCAATTACAGGTGAAGGGCTCGCTTTAAAACAAAATGCCAGAAGGATTCGATTATTTTCCTTTTGGCTTACCACGAGTTTTCTTCATTTTTTGGGAAAAGATAGCCTTAGCTGAAATTCTCCTCACTCCACCACAAAATTATCCAGCCACACGCATAACGGCGCGCCTTTCCCGGTGCAAAGTTCGACGATGAGATCGGGCGAGGCGGTGTTATCGGCTAAGAATGAAATCGCCACGTGCCGCCACGACGGAAATCGCGAGAGCAGGTAACGTGAAGACCGGTAATACCGGAACCGTGGCCCGCTGTAAAACCGCCATTTGCCGCGCCCGCTTTTCATGCGAAGCTGGATCTTACCACCGCCCCGGATGTCGAAGGCCACTCTGCTCCAGCGCGATCGGTTGAGCGCGGGTCGACGTATTACGGTGTACGCCGCGGCGCAGTTTTTCACCGGCGCCTCCCCTTTGACACACAGGCAGTAGCGGCCCGATGCGGCGCCTGTGGAGTCGCGCATGACTGTGAACGCACTCCCGGTCGCAAGCCACCCCTCGTCGGACTCTTCGAACCCGACTTTTTGCAGGGGCGCTGCCTTCGCGGGCGCGGTCGCCGTATCAAGAGGCAGGGCAGGAGGCGCTTCGGGACGCTCGACGAGCCGCAGGTAAACCGGCAGGTGGTCCGAGTACCCCTCCCCCGTAAAAAAACGGCGTCTGCCAAACCCGCGCATCTGCCAGCCGAAGGGTTCGCCGCCGCGCAGGAGCCGGCCGTCCCAGCTAAAGGCGGTGAAGGAAGAATCGCAATAGGTAAACGTCGATCCGCACAGGAGCGCGCGGGGCAGGAGAATGTGATCGGGAGTCTCGGGCAGGCCGTGAAAGATCATGCTCATGCGCTTCTCCGGAGGCACGTCGAGCCAGGGGTCGAAATGGAATGCGCGTCCCCCGCGACAGAGATCGCCCTTGGTGACAAAGGTGAAGCGTCCCGTTGAATCGGAACGGATGGTGCCCAGCACATTATTCAGCCCGGTGACGCCTTTCGTGTCGTCGAATCCCCTGGTGCGGAAAGTGCGCCATTCATCGTAATCCGAGTTCAGGTCGCCGATAATGACATAGGGCACCCCTGGCCCGCGTTGCGCGATGCGTTGCGCGAGGGCCTGGGCCGCGGCAAGCCGCTCGGATTCCGGCTGGAACTTGGACGGCCAGTGATTGACATACACGCGAAGCTGTGCGCCGTTGCAATTGAGGTCGGCCTCAAGGAGGTTACGGGTGGGCCGGAGCGAAAGGGAGCGAAACCCATGGCTTTCCACGATGGGAAACCGCGAGAGCAGGGCCGGACAGTTGACCGGCCGGACCGGTTCGTCGGCGATCGCGCTGTAGGGATAATCGACGCCCCGCTTCTGCAGCTCCCCTTGCAGTTCCTGGAGCGTGTTCCTGTTTTGCACTTCGGAAAGGCCGATGACGTCGAGATGCATCGCCGCTATCACCGAGGCGATGCGGCCGACCTTGATATCGTACATCTGCTTGTTCCACCCGAACGCACCGGGACGGAACTCCGGATACTCGTTCCCGTTGTCCGCCAGACCGAAGAGGTTCTCCACATTATAAAATCCGAGGCCGATGGTGTCGGACCCCATCGCCGCGTTGGATCCGTTTCGCGGCGACAATCCGGACAACGGCCCGGGATGCGGTTTTCCATGCCGGCAGCCCGGCATCGCCATAAGGGCGACCGTGACGGCGATAGTCAATGATCGGCTTTGCATTCGAAAATTGCTGAACGCTTGACTGCAAGGGGGATGCATACTGAAGGGTAAAATACAGCGTATTCACTGCGTCATGCCCGAAAACAGGCGAGAGCGGACATGGCGGATCCGCCCCCGCGGAGTCCGCTCTCTTCGGGCAATGCACGTCTCTTATTTATTCGTCTCGGGAACGGCCTTGAGGATCTCCGCGTCCGACGGCATTCCCTGCTTTATATAAACGATGACGCCGCCGGGATCGATGACGAAAACCGTTCGCTTGATGAAGAGAGCAGCGACGCACCCATACGCCTTCGCGGTTTCGCGGTGCGGATCAACGAGGAGTGGAAACGGAAAGGCCTGGCGTTCGACGAATTTTCTATGCGAGGCGATATCCGCGGGATTGACGCCGAAAACTTTGACATTCTTCGCCTGGAACCGCGCAAAATCGTTCCGGACCGCGCAGAGCTGCTTTGTGCACCCCGGCGTCTCGTCGCCGGGATAGAAAATCAGCACCACATAGTTCTTTCCGGAGTAGTCGCTCAACCGAACGGTATCGCCCATCGAGCTTTGGAGGGCGAAATCAGGCGCCTTATCGCCCATTTTCAAAGACATGGTGGAACCTCCGGTTGAAAAAGGATAGCATATCGCGAATAAAACAAAGAGTCCACCACACAATCTCCGTTTCATGCCGCACCTCCGCCCAATGAATATGGTTTTCTATTAAACCGCAACTGTCTCAGTCTACAAAAAGATGTTGCAAAAAACATGCCGAAGAGATCGACCAGGAGGTTTTGTGCGGATATGCACCCACGGGTGCCGCAAACCGCTTATGCTGGAACTTTACTTGCCTTGGCGGGATTGACCGGAACAGCGCCGTACTGTTTGATGAACTCTTCGGTTTTGCGGTATGCCTCATCGTCGGTATATTGACGCGGCGGATGCTTGCAGAAGTAGGAGGAGGGACCGAAGATCGCGCCGGCAAGACCGGCATCGAGAGCCAGCTTTGCGCAGCGGATCGCATCAATGGCGACTCCCGCGGAGTTGGGCGAATCCTCAACCGAAAGACGGAGCTCCAGGTTCATGGGTACATCGCCGAAGAGCCTTCCCTCCATCCGGATAAAACAGATCTTCTGGTCGTTCTGCCACGGCACGTAATCCGAGGGACCGACATGGATATCCCTCTTATTCAGACGCACAGCGGCAACCGATTGGACCGCCTCGGTCTTGGACTCCTTCTTTGACTTGAGGCGGCCGCGGTTGAGCATGTTGAGGAAATCGGTGTTGCCGCCGGTATTGAGTTGATAGGTGCGTTCCAGTTTGACGCCCCGCTTCCTGAAGAGGTCGGTCAGCGTCCGGTGGGTGATGGTGGCCCCGAGCTGCGCCTTGATATCGTCGCCGATGACCGGCACCCCCCGCTCCTCGAACCGCCTGGCCCATGCGGCATTGCTGGCAATGAACACCGGCATATTATTTATAAAGGCCATTCCGGCATCGAGCGCAGCCTCGGCGTAGAAGGCGGTCGCGGCTTCGGAACCGACCGGCAGATAGTTCAGGAGGATCTCGGCGCCCGAATCCCGAAGGTGCGCGACGACTTCGTCATGCGACGACTCTTTCTCCTTGGCAATGACGAACGTATACTCCTCTTCGTAGTCCTTCATATGCTCGGCAACGCCGTCGAGCACCCTGCCCATGCGTACGGCAACGCCCCTTTTGGGCATGGAGGGGCAGATGATCGCGGTGCAGTTGGGTTTTGCAAAAATCGCCTCGTTGATATCGCGGCCGACTTTTCGCTTATCGATATCGAACGCCGCCGCCACCTCGATGTCCGAGGGAGCAAAACCCCCGATCTCCCAGTGCATGAGGCCGGTCGCCTCAGTAGATTTTTTATGCCGGTAGTATTCGATTCCCTGAAGGAGTGAGCTTGCGCAGTTGCCAATACCGATAACGGCAATCCGGATTTTATCCATGCTTCCTTGAACCTCCACGCGATTGCCGCCGGGCCGCCCGAGGGCTTTCCGGGAACTATCTCCGTAACCGCATGAAACGATAGTGACTGCTCGCCTTCAATTGTTTCAATGCTCTCCGCCGGCGATGCGGCACGAGCGGTAAGCTTTCTAAACTACTCCATTCGAGGGTCAAAGTCAACCATCAACCGTTTTAAAACGGATAGGGGTTGAGCACGAGGATGATGCCCCGTTCAGTGGCAAACCACAGGTTTCCCTTTTCGTCGTTGAGCATCTGATATGCCTGGTGAATCGGAACTCCGAACGGCGTCGGATCGGGCAGCCAGTCATCGCCGTTGAATTTCAGGATCCCATTCGCGGTGCCGAACCAGATCCGGCTCTGCGAGTCCGCCATGATGGTCAGGATCCCCGTCTGTATATCCATATAGATGTTCCACTTCTGCCCGTCGAACATGTTGACGTCCTTCTCGCCGACCGCCGCCCACAGCACCCCCTTATTCCGATCATAGGCCAGCGCTCTGGTATCGTCATTTTCGCTCATGCCATTCTGGGTGGTGTAGCTGCTCCAGATTCTGCCGTTAAAAGCGTTTATTCCCTTATCGGTACCCAGCCAGACATTTCCCTTATCGTCAAGAGTCATTGCCTGAATTTTATTCGACAGCAACCCATCCTTTACCGTATACTGCTTCCAGGTCTCACCCGTTAACGCATTCGCGCCGCTGTCGGTTCCCACCCATGCCGAGCCGTCGTCGGCTGCCACAATAACGTTGACCTGGTCATTGGACAGTCCGTTATTTACCGTAAAGTTACTGAATTTTGAACCGTTTTTCATCGCGGCGCCATGAGGCCCGCCGAACCATACTCTCCCCTGCTTATCCACGACGATTGTCTTGATCGCCTGAGCCGGCATGGAACCGAGCATGGGACAAACCGTTTTTTTCCCGCCTCGCACGGGGATGGAAACCACCGTTGACTCAAGAGCGCACCAGATGACATCCGCCTGCATGGCAAGGGCGTAAACCGGTCCCCCGGCATCATACACGCGGTAGCGCGTCACCGAAGCGGCGCTGCTGGAATCGGCTTGACCGCCACTGTCCGGGGTCCGGGAAAAGGCGGTCAGTGCAATGACAACTACCGTTGCAGGTATTAACAGTCGTTTCACAGAATCGCTCCTCGTTTATCCGTCGATGAAAAAATACAAAGTATACGAGCAACGGTGTATCAAATATGCCGCTACCCGGCTCCCATGCAATTTCCACGGCGGTGCGCGACGTACATATCGAGTTCGTGGAGAACCCGCACTGCCAGACAAGCGCCCCCTGCCGGGCCCCCAAATTAAAGAAGCGAAGAGATCCATCGACCTCTTCGCTTCAACAGCACTGCTACTGTCCCGACTGGTAACTACTTTTTCTTCTTTTTTGCCGCCGCCGCCGGCTTTTTCTTGGCGACAACTTTCTTTTTTGCTGCCACTTCACTACCTCCTTAAGGAAGGAAATGATGGTGAAAGGATCGGCTGCCGACCGTCTGGAACCTTTTACCGTTGCCAGACGAATCCGCCGTTTTCAAAGGCGTACTTTCCGTCTTCGACGGCGCCCGTACTTTACTTGCAGTAATCAATGAACCCGTACTCATCTTCCGCACATCTATAAATTAAACTTTCCACACAGAGAAGTCAATAAAAATCTTTATCATTTTAACTTTTTTTTTCGCCTCGATGCCGTCCTTCCGGAAAAAGACTTCCCGAAGCGGACGTGCAAAATCATTGGAACCATGTTTTCAGGTAAAATTCGCCCGGACTTTTTTCGAACCGCGGGCGGCGATCACGAACTCGATCGCATCGTAGGGATCGTCCGTGACCTTGATAAGATCGATGTCCCCTGGCGATACGTACCCGTGCTCTTTCAGCATGGACGCATCGAGCCATTTAAGCAGCCCCTGCCAGTATGCTTTACCCATAAGAATAAGCGGCAGCGACTCGACCTTCTGCGTCTGCACGAGCGTGAGCGTTTCAAACATCTCGTCCATGGTCCCGAACCCGCCGGGCATGATGATGACCGCCGAGGTGTATTTGAGAAACATCACCTTCCGGCAGAAAAAGTGGCGGAAACTGAGCAGTACTTTCAGATACCGGTTGGGAACCTGCTCAAAGGGCAATTGAATATTGAGCCCGACCGAGATTCCGTTTTCCTGCGCGGCGCCTTTATTGGCGGCCTCCATGATGCCGCCGCCCCCTCCGGTGATGACGCCGTAGCCGTTGCGCACCGCAAGACTGCCGATGGTGACCGCCATTTTGTAGTACGGATGACTTCTGCGTGTCCGCGCGGAACCGAACACCGTGACGCACGGCCCGATGGTCGAAAGCATTTCGAACCCTTCCACGAACTCCGCCATTATCCGGAAGAGACGCCACGTGTCATCATGCTGAACGCCGTTCGAACCCACATGATTGTTGCCGGGCATGTTTGACCGCTCCATCCTTTCATTGATAAACGGGTAACGGATCGCTTCAACTTTTCGCGCCAGGACCTAACAATTAAGATATATCGAATGAAATTTACCGTGCAAGGCGCTCCTTGTGCGCCGCTCCCGTAAAAAGCGGCAACCGGCAAGGCTGTAATAGTATTTTGCTATTATATACAATAGATAGAATAGAAATATGAATCCCGCCCGTCTTACACAGGTCTATCCTCGTCTCAAACCGTTTCTCGCCGACGAAACGGAGCTCTTCCTGTTTGTCGATACCGCGTCCCAGAAGCTGTTCCTGTGCCGGCGCGCTGCCATTATCGGTTCATTCGATATCTCTACATCCTCGCGCGGAATCGGGAATCGCTCGGGCTCGTTCAAAACGCCGGCCGGCATCCATCGCATCAGGGAAAAGATCGGGGCCGGAGCGCCCCCGACGCGTATTTTCCGCAGTCGGGAGGATACTGGCGTCGACTGGAGCGAAGACTTGACCGAGGAAAACCTGATTCTCTGCCGGATCATGCGCCTCGAAGGACTTGAAGCGGGACTGAACAAGGGACCGGGCATCGATTCGTTCGATCGCTACATCTACCTTCACGGTACCAATAAGGAAGCGCTCGTCGGCACGCCCCAGTCGCAGGGGTGTATCTTGCTTCGCAACCTGGACTGCATTGAACTCTTTGACGCCGTGCAGGAGGGAACGATCGTCTTTATCGATGCCGCGAATCTGCCCATCAACGGCCGTCTCTGCTCGCGCGTGCATTTCACCGGCATCATGGGAACCGGCATGAGCGCGGTGGCGCAGTACCTGGCATGGCTCGGCGTCGTGGTCACCGGATCCGACCGGCTCCTTGCCAGCAAGGATGTCGAAGATGTCCGGGCAAAGCTTCTGGAACTCGGCTGCAACCTCTTTTCGCAAGACAGTTCCGGCATCGGCGCCTCGACCGACGCGGTCTGCGTGTCCACCGCAATAGAGGAGTCGAACCCCGATATCGTCGCGGCGCGGGAACGAAATATTCCGATCTTTCACCGGTCGGATATCCTGGCGGAGATCATCGCTTCAAAAAAAACCATCGCCGTGGCCGGGACAAGCGGCAAGTCAACCGTCACCGCCATGATTTTCGAGTTCCTTACCGCCTGCGGCAAAGCGCCTTCGCTTATAAGCGGCGCTCCGCTGCGCCGTCTTGAAAGAGAAGGCCTTATCGGCAACGCCTTTTCCGGGACGTCCGACCTTCTCGTGGTCGAAACCGACGAAAGCGACGGCACCCTTGTCAAATACCGGCCCGCAGCGACCGTTTTTCTCAACATCTCGCGCGATCATAAGAATATAGACGAGGTTGAAGCGCTGTTTGCGACCCTTGCCGCGCAGTCGGAATGGACCGCCGCGAATGCCGACGATGCCGGGCTCGACCGTCTTCCGGTAACGTTGCGGTTCGGCGCCCGGTCGCCGGGACGTCCCGGGGCAACCTGGAAACCCGATGCAATCGAATTTGATCAGGCGGCAATCGTGGTACGGCATCGCGGCGTGGCGATGCGGCTGCCGCTTCGGGGTTCCCATAACGCGGAGAACCTGTGCGCGGCACTTTGCGTATGCGAGCACTTCGGCTGCACGCCGCAAGAGATTTCAAAAGCGACGGAGAGCTTTCAGGGAGTCGCGCGGCGTTTTTCGGTGGCGCGCACCTCCTCGGGGATATATGTGGTCGACGATTTTGCGCACAATCCGGCAAAGATAGCGGCGGCGGTTGCCGCGGCGCGCGGACTTTCCCGCCGCATTATTGCCGTGTATCAACCGCACGGGTTCGCACCGACCAGATTCCTGAAAGACGATTATATCGCCGCCTTTCGCTCGATCTTCGGTCCGTCGGATGCGCTGCTGCTTCTGCCGATCTATTACGCGGGCGGAACCGTCCAGAAAACCATCGCGTCCGAAGATCTCATTGCCGGGCTCGGAGATGTCCCGTTTGTCGCAAAGGCGGTTGCAAACCGGGAAATGCTCCTCGAAATCATAGCCGATCGGGCCGCGCCCGGAGACTGCATTCTGCTCATGGGAGCGCGTGATCCTTCCCTGCCGGCGCTTGCGGAATCGATCGCGAGGCGGCTCGGAGGAGCCGACACCGAAGGGCGAATAACCGATACTTTTGCATGAAGGGAACTGCCATAATGCGGCATATGCCATCCCGCTTTTTCATCTTCTTGCTCATCTTCTTCGCTGGATTTGTACGGGCAGATTTTATCACCGCAAACCTCTCCACGGGAAATTCGCCCTATGTGGTGGCGGTCAATCCAGTCACCAATAAGATCTATGTGGCGAATTATTTCGGCGGCAGCGTTTCGATCATCAAGGGGAACTCTCTCCAGACCTCGACGACGGTACCGACCGGGCTCAATCCCCGCGCCGTATCAATCAACCCGTTTACGAATAAAATATACGTCGCCAACTACGGCAGCGGAAACGTCACCGTCATCGATGGCGCCACCGACCTAGCCGGACCAACCATAGCAACGGGAGGCGCGCCCTGCGCAATGGCGATCAGCGCCGATTCAAACAGGATCTATGTGGCGAATTTCGGCAGCGACAACGTCACGATGATAAACGGCGCCACGAACCAGAGCAGCGCCATCCCCGTAGGGCATGTTCCGCTCGATGTGGTTTTCAATACCGCTTCCAATAAGGCATATGTCGCCAACAGCGGAAGCGACAGCGTCACGGTTATCGATAATGCCACCGGCGCGACGGTTTCGCTCGCGACAGGAACCTACCCGGCGGCCCTCGCGGTAAACCCTTTTACGAACAAGATCTATGTCGCCAACTACTACGGCAACACGGTCACGGTTATCGATGGCGCAACCAACCAGACTTCGACCCTGGCCGCCGGCGTCAATCCTGATGCCCTGGCCGTCAATCCGGCGACCGCGACCGTCTACGTGGCGAATGCAGGGGGCCACAGCGTCACCATCATCAACGGCGCGACGCAGCAAACCGCTTCGTTCGCAGCAGGTAGCGACCCCGCCGCCATTGCCGTCAACCCGATCACCAATAAAGTTTATGTGGCGAACACCGGTGATAACGATGTCACGATTTACGACGGCGGAACGGGAACGACCTCTTTGCTCCCGACGGGACAGAGCCCCTACGCCCTCTCGCTGAATCCTCTCACCAACATCATCTTTGTCGCCAACAACGCCGCGAATTCGGTCTCCGTGATCAATGGATCGAGCTATGACACCGCAACCGTTGCCGCCGCCGGAAGCGGGCCTTGTGCCGAGACCGTTAATCCGGTATTGAACAAATTGTACGTTGCCAACAGCGGAACGAGCGCCGTCTCGGTCGTCGATGGAACGACCAACGCCGTTACCTTGATTGGCGTGGGAAAGCACCCGATCGCGATAGCGGTCAATCCAATCACCGGAAAAATCTACGTCGCCTCGGACAGCGCCAATACCGTGACGGTCATCGACGGGACGACCAACCTTACCGTCGCCCTTGCCGTGGGACGGCTTCCGTCCGCGCTCTCCATAGACAAGATCAACGATATCATCTACGTGCTCAATAAGGGCGACTCGACCGTAACCGCCATCGATGGCGCATCCAATGCAATGACGACCTATCCGGCGGGGAGCAATCCTGTTGCCCTGGCGGTCAACGAAGCGACCGGCAAGCTCTACGTCTCCAATTATGACACCAACGGTACGTTGACGGTTATCAATAAGGCAACCGGGCAGTCTTCTACCGATTCTGCCGGCCGCTACCCCTCCGCGATCGCCATCAACCCGGTTACCAACATGATCTATGCGGTCAACGACAGCGCAGGCGCCTTAACGGTTTTCAGCGGCGCCAACGACAGCGCCCTGGGCGCTATCGTCATCGGCGTCGGGCCGCAGACGCTTCTGGTCAATCCGGTCACCAATGCGATTTACGTAACCGACGGAGGCAGCAACGACCTCATGATCATTGACGGCGTCTCGGAACAGGCGACAACGATCACCGTCGGGGACACCCCCTCCGTGGTCGCGGTAAACCCGGTGACAAATCAAATTTATGTGGCGGACGAGGGAGACGGCATCGTCACGGTCATCGAC
>Ga0116121_1000358_pt1 | contig 23603 bp, 23 predicted proteins | sample June2015DPH_13_1_FD_89725 | JGI IMG/M metagenome (GOLD analysis project Ga0116121, IMG submission 89725) | Peatland microbial communities from SPRUCE experiment site at the Marcell Experimental Forest, Minnesota, USA - June2015DPH_13_10 | ecosystem: Environmental > Terrestrial > Soil > Wetlands...
TCGACCTCCATTTTCGGATAGCGGTAGGGAAAGTGAACGTGCGTGATCTCCAGTTTTTGCGCCAGCCTCTGCATTTCACAGTGGCCGTTCGAAACGCAGACCGAGCAAATGTGATTGCGCTCGGAGAAAAGCAGCTCCAAGATCATCTTGCGGTATTTTTGCAGGCGCTCGGAGTTGGTGGTCACCTCCATGCCTTCTTCGACCGAGGTCACGCAGGCCGGGAGCAAGCGGTTCTGTCCTTTCACTTCCACTAGACACATGCGGCAAGCGCCTACATCCGAGAGCCCATCCATCTCGCACAGGCGCGGCAGAAAAATTCCGTTCTGGCGGGCCACATCCAGAATGGTTTCGTCCTGGCGGCCGCTCAGGTCCTGGCCATCGATTTTCAGCGTCTTAACGCTCGCGGTCGAACTCATTCCTGCTCCCCGTTCTGCTGCTGGCCGCAGACCCCGGCCGGACATTTGTGGTCCTCGATATGGGCGCGATATTCCTCGCCAAACGAACGCAACGTACTCACCACCGGGTTAGGCGCCGACTGTCCCAGGCCGCACAAGCTGGTGTGCTTCAGCAGGTCGCAGAGCTCTTCCAGCATGGTCATATCCTGCGGGGTGGCGCTCATGGTGCTGATGGAGGTAAGGATGCGGTGCATCTGGTAGGTACCGACCCGGCAAGGGATGCACTTTCCACAGGATTCGGTCATGCAGAAATCCATGAAGTATTTGGCGACATCCACCATGCAGGAACTCTCGTCCATGACGATCATTCCGCCGGAGCCCATAATCGAGCCGGCGCGCATCAGCGACTCGTAATCCACCGGCATGTCGAGACAGGATTCGGGCAGGCAGCCGCCGGAGGGGCCGCCCGTCTGCACGGCCTTGAATTTGCGTCCCCGGGGAACGCCGCCGCCGATTTCAAAGACCATCTCGCGCAGGCTGATCCCCATGGGAACTTCCACCAGACCGGTATTCTGCACACTTCCGGCCAACGCGAATACTTTGGTTCCTTTGCTCTTTTCTGTGCCGATCTGGGCGTACCAATCTCCGCCGTTGCGAACGATGGGAGCGATATTGGCGTAGGTTTCCACGTTGTTGATGAGCGTGGGCTGGCCGAACAAGCCCTCCATGGCGGGATAAGGAGGGCGCGGGCGGGGAGTTCCACGCTTGCCTTCCACCGATGCGATCAGCGCCGTTTCTTCCCCGCAGACGAATGCGCCGGCGCCCAGCCGAAGGTCGAGGCGCAAACTGAAGCGCGTGCCACAGATGTTTGCCCCCAGCAAACCGGCGCGTTCTGCTTGCCGAATCGCATTCCGCAACCGTTTGATGGCGAGCGGATATTCGGCGCGCACATAGATATATCCCTCAGACGCGCCCACGGCGTAGGCCGCGATGAGCATGCCTTCGAGGACGCGGTGCGGATCGCTCTCCAGCACGCTGCGATCCATGAAGGCGCCGGGATCGCCTTCGTCGGCGTTGCAGATGACATACTTCTGCGTGCCCACGGATTTTGATACCGTGCTCCACTTCAGTCCGGTGGGATAGCCCGCGCCGCCCCGGCCGCGCAAGCCGCTCTTGGTCACTTGCTCGGTGACTTCGCGCGGGGACATTTCTGTAACAGCTTTGATCAGCGCTGTATAACCTTCGGCCGCAATGTAGTCCTCGATCCGCTCAGGATCGATGACTCCGCAGTTCTCCAGGACAATTTTTTTCTGGCGCTGAAAGAAGGGAACATTCGTGGGACAAACCAGGTTAGCTACTGCCGGTCCCTCCAGGCTGTCGAGAACTGCCGCGGCGTCACTGGCCGCCACATGCTGGTAGAGGACTCCGCTGCTGGTTGAAACGAGCGGACCTTCCGCGCACAGTCCCATGCAACCGACACCCTTCACCCGACAGCTTTGTTTGGCTCCACGCCGCTCGACTTCCTGATCCAGCGCGTCCTTCACGCTCTGACTCTGGCAGGAGATGCAGCCGGCGGCGAGACAGACCCGCACTTGTTGCGGGAACTGGCTTTGCGCTGCGCGTTCGGTTTCGGCGATCTGGTCGAGTTCCTCAGGAGTCATGTTTTTTCACAGTTATGGACGCGTCCATTGCCTCAGTCGCTGCTGCAGGCCGGGCACACTCACTTTTCCGGCAACTTCCTGGTCATACACCACGGCCGGCGCCAACCCGCAAGAGCCCAGGCAGCGCGCCGTCAAAAGGGAAACCTTCTTGTCGGAGGTGGTCTCGCCGGCAACGACGCCTAAGTCATGCTCGACAGCGTGCAGCAATTGCGGTGCGCCCTTGATGTAGCAAGCCGTTCCCATGCAAATCACGCAGGTGTGTTCGCCGGCTGGCTTGAGGGTAAAGAAATGGTAAAAGGTGGCCACGCCGTAGGCCCGGCTTAAGGGAACGCGCAAGGACATGGCGACATAGCGCAGGGCGGGGATGTCTAAATAGCCGAACGCTTCCTGCACGGTGTGCAGGGTTTCAATCAGGCCACGCGACTGCTGACCCTGGCGGCGCATGGTTGCATCCACCAGTTTCCAGCGTTTGTCCTGATTGGGGGGCGCTGGCTTCGATACATATGAGGGCATACGTGCTTTCCAAGCTCCGGCAGATAGGCCAGCGAATCGCTGGTATGAAGTGGTGCGAAAGACATAATTATTTATCGGTACCTTTTATCTTAGTCCTACCCGCAGGCGATTGGTTCGATTATTTTTTCGGGTTGACGGAATGGATGCGGGGACAGTTCCGAATCGGGGCTGGTTTTCTTAGCTTCGCCCAAGGACCCGCAATGGACTATCGTCCTCGCTATTCTTCTTTCTTCTCTGGCTCTCGCGGCATCGCCTTTTCGATCGGCTTACGTGGGAGCATCTGGTCCCGCGTGGCGGCGTCGTAAACAAAACCTGCGACAATCACCGCCATCTGTTTCAAATCGTCCGGCTGCAGGCGGTCATACACGTCCATGTTGGAATGGTGCGTGCGCGTTTCATATTCGATGGGATCCTGAATGAACTGAAATCCGGGAATGCCGACTGCATCGAATGACAGATGATCGGTCCCACCGGTGTTGCGCATGGTGAGTGTGGTCATGCCCAGATCTTTGAAGGGTTTCATCCAGGCGTCGAAGATGGGAGCGACCGCTTCGTTCTCCTGAAGATACACGCCGCGAATTTTGCCGGTACCGTTGTCGACGTTGAAATAGGCGGAGATTTTCGCTTGCTCGGGTTTCACTGTAACCTCTCCAGCCTCGCGGCGCAGGAGAGTGGGCATGCCTTTCATCGAGGGATCGTCCATGGGCGGGCGGGAGCCGAAATGATTCTGAACATAACCTTGCGAGCCGAGAAGCCCTTGTTCTTCGCCGCTCCAGAGGCCGATGCGGATGGTGCGGCGCGGCTGGATGTTGAGCGCTTTCAGGATGCGGACGGCCTCCATCATGACGATGCTTCCGGCGCCGTTGTCGGTGGCTCCCGTCCCCGCGTGCCAGGAATCGAGGTGCGCGCCCAGCATTACCAGTTCATCTTTCTTGTCGGTGCCGGGAATCTCGGCAATGGTGTCGTACTGCATGGGATCGTCGTCGTAAAAAGTGTTGGCGACGTTCAGTTCGAGAGAGACGTCTTTCTTTTGCTCGAGGAGGCGCGCGACGCGGGTCCAGTGCTCGAGCGCCATGGTGAGCTGAGGGACGGTCGTCGTCTCGCCGGTTTTGTAGGATCCGCCTGACTGCACAAACACGGTTCCGCCGCCGGAGGTTTGGCGGCTGTGGTCGATGACGGCCAGTACTTTCTCATCGGCGAAGAATTGGTTCAGGTCTTTGATAAATTGCTGGCGCTTCACAAAATCGGCATAGCGAAAAGGGGGATGATCGCCCGGGATCTGGTAATCGGACTGCTTCGCCAGATCATCATCACTGAGACGTTTATAGGGAGGTTCGGTGATAGGTTTCACTTCGACGTCAGGCCCCAGGATCACAATCATCCCAGCCAGCTTGCCCTTGTATTTGTCGAAATCCTTCTTGTCGTCGATGATCGCGCGAATGCATTTGCCCTGTACGACTCCGTTCGTGCCCGGAGTCCAGGCCTTGGGATAGGCGAGCAGCGTGGCTACATCGGGCGAGGTCATGCGCACGTTGACGTATTGGTTGGCCCAGCCGCGGCCGAACGGCCCCCAGGGTTCGAGATGAGCGTTCGAGAGGCCCATGGCGGTGAGTTGCTCGCGCGTCCACTCGTTCGCGCGCTTCATGTTGGGCGAGCCGGTGAGGCGCTGGCCGATGGAGTCCATCAATCCGCTGGCGTAGTCCATGATTTTGGAATTGTGAAAGCCTTCGTAGCGGATGCGGCCGGTGGTCTCGAGATCGAGTTTTTCCTGGGACCAGGAAGTCGCAACCGACGCCATCACAAACAGAAGGCACACCAGACGCGCGAACTTCTTCATGAAGAGCTCCTGAGGGAAAGATCAGACGGGCGATTATACAGGGGACATTTCGCGAGCGGCGCGGAGTGGTTTGTAAAGTCATTTCAGGAACGCAGAACGGGATCGCTATTCCTTCTTGGCAGGATCGGCTTGCGGCACGGCCGACTCGGTCTTGTCGGGCCGCTCTGTGTTCTGGCTGTCCCTGAGGCCTCAGGTCCTAGGTCTCAGGTCGAGTTGGAATCAATTGGTCGAAATCGTGAAGTTGACGGTGATCTTGGCCTCGGTCTCGACTGCATCGCGGCCTTGCAGGTGCGGTTTGAAATGCCATTGACGGACAGCGTCTTCGGCCGCGGAAGCCAGGATGTGCGGGCCGCTGACTACGCTCAGATTCTGGATGATTCCATCTCTCCCAATCAGCGCCTTCAGAATCACCGAGCCTTGCACCTTCATCTGCCGCGCCAGCAGCGGATAAGAGGGCTTCACTGAACTGGTCACAATCGCGGAGGTACCGGCGGACATCTGCACGCGCTCCTCGGCGTTGCTGGTGACATTGGCTGCGGTCTGGGTTTCGGCGGCTTCCGGGGCGGGTTGAGCGGGAATGCCTGGCTGCAAATCTACGCGCAGGGAATTACTGCCGGGCCGGATTACGCGATGGGTATCGCCGGCCACAACTTCCACTTCGAGCGGAGGCAGGACCGTCCGACTCACAACGGGCGAGGGAGGTTCCGTATCTTGATCGGTTGTGGGTTTGGCGACTTCCGCTTTCGTTGCGGCGTGGAGCTCTTTGTGGTGGATCTTTGCGGGTGCGGTTAACGGCGCGGCGACGATGGGTTCTCGTGCCGGGGCTGCGTTGGCGACCGGTGAAGTTTCGATCGGCTGATCCGCTTCCGCGTCCGGAGAATCGGGGAACCAAAAATCGCGATCGTGCCACAACACGATGCTCAAAGCCACCAGCAGCAAACACAGGGAACCCAGCATAAGCTCCCGTTGTCTGTGATCCTCCACGACAACCTTTGGCGGTTGTGGCATCAGGGTGACATCAGTTTTCGGCGTGACGGTCTTGGGCACGATAGTCCGCAGAATCGACATGTTGGAACCAAGGCTTTCGCATGTTGGCCGCCGGTTCAGAACCACGGAACCAGGGCCGGTCTCGGGGAGGCTACTCCCGCTAGTATGCCTCGAAATTGTCCTAAAGGCTAGCAAAAGCTGCGGTCCAAAGGACTAATACGCGCTATGATTCTCGGACAGGTGGGGGGCCGTAACTTTCAGTCGGTCTCGTGAATCCCATGGCTACACAGTGAGATACGGGTGAAGGCCCTTTCATGGAGAGCAGCGATCGCAAAATGAACGAGAAACAGTTCCGGCAGGTCAGCCGCCGGGAATTGCTCAAATTGACCCCCGTGCTGGCGCTTGGCGCCTTCGCCGTCCCGCAGTGGCAGGAGGGGTTACTGAAGAAAGGGCTGGGGTTCAGCGACTGGGCCTCGGCCCGGCTGTTTCGCCCCGGCCACATGGCGACCACCTTCTCCAACACCGACCTGACGCCCCCTCCCAAGTTTCCGATCAATGGTTATGACGTGGATGATCCGGGAGTAGATCTCGAGAACTGGACACTCACGGTGAGCGGGGCGGTGCAGAAGCCTGGAGAGTACAAATTATCTCAGGTGCAGGCGCTGCCGAGGGTGCGGCAGAATACTCGGCACGTTTGCGTGGAAGGCTGGGACGTGATTGGACGCTTCGGCGGGGCTCAGCTTTCCGACTTCCTGCAGCTTGTGGGTGCTGACCCCACAGCGCGCTTCATCACGGTGAATTGTGCCGATGACTATTACGAATCGCTCGACATGGCGACCGCTCTGCATCCTCAGACTCTGCTTTGCTATGAGATGTACGAACAGCCGCTCACGCGGGAGCATGGAGCTCCGCTGCGTTTGCAGATTCCCACCAAGGTCGGCTACAAGCAGGCCAAGTATTTAACAGAATTGAAAGTCGCACATGTGCTGGATCGGGTCGGCTATTGGGAAGACCAAGGGTATTCGTGGTTCTACGGATTGTGAAAATTTTTGATCACGCCGGCACAATTCGGCAAGCTCGGGCTTTGCCGGCTTCACGCATGCGTTGGAGGTCAAATGAGCGGTAGCGTCATCGAAATTATTCAGGCAAAGGGTAAGGACGACGAGCCTATCGTAACCGGTCGTGCAGTTTACGAGCATCCTTTTATTGTGCGTCTCTGCCATTGGATCAATACCGTCGCGTTATTTGTGATGGTGGGAAGCGGTCTGCAGATTTTCCGGGCCTTCCCCAGCTTCGGCGCGAAGATTCCGCAGAAAGACTTGCTGCATTGGCCGAAGGCGTTTGCTATCGGCGGATGGCTGGGCGGAGCGTTGCAGTGGCACCTCACGTTCATGTGGATCTACATGGGAACCGGCGTTTTGTATCTGGGTTACCAGCTGTTCAGCGGCAACTACCGCCAGGTTTTGTTCACGCCTCGTGATGTTCCCGGGGTGTGGCCCATGGTAAAGCACTATTTCTTTTTCGGTTCCAAGCCGCCGGTGCGCGAGGCTTACAACCCCTTGCAGAAACACGCGTACACGACGGTGATCGGGCTGGGAGTTCTTTCCGTGCTTACCGGTTTCGTGGTGTGGAAGCCGATTCAGTTCTCGTGGCTGGCCTGGATGATGGGAGGCTTTCACTACGCCCGCATCTGGCACTTCGCGGTGATGTGGGCGATTTTGTTTTTTGTGCTGGGTCATCTCGTGATGGTGTTCCTGCATGGCTGGAACAACTTCTTATCGATGCTGACGGGGTGGAAAAAAGATCCGGAATACTGAGGGGAAGTTGTTGGTATTAGGTCTTAGGGGTTAGGAAAACCCAAGAGCTGACACCTAAGACCTGAGGCCGAAGACCCGCGCGTGAGGATTGCGAGCCAGATGTCCGAACCAGAAATTGCGTTGCACAATCCGGCGCAGACGGGCTTGCGCGAGCGCGATCTCATTCTAAGCGTACAGCGTGGCCAGCATGAATTGTTCTACGAGTTGGTCCGGCCCTACGAACGGCGAGTGTATGCCGCAGCTCTGGCCATCCTGCGCAACGAGCACGATGCCGAGGACGCGGCCCAGGAGGCGATGCTGAAGGCGTTTGCGAATATCGGGCAATTCCGCGCCGAGGCTCGCTTTAGCACCTGGCTGATCCAGATCACGGTGAATGAGGCTCTGATGCGCCGACGAAGGGAGCGAACTGTGCCCATGGAAGGCATCGATGATCGCCGCGACGAGGAAAGCGAGTACGCGCCCCGGGATTTTGCCGACTGGCGCGAGATTCCGTCGGAAGCGCTGGAGCGCAAGGAAGTACGCCAGCGGCTGGCCGAGGCCCTGAGCACGCTCGACCGAAAGTATCGTGAGGTTTTCGTGCTGCGCGACATGGAGCACCTGAACATTCAGGAGACAGCGGAGGCACTGGGTATCACGGTTGCTTCGGTGAAGACGCGGCTGTTGCGGGCGCGGCTGATGTTGCGCGATCTGCTGGCCGCCGGATGGGAGCAGGGCTGGTTCAGTCGGCTGCCATTCGAGAAGGGGAACAAGCCATGGTAGTGAATTGCGAACAGGTCTGGCGCGAGATTTCGAATTACGTGGATGGGGAGGTGGACGCGGCGCTGCGGGGTTCGATGGACGAACATTTCCGGACGTGCAAGCGCTGCGCATCAGTGTTGGCCGGGACGAGGAACGTGGCCCAGTTGTATGGCGATGAGCGCATGCTGGAGGTGCCGGCGGGATTCAGCCGTCGATTAGAGAAGCGGCTGGCGAAGAGTGCGGTGACGGGAAGAGGATGGTCGAGTTTGGCGGCATGGCTGATTCCAGTAGCGGCGATCGCTTTGTTCACGGGAGCACTGGCGTTGGTGGATCAGCTTACGTTCAAGCACCCGGCGAAGTCGATCCTAGCGGAGCCGGGGCATGACATTCCTCCGGACATGCTGGTCGTGGTCTCGGATGGATCAAAAGTTTTTCACGTGGCGGGATGTCCTTTTATCCATGACAAGGCTACGGAGCGAACTATTACTGCGAAGCAAGCGATGCGGGCTGGGTATGTTCCCTGCTCCCGGTGCCTGCGGCAATATCTGAAGACCGGGCTAACGGGGCAGGGGCCGGATGATGACAACGCCGAGGCAGAAGACGGGCAGGAGGAAGTCCTCAGCACGCCGGGACATTAGAGAAACCAAGGGCGCGGACCCGATGGCCCGCGCTTCTGCGTCCCGGACGGCTAAGGAAACTCAAAGGGACTCTTTGGCCGGCTTATCGGACCCAGATCGGACCCGGATTGTCTGATCCAAAATGAATCCGCCACTAGGGTCGAGACTGGATGTCGAGGAGTGTGAGAGCAAGATCAAAAGGCCGTAATGAAAGCGATCGACGCTTCGTCGGGACTGTCTTGCTCTTTAGAAGCGATACGTAAAGCCGACATTCATGAACTGCTGGCCCCCGACCTGGACGCCATTAAAGAAACGGCAGCCGACATGCTTGTTTTCGTGATCGGATAGAGGCGTTGCGCACGAGCAAGTGCAGAAAGGCGGCAAGTTGGTTTGAGACAATCATTAAAGAATATAGTTCAATCACTTAATAGGCGTATTCCCTATTAAAGGATCGCGGTTTAATCCCCCGGCTCCGGCACCGACCGCCAACCATTCCACCAGCGCTGGTAACACGTGTTGATACACGGATGACGAGAATCGGCGCGCATATTCCAGGAGCTTGGGCCTATTCACGCTGGTGAAGTCAAGCTCGTCGAGAGCGGGCGCCGTTCCGTTGCGAATGCCAAGATAAATCCAGTCGAGGATTGTCTTTTCTGGCTCTGCTATCAGATAGCTGCCGTATCGAGTTGTCTTTCGCACGAAACCCCAATAGAGACGCGGACTGATACTGCGGTAGCTGATTGTGATGGTTCTTGACCTGAATTCGTCTGGGCGTTCTGTAGTCACACAAGTGAGCCTGCGAGGAGACTGGGTGCTAATACCGTAATCGCGGAGAGCGGACTCAAGCGAGATATATGCATCACCACGCAAAACATTCACGAGATCACGTGGCGATCCATCCAGCGCCAGCCAGTTGTAGTAGGTCTTATCGTTGACATGCTCGACGAAGCCTTTTCGCTCCAAGCGCGAGAGCGCCTGTGTGACCGACGGCGGACCAATATCATACTTACGCGCCAATTCATCCGTGCGAAGGATAGAACTGGTCTGCGCCTCTTTACGAATTGTGGTTACCCAATCCATTATTCGTCCTCCAACCAGCGCCGGTACAACTCATGAAGTGCGTTGCGCAGAGGGCGGAATTGTTCCCGTGCCAGCGCATCGAATACTTCTGGGGGCAATAGAGAGCGCAGCTCACTCAGACAACGCTTCTCATCAACTTGAGAAATTCTCCTAGAGATATCTTCTGCTTCCAATTCATGGTTCATCAGAGTGTCGTGCAAATGATTCTCTAGCTGCTCATTGAGAACGACGCCCACCAGTCTCAAGCGATCAATGTCAAAGGCATCACGCACTTTCATGATCCGCCGCAACAGAAAGCACTCAGCCTTCTAGAGCAGGAGGAAGTCGCGAGAAGCGGCCTTCACGGTGGCGACATTCTCTTCATCAATTTCAACCGCGTGCTCCTCAACCTCGCTTTCGAGTACGGACCCCATCCGAGTGATGTCTACCTTGAACAAAAGGCTGCTGTCGCGCTTCCTGACTAGAACATGGTCGCCTGAGGCCTCCACTCGAAGGGGGCCTAGGTCTAGGGCCTCCGCTGCCGAGGCGAGCCCGGTCGCGAGCGAGGCGGAAAGATCCGCCGCTGTTGGTAGCTCTTCTGCCCTCCCTAGCAAGTCTAAGTCGGCGGAGTGACGAAGGCTGTCGTGAAAAAGCAGCAATGTTGCGCCGCCGAACAGCAAGAAGGATTCTGGGAAATCTCGGAAGAGAACGCCAGAAGCAACTCGCATTAATGCGATGACTTCGGCCTGCTCGCCGGTGAATCCCTTGTCCGTATACGCGGCGATCTGGGCTGCCAAGTTCATGACCGTATTATAGCATAATTGCTATAAATAGGACATTAATGTTTATACATGAAACCCATATGGTGCCTATCCGCTACGAATGCGTCTCAATTATCATCGAGGCGAACGAAAGGCGCAAGCCAGCTGGTGTCGAACCGTGCTCCATTTCTCGCCTTCGCTACAGCAATTTGCGGACAAGCCTTTTATCATAAGGGGAAATCGATTGACACCGTTTTTCTTTGGTATCTTCACCGTCCTCACCGGTGGTGGAAAGTAGCTGCCCGATGACATCCGATTCCAGATCTTGTACAGATTCTTCTTCAGCCTCTTCTCAAAATCTTCGATCGATTGACCATCGACCCCGGCTGCTCCTTTATTCTCTTTCACCCGCCCGTACGCTTCCCAAACCTCCTTCTTCGAAATACAAAACGGCTTTGCCGCACTCATCGGGCTCCTCCAATTGCTGGTTGGCTCATTGAATTCGGCTCCTTGACACAGCGCCTTCGCTCCATCCCTTTGTCGGGGACTTCTGAGCATTTTCCCTTTGCATCCTCGATCAGGTTCCCAAGTTCCATACGAAAGCCTAAATGAGAGTCACGCCCTCTATCCACCGGACGCCGCCGTCTGGCCAGTAGACAGGTTTCCACCAGACTGATCCCGGTGCCCCTCGGAGACCCCGGTTTTGACGTCGTCTAAGTAGGTTTCGATGCTTGATCGGAGGTTCACTTGCGTTCGTCTCTCTCATCCATACATGACGTGGTCTATCCACGCTTTTGACCACAACGTTCACCACCGTGGCCATTGTGCCGCAGCAGCTTGTGGCAGTTTGAAGCCTCTCCCTGCAGAGCGGCTTCGAGGGACCTTCCCTCATCTCTCATACAGCATGAAGCTTGCACTTCTTCTTGGCACAACCGAGGGGCCTACCCTTATCGGTTAAGCAGTGAGCTTTTCGCGCTCGTGGCACACTATCGTCTGTGTATCGCGAGTTTTTGACCCAAAACTCTCGAAGAAGGTCATCTGCGATGTTGGGAACGAAGCGCAAAGACGATTTCGAGCCCTACTGGCAAGATGAGAAGGACTGGCTTTGCCTGGTCGAATTCTTTCCCACCGATAATCCAGAGGCTCGGCTCTTTGTCGCCGGCATAATCGGGTACCTCGTTGGTTATGCAAATCTCACGAACCCACGCTCCCTGGCACTCCTCGGCGATCGTGACGCCAGCGCTTACGAGCTTCTATTTTCCTTTTCGTCTCCTGTGGAGAAAAACGAGTTCCTGAACCTGGTCCGTTCAAATAAGGACATGGGGAACGACTACATCATTGAGCTTACGCCGCCCACCAGTGAAGAAATTAGGAATGCTCGTCCACTCGCAACGGCCCCGCCCCATGATGCCCTCACCCCATGCCATGCTGATTGCAGTGACCCTGTGTGCGCGTACAGAAGATGATCGCGCTGTGTCGTAAGGCCGGTGCAAAATCGCTTCAGAACGTTTTGGAAAAGGGTGGACTGGGCTGAGCGATGATCAAGAGAGAGGCTTTCCAACTAGCGATGCAGACCAAAGGATTGGGCAGATTCGCGAAGAGAATGTTGCTGTGACAGAGTCGCTGGCCGATGTAACTTATTGGAAATTGACGGTACTGACAGCCCGTTGTTAATCCGCTAGTTCTGCTTCATCTGATCGTCTTTCATGTTGTCGTCATGCTTCATATTGTCGTCCTTCTTCATCGTGTCTTTCTTCGTGGTCTTGGCCTTCTTGGTTTTCTTGGCGTCGTCCTTCTTCATCGAATCGTCTTTTTTCATGGTGTCTTGCTTGGAGCTGGCCTGGCTCATGGAATCCTGCTTCATGGAATCCTGGGCGAAAGCGGACAAGGAAGCCGCCAAAATACACGCGAGTGCGAAACTGCCGAAGAACTTCTTCATAATTTTCTCCTGGAGGTGAGTATCGAGTTAGGTCGTCCGGCAGGTCTGCACCTGCAGGCGAAAGATGGGATGTGCCGGAAGACGGGAAGTTACAGACGGAGGGCAAGGACTTCAACACAGGGGACACAGAACAAGAGTGCGCAAAATGGGTCAAGGCTCAGCGGCTTGATTTCAAAGCATCGAGGAGTTCGCCGGCAGAAACCACTGTGGCTTGGCGAGGAAAAACTTTATCCACCAGGCAGGCATGAACTGCCGGATCCTGGTCGGCGCAGCAGTCTCTTATAACGACGAGCCGGTAATCGGCATCGGCCGCGTGGCGCACTGTGGAAAGAACTACGCCGCTGGTCGAGATCCCGAACAGAATCAGGGTGTCGATATCTTTGGCGCGGAGGATCAAGTCAAGATCCGTGCCCGCGAAAGCGCTTACGCGATGCTTTGTCACGATGATGTCATCTCCTTCCGGGGCGACTGACGCATCAATCGCGGCGGCAGGACCAGTAAAAAGTTTCTGGTGTTGTGCGGAGTTCTTGATGGCATTGAGCAGGGGGTTGCGCGGACTGATCTCCGGAAACTTGGGGCGAAAGCCGACCTGCACATAAATGACCCCCACGCCTGATCTCCGCGCTTGGTTCAAAACGCTTGCGGCGCGCGCCAGCATATCTTGATCTTTCACATAAATGGAGACAACGCCGGCCTGGTAGTCCATGCACAGTATCGCCGAGCGCACAGGATCAAATGAGAGTTCAGTTGCCATCGGACGCTCCAGATAGAGGTTGATGCTTTCAGCAGGCGAGTTGGTCGCGGGAGAGTTTCAGTCCGCTCAGGTTCCCGAGCGCGGTTACAGCGATGGATTCGGTCTTGAAGAATTCCTGCGCCAGGCTTTGCAAGTCTTCCACCGTGACGGCTTCGATCTTTTCGATGAGTTCGTCGAGATCCTGGAAGCGGTCGAAGTACATTTCCTGGCGAGCCAGGTTTGACATGCGGGCTGTGCTCGATTCGAGGGAGAGCATCAGGCTGCCTTTAAGCTGATCTTTCGATCGGCGCAGTTCTTCTTCCGGTACGGGCTTATTTTTTAGATCGCGGAATTCATTGACCACCGAGCGGACGACCTTGGCCGCCGAGGCCAGCGAAGTGCCGGCGTAGACGGCCATGCATCCGGTATCGCGGTAGGGATTGAGGTCGCTATAGATGGAGTAGGCCAGGCCCTGGCGTTCGCGAATGTTCTGGAACAGGCGCGAGCTCATGCCTCCGCCGAGCAGAGTGTTGAGAATGTAGCCGGCGTGGCGCTTCTCGTGGGCAATGGGATGCGCGGGCACGCCGATGCAAAGCTGCACCTGCTCGAGCGCTTTCTTATTGCGCAGCACGATGCGGGGAACAATCTTGGGCGTCGCCGAGTGGAATCCGTTTTGCGCCGGCTTGAGATGTTCGAAATGCTTGACCACCAGATCGACGAAATGATCGTGGTCGAGATGTCCTGCGGCGGCCACGATGATGTTGCCGGGGGCGAAACGGTGAGCATAGGTATCGAGCACGGCATCGCGCTCGAAGCGCTTCACCGTTTCCTTGGTCCCGAGGATGGGCTTGCCCAGGGGGTGATCTTTCCAGAAATTCTGGGTGAAGATTTCGTGGACGAGGTAGTCGGGATTGTCCTCATCCATTTTGATCTCTTCGAGGATCACGCCGCGCTCGCGGGTGATGTCCTGGGCATCGAATACGGGATACAGAACCAGGTCACAGAGGATTTCGAGCGCTACCGGAACATGATCGTCGAGCACCTTGACATTGAAACAGATGCATTCTTTGGAGGTGAAAGCGTCCATGTTGCCGCCGATGGAATCGACCTGGCGGGCGATCTCTTCGGCGGTGCGATGCTCGGTCCCTTTGAAGACCATGTGTTCGATGAAGTGGGAGATACCATTGGATTCCGGCATCTCGTCGCGCGAGCCGGTTTCGAGCCAAACGCCAATGGAAGCGGAGCGGATGTGCTCCATCTGCTCGGTAATAACGGTGAGGCCGTGAGGTAATACTTGACGGCGAATATTGCGAACTTCTTTTGCCATATCAATGTCTAATTCGAATATGTCTCGCAAAATGATCTGAAGCCGGAACACGAGTAGTTTAGACTTCGGAACTACCCGGAAGGTACCGTACTATTGTTACACATCCGGCAGCCGCGGTCTGAAACGCCTTTATCTACGCAATTAGCGCTTTGTAATCATAAAGTTACAAAAGACTAGCCGGATCTTTTTCACCCCGACGCTGGCCGGCGAAACGGCACAAAAATGGTCGAACCAAAGACATCGTCGCTGCTCGGAATGGACCGCGAGGAGCTCATTCGACTGGTGAGTGAAGCGGGTCAGCCGAGCTATCGCGCCCGCCAGATCATGGACGCGGTGTACCGGCGACGTGTGGAAGATTCGGCCGAGATTTCCACCCTGCCGTCGGAGTTCAGCGAATGGCTGAAACAGAATAGAGTCACGGTCGGGGCGGCGCGGATCGAGAATAAATTTGTGTCGCAGGATGGCACGGTGCGGTATCTGGTCGGCTTTGCCGACGGGCAAACGGTGGAAACCGTGTGGATGCCCGAAGGCGACGGCGGGGAAGCGGGCGACGGCAGCGAAGCGGGCGCAGAAGCTGAAAGCTCCAGCCCAGTTACCACAGGGGCTAAAGCCCTCTCCGAAGAGTGCGAGCCTATCGCAGCGTTAGAACCCTGCGCCACCCAAAAACGCGCCAACCAAACCGAGGGCTCGTCAGCGGATCTGGAATCGGCCAGAGGTCCGGCGCTGAAGAGTGCGCGCTCCGTTGGACGATCTACCATTTGCATTTCCAGCCAAGTGGGTTGCGCCGTGGACTGCCAGTTCTGCCTGACTGCTCTGCTTGGGGTGAAGCGCAACCTCACGCCAGGCGAGATTGTGGGACAAGTTTGCGCGGTGCTGAAAGATCGGCGAGTCTCGCCGCCGGAGGATCGCATTAACCTGGTTTTTATGGGCATGGGCGAGCCCTTCTTGAATTATGAAAATTTCATGAAGGCGTCGCGATTGCTGGTGGAGTGCGTGGGCATTGCGGAGCGCCGGATGACAGTTTCTACGGCGGGAATTGTGCCGCGCATTCGCGACTTCGGCGGGGAGGCGATCCGTCCCAAGCTGGCGATTTCCTTGAACGCGTCGAACGACGGGCTGCGCACGCGGCTCATGCCGCTGAACCAGAAGTGGAATCTGGAAATGCTGCTGGCGGCGGCCCGAGATTTTCCGCTGCGCACGCGGGAGTGGATCACCTTCGAGTACGTATTGCTTGGGGGCGTGAACGACGAACCGGAGAATGCGAGAGAAGTCGCCGAGTTGCTGCGCGGGCTGCGCTGCAAGGTGAATCTGATTGCCCTGAACCCGGGGCCGGGGATTGACTTCGCGACTCCCAGCGAAGCACGAGTGGCAGCGTTTCAGCAGATTCTGCGGGGAGCGGGAATTCCGGCGTTTGTGAGGCGTCCGCGGGGACGAGACATCTACGCGGCTTGCGGGCAACTTAAGAGGACGGTTGAGGTTGCCACATCCCTGCCCCGGCCGCTACAGGCGATTTCTCAGGGCCCGCAGGAATGATGGGGAGTTCGAGACGGATCGTAATACCGGCTTCGGTACTGTTCTGCCACAAAATCTTTCCACGATGCTGCTGCAGGATGCCCTGACATGCGCTCAGGCCCATGTACGATAGAGGGTGGTTCGGGCCAACATCGGAAGCGGCGCTTTTCGTGGCACGATCCGGCGTAGTGTCCAGATTGGCTGCCAGGGCGGTGTCGAAGATGTTGATGACGACAAGCCCTTTTTCCAGTTTCGCGGCAACGGTGAGTGTGCGGCGCCCACACTGATCCGCTGCATGCAGTGCGTTATTGAGGACTTGCACGCAGACTTGAAGCAACTGATTGGAATCAGCCATGACGGGTGGCAGCTCAGGAGACAATTCTGTCAGCACTTCGATTTTGAGAGCTTGGCAGATGGGTTCCGATAGTTTGACGGCGGTTCGGAGCACCGTCCTCAGGTCGACCGGAGCCATGGTGGCCGGGCCTTGTTTGGCGAAACTAAGCAGGCTGGCCACCAGCGACCGGGTCCGGCGAATATGCTGTCCGATTTTTGCCGCCATTTCCTGCTGATCCGGGTTGAGAGAAGTGCTTAGAAGCAGATCGGAATAACCCAGCATCGCGGCGATGGGGTTATTCAGTTCGTGCGCTGCGCCACCTACCAACTGGCCGATCGAGGCGAGTTTTTCCGATTCCGTAATTTGAGCTTGCAGACGCTTCAGATTGGCGAAGGATTCCCGTGACTGCGTCAGAAGGCGGAGCAGTTCGCGATCGAGCAAGTGCTGACGCACGAAAACGATAATGCCCATGAAAAGTGCGGCACCGAGAGTTAGGACCAGCCGGAAGGAACGGATGCGGGGAGGAACACCAGATTCCAGCAAGGCCCAGGCGGCAAACAGAGGGAGAGAAAAGACCGCAATCATGCCCACCCTGGCCAGCCAGACGCCATGCGATGTAGAGCTGGAGCGGGGGATCGGTTGAGGCTCGTCCTCGCGCAACCAGAGGGCAATCACGGTAATCCAGGTCATGGAGGCGGCCAGGGGAATGTCGTAAAGGCTGCCGCTGTAGTAGAGATTGCTACCCAGGGCCCAGTTAGCGATGTAAGAGCTGGTGGCATAGGTCAGACTTGCGCCGAACAGATTGGCGTACAGAATTCTCCAGCGGCCCTTGCTGTTAAGCCAGGCCACGAACAAGGCGCTGAGAAAGGCAAGTTTTTCGATCAGATACAACATATTGAGGTTACTATCGTAGGCATCAATGTTGGCGACGACATACTGCCAAGCCATCACAACAAAGACGTAAAGATACATCCACCAAAACATCATCAAAGCGAAATCGAGGCGGCGCAGACGCGTGGAATATTCGTCTTGCGGGGCGTGCGGACGGAGGGCCAGAGCCGCCATCATGGGGACAATGTGGAGAAAGAGGATGATGTCCGCGGCGCACAGGTCAGGTACATCCTGACGAAGCCAGACTTCGTAGTAGGTCCACACCAGCTGGTAGGAAAACCAGAAAGCAACGCCAGTGGCTAACAGCGCCCAGAACATGCGGAGCCGTCCTCGCGAGCGCACCGCGTTTGGGATAAGAGCCAGAGTGCCGGAAAGCAGCAAGAGGCACTGGATCCAATCGCTAAAGGCCGCCAGACGAAACGACCGAGGCAGCACAAGCGCAGCCACAACCAGAGTCGCCATGCAACCAGCGACGAACGTGGTCCAAAGCTTCGAAAAGGAGCGCCGCAAAGACACGAACCTCGTTGCCATTCTAGATCGGGATTGGAGAAGAGTTAGGTTACTGAAGTAATCCGCCGGGGTAACGGGCATGAGTCTCGGATTGGGCGTTGAGGGTGATTGAGCAATGTCCCGCACTAAACTTTCACTTGCCCCCGATCTTTCTTATCAATAATATGCGAGACAATTCCGTGAATCCGAAAAGCTTCGCCTTGTGCGGAAAGTGATCCGATTGCCTACTGACAAGAATCACCGTTTGTTCGGTCGACCCCAGGCCGCAGCGGACCCCAGTGAGGTTCGCCGGACAGAACGCTGGCTGGCGACGGCGCGGGTATTCCTGGCAGTCTCGGCTTTGGTGGCGATTCGCATGGATCCGACGCAATTGGGCCATTCCAGAGCGGCCTACGGTCTTTTCGTCTTCTACCTGGCAAACGGAATCCTGATCTTGATGCTGCTGCGCCGGCGCAAGGCGTCGACGGCCTCGTTTCGTTTCATGGTGCACGCCGCAGACGTGGTGTGGCCGGCTTTTATCTCGGTATTCGCGGAGGGGCCGAGGAGTCCGTTTTTCCTGTTTTTCGTATTCGTGCTGACCGCGGCAGCCTACCGGTGGGGCTTGTGGGAAACCCTGAGCACGGCAGCGGCAGAAGTGGTTCTGCTGTGGGCCGAGAGTTTTGTGTTGCTGCACGTTTGGGCAGTACGCGGGGGAAGCTTGCCTTGGCATATTTTCTCCGGCTTGCAAATCAATACCACCGAATTCGAGCCCAAGCGGCTGTTCATGCTGTCGGTTTACTTGCTGGTGATGGGATTGTTATTGGGTTATCTGGCGGACCAGCAGAAGCACCTGCGAGCCGAAAAAGCCGGGGTGACGCGCATGCTATCCAAGGTGCGAGTGGACGCGGGGCTGACCGGAACGCTAGGGCAGATCAGCCGTGAGATCGTGAGCATCTATGGCGCATCTCGACTGGTGATGGCCGCACAGGAAATTCACAGCCAGCGAAGATTTCTGGCCGAGTTGCGCAACCTCAACGGCGAGCTTTCGGATTTCAAATGGTTGGATTCGCGTCCGCGGGATGCCAAGATTTACCTGGAGGATTTCCCCGGAGAGGTCTGTTATGCGGCCAACGAAAAGCAACGCTGGTCGGTGACGGCCTTGGATGGCGACGGTAATCAACTGCCGGTGCCGGAAACCGAGTCTCTGGTCCAACTGAAGGAGCGGCAACCCTTTCAATCTTTGATCACGATTGCCTACGTCTTCGGAACCGAATGGCGGGGACGAGTTTTCGTGTTTGAGCCTTCGTGGCGAGGGGACACGCAAGAAGAGCTGCGTTCTCTGCTGGATTTGCTTCGCCAAGTAGGACCGGCGGTTTACAACGTTTATTTACTGCACCGGTTACGGCGCCGGGCGGGGGCGGCAGAGCGCGCCCGCTTCGCCAGAGAATTACACGATGGGGCGGTGCAGTCGCTGATCGCGGTAGAGATGCAGGTGGATGTTCTCAAGCGGCAGGCGGAGACCACTCCGGAAGTGGTGAGCGGCGAATTGGGCCGGATTCAGGGGCTGCTGCGCGAAGAAGTCTTAAAGCTGCGCGAACTGATGCAGCAGATGAAGTCCATCGATGTGGATTCGCGAAGGCTCTTGAGTGTCGTGACCGACGCGGTTGAGCGGTTTGAAAGGGAGACGGGAATTTCCGCCCGCTTTGTGACTGACATTGAGAAACTGGAAATGCCGGACAAGGTTTGCCGGGAGCTGCTGCGTATCGTGCAAGAGGCCCTGGTGAATATCCGCAAGCACAGTGGAGCCCGTCATGCTCTGGTGCGGCTGAGTTCCAACCCCACTCATTGGACCCTTACCATTGAGGATGACGGGAAAGGCTTTAGTTTCTCCGGGCGGTTTTCACAGGAGGAGTTAGACCAGATGGGTAAGGGCCCGCTGATTATTAAAGAGCGATCGCGTTTAATTGCTGCCGCACTCACTGTAGAATCAAATCCCGGCGCAGGAACGCGCCTGGAAGTTAAGGTTCCGAAGGGTGGAGAAGTTTCTGATGAACTTTAAGAAGCCACAGCCTATTCGAATTGTGATTGCCGACGACCATCCGATATTTCGCGATGGGCTGCGCCGGCTGCTGGAAGCAGAACCGAACTTGAAAGTGATTGGCGAGGCCGCGGACGGCGCGGAGGCGGTGAAAATGGTGCGGCAGTTAAAGCCCGACATCCTGTTGCTCGATCTGGCTATGCCGAAGCATCCGGGTCTCGAAGCCTTGCGGGATCTGGGCAGTGGAGCGAATTCGACGCCGGTTCGAGTAATTCTGCTGACGGCGGCGGCGGAAAAAAGTCAGATTGTGGAGGCTTTGCAATTGGGGGCCCGGGGCGTAGTGCTGAAAGACTCCGCCACACAACTGCTGCTGAAAGCGATCCAGACCGTCATGTCGGGGGAGTATTGGGTCGGGCGGGAGAGCGTTTCGAACCTGGTGCAATATCTGCGGACGCTGGTTCAGTCGTCCAGCGACGAAGCGCGGCAGAAAAAATTTGGGCTCACGCCGCGCGAGTTGGAAATCGTGTCGGCGGTGGTAGCCGGGTATTCCAATAAGGAGATCGCGGAATACTTCAAAATCAGCGAAGACACAGTCAAACACCACCTGAGCAACATTTTCGACAAATTGGGCGTATCGACCCGTCTGGAGCTGGCTCTGTTTGCGGTAAACCAATCACTACCACTGCAAAGCATTGTGTGAGAAGCACTTAGAGGGACTTCCAACTGGCCTATGGGGTTATAGCACTTATGGGCCATTGGCGCGCAGTGTCGCGAAACCTATCATTTATGTCAAGACCAGCCTCGGGATACGCACTGATCCGGTCGCAAGGGTTTGAATGGAAGATCAATTTTCCCCCAGTCGGGAAGAGGGATTGATAAGCAAGACTTTTAAGGAGACGGAGCCCGTGGCAAGAATCCTACAAAACGTTTGGAATAATTTTTACCAGGATGAGAGTGGCCAGGATATCGCGGAATACGCCGTGATGCTGGCGGTGATTCTTGTGATCGTGGTCGGCACGATTCGGCTCATCGGCTCGAACGCCAACAACGTGTTCTCGCAGGTTGGCAGCGCCATCCAATAATCGCTAAGCGGTCAGCTTGATCTTCTCTCATGACGCGCCACCCGGCGCGTCACTCAGCTTTGGACCAAACCTCAAGACACTCGTATGATCGGATCTATGCGCCTGCGCCTTACTTCGTGGCCGGCGCGGTCTGTGCAACCTTCTCGCTACCGGGCGTGGACAATCTTGTGAGGTACGGGAAGAACGGCGTGATCTCGAACGGTATCTTCTCGCGAGCCGAGGCCAGAGCCACCGGTTTTGCTTTGGCCAATTCGACCTGATCAGTCCAGGGATCCAGCTTGATGCGTCCGCCCAGAGGAAGCGCTGCAATCTGATCGGTGCGTTGCGGGTCCAGTTCGGGAGCGGAAGCCAACAGGATCGACATGCGAATGCTCTTGTCGCTGGCCAGACTGTTGCCCAGGTGCGGACGAATTAGGTTGGGCAATTCCGGCGCGCTTTGCTGCAACGCCTTCAGAAAAAGCCCCGCGGTCCCCAACTTGTCTTTGTAAGGAGAGTTTTTCAGCAATTCCAAAGCCTTGGCATCCGCGGCTTCTTCGTCACCGGGGCGGCGTTTGAAATCCAGACGTTGAAAGGAATCTTCGTCGGGGAAAAACATGCGGTCGTTGAACGCCAGCTTGGTATCGAGATTGTGCCCCAGGATAATGTGACTGACTTCATGGGCCAAGACCATAGCCAGGGAAGCTTCGTCGGGAAGCACATCCAGCAAGCCACGGCTCACAACAATGGTGTGCCCAATGGTGAACGACTCTAAAGGAGAAGTGAGCAAAACGCGGCAGCGGACGTCGGACTGCAGATCAATATTATTGGTCAACAAGAGATTGTTCACCACGGTCAGCAGAATCTTATCCACCTCACCGGGAGGAGCCAGCAAGCCGATTTTCTGGAGGCGCTCGGTGGCGTTGTCTTCCGCCTGGCGTTCCCACATTCGCTCGGCGACCACCGGACTCGCATCCGCTGCGGCGTCGCTCTGATCCTTTACCGACTGGGGAGAGTCCACCAGGATTTGAGTGAACTCCTCATTCTTATTCAAACCTTTTAAGTCATATCCCCAAAGACGAGTTTGTGCCCGGAAACGCAAAGGGTGGCCGAAAGACGTCTTCATGTCCGACTCTTCGCTATAAATGTAAGCAGGCAACCAGGTGCCCGCCCGCATGTTCAGGCGCCAACTATCGAAGTGGAGGTAATAGCTGCTCTTGGGGTGAGGGTAGTAAGTCCCGTTAAAGCGAACGATGTTGTAGTCCTGATCTTCCACCCAGATGCGACCCAGGAACCGTCCCGGTGGCGCATTTTCCCGCGGCTGAACGTCGATGACCAGGCAGCGCACTTCGCCCAGGAACTCGCGGCGCACAAAAGTGAAGTTGTAATACTTCCGTTGGAAATCGGTATCGAGCACTACCATCTGGGCAAAACCCAGAGGCAGGAAGTGCAAGGCATAGAGGCCGGTGAGCCGATTCATCATGCGGTGTCCGAACCCCGGCTGGCCCATGAACGACGTGTCTTCCGGGCCATCGCTCATGTCGAGACGCCCAAGAAAATACTCGTCTTTGTCCGGGGTGGCTTTTCCATCGCCGGTGGACTTGAGATTCTGCAGATAGGTCTCGACCATGGGACGCATGTGGCGCATTTGTGCCAGGAAGAGATGCTCTTTCTGGATCACGCGATCCATCACCTCATCAAAGGACGCGGGAAGCGGCGGGGAAGAAGTTGCTTCGGTTTGTGCGGCGGCGTCGGTAGCTGCGACTGGAGATGAGGGAGACGCGGAGTCCTGAGAGAATGCGGGGAGAGAAGACGCCAGCATCAACCACAAGGAAAACAAACCTACCTGGAAAATACGCATAAAAACCTTCGAGGGGAGCAAGTTATGCCAGTTGAAAAATAATATGCAAGACCACGGTGGAATCGGCTGGTTGGCCGTTTCTCGTCGCCGGCCTAAAGCGAATCTGTTCTGCTGCCTTGACGGCGTTGTCGTCCAGCCCGTGGCCCAGTCCGCGCACAACGCGCTTTACCCGCAAATTACCGGACGCCTCCAAAACCACTTCCAAGAGAACCTCGCCTTCAATCCGCAGTTTGCGAGCCTCTTGAGTATAGTCCGGTGTCGGCTTGGAAATGATTTCTGCCGGCGCCGCCGAACCATCCGCGGATTCTGCGGAATGAGGGTGAACGGCTGGAGGCGCAGGAACATCGGCATCCCCGAACCCGCTTTGTTGAACCGCGGCGTGCGTCGAATTGTGTGGGCGGTTATCGCCGATGGCGGTGCCACCACCAAACCCCGCGCTGGCCACTACGCCGGGCGTCCCTTTGGTACCGCCGCTACCGTTGCCATACCCACCACCGGATGGCAGATCAAACGATCCCCGGGCTGCGATGTTGACCGCCTTCCCCGGATTGGCCTTGGCGGGAATTCCATTGGGATCGCCGAAGCCTCCAGTTTGCACTTGGGATGGGGCGAGCGCGACAGTGGGTGCGGCGGAGCTGCCGGTGGAGAATGTGTTCACCCTCACAACTTTAGGAATTGCCGGCGTCGCGTTCAGAGGAAGCGGGTCCGATTTCTTGGGAGCGATGCTGACCGTGGGAGCGAGAGCGTCTTCCTCTTTCGCCGCTTTTGGCCGCGGAGCGGGAAGGCGCAAGGCATTCGCCGGCGGATCAAGGTTCGCGACCAGGACGGGCTTTGGCAACGCCGGTAGGGGCTGGGGCTGATGATTCACGGGGACCGGAGTGCTGACCAACTGAACCGAACGGAAAGTGTGCTCCGTGGCGGCGAGAATTGCGGGATGCAGCAGGCGCAACCACAGTAAAAAGGCGATTAAACAGGCTTGCGTTCCTGTGCTGAAAGCGAATTCCGTCCAAGGAGTTCTCGTCTTCGGGAGCAAAGA
>Ga0116121_1000368_pt1 | contig 23359 bp, 20 predicted proteins | sample June2015DPH_13_1_FD_89725 | JGI IMG/M metagenome (GOLD analysis project Ga0116121, IMG submission 89725) | Peatland microbial communities from SPRUCE experiment site at the Marcell Experimental Forest, Minnesota, USA - June2015DPH_13_10 | ecosystem: Environmental > Terrestrial > Soil > Wetlands...
GAAAACGGCAGCCCGGGCGCCGCGCTGGCCAGGCTGCAGGAAGAAGGTATCGAACCCAGCGTCCAATTGAAAAACGTCTTTGCCCGTAAACCGCGGGTAATAACAAGGAGAGCCCAAAATGGAAGAAATAAATAACTCCCCTGATTTTGACCCCGAGGCCAAAGAAGAGGAAATTATAGAAGAACCTACCGAAGACGTCATTCTGGAAGAACCCACCGCGGAGGACCTGGAGCTTGAATCCCAGGCCGAGCTGCTGGAAGACCAGGACCAGGAAGTGGGGGACGACCCGGTCCGCCTTTACCTCCATGAGATCGGCCGCGTACCGCTGCTCACCGCCCGCGACGAGAAAACGCTGGCCAGAAGAATCGAAGAGGGCAAGCGCATCGCGGAAATCAAACGCGAGCTGGAAAAACAGGGCAAGGACACTTCCGCCACCCAGATATTGCTGACCATGCTCCGGCAGGTCGGGCAGGCCACCGACGTCATCATCAACGTGCAGGAATATCTGGAACTGCCGCCCAAGGCCAAGTTCCGCGATATCGTCTCTAACGAAAAGCTGCGCGGCGGCATTGACGGCGTCATCGACCAGGAACTGGTCGCCTCCATTATCAAGAAAACCGATATGGAAGCGCCCCAGATTGAACAGCAGCTGATGAGCCTTTCGGTCAACAGCGCATTACTGCCCCCCAAGCTGCTGGACGTCATCGGGAAAAAAGCCTCTGCGGCGGATATCGCCAAACTGGTGGACAACCCCGATTTCATCGAACGCCTCGGCGGTTTTGAAACCGAGCTCCGGGAATACCTGGATAAAGTTGAACAGGAAGCCAACAGCGCCAAAGACCACCTCACCGAAGCTAACCTGAGGCTGGTGGTCAGCGTGGCCAAGAAGCACATCGGCCACGGCATGTCTTTGCTCGACCTGATTCAGGAAGGCAACATCGGCTTAATCCGCGCCGTCGAAAAATTCGACCCGCATAAAGGGTTTAAATTCAGCACCTATGCCACCTGGTGGATACGGCAGGCCATCACCCGCGCCATAGCCGACCAGGCGCGCACCATCCGGGTGCCGGTGCACATGATTGAAACGATTAATAAGCTTTTAAGATTAAGCCGCCGCCTCTCGCAGGAGTACGGCCGCGACCCGACTTCTAAAGAAATCGGCGATAAGATGGGAATGTCGCCGGACAAAGTGCGGGAAATTATCAAGGTCGCGCAGCTGCCCATTTCGCTGGAATTGCCCATGGGCGAAGAAGAAGACAGCCACCTCGGCGATTTTATCGAGGACCGCAACGCGCTGCCGCCGGTGGACGCCGCTTCCAAACAATTGCTGAAAGAACAAATTGACGAAGTGCTCTCCAGCCTGACGCACCGCGAACAGCGGGTGCTGGTGCTGCGTTTCGGCCTGGAAGACGGACGCAGCCGCACACTGGAAGAAGTCGGGCAGGAGTTCAACGTCACCCGCGAGCGCATCCGCCAGATTGAAGCCAAAGCGCTGCGTAAGCTCCGCCACCCCAGCCGCAGCCGCAAGTTAAAGGACTATCTGGAATAATAACCCGGGCAGGTTTTTAAAATGTTAGCGATTATTGATTACGGCGCCGGCAACATCGGCAGTGTCCAAAGGGCCTGCGCCGAGACCGGCATCAGGTCTTTTATTACCTCGAATCCTGCAGATTTGAAAAATGCCGAAAGGATTATCTTTCCCGGCGTCGGCGCCGCCCCGGCGACCATGCAGAACCTGAACCGGACCGGACTCGGCATAGCGGTTAAAGAAGCCTTCGCGGCCGGCATCCCGATTCTCGGTATCTGTCTGGGCGCGCAGGCCGTCCTCGACCGTTCTGAAGAGGGTGATACCCCCTGCCTGGGAATTATCCCCGGCACCACCGTGCGTTTCAATTTTCAGGATAAATCGCTCAAAATTCCGCACATCGGCTGGAATACGGTGAAAGCAACGCAGCCGCACCCGGTGCTGGCAGGCCCGGGTAAAGAGGACGAATTCTATTTCGTCCATTCCTATTATCCGCAGCCGGAAAGGCCGGAAAACATCTTTGCGGTCTCCGATTACGGCGGCGAATTTTGCTGCGCCGTGGGGAAAAACAATTATTTCGCGGTCCAGTTCCACCCGGAAAAGAGCGGGCGCCTGGGCTTAGAAATGCTGTCGCGTTTTGCCAAATGGGACGGCAAATTGCCGACTCAGGCAGAGAAGAAGGGCAAGCAAAAATGCTAAGTAAGAGGCTGATTGTCTGTCTGGATGTCCGGGAAGGCAAACTCGCAAAGAGTATCAAATTTGTCGATACCAAAGACATCGGCGACCCGGTGGCGAAAGCCCGTCAGTATTATCTGGACGGGGCGGACGAGCTGGTGTTCTACGATATTAATGCGTCCCGCGCCAATCGCGATATTACGCTTAAATTTGTTGAGGCCGTGGCCGCGCAAATCTTCATTCCCTTCTCGGTCGGCGGCGGTATCCGTTCCATTGAGGACGCGACTAAACTCAGGCTGGCGGGGGCGGAAAAAATCAACGTCAATTCTGCCGCGGTCAAGCGGAAAGAACTTATCTCGGAGATTTCCGGCGCCATCGGCGCACAAAGCACCATCCTTTCGATGGATATCAAAAAGACCGGCAAGACCAAGGCAATTCCTTCCGGCTACGAAATTGTGATTAACGACGGCACGGTGACCACCGGCCTGGACGCAATCCAATGGGCCCAAACCGGTGAGAAACTGGGCGCCGGGGAACTGGTGGTCAATTCCATCGATGCCGACGGCACCAAGGACGGATACGAACTGACTTTGACGCGCATGATTGCCGATTCGGTGGGGATTCCGGTAATTGCTTCCGGCGGCGCCGGCAAACCGGAGCACCTTTACGATGCTTTCGCCGTCGGCCACGCCGATGCGGCCCTGGTGGCTTCCATCGTGCATTACGGCGAATACACCTGCCGCCAGTTAAAAGATTACCTGCAAAGCCGCGGGATAAAAGTCCGATTGCAGTATTAGTCACGGCGCATTACAAATCGTCTTATTTTTTCAGCGGTTCTGTGCCTTGGCCCCTTGACAAATGGTACTATCTATAGTACTATTCCTATATGAGCAGTGTGGACAAGCCGGTCAATAAATTCCTTTCCCGAAAAAATATCACGGTGGAGGATTGCGACAGACTGCTTATTTATTACGGATATGAATACCATAAAACAGGCGGCAGCCACCGTGTTTATCATCGGAAAGGCGCCAAGTCGATAACCGTGGTGATTCCTAAAAAATCGAAGTATGTTAATACAGCCTACGTTGATTTAGTTATCAACGGCCTCAATTTGGAGGGATTATATGGAAACAAATAACAAACGTAAACCTTTGCAATATTATATTGATTTACAATATCCGGTAACTTTAATACCGGCCGAAGAAGGCGGCTATGCTGTCCAGATTGAAGATTTACCGGGCTGCTATTCCCAGGGCGAGACGGTGGAAGAGGCGATGGAAATGATTGAGGAAGCCCGGAAATTGTGGATGGAATCAATGTACGAAGACGGCAACGAAATCCCGCTGCCGTCCAATCAGATTGAGTACAGCGGCAAATTCAACGTGCGCGTGCCGGCCAGCCTGCACCGGAAACTGGCCGGACTGGCGGTCAAAGAAGGGGTCAGTCTGAATCAATATGTGGTTTATGCCCTGTCCCATGCCGCCGGCGTGGCAGAAGCCAAACGTCCTTACAAAGAAAAATAATGCATTTTGTGCTTTAGGTTATGTTGTTGCCAGACCGGCAGAACCAGCCGCTCTTTTTGCCATCCGTCCTTAGCGGGAATATTTTGTTTACAGAATTGTAACCTGCTATAATTGCAATATTATTGACAAGAGGTGGCTGATTCTGTAATCATTAAGTTGTAGACATACGGCAAGTGGTTGCCGTATGCTTTTTCTTGTTGAATTACCGGTTCCGGTAAAGTCAGCGCTTCCAGTTAAAGAATAAAAGTGTTTGCTTTTGCCGTATTTTGGCACGGATAACGAGTTAAGGGATTAATAAAATATGAACGTAGACGAGTTCAGAAAAATCGCAGGCGATATAAAAATCATCGATAAGCCAGCAGAACGAGAGCAATACAGCCATGACATCGGCGACCTGCCGGCGATCATGACACAGACGCTTTTTACGACCATGCCGGATTTCGTCGTCCAGCCGAAAAATATCGATGAAATCAAAAAGGTCCTGGCTTTTGCCAACGACCGGAAAATACCCGTCGTGCCGCGCGGCGCTGCCTCCTGGGGTTTCGGCGGCGTTATCCCCACCCGGGGCGGCATTGTTATTGACTTATCTCCTTTCCGCAGCATCCTGGAGCTCGATACCGCCAAAAAAACGGCGACCGTGCAAGCGGGCGCACGCTGGAGCGACATCGACATTTTAGCGAAGAAAAGCGGGTTATGCCTGATGACCTATCCCTCCAGTAAATTCTCCACGGTCGGCGGCTGGATTTCCACCGGCGGCATCGGCATTAACAGCTTCCGCTACGGCCATTTATCGAAAATGCTTGTTTCCATCACGGTTGTTACCGGCAACGGCGAAGTGAAAAAATTATCGCCCGCCGACCCGGATTTCAAATATTTTATTTCCACCGAAGGGGTATTCGGCATCGTGGCGGAAGCCACGCTCAAGCTGCGCGATATGCCGCAGGGTTCGTATCCCCACCTTTTATATTTTCCGGGTGATAAAGAAGCATTTGAATTCATCAGCTCATTCGTGAAAGAAACGGGGGAGACCAAAATCAATCCCGATACCATCCGTTTTCTGGATGAAAACTCAATCGCCGATATTAACAAGATCATGCGTTCCGGCGTCTTTAAAAAGAGCGCCGCCGTCCATATCGAGTTCAGCAGCGCCGCGAGCGATGCGCTTTTTATTAAATACATGGCTGCGCACGGCAAAATCGAAGAAGCGCCCGCCTATGTCGCCAGCTATCTCTGGAACGAGCGCCTGTTCGGCATGAAAACCAAGCGGCTGGGGCCGTCCATCCTGGCGAGTGAGCTGATTATGCCCCTCAAATCGGCGGCAGCTTTTATCACCCGGGCTAAAAAAATCGGCGCCGATTTCGGGGTGGAAATTACCATCGACAGCTATGTCATGGATGCGGAAAAAACCCTGGTTATGGCGAATTTCCTGACTGATTCCAGGAGAAAGAAATATTTTATCAATATCCCGCTGGTAGCCATAATCACGAAAGCCGCGGTCAGCCTGGGGGCGGAACCTTACGGTCTCGGCCTGTGGAATGCCGCCTTTGCGCACAACCTCTTCAATAAAACCAGATATCAGGAATTACGGGCTTACAAAGCAAAAACCGACCCCAATAATATCCTGAATCCGGGTAAATTCTTCGGTACCGGGTCGAAAGGGGTGACTGCCCTCGCCTTCAAACCCGGATTTTTCGGGCCGGCGATGTCCATGCTGGGCGGCATGAGTCCGGTCGTCGGCAGAACCGCGACGCTCGTCCTGGGCAAAGATAAAAAGATTGACAACCTGACCTATGAACTGAATCTACACGCCTGCGCCAAATGCGGCAACTGCCTGGCGGAATGTCCTGCTTACCTGGTTACCGGAAACGAAGCTGTCACCGCCAAAGGGAAAATTGCCCTGGCGAAAAAACTCCTGGCCGGGCAGAAAGTCACCCAGGAAGAAGCTGCGACCGCCTTTATGTGCATGCACTGCAAAGGCTGCGAGGAAATTTGCCAGACCAACCTCGAATTGATGAATCTCTGGGACGCCCTGGAAAAAACCCTCAAGGAAAAATTCGAGTGGCCTCAGCCGCAGATTGAAGAATTCCTGAAAAAAGTTGATGCCACCAAAGAATACTGGGATATGGTAGAGCGGAACAACTGAACCGCCGTAGAAAATAAAATCTGGAAGACGGATAAAGACTATGCCCAAGAAATATCATATTCACCCCAAAGCCACGCCCCTCGAGCTGGAATATATTTATAAATTCAAGATTGTGCGCGGGGAAAACTGCATCAATTGCGGCAAATGCACCAAAGTGTGTATTTACCAGGCGCACAAACGGAGTGAAGCTGACCCGCGTATTATGGCCGACCCGAATACCGCAGTTTGCCGGAATTGCTTTCGCTGCATTCAGGAATGCCCGCGCGGAGCACTCGAAAAATCCCTGGAAAAAGTTTTTGCCAGCACCGGCGGCGCCTATTGGAAACCGGACATGCTGCTCACGCTCTACAAACAGGCGGAAGATGGTGCTGTCCCTGTTTCCGGGGCAGGTTACCGCGGCCCCTTTACCGGCTCCGGCTTTGACGGCATGTGGACTGATATGTCGGAAATCGTGCGCCCGACCCGGGACGGTATTCACGGACGTGAATACATCAACACCTCCATTGACCTGGGCCGCAAGCTGAACCACCTGGTTTTCAGCCCGGAAGGGCAGCTGCTGTCTAAAGTGCCGGATACCGTTGAAATATCTCTGCCCATCGTTTTCGATATGCCCGCGGAAAAGTTAAGTCCGCATATTAAGCTGGCGATGGTTAGGGCCGCCGCTGAACTCAACACTTTCGTAATTATGCCGGTCGCGGATATTACCGCCGATTTTGAAAAACACGGCGATAACATCATCCCCCGCCTGACACCCGCGGAAATTGACGGGCATAAAGAAATAATCAAAAAAGCCCGCGTTGTCGCCGTGGATTGTGACAGCGCCGTTTTGAGCGGATTAGCTACACTCCAGGAAAAAATTAAAAAAATCGGGAATGCGCTCATCGTTATTCGCGTGCCGGCCGTGAAGGAAGTCGAATATACCGTTGCTAAACTGGCGCACGACGGCGCGGAAATTATCCATATTGTCGCCGATTACCGCGGACAGGAGCTCAATAGTCCGGCCGGCGCAGGCAGCCGCCACCTTAAGGACATTATCCGCTCGGTGCATCAGCGGCTGGTGGAAGATAAACTGCGCGACGAGGTCGTTATCATGGCTTCCGGCGGAGTCGCCCTGGCAGAGCATGTGGCCAAAGCGATGCTTTGCGGCGCCGACCTGGCTGCGATAGACCTGCCCCTTATGGTCGCGCTCGGCGGCCGAATTTATGAAGAACAGCAACAGATTTTAGTCCTGCCGGAACAATTGTCTAAAATTCCCGGCCCCGTGATTACCCAGCGCATGGTCAACCTTATGGGCGCCTGGCATTCACAGATACTGGAAATGATGGGCGCCATGGGCATCCGTGAAGCCCGCCGCTTGCGCGGTGAATCCGGCCGGGCCATCTTCTTTGAAGAAATCGACCGAGATACTTTCGGTAAATTATTTTTAAAATAAATTAAAGCTGTGAGCATATGAAACCATCAACCGTCAACATCAAATTAGCGCCGTCCCGGTTTAAACACCAGGTACCGAAATACAAGGTTACGCGTTCCGATGCCTGCATCAACTGCGGTACGTGCGCGAAAACATGTCCCTACGGCGTGCATGAAAGAGTCGAGGGGCACAACAAAATAAAACCGCCTATCAGCTATAAATGCATCGGCTTCGAATGTCAGAACAAGGATTTCTACTGCGTCGCGAAATGCCCGCAAAAAGCCTTGAGCCTGTCGCTGAACCCGATGTATGCCACGCTGGGCGACCCTCGCTGGACGGCAGACATGATTACGGGCACCTGGATTATGGCCGAAACCGGGGCTCCGCCGGAGCGCAAAGACCTTGAATATAATATCGGTAATTCCGGCGGCGGTTTTGATAAGCTGCGTTTTAAATTCCCGGCACACCCGAAAAAAGTGAATAAATCGGAAATATCCACCGAGATTCCGCTCAACCGCCGGAATGACGGGCGGCCGAATGTCGTTATTTCTACTCCGGTCTACGGCGGCGGCATGTCCTTCGGTTCGGTCAGCCTGCCCACGATGACCGGCAAGGCCCATAATGCCGCGAATTGGAATACCTTTACCTGCACCGGCGAAGGCGGCTTCCCGGAAAACCTCCAGCCGTACAACGACCACGTCATTACCCAGGTCGCCACCGGTCTGTTCGGGGTGCGCGAAGAGACCATTCAGCGGGTTAAAATTGTCGAATTCAAATATGCCCAGGGCGCGAAACCGGGCCTCGGCGGGCACCTGCTCGGCGAGAAAAATACGGAAAGCGTCGCCAAAATGCGCGAAGCGGTCAAGGGCACTTCGCTGTTTTCGCCGTTCCCGTTCCATTCGGTTTATTCCATCGAAGACCACAAAAAGCATATTGACTGGATTAAAGAAATTAATCCGCATGCCCTGGTCTCCGTTAAAGTTTCCACCCCCAACGACGTGGATATGGTGGCCGTCGGTTCATACTATGCCGGCGCGCATATCATCCACATTGACGGCGGTTACGGCGGCACCGGCGCCGCGCCGGATATCGCCAAGAAGAATATCGCCATGCCGATTGAGTATGCCATCACAAAAGTACATAATTTCCTGAAAGACGAAGGCGTGCGCGACGGTATCACTCTTATCGCCTCCGGCGGTATCCGCACCGCCCACGACCTGGTCAAAGCCATCTGCCTGGGCGCCGACGGCGCCGTTATCGGCACCGCGGAATTGGTCTCGTTAGAATGTGTCCGCTGCGGCAATTGCGAATCGGGACGCGGCTGCGCCCGGGGCATCGCTTCCACCGATTCCGAACTTGCCGACCTGTTCAATGAAGGCTGGGCCACGCAGCGCCTGACCAACATGTACAACGCCTGGAACGTCCAGCTGGTTGATATCCTGCAGCAATTTGGCATGAAGAGCGTCCGGGAACTTGTCGGGAGAACGGACTTGCTGAGGCACATAGATTATAGCAAAGAAACGGAGTCACCATAATGGATAATGCCGAAAAAATATTGTCTTCGCGTTCTGAATTATGCCGCCTGATGCCGGAACTCGAAGCTAACTTTGAAGAGGAAGGCGGCTGCGGCGTCACGGGGTTTGTCTGCTCAATCCCGGTCACCGGTAAAAATATCTTCGAGCCTTCGGTACAGATGCACAACCGCGGCAACGGCAAGGGCGGCGGCATCGGCGCCGTCGGCTTCGTGCCGGAAGCATTGGGTGTTTCCCGGAAAGTCCTGGACGAAGATTACATGCTGCATATCGCGCTGCTGGACCCGGCGGTGGCGCATGAAATTGAAAACACCTATATCAAACCGTATTTTAAAATCGATAAATTTGAGAAACTCGATACGCTCGCCGACTACAAGAGCATCGGCTTGGAAGTCAAACCGCCGGATATCATGCGCTATTTCGTCCGGGTCAAGGCTGATGTCCTGGATAAGTTCATTGCCGATGAGAATTTCAAATCTTTAGACCGGCGAGACGCCGAGGACGAGTTTGTCTACCAGAACAGCTTTAAAATCAACAAACAATATTATGCTTCGCTGGGCGAAAAGAAAGCTTTCGTGATGTCCCACGGCCGGAACATGATGATTTTAAAAATCGTCGGTTACGCCGAAAACGTCGTCCGCTATTACAAACTGGACGATTTCAAAGCGCATGTCTGGCTGGCTCACCAGCGCTATCCCACCCGCGGACGTGTCTGGCATCCCGGCGGCTGCCATCCTTTCAGCGCGCTCAACGAAGCGCTGGTGCATAACGGCGATTTCGCTAATTACCAGTCCATTCTGGAATATTTGAAACAGCGCAATTATTACCCGCTGTTCCTGACCGATACCGAAGAAGCCGCTTTGCTGCTTGACCTGTGGAGCCGGGTTTACAAATATCCGCTGGAATATTTAATCGAAGCCCTGGCGCCAACCTCTGAAATGGACTTTGACATGCTACCCGCGCAAAAACAGGCATTGTATAAAGCCATTCAGAAGCACCATGTTTTTTCATCCCCGGACGGACCCTGGTTCTTCATCATCGCCCGCAACGACGTCAAGAACGACCAGTTCCAGCTAATCGGTATCACGGATACCGCCATGCTCCGGCCGCAGGTGTTTGCCCTGCAGGAAGGCGAAGTGCAAATCGGTCTCATCTGCTCGGAAAAACAGGCCATTGACGCCACGCTGATATCCCTCCAGCGCGAAGACGCCCGCTTCCGGCCCATTGCCGATAAATACTGGAACGCCCGCGGCGGGAGTTATACCGACGGCGGCGCTTTCATCTTCAGCCTTAAAGATGCGCCGGACGGCTCCGGTAAAAAGCAGCTCATCTGCGCCGATAAATTCGGTAAGGTCATTGAAACCACGACGGACAAAGTGGTGGTTGACGTCTCCAGAAAAGTCAAAGTCCGGGCCGCCGAAAGCAAAGCCATCGAAGAAAAGCTGGACAGCCTGTTCGCAGAGACCGAAGGTTCCGCCGCCAATAAAATTTTCACTTATATCCGGGACGCGATGATCGGGTTCCAGACCGATACCGGAGATTTCCGCTTCGCCATTGAATCCATCAAAACACGCGGCCTGAAAAATGACGCATGCAAACAAACGGCCATTACGGCCCTGACCCTGTTGAACGACCTGCGCTATAACACCGGCAAAATCAAACGCAGTTCGGTACAGCAGGTCCTGAAAATTAACCTGGATGAACTGCTGGCCGCCACCCCGATGATTACGGAAAAATCAACTTCTAAATTCGCCCAAATCGATTTTGCCAACCGCAGTGCGCTGCGGAAACCGCACCAGACCGAACATACCCTGGTTATTGATGCCGGGCAATTCGAGCCGGAGGGCGAAAACTGCGACGCGGTACTCATGGTCAAAGCTTTCAAACTCGGCTGGCGCAATTTCATCGTCTATAAATACCGCGGTCAGCGCTTCACCGGCTGCGGTTTCGGACCGGCCACCAAAGGCGTCAGAATTGACGTCTACGGTTCATCAGGCGACTACCTGGCCTCAGGCCTGGATGGTATGGAAATTTACGTCCACGGCAACGGCCAGGACCAGCTCTGCCAGATTATGAAAGACGGCAAGCTCGTGGTCTACGGCGATGTGGGTCAGACTTTTATGTACGGCGCCAAAGGCGGCAGCGTTTTTATTATGGGCAATGCCGCCGGACGTCCCCTGATCAACGCGGTCGGCAAACCGCGCGTGGTCATCAACGGCACCGCGCTGGACTACCTGGCGGAATCATTCATGGCCGGTGACGCCTTGAACGGCGGCGGGTTCGTGATTCTGAACGGCCTCGGCTTCGACGACCGTGACGGCTCTATCCGCGAACTGGATTCGCCTTATCCCGGCTCCAATATCTTTTCCCTGGCTTCCGGCGGCGCGATTTACGTGCGCGACCCGCACCGGAAACTGGTGGAAGAACAGCTCAACGGCGGTCAGTTCGCCAAAATGATTGAAGCCGACTGGAAATTGATTGAGCCTTACCTGCTGGAAAACGAAAAACTGTTCGGCATTACTATCGAACGGCTGTTAACGGTGGACGGGGAGAAAAAAGCCCCCAAAGACGTCTACCGCAAAATCCGCCCGAAGAAAACCGGCGCGCAAACAGAGGACGACGGCTTAGCCGAAACAACCGATTAATAAAAACTGAAAAACTCAATTTCTAATAAGGTGGGCATATAACCCACCTTATTCTTTTATTAAAATTATGCTTGTCAGTGCCCGAAAATCCTGCTACGATTACAGCTGACAGGAGAGATAATATGGCCGAAAAACTTAGTCATGTTAATGCCCGCGGCGAAGCTAAAATGGTAGACATCAGCCTGAAAGGCGAGACCGTCCGTGAAGCCGTGGCCAAAGGCTCCGTCATCATGCAGGCCGCCACGCTGGAACAGGTGAAAAACGCCGGAATGAAAAAAGGCGACGTGCTGGCGGTTGCCCGCGTGGCCGGCATCATGGCCGCCAAAAAAGTCCCGGATTTTATTCCCCTCTGTCACCTGATTCCCATTGACAGCATTACCATCGACTTTGACCTTACCGCCAACGACCGCATCGGCATTACCGCCGCCGTAAAAAGCACCGGCCGAACCGGCGTAGAAATGGAAGCTTTGACCGCGGTCACCATCGCCGCCCTGACGATCTACGATATGTGCAAAGCCGTTGAAAAAGGCATGACCATCACCGATATCCGTCTGGAAACCAAAACCGGCGGTAAAAGCGGTACATACCACCGGAAGGTTTAGATGATTGAGATTATCCGGGCCTAAGAAAAACATGTCACCGCCATCGGCAAATTGTGGTGGGAAGACATGATTTTTCACCAGAATATCGACCACATTTTTACCCCGCGTGAGGGCGCAACACTGGGCTTCGAAGAAAATTACTTGCGGCGGTTGATGAAGTCCGAAGACGGTCTGGTGCTGGTGGCAGTTGATAACGGCAAAGTGGTGGGATACTCAATATCGGAGATTCGCATGCCCAACCCAGGTTTCCATCGTGAAAAATACGGGTATATTGATGATACTGCCGTCACCGCCGGTCACCGCCGTAGAGGTATCGCCCGGATAATGCTTATTGAAATTATGAATTGGTTCAGATCGAAAAAAATCAATCGTGTGGAACTGAATGCTGCCGCTCACAATGCAGTGGCAAATTCTTTCTGGCAAAAACAGGGTTTTGAAGTCTATATGCACACCCTGTATAAAGAAATCTGATAGCCTAAATTTCATCTCTTTTTGTCTTCAGCCGAATCGCATTCCAAGCAATCAGCACCAGCGCCAATAGCACGATAAAGAAATCGAAGCTGACCCCCGGGATATAGGCGTTGCCGCCGGGCAGCAACGTCAGCGCACCGGTCATCCAGTAAAAATTCAGGCTCATCAGCAGTATACCAGCCAGCGATAAAGCGGACAAAACCGCGATTGTTTTTTGCGCCGTGGAATTTTCTTTTTTTCGAATGAATATCGTCAAAACCGCCAGGATTAATACCGCTCCGGTGAGGACTTCCGCCCATTCAATCAAATAACCGAACGCGGCCGCATGCGGCAACACGTAACGGGTAATAAAACGGCCGTAAAAATTAGCCCGGCTGCCGGCAGTCATCTTGAGATAACCGGCCAATCCTGACGTGAACGCAGCGTTGACTTTTATTTTATTCCAGCCTGAAATCAGGAATTCATAACCCAGCCACGCCTGGATTAACAATACCGCAATTAAATTATACCGTTTCATCATTTTTACGCTGGGAAAATTCAATTCTTCAGGATTTTAGAAATTCATATTTATTTCGGAATTCGGATTTCGAATTTAAAATAATGTCACCGTTACGATATCGCCCTTTTCCAGCAGGTCGATATTCTCCGGGATTTCGATATAGCCATCGGCTTCGGCGATACTGGTAATTGCCCCGGATTCCTTGAACACCGAGACCGCTTCGTCTCCCACCAGCTTTACCGTCAGGAATTGTCTGCGGCCGGTGCTGCCGGATACGCTGCGGGAAAGTTTGGCTTTGACCGTATCCCCTTTGCGGGACGGCAGGTGCGCCATTTTTCTGATTGCCGGTATCAGGAACAGATAGGAATTAATCAGGCACGAAGTGGGATAACCGGGCATGCCCATCAGCGGTTTGCCCTCAATCATCGCGAAAATCGTCGGTTTGCCGGGTTTGACCTGCACACCGTGGAAAAGGATTTCGCCCCACATATCAATCACTTCCACCAGCAGGTCGCGTTCGCCGACAGATGACCCGCCGGAAAGCACGATAATATCGCTTGTCAGCGCCTCTTTGATGGCCACGCGCAGCTCTTCTTTTTTATCGCCGGCGATGCCGATTTTCAACGGGGTGCCGCCGTTGGCGCCGACCAAAGCCGCAATCGTATGGGAATTGATATCGTAAAGCTGCCCGGGCTTCAGTTTCTTGCCGGCGGCGATTACTTCTTCCCCAGTCGGCAGGACCGCGACCTGAGGTTTTTCGTAGACCTTGACGCTGGAAAGCCCCTGCGAGGCCAGGACGCCCACTTTCGCCGCATCCAATACAATACCCGCCTTCAGGACAACCGCGCCTTCCCTGATGTCCCCGCCGATTTTACCGATGTTCGAACCGGGGGTGATGGACTTGAATATTTTTACCTCATCGCCTTCACGTTCGGTATCTTCCACCATCATCACTGCGTCAGCGCCTCCCGGCATCACCGCCCCGGTGGAAATTTGTTCGCACTGGCCGGTTTTTATCTTTTTATCCGGGTTTTCCCCGGCATGAATTTCCCCGATTATTTTTAGCGTCACCGGTTTGAATTGCCCGGCGCCGAAAGTGTCTTTGGCTTTTACGGCATAACCGTCCATCGCGGCGCGGCTGAAAGGCGGCACGTTCATCGCCGCGATTAAATCTGCGGCCAGCACGCGGTTCACCGCATCGTCAATCGGCACAGACTCAGTACGCGTGATGGGATGAATGTGGCGGTCGATGATTTCGCCGGCTTCCTGATATGAAATAAGCGCCCCGAAAGGTCTCATCTTGTCGCCTCCCGCACCAGGTGCCCGATTTCGAGCAGAATTATTTTGTCCATCGCCAGTGTCGCCGCGCCCAATGACCCCGGGAAGCAGATGACGACTTTGCCGTTGATCACGCCGGCGGTTGCCCGGCTCATGATACTGGCCGTGCCCAGTTCCTGATAAGTCAACTGGCGGAAAAGTTCCCCGAAGCCGTCGAGTTTTTTCTCCAGCATCGGGTTAACTGTATCTACGGTCACGTCTTTGTGGCTCAATCCCGTCCCGCCGCTGGTGATGATGACCTGGATTTCATCCTGTCGGACTAATTCCAGTATCTTGTTTTTCAGCAGTTGGGCGTCGTTTTTCAGAATCGTGTAATAAACCACCCGGTGCCCTTTATCCAGCAAACGCCGTTTAATCAGTTTACCGGATTCATCGGTTTCTTCGGTGCGGCTGTCCGAAGTGACCAGCACCGCGCACCCGATGTTTTCTTTTTCCAGTCTCTTATGTTCGTGATAGCCCATCGTCAAGAAATCCTAATATCTAAATTCGAAATCCTAATTAAAATCCAATTTCCAAATTTCAAATTCCAAGCTGACGGCTAATAACTCATCTAAAACCTTGGTTTGCAGAGTATTTCTTTGATTTTCAGGTCGAAAAAGTCGTTGGAGTTGACCGGCTTCAATACCACCGCGGTGTCCGCGCCCCGGCCGGAGCCGCCGATGGCGATGATATCCTCGTCGGTACGCACCAGACCGGCGTCCGCCGCCATTACAGTAATTTCGATGACCACCTTCATGCCCTGGCCCAGCAGGCGCAAAGTATTGGCGATAATAATCCCGATTTCATGCGTGTTGAATTGCTTCAGCATCGCCCCGCTGACGCCCCGGAAAAGATGAGTCGTGGTCAGGACTGCGCCGCCGCCGGCCTCAATTTTCCGGCGGTTTTCCGCGGTTAGTTCCTGGAAATTCGGAACTTTGAAACCGGTGGAATGTGTTACCGCCACGACTTTAATGCCTTGACAAACCTCGATTGCCCGCAGCGCGGTATTGCCCTCGTTGGTGGCCACCACGATAGTTTTAATCCCCAATTCCTGCGCCCGTCTTTGCACAACGCGGAGCACTTCTTCGGTATTGCCGGGACCGGGCTTATCGAAATAAACGATTGTTTCTTCCATCTTACGACCTTCTGCAATAAATGACTGACAGCTTCCAGATTAGCACTAATCCGAGAGTGAAATCAAGCTATGCACCGTGTTTTTCTTGACACTCCAGATTCCCGATGTTATGCTTCTTTTATATTCACCGGACAAATAATCTTATCTGAAACAGAAGACAATGTTAAAGAAAATCGGCATCCTTTATCATCCGATGAACGACGCGGCAGGCAAACTGGCGAAAAAACTGCAAAAGGCCCTGACCGCTAAGGGCATTTCCGTTTGGCTGTGCTCGTCGTGGGACGGTGAATCGGCCCGGACACAAACCGACGGCACCGAATTGATTTTAAGTATCGGCGGCGACGGCACGATTTTGCGGGCGGCCCAGGCCGTCATCCCCGGCAAAACGCCGATTACCGGTATCAATCTGGGAAATTTGGGTTTCATGACCGAATTAAGTTTGACCGAGACCGGGGACGAGCTCAACCGTATCCTCGATGGTGAGGGCTGGATTGATGAACGTTCGCTGCTGGAGGCCGAGGCTACGCCCACTGAAGGCGGACCATGCCAAACATTTTATGCTTTGAATGATGTCGTCATTGCCCGCGGCGCCGTGGCACGTGTTATTTATATTACCGCGAAAATTGACGGCGAATTACTGACGACTTATAAAGCCGATGGCGTGATTCTGGCCACGGCCACCGGCAGCACCGGTTATGCGCTGGCCGCCGGGGGTCCGATTCTGCCCCCGCATTCCGGAGATTTTGTAATCCTGCCGATTGTGCCGCTGCTCAGCGCCAAATATTGCGTGGTTCTGCCCTCCGAATCTAAAGTTGAGCTCAGTGTTCAGGCCGTCCATCCGGCCACACTCAGCATTGACGGGCATACGAACTTATCGTTGAACAGCGGTGCGGTCATTAGAGTAAGACGCAGCCGGCTTAAAATCCGCTTCTTGAGAATTCATCCGGAATCATCATTTTACAGCACACTGGAAAAACGGTTAAAGGGGAAACAGTAAATTGGTCAGGAACAGTTCTATAAAAGTTGAAAAAGCGAATATCAGCGAGGTGCCTCGCATTCATAAACTCGTCAACAGTTTTGCCGGACGCGGGGAAATGCTGGCCCGTCCGTTAAGCGAAATCTATGAAAACATCCGCGATTTTGTGGTGGTGCGGAAAGGCAAACGCATCATCGGCTGTGCCGCGCTGCATGTCCTGTGGTCAGACCTGGCGGAAATCAAATCGGTGGCCGTGGATGAGGAAATGCAGCGCCAGGGTGTCGGCAACAAACTGGTCTCCGCCTGTCTCAAAGATGCAGAGGAGCTGGGGATTGAAACGGTCTTCTGTCTCACCTACAAACCCAAGTTTTTTGAAAAGATGGGTTTGAAAGAAGTGGAAAAGATGACCCTGCCGCAGAAAATCTGGACTGAATGTTACCGCTGTTCCAAATTTCCCAACTGCGACGAAACCGCGATGACTATCCAGGTATTGAAAAAATAAGGCTGATAATGAAACCGGATAAAACCCTCTCCAGTAAAATTGTTTTTGACGGCCGTGCCGTCAAACTCAGAGTCGATATGATTCAAATGCCCGACGGCCGCCAGACCACCCGCGAGATTGTGGAACATGGCGCCTGCATTGCGGTGGTCGCCGTTGATGCCCAAAATAACGTCCTGCTGGTCAGTCAGTACCGCGATGCGGTCAAGAAAGATTTACTGGAAATTCCGGCCGGCGGCGTTGACCCGGGCGAAGACGCGGAGACCGCCGTCAAGCGAGAAATGCAGGAAGAAACCGGTTTTTTGCCGCAGAAACTGGTGAGTCTGGGCGGCTATTATCTGGCGCCCGGTTATTCCACCGAATATCTCCATCTTTATCTCGCCATGGACCTGATTCCCAGCCGCCTGGTGGCCGAAGACACGGAAGGCATTAATGTGGTCAGGGTGCCGGTGTCTCAAATCCCAAAGCTGTTGCGTTCCGGCAAAATCTGCGACGGGAAAAGTATCGCCGGTCTGTATATGTTTCTGGAATACCGCAAAAAACACTAATAACTGCATCCGGAAAATCCCGCCATTCCTCAGCCTCAGGCGGACGTGGCTTTCCCACACCGGGATTGCTTCGGATAAGCCTCGCAATGACCCCGTTTGTCTTCGGGCTTTTCACATCCTCAAAATGCCTATCTGTCGTCTATGCTACAATGCTATTCAGAGGTGTTTCCGTGCTCGCGATTATCTTAAGTGTGATTGTCATTTCGCTGTCCGGTGTGATGATGCCCGGCCCGATGTTCGCCGTGGCGGTGGCCAAGAGCTATCACAGTCCCTGGGCCGGCACCAAAATGTCCCTCGGGCATGCGGTCATCGAAGTCCCGATTATTCTGCTGATTTATTACGGCTTCGCGCGCTTCTTCCAGCATAATGCGGTCCAAATCGTGCTGAGTCTCATCGGCGGCGCGGTCATCATCTGGCTTGGGATTAACATGTTCCGCGCCCGTAAAGATGTAGCGCAGGGCGGCAAAGACTTGAAATACGGCGCTTTCACGGCCGGGATTGTGATGACGGCCATCAACCCGTTCATTTATTTGTGGTGGGCTACTGTCGGCGCGATGCTGGTGATGAAAATAACGGCCTACGGCGGCGACTGGCTGCCGGTAATGATTGTCGTGCACTGGCTCTGCGACCTGGCCTGGCTGACGCTGGTTTCCGTCCTGATTTACCGCACTAAAAATTTGTGGGGACTGAAGCTGCAAGAATGGATTTTCGCGGTTTGCAGCCTGCTGCTGGTCGGGTTCGGCGTGTGGTATTTGATTTCCGGGATTCAGAAATTCTGACCGCACCGCAATTTAGGCAGGGTTTGAGTCCGTAGACCGCAGTCGGAGGTATTTGGCGGCGCAGTTCGGAGCAAATGTATAGGGGCACAACCCCGCTAAGATGGCGTACCTGTAAAGCAATTTCACAAAATAGGTCATTGGCAAAGCACTTCCCGGTCATAGTGCCTTCATTCTGATATATGTACATGACCCATTGACAAATTTCAAAACCCGTGATAACCTTTATTTTACTTTATAGTATTCTGTACAGAAATCTATACAGAAAATCATAACGATTAGAAGATTTACCTCCGTTAAGATTGGCTTTGCCAGGGGAGTCCAGGGTACTGTGAGTTTGTTGTTGGGCTCACAGCCAAGTTTGTGGTTGTCCCCTCCCGTGATGGAGCCCTGGGATTAATCGGGCTTGGTGGCAAAACCAGTCTTACACATGCGATTTGAAAATTAACAAAATAATAAGGCAAATAAAGGAGGTCAAATGAAAAAGGGAGCCATTTGGATAGCACTAACTGTTCTAATGGTGACATCACTAGTATTGGCATCCTGTTCAACGTCCACCACAACAAATACCACAACCACAACAAACTTGTCTCCAACTACTCCCACTACTACTATAGTGACGACGTATTCTACTACCGAAACCATCCCGACATCGGCTACATCAACAACTGCAACCACTTTAGCAACAACCACTTCCACAGGAAACTGGTGGGATAGCCTTGGCACCCCGACTTATGGTGGAACATTGACCATATCTTTACCCACTGATATCACTGGTTGGGATAATTATAGTGACTCAGGGATGACAAGCATTATACCAGCCTATGAGGAAGCGCTAACGACGGATAACTGGACGCTGAATCCGTCAGTATTCGCGTATCAGCTGTCCTACCGTTCCAGCAATTACGAGGTGGGCTATCTTGGCTCTGATTGGGAATTTACGAATCCACAAACCTATGTTGTTCATCTACGCCAAAACGTTTACTGGCAGAATCTTCCGCCTGCTAATGGTGCCCAATTTACATCTGCTGACGTGGTATGGGATTTTGACCGGGTACTTGGTTTGGGTGATGGGTTTACTTCACCAAGCCCTTATTACGCTTCGAGCTCTTCCTCCTTTGCTAACCTGACGTCGATAACGGCACCTGATAAATATACGGTTGTTTTTAGTTTTAACCAAAATGAGAGCGAGGAAGCTTGCTGCGAGCTCTTGCAAGGGGGAGGGGATATTCTTAATTTTGAGTCTCCTCTGGCGGTCCAAGCCTATGGAAATGTCAATGATTGGCATCATGCTATCGGCACCGGACCATTTATTCTCACGGATTTTGTGGACGGCACTGCGGCAACTTTAGTTAAAAACCCCAATTATTGGGGATATGATGAGCGATACCCGCAGAATCAACTTCCCTACGTTTCTGGACTGAAAGTTCTCATCATTCCTTCCCAACCAACCGCGCTGGCGGCAGTACGCGCAGGGAAGATCGATGTCATTGACAATGTTTCAATTCAAGATGCACAAAATATGGCTAAAACCAACTCTCAAATATTACAGTTAACATACCCTTCCGGTGGTACTCCCACTGTTGATCCAAGAATGGATGTAAAGCCTTTTACCGACATCAATGTACGAGAAGCAATGCAAATGGCAGTAAATTTACAAGACATTGCCAGTTCTTATTACGCCGGTACATGTCCACCATACCCTTCAGCGATGACGTCAATGTACATGTCAGGATGGGATTATCCATATACCCAATGGCCTGCATCCGTGAAAGCTCAATATGCCTATAACCCGACTCAGGCCAAAGTGCTGCTGGCGGCAGCCGGATATCCCAATGGGTTTAATACTGATTGTGTGGCAAGCTCTGCCGCGGACTTAACATTGCTGCAAATTGTCCAGTCTGAATTCGCAGCAGTTGGTATCAACATGTCCATTTCGGTGATGGATTCAGCCAGTTGGAGCCCCTATGTCCGAGCTCACAAACAAGATCAGCTGTGTTACGGCGGCAATTCATCCGGTTTCACATTCCCGCCACTGATGGGGTTTAATCGATGGCGAACCGGATATGCATTCAGTTGGGCTAATGTCAGTGACCCGAATTGGGATGCTTTGCGTAATCAAGCTGTTGCAGCACCCACTGTTGCTCAAGCACAAGCTCTTGTGGTCCAAGGGAACCAGTATATGGTGCAACAGCACTGGGTAGTGTGTTTGGACACACCAAACTATTTTGCAATCTATCAGCCATGGCTTCATGGGTATAGCGGCCAGGTCTTCGCCATATCTGGTGGGGGTGGCATTGGTCCGCTGTATCTTGGTTTCTATACCTCGCGGTTCTGGGTAACCCCGCACTAGTTTTACTAGTTTGAATTCATTTCAATTTATAAGGTTTTCGGAATGGGCCCATTTAAGGGCCCATTCCTATTAAAATACCCCAGAGATGATAGAAAATGCAACGGTTCAAAAAAAGGACCTCTTAGCGGCATTGATTTTAACCCATAATTGAATCTACCAAATGCGAATGCGAAACCGCTTTAGCGTAATTCTCCTACTCCCAGGACTGTATTTTAAGCCTCTTCAACCCGAATGCTTCTATCCAGATATCGCTAAACATTGCGATCTGCCCGTAATCCAAATTGATAAAATCTCAAATTGATGTTATGCTGCATCTAATTTCCAGATAAACCATGCACAATAAAAAACGTAAATTGCCAATTTTAATTAGTCCAGAATCATTTTTAGGTTATAATTTGAATTAGGCGAAAGTTTGGGATAAGAAAGCAATGAGAACAGAAAATTCAAGTCAGCCAAATGATGTTATCCGGTATACTACCTGCAGTGAACACTGCTTTAATGCATGTATCCTTAAGGTGCATGTCAGAAATGGAAAGATTTGGGCCGTGGAGCCGGATGATACAATCAACCATGGCGTCGCACGGGAGGATGGGCATCTCTCAGATGACCTGATTGATAAATGCATGATTACGGTCCGACCTTGCACTAAGGGATACGCTCACATCCGCAACCTTAATGCCCCGAACCGGGTAATTTATCCGATGAAACGGGTAGGCGAAAGAGGCGAAGGCAAATGGGAAAGAATCTCCTGGGACGAAGCGCTGGATACCATCGCCGGCAAACTCAAGTATTATAAAGAAAATTATGGTCCGTTATCTATCGGCGACGATTGGAACGATTTCCCGTTGAGCAAGTGGTTTGGAGCGGGAGTTGCCGACTGGGGTATTCATTCAAAGAACGGCGTGGCCGAACCGGAGCGCTGGGTTTTAGGCAGAGACGGCCAGGGGGACCGGCAGGATGAGGCTAATTTATTGCAGTCGGAACTAATCGTGCTCTGGGGATTTAATCCCGGGACGACGATGAGCAACCATATTATTTATACCCTCATGCGGGCGCGGGAACGCGGCATTCCGATAATCTCAATAGAACCGAGGTACACACCGACTGCCGAAACCGTAGCTACGCAATGGATACCAATCCGCCCCACAACCGATACCGCAATGATGATTGCCGTGGCCAACGTCTGGTTTAAAGAAAATGTGTGCGACCAGGAGTTTATCAGGAAATGGGTAGAACCGGAAGGGTTAAGACAATGGAAAGAATATGTGCTTGGGACAAGCGATGGTATTGACAAAACCCCCCAATGGGCGGAAAAAATATGCGGCGTGCCGGCCGAAACGATTACAGAATTTGCCCGTTTGTATGCCCGGAGCAAGCGCGTTAATCTTAATACCGCGTGGTCACTGGGGCGTCAATTCTGGGGAGAAAATGGCATCCGGGCCGGTATGTATTTGCAGGCGTTGACCGGAAACACGATCAGAATGGGCGGGTCGGCTTCAGCCGAATCGGCCGGAGAATTCGGCGTACACCAGAAGGATATCCCTGTTCCGTTCGTGGATTGGCAAAGGGCACCGGCAACATATCAGGCTCCAGTACTACTGGCCCATTTCAAATGGCCGGAGGCGATTGTTTTACGGGAAAAACTGGACAAAGGCGAAATCAGCGTCGAGGAATACAACAGTAACATCGGCAATCCCCCGGGAAATCCGCCGCCCAACATCAAAATGCTTGTTATCACTTCGACCAACCCATTAATGACCCATCCTGATGTCAACACCAATATCAAAGCTTTCAAAAAGCTTGGTTTCATCGCTGTGATATCTTACCATCTGGATAATCCCAGCGCCAGGTATGCGGATATTGTTTTACCGCAGATGCATGCCGCTTTTGAAGGTAGAGATGCCTGGTTCGGCGGTGGCTCTGGCCCGCACGACCTGTTTGTTACCATGCCGGTAAACCTGAACGGCAATTATTTTGTGTACAAGCAAAAATGTGCAGAGCCGCCGGGCGAAGTCAAATCCCGTGGATGGGTCTGGATACAGATTGCGAAGCGCTTGGGTATTGCAGAACAGTACAGCCCGCGGCTGGCTAATGTTCCGGACAACAAGTGGGACGAAGCGATAGAAAACCTGCACCGCGAAGCCTATGAGAAATGGATGTTGCGGGAAGAAATTATCCCGCTGCACCCGCCAACATGGGAGGAATTTCAGAAAAAGCCGGTTTTCCGGTGGAAAATTAAAGAACCGTATTATTCTTTCAAAAGCACCGTGGAACAAGGCGGGAACCCGTTTGCAGCAACAGAATCGGGCAAGATTGAGTTTTATTCACCGGAATTGGCTGCCGGATTGGATATGGCAGACGTAAAAAACAAGGTAAAAACCAGGCCAGTCGGAGTAAAAAAGACAACCCCGAACGGGCGTTATGGTGGAGGGAATTTATCGCCAATGGCAGAAATGAAAATGGGAGGTAAAGCGACTTACCACGGTGACGACGTTGAAAAGTATCCGCTTTTAATGTCATCGCCGCATAGCCTTTTTCGCATACACACGCTATTGGATAATCAACCTCTGCTCTCTAAAGACTGCTACCGCCATGCCTGCTGGATTAGTGTGGCCGAAGCCAAGGCCCGGGGAATCAAGGATAACGATTTAGTCCGGGTTTACAATGACCAGGCGGAAATCATCATGCCGGCCTACGTCACTTCTAAAGTTGTCCCGGGGACGGTGAAC
>Ga0116121_1000371_pt1 | contig 23300 bp, 26 predicted proteins | sample June2015DPH_13_1_FD_89725 | JGI IMG/M metagenome (GOLD analysis project Ga0116121, IMG submission 89725) | Peatland microbial communities from SPRUCE experiment site at the Marcell Experimental Forest, Minnesota, USA - June2015DPH_13_10 | ecosystem: Environmental > Terrestrial > Soil > Wetlands...
ATCTCGATCCGCTGCAGAGGAAACAGGCGCTGGTGTTGCATCGTGCGCTCATGCGCGTGAAGGAATGCTGGGAAGCAGGGGAACGCGACGCGGCGAAATTGGTGGCGGCGGGTCATGAAGAAGTTGCAGCAGAAAAATCGGTCCGCCTCGATTATTTCGAAATCGTAGATTCCGACAGCCTGGATCGAGTTGAAAACGTTGCTGGGGGCGCGCTGGTGGCGGTGGCGGCCGTGGTAGGCGCGACGCGGCTCATTGACAATATGGTGCTTCCGACGTCTGCAGGGTAAGACACTCCGGCTAAGGTTGAGGGCGCACTGCGGCGGTTGAGGTGGAGGGCGAGAGCCGCTGCCTCACCATGTTTTCGATCTGCGACCAAAGGTTTGGATCGCACTCGCTTTGCATGTGGCCGGGAGTGAAGAAGCGATCCGCCCAGGAAGCTTGCGGGCAGTCGACCGGATCTTTCTTGTAATCCATGCGGAAGTTTCCAAGGATTTGAGTCTTCGCGGGATCGGCGGCCGTGATGTGAGACCTGCCGTGGACGATGCCTTGCGTCTGATAGAAGTTCACAGCTTCGGCGACGTTGTCTGGGATGACAGAATCGTTCTGCCAGACTTTGGCGACGCTATCCACCTGCACAGTGAGCAAGACCGGCACGCCTTTGCGCCGCAGATCACGGGCCAACAAGACCGCAGCGGCTGCTCCCCAGCTGTGGCCGAAGAGAATGATGCGGGCTCGAGCTCTTTCTTCCGTGGAAAGCACGCCGTCGTGATTGGTGTCCAGCAGTCGAACGACGTCGTCGTAAGCCTGCTTTCTTCGGCGGTTTTCGAAAACCCGGACGTAGGTGTCTTTGGGAACGGTTCGTTGAATCTGCCGCGCGAGTTGGACGGGGCCGTGGTGCGGGTTGTTATGGCCGACGAAACCACCCACGAAACCGATGACGATGTTGGAAGGAGCGGCAGTCGCGTGGGACGGGAGCGGTGTGGTGTCCAGCGGTCGAGAGAACGCTGGCAGATTCGCGCCTAGGATCACCACATTGACGATCAAAGCGCGGAATGCAGCGGAGCGACGCAAATGAACTCCCAGCTGTTTAGATGATTCGTTTCGCCGGGGGGATGCGGCGAGAAACGGACGATGCATCCGCCGATCTCCGTGGATTGATCACTATTCGTCGATCGTCATTCGGCGATGATGATTCGTCGACCGTCGATCATCGATCCACCCGGAAACTGGCAGCAGTTCGGTCAAATGCCTTGAGCAGAGCGGGTTTTCTCGCACTTGACCCGAGGGACAGTTTACACCTGTTTGTCAAGTTCACGGCGAGTCTTTAGTCTCTGGCGGACGTTTTTCTACCGGAGACGAACGGGTTGCCGGCGAGGATGTAGCGCAACCTGCGGTCGGCCGCTTTGCTGATGCCGATGCGCGGAGTGATTTCTATCTTTCCTGCGTGAAAGCCATCGTCTCCGATCCATAGCCCGGATTCGGGTGAGGTGAGATCGCAGCCGTTATCGCGGGCGCGAGTGATGCCGAAGGCCTCGGCGAGACGTCCCGGACCGCTAGTGAGTCGGGGGAGATCGCGAGGGCCGTGCAACTCGATGTCTCGCGCTCGCGCCATCTCCTCGATGCCCGCAAGGGGTTCGAGCCCGCGGAAAAGAACTCCCCCGGCCTTCCCCTCGGGTTCGCACGACACGTTGAGGCAATAGTGATTGCCGTAGATGAAGTAAACATAGGCGTATCCGGGCGGACCGAACAGGACTGCAGTGCGGGCAGTGTTGCCGGCGGCGGAGTGGGACGCGGGATCATTTTCTCCGAGATAAGCCTCAACTTCGACGATGCGGGCAGCCAGGCGCAGCTTTCCGTCGTCCCGCACCAGCACTTTGCCAAGAAGTTCTCGAGCCACGCGCCGCGGATTGCGGGCGAAGAAGGCGCGAGGGAGTGGGCGAATGGCGCGCAGTGTGCGAGAGTTGGACAAGGTCACGGGAAGTCAGAAGTCAGAGGTCAGAATGCAGAAGTAAAAGCAGAAGTCAGGACGCGAATCCGGCTTAAATTCTGACTTCTGACTTTCGTTTACGCTGCGCCTTTCGCCGATTCTTTCAGGTACGCCAGAACTTCTCCCGCATGGCCTTCCGCTTTTACTTTGGGAAAGATGTGCTGGATTTTGCCGTTGGGGCCGATGATGAAGGTGGTCCGGACGATGCCCATGACTTTCTTGCCGTACATGTTCTTTTCCTGCAGCACGCCGAAGGCGTCGGCGATTTTCTTATCGGCGTCCGCCAGCAGGGAAAAGGGCAGCTTGAATTTCTCCTGAAATTTCTTCTGTGCCTTGGGCGTGTCGGGCGAAATGCCAAGTAACACGGCGCCGGTTTTCTGCATCTGCTTGTAGGTGTCGCGAAACTCGCAGGCCTCGATGGTGCATCCGGGAGTATCCGCGCGAGGATAGAAATAAAGCACCACCAGTTTGCCCCGCAGACTTTTCAGGGAGATTTCCTTTCCGTTCTCGTCCTGCAAAGTAAACTCGGGAGCCTTATCATTGATCTTGATAGTCATGAGAGCCTCATTTCCAAAGAAGTCAGGGTCGGGTAGTGGGTCAGCTTGGCAAGGAAGCGAGCCAGACGCGCAATTATTGTGTCGCAAAGAACGCGACACTTCGCGCGGCTCGCCCAGATCCTTCGCTGCGCAAAAACGCTTGCTCAGGATGACAATCACACTGACCGACTACCCAGGGTTGACGATGGCGTCCACGAACTCGGCGTTGGTAACGCGGAGTGAGGGACGACTTATGTCCAGAACGTTCTTATACCGCAGATTAGGGTCAGCCGTCATGGTGATTCTGTTTCTTATTGCGTTAGCGGTTCCGCGAAGTGCGGCGCAAGGGGGAAGACCGGAGCTTAAGCGGCCGGAGGAGGGGCCTCAGGAGAAGCCTACGGAAAAAAAGAAGAAGAAGGGAAAAGATCCACGGGCTGTGGGAGTTTTGCAGTTCAATGGGGGCAAGGGAACGTTAGTCCCCATCGCAATTTTGATTGACGGCAGGTTTTACGATGCCAGCGCCTACAAGGCAGATCCGGTGCCGATGGCGTTGGAATCGGGCACGGTCTATGAGGCGGAGCAGGGCGGCGAGTCGCAGGGTCTGTTCACGGTGAATGGAGCGCTGCACAGCAAGGGCGCCGGCAGCCTGCATCCGTGGGTGGGGACAGGATCTTACTTGCCGAATGGAACGGAGGCTCCGAAGACTACGCGCAAGGCCGAGGACGTGCCGGTGGGTCTGGATAGCAGCGATAGCGATGCCCCGCCGCGATTGACCAGGAAAGATGCATCGAAGCCGGCGGCGGCGGCCAATCCCGGTAGCGCTGCGGGTTCCGGCAGTACGGGTTCCGGGACTACGGCTCCCGCCGGAGCGGGAGCGTCCGAGAAACCTGCTGCAACCGCGTCTTCGGGGTCTTCGCAACCGGCGAGCGGGTCGTCTGACGGGAAGTCTTCCGGGCAGGACGCGCAAAAGCCGGCTGGTCCGGCAGCTCCGGACTCTGCGGATCAAGGTGCGAAGGGGCAGCCGTCGGGGCAGGCGGCGCCAGCTCAGGCGTCACCGAGTCAGGCATCAGCGGGCGAGACAGGGGAAAACTACTATCGACCCACGCTGCGGAGGGGCATACCCGCGCAGCGCGCGCCGCAAGAGGAGGAAGCTGCGCCGAAGGCGAGCAAAGCTGAGTTGCCAGCGAGTGCGACTGGCGCCAGCGCGGCGCCGGTTGCGCTGGTGCCGGCAATTTCCGATGCGGGTGGACCTCGTCCGCAATCGTATAAGTTTTTCTGGAAGACGGGTGAAGAGGAGGAGCGGCGCAACCAGATGCTGGCCCTCGCGGGAGATGAGGTTCGTGCGTACGCCAGCGCGCTGGTCAAGAATCACATTCCGGCCAAGCCGCCCCCCGCAGGCCGAAAGGCGGCGGCAAAGCAAGCGCAGCCGGTGTTTGAGAACATTCAATTTCATGCGTTCGATGTGTGGGTGAACAACCAGCCGGTCATCATCCTGAGCGCGGAAGCGCATCTTCCGGCCGCCCCGGGAGTTGCCGTGGCGCCGGAGTCCTATAGCGTAGCGCTGGTGGCTCGGACGGACATCTACGGCAACCTTCGCAAACTGTATTCGGGAGTGACGGACAAGTTTCACCTGGACGTGACCCCGCAACTGGAATTGATTGACGCGGTAGATGTGGATGGGGACGGTCGCGGGGAGTTGCTGTTTCGCGAGACTACGGATGCGGGGAGCGGATATGTGATTTATCGCGCGACCGCGGACAAGCTGTGGAAGATGTTTGACAGCCTGAATGCGGAGTAGCAGTGGCCAGTGCTCAGTAGGCCAGTAAGAATAACTGCTTCGAGTGGACTGGCTACTGGGAACTGTTCTTAGGTTTCGATTCCCACGTGGCAGACGCGGCCGACGATGTAGTCGGAGGCGGACTTGCCATCTTCCATGGTTACGACTTCGATGGGATAGGCCTGGTTGTGCGGGCGCAGGATCAGGTGATTACCGGCGGTTTCGACATACTTCACGGTGCAATTTTCGTCTTTGAGGACGGCGTACATGTTGAACTCGCCCTTACGATAGGGCTTGAGTGAGTTGTAGTGGCGGTCGATCAGGAGCACGGCACCGGGCAGAAGACGGGGATACATGCTCATGCCCTCATGAGCGTCTACTTTGATCGTCACGAAGCGTTCCCACTGCTCGCGGTCGCCTTCGGTTTCCGCTTTGAGCTTCTTGAGAAAGCTTTTCTTGAATTTCAGGATTTCTTTGACGTTCATGCTGGTGATGAGGGGCTGGGTGGCGGCGACTGTGCCGTCGGTCAGGAGGACGTTCTGGAACTCGTCGTCACTGGGAGGCAGGATGGAAGCACGCTTGTTGACCTCGGAGGGATCGAGAAGATCGAGCACCGAAAGATGCTGGACCGCCAGAACCCGGTCCATGCCCTCAAGGCTGAGGCCGCGCTTGCGATTCAGGAAGTTGGAGATATGAGCCTGCTTGAATCCTGTCTGTTGTGCCAGGCGGAGGCCAGTCAGATCACCCTCTTCGATGCGCTCCCAAAGAGTTTCGCGGAGGTTATCTTGCAGCACTCGGAATTTCATAGCTTGGAGTATAGCACGGTGCCTATAGCAATACGCTAACAAAAAAAGATTTCCACAGCCCCTTGGGTATAACGACCTTGACGATGACTATGCACTTGACACAGAAACCGATTTGCGCTAAGATTTGGACATGAACAGCCAGAAAGAAAACGAGCAGATGTGGCGTTCGATCTGGCTTCTGTTCGGAGCGATGGTGCTGTTGTTTGTGTCCATCATAATCTTCTGCTTTCGGAGTCTCCCGTGAAACTGATAGAGGTCACAAAAGCTTTCGCAACCGAAGAGCAATGCTTGGCCTACCTAGAAGCGAAGCGCTGGCCTGATGGCGTGCGCTGCCTAACTTGCGGATCGAAGGAAATCTCCCGCATCACGCGCAAGGTCACGAAGAAATCCGAGAACAAACGCGCACAGCTTTATCAGTGTCTAGAGCCTACCTGCAAAGCTCAATTCTCCGCGACGACCGGGACGATCTTTAACGGCTCCCACCTGTCCCTCGACAAATGGTATATGGCAGTTGCGCTCATGGTGGACGCGAAAAAGGGCATGTCCGCTCTGCAATTGCAGCGTCACCTGAAAGTGAACTACCGTACCGCATGGTATTTGTGTCACCGCATCCGCGAAGCCATGACCGATCCTGACGGCCTCAAGCTGACAGGCACCGTGGAAATTGATGAGACCTACATCGGCGGAAAGCAGAAGGGCCACACGCGCAAACTCAAGAACAAAGACGTAGTGCTTGGAATCCGGCAGCGCGGCGGCCCTCTTCGACTCGTCCAGGTCAAGGACAACAAAGCAGGAACGCTCTACGAAGCCATCGCGCAGCACGTTGACAAGGGCGTAGAGAAGATCATGACGGACGATGCCGGAGCCTACAACTTTCGCATCACGAAGTTCCATGCGGCAAAGCACTCCAAGATTCGGCACAGCCGTGGAGAATATGTTCGCGGCGAAGTCCACACGAACACCGTGGAGAACTCGTTTTCACTCCTTAAAAGGGCCGTGATAGGAACGTACCACCAGCTTTCGATAAAGCACCTGCAACGCTACCTGAATGAGTTTTCCTATCGGTTCAATCGGCGGGAAGATGCGGATATGTTCGATGCGACGGTCGGGCGCATGGTAGGCGTTAAACCCATGCCGTATGCCAAGCTGATCGAAGAGCACGCATTTACGCCTTTCGTTCGCTTCTAGCTATTTCGCAGCACGCTGCGGGAAGGCACCATTACGGTAAAAAGAAAATGGAGGTAGGGTCTTTTCCTGTATCCAAAATCATTGACATGCATCTATTCTGATGACTAAAGTAATTGTCAAGAAGAATTTTTTCTCAGGTGAACTCAAGTGAGGCGGTCCCTGTGCCGATCTTGAAACCAACTTAGAAAGTTGGCATGTTATGACGAAAGCCACGATTTCCGCCGTTCATGATGACGATCTCGTGCACTTTCTGGACGGTATTGGCGTCCTGAATGACGTAAAGAGCGGAAACGCAAATTGCAAGTTTTGCCGTCAATCGGTGAATCTAGAAAATCTGGTCGCTGTTTTCCCGGAAAGCGGCGACATTAAGTTCGTATGTGACAGGCCAGGATGCCTCGCCGACTTGGCGGAGCACCGTTCGGAAGTAAGAGGGAAGGAAATCCCCGGCTCCCTCCCCTGCGCGGCAACCATCTAATACTGTGGTAGAGTGAACGGCGGCAGCCCGTTAACACGGAGGCTCAAACCTGTGCCGTCGCTTCACTCAGTCGCCATATTCTTTTTTGGCAGCAGTATCACCGTCGCAGCCATAGCTGGAATCATCGTCTCGAATCCTGAAAAAGCTGAGAAATGGTTTGCCCTTTTCTGGAAGCTGATGGTCTCCCTCCATTTAAGCCTGCGGTTCGCACACAAAAAATATGTCCAACATGACTTCCAAGGCGGTGTGAATGAGTTCATAAAGAAACACGCGAAGGAGATGCCTGGATTTCAAGTCAAAGGAGTAAAGCTAGAATGGGTAGAGGGCGATGTCAAGCGTCAGGCATTTCTTGAGGCTGATCGTGTCGTAGTGAGGGTAAAACGGGATGATCCTCGGAACGAAAATTTCGTCAAGGCTGTATACCTGTTTGTCTCGACGGCCCTTCTGTATCGTGCAAAGCGTTACATCTCTCCCCCGCAAGGTCGCGCAATCGATCTTTTTGTAACCGCAGATATCTTTCGAGAACAGCGACCAGAGGTTGTCGATCATTTCCTAGAAGAGTACCTCCATCCCCAGATTGACGATGGTTCGGCGCGAGTCACCAGTCTATTTGAGCAATTCGATGTCATATCGAAGGGAGGTCTGTTCTTCCCGGTTTTCCTACAAGAAATGGACTATCTCGGGCACAAGGTCTTCGGTAAGGCGCGGAATCAGGAGATCGTTCGAGAAGTAAATGAACTCGTGGAATTCCTTCGGGCGCTGGCATTAAGGCAGGTCGGTAAGGAAGAAACAGATCTACACTTTGTGCGAGCCTACTGTCGATTTGCGGTCGTGATTGTCGGAAGGGCGATGAAAGTTAAGCAGTCCATCACTCCATACGTTCGTTTCATTCGCAATGGGCTAGAACAAAACGTAGAAACTGTTTATCTAGTTGGGAACGCTGAAAACGAGAAGGCAATCAAAGAGGTTTGCGTTGAACTTTCTGACATATTCGATACGGTTTCCGAGAAAAAAATGGATAAACTTGTCGTGTTTGAGCGGGAAAAACGGAAACTAAAAACGTTCCTCGTCGTGCTACGAGCAAAGAACCTTCAACTTTATACACTTGCCGACGTTGAGCCATATGGCCGCCGCCAAAGTTAGAGCCTCTTCACGGGTTTTGATTGAATCAGCTTCTCCAATACCGCGTCAAATGCGGCCTTTTCGACCTTGATTCTCTTCTTCGGCGCTTCCTGCTTCTTCACTGTCTTCCTCGCTTTCATCGGCACAGTCTACCATGCTGCCCAAACTTTTGACTCTAGCGCGTTTTGAAGCCCCGATTTTCAACTGCTTCAACAGGATTTCCACAAAACTAACGCTACATATAGTGGACTTAGAAAATCTATCCTTGCCTTGGTGGTTGCGCTCTGCTTATAATCGCACAGCGCAAAAGTTGGCACAGCCTAATTTTTGCCGGAATTTGCGAACAAAAACCGAAAGGGACCCGCGCCAACGGGTCCCTTCAGGTAAAGCTCTGAGATGCTGCCTTAGATGACAAGGCCATCCTAGAGTAGTTCTCAAACTCCTGTCAACTAAAAAGTGGAAGGTTGCCAAAGGGAGAAGTGTGTCTATCCCAAAAGGAGCTTTTTATGATTCTCCAACGTTTAATAGAGCGCTCTTCGATGATGAGAGCATTAGCCCGATTCCATCACTGCCTCACCGTGGAATCGGGCGAAAACGGCAAGGCCCGTTTCGAGTTCCTTTGGCGGGGAGCGAAAACGGGCCGTGGTGAGTTTCAGTTATTGCCGTGACCGGAGGGTGACTAGCTGGCCGCTAGAACCCGCCTTATAAGCGGGAGTTCCTTCATTGGAACGGGGTCCGATCCCCCCATCCTCCGCCATTTTAACCCATTGGGGCTGCTTGCCCCAAGTGCCCCATTGGAGGCGCTAACTATGTCTTTGACACACGCTGTAAAACACGCAGCATTGGGGATCGTGTTTCTCGCGATCTTCTCGACTCTGAGTCTTTCTCAGGCTCCAGGGGCCAAACTACTTGCTCGGCATCCGGGCGAGGTCATCAGATACGAAATAAAATTTGATGGCCCGAATGCCGACCGACTCAAAGTACTCCAAGCAGGTCTTAGCCTGAGAGGGGGCGTTCCAAAAGATCAGGCAGGATTCGGTACTGGCTTCGGAACGATTGGATGGGTCACGCCATCCTCCCCCGCCACGTTTAAGGTGGAAATGACAATTCCAACCAACATCGCAACGGGCGATTACTATTTGAGTTTCACCGCCCGCGCTGATGAAGGAAGCGTGAGTTATTCGGATGGACAGGAATTTAACGTTCCTGCCGTGCACATCGAGAACCCGAAAACGTTCACTCCTCCCGGAGTCAAAGTCACTCCGCTGCCCTAGGGCTTGGCGGGATGGCAAGTCTGAACAGTGAACATTTTCCCGCTGGCCTGAGGATATAGCGCAACGCTGTATCCTTCGGCCAGCCTTTTTCGCACGTATTCCCCGATCTCTTGGTCTGTGAGCTTCGTCCGTTCGCTCTTGTCCTTCCCCACGATCCCCAGGTATCCCGAAGAGGATGTCGTACACGTCCCGGCAGGAATAGCCTCAGGCGGAAGTTCCGTTACGCTCACTGTTTGAGGTTGACCAGCTACAGCCGCCGCAACGACGGCCAACGTAAACACAGCTACTCGCATGGTCCTTGACATTGGTTTTACCTTTCAAAGCAGGGAGGCGAGTTGGGTCTTGCTCTCGCCTCCCAAACCCTTTCACGGCGGTTTTCTGACTATGCATTCAATCGGTTCTCTGTGTCAAATGCATAGTCATCACCTTGACTGGGAAAATTGGCAGCTATACGATCGCCGTACCTTATAACTAACTCTCATGGGGGGATCGATTCGACATGAGCAGAGATAACTACGACGAAGAAAAGGACTTTGTGGAATTTCGCCGGAAAGTGAGGGCGGCCGAGGTGCTTTCGGCGGCCATGGAGCACCTGCTGAAGTCGGTGAACTTCAGCGGGCGGATCAGCGTGGTGGTGCAAAACGGGCGGGTTTTGAAGTCGGGCTATGAGGAGGGATTTTTTCGCCAACGGGAGTCTGGATCAATGCTGGCCAGCGGAGCGGCGCTTGAACCATAAAGGTTGAGCGGCGGTCCGGGTTAAGGTCTTGGCCAACAACTAAATAGCACAAGCAGGCCATCGCAAGAGAAACGAGCCCTGCGTTCGGTTTCCGCTCAGAGAGCGGGGACCGGCGCGGGGCTTTTTGTTTCTCGGCTGCAAGTGTTGGGTTTCAGCAAAAGCGTCTCAACCGTCCGGTTTCGCAAATGCGGAGCCAGGACCTCAGGAGAAGTGATGAAAACGAAGGCAAGGGTGGGCAATTCCACGAACGAGTCGTGTCTTGAGCTGAAGTATTGCGAACGGTGTGGCGGGTTATGGCTGCGTCCGGTGGGTGGGGGGCAGATCTATTGCACGGGGTGCGGGCGGGAGATGGCTAAACTGCCTCCGGCCTCGACGGAAGCGGAAATGGTGAGGGTGCAGCGAGGGCCGCGATGGGCGGAAGATGGCGGCGATTTCATCCGTTGGGACGGCGATGAGGAAGTGGATCTGGACGCCGCGGCAGGTGGGGCATGAGCGGCTTCGTGGATTGGATAGCGGCAGAGGCGGACGGACGGGATCCGGGGGCCGCGCGGGATCACGATTGGGACAGCGACCCGGACATCTGGCTATACCGAAAGAAAACAGCCGCTTTACTGCGCCGCTACATGCGGTGGTCGCTAGAGGCCGGACGGCTGCCGTCTCTGCTGGGCCGGGAGCTATTTCGCGCGAAAATCACGGCCTATACCGCGACGACGTTTGAATCGCGGGTGATCTTTCTGCACGACATGGAACGCTGTCTGGACCGGTTGCAGGATTTTGACCGGCAGCTTATCGCGCGAGTCTGCCTGCAGGAATACGACCAGGAGGCGGCGGCGCGAATCCTTCAGTGCAATCGTAAAACGCTCGGACGCAGACTGCCGGAACTGATCGACGAACTGAGTGAAGCGTTTCTTAAGGCGGGGTTGCTGGAGCGGCTGCCGGAGACCAAGGAGGAGGCCCTATGAACGAAGGGTTGCGGAGCGGGTTTACATGGGGTACGGCTTTATGGGTTTGCTATGTTCAGGGTTTGCAGATGCCAACAACCGATCCAGAAAAGCCTGTGGAAAATCTTGTCAAGAGGGGGAAGGGGTTGATTTTTGCGGAAGTGATTGAAAACGTGGAGAAAATAAATTTCAAAAAATGTCCCATTCACCCTATGCGGTGTGATATAATGGTTTTATAGAGTTAAGAAAAAAGAAATACTCTGTGAGGGCGCGCTGAAAAGCGCGCCTTTCGTGTTTTTGGGCTGAGTTTGATTGCATCGCAGCTTCGCGCACTGGCGGCGTGGAGATCTGCGGGCCAGGTCGCTGCTACTTGCGGGTTGCCTCACGCGGCTGAAACCGGATGCGGAAAGACGCCGACAGTTTTGGGGAGGGCGAGCCGTGAGCGTGAAAAAGAAGGCAAAAGCAGACGACGAGGAGAAGGCGAAGAAATCCGCGAAGAAAAGAGTGCGGATCTCGAAAAAGCCGGTGGATATGGCGCGGGTGCGGGAAACCATCAAGAACATGGTGGGAAACTCGGCGGAAAAGATCGCAGCCAAAGTGATCAACGTTGCCCTGACAGGGCAACTGGCGCCGGCGAAGTATTTGTTCGAAGCGGCGGGACTGTATCCGGCGACGGAAGAGACCGCGGCGAGGCCGCAAGGAGATTCGCTGGCCCACATCCTGTTGAGGAGGATGGGGCTGCCGCTGGAATCAGTGATTCAGGACGAAGAGGAAGATCCATTGGTAGTGGCGATTGATGCGAAAGGGATGAGTACCGAGGCCCGCAAGCCGGGTGCTGCGGAGGATTCGGAAGCAGAGAGCGAGGAAGAGCAGGGGTTGGTACCGGAGTCGGCCGAGGAGTAGACGGCAAGGCTAAGACATGGGACTTGAGAGGATGCCGTAGAATGAAGCGCGGGAGTTGCGATAGCGGTACGGGGGAGATGGGCAGACCGGTTGCGCTATCGGTTTCGCCGCGAGTGGGATCGCGGAGGGCGGAGCGGTTGTACCAGAGCGTGGCGCACGTCGCCTCTGCGGTCAAATCTTTCAAGGATCTTCGGGCGGGCAAGAATGTTGGCCTCAAACGACGCAGGATGGGGATGGATATAACGTGGCTGACCGACCGGATCGCGGTCGGGGGCGGAATCTGGACGGCGGATAACATGGCGGCGGTGTCGCGCGCGGGGATCACGCACGTCATCGACATGCAGATTGAGTTCGACGACACGCCGCTGGCGAGGCCACATGGAATCGCGGTGTGCTGGAATCCGGTGGACGATGACTTCGAGCCGAAGCCTCCCGAAGTATTTGCGCGGGGTGTGGGATTTGCGTTGGCGGCTTTGGAGAAGAGCGAAGCAAAGCTGTTTGTCCACTGCGCAGCCGGAGTCCATCGGGCGCCGATGATGGCGCTGGCGCTGTTGGGAGTGATGGGGTGGACGGTAGAGGATGCCATGGACTTGATCGAGACGAGACGGCCAGCGGCTGATTTTGCCGATGTTTATGTCCGGAGTGTGGAGGATTTTCTGCAGGGACGAGGTTGAGAATTTCGGTGCCTAAAATGGGCTCGCTGGAGAACTCCCAGCTGGCAAGAAGCGGGAACGCGGGCAATAGAAATGCCTTTCCGGGCCGACAGCGCACAGGCGGGCGAGGGATCCTTCGACTACGGTTGTGCTTCGCGTTCGCGAAGCACAACCTTCGCTCAGGATGACAACGTCAGGGTAAACGAGTTTGAGGGAGGAATTATGTTTGAGGCATGCCGCCCGACGGGGCGGCTCTTTTATTTGGTGCTGGCGGTAGTGGTGGGGGCATCGGGCGTGCGCCTTGCGGCGCGAGAAGAAGCTTCCGCGGGGAAACCGGAAAAGGCGGCCAGCGCAATGACGGCGAAGCGGGCTGCGGCGGAACCGGAGCCGCGGGCAGCATCCCCGGCTCCGCAGAGCGGGCCGGCGCTGACCAGTGTTGTGGACACCGTATACATGGCGAATGGCACTCCGGCGCAGGGCATTCTGGTGATTACGTGGCCGGCGTTTGTGGCAGGGGATGGAACGGGTGTTGCGCCGGGAGCATTGGATGTGACGCTGGGAACGAACGGGGCATTGAATGTAGCTCTGGCGCCGAACGCGAACGCAACTCCGGCGAACGTTTACTACACGGTGGTTTACCAGTTGGAACCGGGTGAGGTGCGAACGGAGTATTGGGTAGTGCCGACAAGTTCGCCGGCAACGCTGGCGCAGGTGCGGACGACACCGGGATCGGGAACGGCAGCTCAGCCGGTGTCGATGCAGTACGTAAATACTGCGTTGGTGGGAAAAGCGAATGACAACGCAGTGGTGCATTTGGCGGGGACGGAGACGGTGACGGGAACCAAGAGTTTTTCTGTACCGCCGAATGTGCCGACGCCGGTGGGGACTGGGGATGTGGCGAATAAGGCGTACGTGGACAGTTCAGTGGCCACGGTAGGTTCGGGAAACTACGTGCCTTCGGCGGGCGGGGCGATGACGGGGCCACTGACGTTGAGCGGGAATCCGACAGCCCCACTGCAGGCTGCGGCGAAGCAATATGTGGATTCAAGCGTGGTGGTGAAGGCGGACCTGGTGAGCGGTTTGGTGCCGACGCATGAGTTGGGAAGCGGAACAGCTTCGGCGTTGAACTGCCTGCTGGGAAATGGAACGTGGGGGCCATGTGGATCGAGCGCAAATGCGACCGCGATTCAAAGCGTGCCAGTGGCCTCGAGCACGCCTGCGAATGGACAGGTGCTGGCGTATTCGTCGTCGGCTGGGCAGTACGCGCCGCAGACGCCGAGCGGCGCTCCGGGCGGGGTGGTGACCGGTCCGGGAGTCAGCCAGAACATAGCGCAGCCGGTGGGAACCCAGCTCAGCGTCAACAATTTGAGCGGCATTCGCTACGTGACGCCGGGAGATAACTGGAGCGTAAGTCCAAGCGGAAGCCTGGTGGGAGGAACGCAGGCAACGGTGACGCTAGCGCCCTGCCCAGTGGGAGTGGATACGAGCGGGAACTCGATGTACTTCGTCTACATCAGCGGACAAGGGACGCCGGAGCCGGCGATGGTAACGGGGGGAACGTGCACGAGCGGGGCGGCATCAGGGACGATTGTGTTCACTCCGACGAACACGCACTCGGCGACCTACTTGTTGAGCAGCGCCTCGAGTGGAATTCAGGAGGGGATCAATGACGCCTGCGGAATACCGAACGGCAGCGGGGGGAATCCCAATGCGCGCGTAGTTCTTCCGGCGACGGGTGCAACCGCGAACGCACTGCCAGTGTATGGATCAATCTTCGCGCACTGCAGCCGGGCGCTGATCGAGGGGAACGGGACGCTGCTTTCGTGTTCGACCCGGGACCGCTGCATGGTTCTGGGCGATCTAGTGAACGCCAACCACTACGGCGGGCTCACGCTGCGGGGGGTGAACTTCACTTCGACGGTGAATGCAGATGGATGCCAGATCACAAACACGCAGAGAACCTCGAACGTGGTCACGATCACGGTAGCCTCGGGGTGCAGCACGATTCAGACGGGAGACCGGGTCAACATCAACTTTACGGATGTTCCAAACTACTGGGGCAGCCACGGACCGGTTACAGTGTCGGGAAATTCCATTACTTACAGCCAGACGGGTGCAAATATTTCCTCGCAGGCGAGCCCGGGGACGATTGCGATTCAGAACGCGGCAATTGAAGATAACGCGATGCCGGGAACGATCGAGGACATTAAGTCGTCTTTCGGAGGCGGTGGAAAGTTCAATCAGTTTATTGTGGAAGACGATGACGAGGCAGCGACCATCCGCGGCCTGGATGCTGACGGGTCGCAGGGGCTTACCTGTACGGCCAATCACTGCGGCTCCTATGTGTACTCTGCCAATCTGGGCGCGCCCGTCATCTGGCTGGACAAGGCCAATATCAGCCCACAGTGCGGTGGAAATGGGGTCACGGTTTACAACAACAACACCGTTCGTGTGACCGACAGCGTGATGCAGGGCTTTGGGATGTGGGCGGTCAATACGCAGACGACCCTGGGAAACTACGGTGGGACGGAACTCGACAACATTTACATGGAAGAAGGCGCAGGGCCGTGCCCGAATCCGTATGAAGGAAACTATTTCAGCGCCACGGGGATTATTTTTTCCGGGAACGTTCAGCCTTTGAAAGTGCAAGGAGGCGAACAACCAGCTGCCCATGTGCCGCAGTTCACCAGCACGGGCGGGACGGGTTCGACTCAGTACAACTACTACGTGGTGGCGCGCGATTCGGCGCTGGGGTACAGCTTCCCGCTATTAGCAGGTTTTGCTTTGACGACGGGGTCAGGAACGATTACGGGGCAGTTTCCGCATGTCCCACCGAGTTCTGCGACCTCGACGATTACCTACGACATTTTGCGCATGCAACCTTCGGCATCGCTGGCCACAAATGCTCCTAGTTTTCCGGTTCACGGGGCTTGCACGGGGGGGAGTCCAACGGCATGCGGAAGCATCATCATTGCGCAAGCGCAGTGCTCCGGCCTGGTCTGCACATTTACGGATACGGCATCGGCAAATACCAGCAGCTATAGCGTGAATCCAGGCGGGTGGGAACCGATACTACCTTTTTGGCCAGCCGCAGTGGTGCTGAGCGGAAATGGAACCCAGATCTACGTCACTCCGCCGGCCATTTTTGACACAGAGCCAAGCGATGTTGTGTCGGTTAATGGCAACGGATTTCCGCAACTGTTTGCCCGCCAGTGTGGCGATGGCAGCGCTGTCGGGAGTTTGTTTGGAGGAGCTTGGGAACAATGCCTGGAGGGCAAAGGGAACGTCGCAAATGTGGGGGGCTTGCTTCTGGCCGACGGCGCTTTTAACAATGGCACGGGAAACGGCACCAAAGGAAGGCTGCTTTTTGAATACCCGACAACGGGCATAGGAAATATGCTGCCCCATCACATTATTACTCTAGTCGATTCGAATTTCGCGAAGACGCTGTCGACAATAGGATTCCGTCCGCCCAATGATGCCAACGATACCTACATTGGGATCGACAATACGGCGGCGCCAAACGGCGCTCAACTCGCCTTGGGCTCGCCCGTAGCAATTTCGTCTTATATCGGGAACTCTGGGGACAACGCGAGTTTTTTGGAGCGGTTAACAGTGTCGGCGAAGACGTTTAACGTACCGGTAACCATCAACGGAAATCTGACGGTGACGGGAACCTGTACCGGGTGCGGTGGCGGGGGCGGCGCGGGAACGGTAAACAGTGGGACAGCCACGCAACTAGCGATGTATCCCGCGAACGGGGCGGCGGTAAGCGGCGATAGTGGATTGACGGATAGCGGTTCGACGCTGAACTACGCGGGAAGCAACGGGATCTCGGCGGCGGCCGGAACGTTCAGCGGGAATGTGACGGTGAATGGGCAGTTGCTGGTGGCGGGCCCGTGGATGGTGAGTTCGCCGCTTCCCGGGACGGCGATGGCGGCGGCGGGAGCGGGGACTTCAGCGCTGGGGATCTCAAACGACGGAAATTTTTACATTTCCGCAAATGCAGGGACGCCGCAGAAGGTGGCGACGACGGCGACCAGTTCGTATTTCTCGAATCTTTTCCAGGAAGATGCGAATGACCTGGGCGAATATGGGGCGGCCGCACAGAATCTCCACGTGTACTCGAGCTACACGAACAGCTCGACGTGGCAGCGGACTTCGGTGGGGTATGACGCGACCGACAATTACGCTGTGGTGCGAAGCGAGAGTTCGACCTCAGGAGGCGCGCCGGGATTGGGCTTCTGGATCAACAACGGACTGAAGTGGGTGGTGGACGCGAGCGGTAATTTAAAGCCTTGGACGGACCAGACGTACAACATTGGCAGCTTCACGTCGGGAAGCGGAACGGGGTTGCGTCCCGGGACAGTGTATGCGGCGGGAAATTCCGCGAGCGGCAGCGGGTTCGAGTTGGGCAAGTTTGCGAACCAGAGTTACGAACTTTGCAATGACACGACGAGCGGCACGATCGTGAACGGGTTAGCGATACTCACTACCGGGGGTTGCGCGATCAAGCCTTCGAGCGCGCTGACTAGCGGAGCCATCGGCGTGGTGATTGCCAATGCCGGCACATCGGGGGTGGCTACGCTGGCGCGGACGGGATCGGCTTATTGCAGCTTCGATGGGACTGCGACCGTGGTGGGGGACTACGTGGTGCCTTCCGGCACGGCGAGCGGCGGATTCTATCCTTTGTGTCATGATGTTGGATCGACGCCGCCGACCGGGACGCAGGTGCTGGGCCGGGTGCTGCAGGCGAGCGCGGGAAGCGCTACGGTGCAGATGTTTCTCGACATGCCGGGCTCAAATGTGAGCACCAGCGCGTCGTATTCGATTCCATGGTTCACGACAAACACAACGGGGACGGCGATCAGTTTTTCGAGCACGGCGAATAAAGCGGAACTGTGGGGTGTAGTGCTGACCTTTCCGTTGACGACGACACAAGTGACGTATTACGTCTCGACAGCGGATGACACGAGCAATACCTACGACATTGGAGTGCTGAACAGCTCGGGCAATGTGGTGGCACATATTGGGAACACGGCCGGGACGACATTCGCGGCGAGCACCGGTTGGAAGACCTTGAGCTGGGCTACATCTGCGACGCTGCAGCCGGGCAAATATTACCTAGCGATCACGAGCAGTTGCACGAGTTCATGTGCGCAGGTTTACGGAGGAAGCTCGGCGGGATTTACTTTCCTGGGCGGGAGCGGCGGAACTTCGGAGAGCGTGACGTCTGGTGGGACCCTGAATAACGGGGTCACGATTCCGGCGGATAATCCGACGGAGGCAACAATCCTGGCGTGGGAGATACATTAGCGTTGGGAGCGAGGCCTCGAGGGCCATCGGCGAAAAGCCGGTGGCCTCCTTTCTTGGAGGGAACAGGCATCAGCGATCAGCCGTCAAGAAAAACCAATCGAGCTGCGCTCGATGGACAGCCGAGAGTGGCTGTCTCCACATGTAACCGTAAGACGTTCCACAAACATTTTTATGGAGGAGAAGGTCATGAGCAGTGTTATCAATCCGGAAGCAGCAGAACCGTCCACGACACAGGAGTTCGAGCAGAGTGACCGGAATCCACCAGTCACCGAGTTTGGAGGTACGGATGCCGGGGGTGGGCAGTTGCCGGCGCCGGCAGCTTCGGAGAGCCGAGTGACGCCGCCTGGCCCAGCGCCAGCAGCGAACGCAGGGCTGACAAACTATGACACGGGAGACAGTGCGGACAGCGTCGAGGACGAGGCGGAACGGGAAGGCTGAGGCTGGCTGTTACGATCAGGGTAATTGTGGGCCATCGGCGAGAGCTGGTGGCCTTTCCTATTGGCGAAGCGAGTCAAGCGGGAGAGAGATGCTGTGAAAGTTTCTAACAAAGCTAACAAGAGAGTGAAGCGGCAAGGAGTCCGTTCGGCAAGCTCGGGACAGGGTTCTCGTCGCCGCAAGCTGATTGGCACAGCCAATCGGCCTGCTCCGCCCGAGGTGATAGCGGTGAGGATTAGGGCGGCGCGAAAAGTCATCGTCTTCGTGTTTCTGGTATGGAGCAGCCTGGCATCGGCGACGACCTACTACGTGAGTTCGAGCGCGGGGAGCGACGCGAGTAACGGGACTTCCGCATCGACCCCGTGGCAGACGATTGGGCATGTGAATGCGCAGACGTTTCAGCCGGGAGATTCGGTTCTGTTCAAGCGGGGGGATGTTTGGAATGAGAGTCTGGCGCCGGCTTCTTCGGGCACTTCGGGAAATCCGATTACGTTTGACGCCTATGGTACGGGAGCGGCGCCGAACTTGACGGGATATTACGCGGTGCCGTCGACGGCATGGGTGCTGGTGACGGGGAATGCGTGGAAGGCGACAGTGCCCGAGAGCTATACGACAGTCAATTTTTGTCTGTTTGGATCGGTGTGGGGGCAGAAGGTGACGGCTGCGTCGTCGAACTTGACGGCGCAGGGGGATTTTTATCTGGCGAATGGATTCATCTACGTGTATTCGTCTGGGAATCCAGCGACTTTCTACAACGAACCGATCGTGCCCATGGCGCTGAGCAACGTGCCGGTGATCAACATCAATGGCAGGTCATGGCTGACGTTCCAGCATTTTCTGGTGAACTGGTTCGATCAGTATGGAGTGTATGTGCAGGGGGCGAGCGATCATCTTGTGTTTGCGAACATGGAAGCGGACTCGATGATTCCGCAGGGGACACAGCCGCTGGGATTCTATGTGGATGAGAGCGCGCCGGGACCAGGCGACATCAAGATCTATAACTCGGAGGTCCGGGAAAACGACTATGGCTGGGGACAAGCGAACGACAGGAATCTGTTAGGACGGTTTAACACCCAGACGTTCAGCCTAGCCCGCCTGGCGGAGACGCAGAATTATTTTCTGCGGCTTTATGACAGTTCTTCGCCACCGAAATATTCACGTTACTCGGCGGCGTTGCACGTCGACTATCCGCTGTGAGGTTCTTTGGACGATGAAGGGACACGAGTATGGGAGTCAGCGATAGAGAATTAGCGCTAAGGGCAATCGACATCGAGTTCCAGCGAGAAGTGTTGGACAAGCTGGTACGGCTGGAAACGAAGATGGACGCGTTGGTCGGGAACGGGCAGCCGGGGCGAATGAAGATGGCGGAAGATAAGGTGGCGGTGCTAGAGCGGAACGATCTGCGCAACAGCGTCCACAACCGGCTGGTGAATGGGGCCATCAGTGCCGCCATCAGCGCGGCAATCGCGCTGCATAGGTACTGGCTAAGGTAGCGACAAACCACAGAATCCACGGGCTCGATGCAAGGCGGGTACGCCCTGCAGGCGCGGAAGTGCGGATTCTTAACTGCGAGACAATTTACTTCCATAGAAGAGGAGAGCTATGAGCACTATACCGAGCACAACGATCATCACTAATCTTAAGAGCCTGACTTTGTCCACTGCAAACACACTGAAGAGCGCTGGGGCAGAGGGAGTCGACATGGCAGGAATGCTTGCGCTGGCGTTGAGCAAGGCTGCCGAACTGAAGGTCTGCCTGACGCTGCTGGCAAAATTCACAGACAGTGCCGATCCAAACTTGACGACGCTGAACGACATTTTGGCCAGCTTGAGCTGAGGAAATTAGCTGTCACGCTGGAGAGTTGCGCGAGGCTGCATATCTGATCGTGCGCGAAAAACATTTCAAAGGAGGACGGTTATGGACTTTTTGTCTCAATTACTGCGCGGGATTGCGTTTGTGCCCGCTCTGGTTAGCGGGATCGAAGGGCTCTTTGGTAACAAACCGGGAGCCGAGAAAAAAGATGCGGCGATGTCTTTTCTGCAGAACGCCTTGTCCACGGTGGACGCTGTCGCAGCGCGGGAGATCATCGATCCCACGAAGTTCAAAGATGGAATTTCGATGATCATTGATGGCACGGTGCAATGCCTGAACGCCTCGACCTGGTGCAAGCAGCCACCGATCACAAGCGGAACTACTTCCGCTTGATGACGGACTAGCCGATCTCTTCGCTCCAGGTTTCGAGATTCTTTTTCACCAAAGCCATGAACTGGTCGGCGACGGCGCCATCGATGAGGCGGTGGTCGTAGCCGAGCGTGAGATGAACGACGGAACGGATGGCGATCGAATCGTTCCCTTCTTTATCCGTGACCACCAACGGCTGCTTGGTGATCCCACCGACGCCCATGATCGCCGAGTTTGGCTGATTGATGATGGGCAGACCAAAGACAGCGCCGAACTGGCCCGGGTTGGTGACGGTGAAAGTGGAGCCTTCGACATCTTCAGGCTTCAGCTTCTTGCTGCGGGCGCGTTCGCCGAGGTCGGTGATGCCGCGCTGCAGGCCGAGGAAGTTGAGGTCCCCCGCATTCTTCAGGACGGGCACGATGAGTCCCCAGTCGAGGGCGACGGCGATCCCGACGTTGATCTGACGGTGGTAGCGAACGCTCTCGCCCTCCAGCGAAGCGTTGACGATGGGGAACTGTTGCACCGCGATGATGGCGGCGCGCACGAAGAACGGCATGAAAGTGAGGCGGACGCCGTGGCGCTGCTCGAATGCGCTCTTGTGCTTGGCGCGCAGGGTGACGATGCGGGTGAAATCCACTTCGTACATGCAGTGAACGTGAGCGCTGGTGCGGCGCGACTCGATCATGCGCTGGGCGATAATCTTCCGCATGTTGGTCAGGGGGACGAGGTCGCCGGGATAGGCAGCGGGGGCGGGCGCGGGCCGTGAAGTAGCGGGTGCAGGTGCAGCCTGAGAAGCGGGAGCTGAGGGAGCGACCGAGGCTGAGGACGGGCGCTCGATGAAGGCCATGATGTCCTGCTTGGTGATGCGGCCGCCGAGTCCGGTGCCGGAAATCTGCGAGAGACTGACACCGTGCTCGCGGGCGATCTTGCGGACGAGCGGCGAGGAACGAGCTTCCTCATCCTCCTCCGCCCGCTGCGATGGCGGAACGCCGGCAGTTGGCGAGGGAGTTGGGGCCGCGGCGGGATTCTTCTCTTCCTTCTTTTCTGGCGCTGGCTTTTGTTGAACTGCGGCTGGTGCCGACTTCACGGCCGCGGCGGCCTCACCATCGGCGGCAATCGTCCCGACTACCGTGTTCACTCCAACCGTTGTGCCCTCTGAGACTCTGATTTCCTGCAGAACTCCGGATGCGGGCGCGGGAATTTCTGCGTCGACCTTGTCGGTGGAGATTTCGAACAGCGGCTCGTCGCGCTGGACCTTGTCGCCAGGCTTCTTCAGCCATTTGGTAATTGTGCCCTCGACGATGGATTCGCCCATCTGGGGCATGATGATGTCAGTCGGCATGAGTTCCTTCCACGCGGCCTATGGTTCGGGACAGAAGGCCGGACGCAAACAAATATTATAGCGGGTGCGGGAGTTGGGGTGGAAAGGCAGCATGCGGCATTGCCGTTGCTCTCCTATGGATGCGTTCGGCTCGCGACCCCCATCTATCCCCAACCCAGGGCTCCAGCCCTGGTCGCGTGTCTGTTGTTATTTGCTGTCCTCGCCATTTGGCGCGGCAACCCCGAAGCTGGTCTTCCAATAATCCTGAACGGCGGGCGGAAGCTTTTCCATGTGCGACAGGAGACTGGTGATCTTCCACATATCCTGCTCGCTTAGAGTTTTTTCCCACGCGGGCATGCCGGTGTAGCGGACGCCGGTGCGGATGGTGTAGAAGACGTGCCACTCGGGGTCGTCAGGCGGATCGGAGACGAGATTGGGAGCGGGCGGGTAGAAGGATTTAGAGAGCGAGGCGGGCTTGCGATCGAGTCCGCCGTGGCAGACGGCGCAGTGCATGGTGTAGAGCTTCATGCCATCTTCAAAGTTCTGATCGTTGGGCGGCAAGGGATTGGTGACGTGAGGAGCGTGGCGTTCCATGGAAGCATCCACGGCTCCATTTGCGATGCGATGCTCGAGGTGCGGTGGGGCTACGTTCGCATTGGTGGGGATGAATCCCAGCATGGCGAAGCCGAGGCCGCCGAGAACAATTACGAGAACAGTGACGATGACGCCGAGAATGAATTTGCCCATGGGTCCTCTCCGGAAAGGACTATTGTGGCAGATGGAGTGGGTGGGGCGCTAGTTTTGGGCCGGACGAGGGACGCCTTGCTTTCGCTCGGCGTACCCTTCGGCTTCGCCCAGGGCAGGCGGCCGAAGAGCGGCGATCCAAACATGTTTCGTTTCTTCCTCTAAAGAACTCAATATGCATTGAGGCGACGGGCTTCGCGGGTTACGTCGCTCACCTTGGGGAGGTAGTGCTCTTCCTGCGGCGGAGAGAACGGGACGGCGGAGTCGAGGCCGGCGATGCGAACAATGGGGCCGTCGAGATCGTCAAAGGCTTCCTCGTTGATGATGGCGGCGATTTCGCCGGCCAGCCCGCCGGTGCGGGAATGCTCGTGCAGGATGATTACTTTGTTGGTCTTTTTCACGGTTTGCGCGATGGCTTCGCGGTCGAGCGGCGAGACGGTGCGCAGGTCGAGAATTTCGAGATCGATTCCTTCGTTCTTCAGAACCTCGGCGGCCTCTAACGCGGTGTGCACCATCGCGGCATAAGTAATGATGCTCAGGTCACGGCCTCCGCGCACGATGTTCGCTTTCCCGATGGGGACGACGTAGTCTTCCGCGGGGACTTCACCCTTGATGCGGCGGTAGAGATATTTGTGCTCGAAGAAAATGCAGGGATTGTTGTCGCGGATGGCAGCTTTGATCAGGCCTTTGGCGTCGTAGGGTGTGGCCGGGCAAATAACTTTGAGGCCGGGATTGTGGACGAACCACATCTCGGGATTCTGCGAGTGGAAGGGGCCGCCGTGAACGTATCCGCCGCTGGGCCCGCGGAGGACGAGCGGTGCGGGCGCGCCCCAGAGGTAGTGCGTCTTCGCGACCATGTTGCTGATCTGGTTGAAGGCGCAGCCAATGAAGTCCATGAACTGGAA
>Ga0116121_1000374_pt1 | contig 23240 bp, 20 predicted proteins | sample June2015DPH_13_1_FD_89725 | JGI IMG/M metagenome (GOLD analysis project Ga0116121, IMG submission 89725) | Peatland microbial communities from SPRUCE experiment site at the Marcell Experimental Forest, Minnesota, USA - June2015DPH_13_10 | ecosystem: Environmental > Terrestrial > Soil > Wetlands...
CCGCGAACCGGATGGGCTGGCGATGAGTTCCCGCAACGCCTACCTGAATGCGGAACAACGGGTGCGCGCCCTGGTGTTGCATCGTTCCCTGTTGCGCGTTGAGCAGCAATTCCTCGCAGGAGAACGGCAGTCTGCAAAGTTGATCGAGATCAGTCTGGATGTCATCGCGCAGGAACCGCAGGTCCAGCTCGATTACTTTGAAATTGTGGATCCCAGCACTCTCGAATCCCTCGATCGCATATCGCAACCAGCATTGGTGGTCGTGGCCGCTCACGTCGGATCGACACGGCTGATCGACAATGTTCTGCTTAATCCTTGAACGACGGGACAGTCGCGGACACGAACGGATTATTCGCGATCAAATAGCGCAACACCTGTTCAGCTGATTTCGTGATTCCGACGCGCGGCCCGGCGATTACACTGCGGACGCGATAGCCGTCGTCAACGATCCGAAGATCCGAGCGTATGCTCACGAAACTCTTATCGTTGTCGCGCGCGCGCGTAACGGAGAGGGCTTCCGCCATGCGTCCGGGACCGGAAGAGATTGTTCTGAGGCAAGAAATTGTCTTGCGGTCGCCTGCTTTCCGAAGTTCCACCAGGCGCGATTCGAGGGCCTGCAAATCGACTCCTCGCGCCCTTGCCATTTTCTCGATCCCTTCGATCGGCTCGAGGGCGCGAAACAGCACGCCTCCGGGCACGCCGTCAGGAAGACAGGAGACATTCAGGCAGTAATAGTTGCCATAGATGAAGTACACATATGCGTGGCCGGGAGGACCGAATAGGACCGCGTTGCGGGCCGTTTTGCCGGATGCGGAATGCGCCGCCGCATCGTCTTTTCCGAGATAGGCCTCGGTTTCTACGATTCTCCCGGCTAGAATTCCGCTCGGTGTTGTCCGCACCAGCAATTTTCCGAGCAGCGCTCGCGCCACCCGCCTCGGATCGCGATTGAAGAAGGCAGACGGAAGGATCGTGGCTTTGGCGAGAGAGGTCATAGCAAGGGCAGGGTTAGAGGTCAGATTGCAGAGGTTAAAGCCTCATGCATTCACAATGGGGTCAGATTAAGCATTTTACCTCTGCAATCTGCCCTCTGACCTCTGCAATCGGCTCCACCACTGACCTCGACAATAATCCAGCTTCATGCGCTTTTCAGGTATTCCAGCACTTCTTCCGCATGGCCGTCGGGCTTCACGTTGTGGAAGATGTGTTGGATTTTGCCGTCCGGGCCAATCACGAAGGTGGTTCGCGCGATGCCCATGACCTTCTTGCCGTACATATTTTTCTCTTTGACCACGCCGAACTGATGGGCGATTTTCTTGTCGGCATCGGCCAGAAGCGTGAATGGCAAACTGAATTTGTCCTGAAATTTCTTCTGGGATTCGGCAGTATCTTTTGAAATTCCGAGCAGCACCGCGCCTGTCTTTTCGATCTTTTTATATGTGTCGCGGAAGCCGCAAGCCTCTTTGGTGCAGCCGGGCGTGTCTGCCTTGGGATAAAAGTAAAGGACAACTGTTTTGCCGCGAAAATCTCTCAAGGCAACCTCTTTGCCATTCTGGTCCGTCGTACTGAACTCAGGGGCTTTATCATTGATATCCATGGGAGTCTCTCCTTGCCGAACATCTGCTAGTCGAAGATGGTTATATCGCATGCGGCCATTGGCCGTCATCTTTGCGCTCGCCGCGTTAGTTTTCATCTGCCTCGGGCGTGGAGCGCAGCCGCTTCAAGCGCAAGGACTTTATCAGCAATATGGGCATAGGGATGTCGATAAAGGGCCGCGGGCGCTGGGATTGGTGCAGATTACGCCTACGGGCAAGGCGCGAATCGTTCCCATCGTAATCATGCTGGACGGCAAGTTTTACGACGCCGGCTCCTTTAAGGCAACTCCTGTTCCCATGGCTCTGGATTTCGGGATTGTCTACGAGGGCTTTCATACGGGTGTATCCCAAGGCATCTTTACGATCACGCAGCCGGGACAGCTCAATCATGAGTGGATTGCGGAGGGCAAGTGGCTGCCTGCTGGAGCGAAGGCTCCGGAGACCAGCAAAAAGTACGAGCCTCCTGTGATCGAAGAAGACAGCAGGGACGATCGGCCAGTGCTTCACCGGCGAAGAGGTTCGTCAGACGACAAGGATGACGACAAGCCTGCCGCGACTCCACCAGCGACAACATCGTCGCCAGGCTCGCAACCTTCCTCACAGCCAACATCCACCCCTTCGGCGCCAACTCTGAAGAGGCCCGAGGAAAAGGGCGATTCCAAAGACGCGGCGAAAGATACTTCCAAAGACACCCCTAAGCCAGCTGCGACTGAAACGGCTCGGCGGGATTCTGCGGATGAGCCGATGAGCGATCCCAACCGACCGAGGCTGCGGCGCGGCAAGCCTGATCCGAGCGAGCATCACGAACCCTTCGTGAACTTCGACGATCCGACCGAGTTTGCCAAGGCCACGAAGGAAGCTGCGGCGACGGCGCCTTCAGTCCAGACGGTGACAGCGATTTCGGACGCGGCAGGGCCTGATCCGCGGCCTTACACCTACGACCTCAAACCGGCGGAAGAGGCGATTTATCGCAACAAGATGTTCGAACTGGCGGCACAGCAACTCAAAGGGAAAGCGCAGCAGACTTCATCTCAGGGCTCTTCTGGCGCGTCGGCAAAAGGTAAGACATCAGCCGGGAAAGCGCCTGCAAGACCGCCAAAACCGCAATTCGACGACGTGAGCTTGCGTATTTTTGATCTCTCCAACTCGAACGAGCCGATTCTGGTGCTCTCGGCGAAGACCCATCCGTTGCCAACGGCCGCGATCGCAAAGCTGCCTGAGCCGCAAGAGATTACCCTGATTGCGCGAACGGACCTCGAAGGTGAGTTGCAGAAGCTCTACTTCGCGCAGACCGATTCGAAGCATCTCGATATGCGTCCGCGCATGGAGTTGATCGACGCGGTCGACGCCGATGGCGATGGGCGCGGAGAATTACTGTTCCGGAAAACCTCGGGTGCGGGCAGCGCTTATGCGATCTATCGCGTCACGGCGGATGGACTTTGGCCGCTGTTTGAAGGGACGCCGTAAGAGCAGTGGTCAGTGGTCAGTGGTTAGTGAATAGTGGTTAGCTCTCGGTTCTTAGTTCTTAGCTTTTAGCTTCTAGTCTCAGCTCTCAGCTTTTGATTACGGTTGCTTCCATATGTCAGGCCGCTGATAAGGTTAAGGAATGAATTTTCGGTACAGCGCCCGCCCAACCGGTTCCGCTCATCCCATGTTCCGCTTGCGCGATATTGTTGCCGAAAATCGTGCCGGCGGGAGGCGAGGTACCTACGCCGTGTGTTCCGCACATCCGTGGGTCATCGATGCCGCCGTCCGGCATGCGCTGGAAACCGGTTCGCTGCTTCACGTCGAATCGACGGGGAGCCAGGTCAACCAGTTTGGCGGCTATTCCAGCCAGACGCCGCAGCAATTTGCCACGCGAATTCATTCCGCGGCCCACAAAGCTGGATTGGCATCCGAGCAAGTTCTGCTGGGCGGCGACCATGTCGGGCCCTTCCCGTGGCGGCACGAGGCGTCTGCTGACGCCATGAGCAAGGCATCGCAACTGGTACGCGATTGCGTGCTGGCTGGATACTCAAAAATCCATCTTGACGCAAGCACGCCTTGCGCGGACGACCCCAAAGCGCTCGACGATCTCATTGTCGCGGAACGGGCCGCTCGTCTCTGCCATATTGCCGAGGAAGCTTTCCGGGAGCTGCCAGCTGGTTCTCCGCCGTTGCTCTACGTGATCGGCACGGAAGTGCCCGCCCCAGGTGGAGAATCCGCTTCTGCGGGACGTCCCGAGATCACGAAGGTCGAGGATGTCGACGCCACTCTGCAGGCTTTTCATGCCGCATTTGTCAGGCGCGGCTTATCCGCGGCGTGGGAGAGAGTCATCGGGTTGGTCGTTCAGCCAGGCGTGGAGTTCGGCGACCACTTCGTGTTCGACTACGATCGAGACAAAACACGCGCGCTCTCGAAAGCTCTGCCGTCACAGCCCCCGCTGGTGTTTGAGGCACATTCCACTGACTACCAGATGCCCGGTGCACTCTCCCAACTGGTTGAAGATCATTTCGCGATTCTGAAAGTGGGACCGTGGCTAACCTTTGCTTTTCGGGAGGCCGTGTTCGCGCTGGCCGCAATGGAACGCGAACTGCTTGGAGGACGAAAGGGACTGCGCCTCTCCAATGTGCGGGAAGAGATGGAACAAGCCATGTTGCGCGATCCATCCCATTGGCGCTCGTACTATCAAGGCGACGAGCACGCGCTGATGTTGTCGCGGGCCTATAGTTATAGCGACCGTTGCCGTTACTACTGGCCGAACCCGACGGTCGAGAGCGCAGTCGGACAGCTCATTCAGAATCTGTCCGACCCGGAATTGCCTCCTGGCCTTCTCAGTCAGTACATGCCGCGAGAGTATGAAGCTGTACGCATTGGCCAACTGCAAGGTCGTCCCAAGGCTCTCATTCAATTCCATATTCGAAATGTGCTCGGCCCTTATGCGGCGGCCTGCGGAATGTGAGGACAGCGTTCGAGTTTGAATTAGAATGTTGAGACGATATTGTGTGGTGATCAATGAAAACTCACTCTATGAAAGCTCTTCTGCTATTGCTGGCTGTCTCCGTCTCTTTGTCTGCATTCGCCGCGGACGGCAAATCGGTCTCTTACAAATCCGGCGATGAGACGGTTAGCGGAATCCTCTACGCTCCGGCGGGTAAGGGGCCGTTTCCTGCGCTGATTGTGATTCATGAATGGTGGGGGCTGACGGATTGGGTCAAGGAGCAGGGCTCAAAACTCGCCGGTGAGGGCTACGTCGCTTTGGCGGTCGATCTTTATCGGGGTAAAGTTGCGGACAATCCGGAACTGGCGCATGAGTTGATGCGCGGGCTGCCGGAAGACCGGGCGATCCGCGATTTGAAGGCCGCGTATGACTTTCTGGCCGCACAGCCGAATGTGAAGAAAGACCGGATCGGATCGATTGGGTGGTGCATGGGCGGCGGGTACTCGCTCGACACGGCGATCGCCGAGCCGGGATTGGCGGCGGCGGTGATCAATTACGGGCACCTCGCGACCGAGACCGATACGCTGAAGAAAATTCAGGCTCCGATTCTGGGATCGTTCGGCGGCAAAGACGGCGGCATCCCTCCGGAGAGCGTGAAGAAGTTTCAGCAGGAGATGGAGAGCCTGGGGAAGAAAATCGAAGTGAAGATCTATCCCGACGCGGGACACGGGTTTGAAAATCCGAACAATAAGCAGGGGTATCGCGCCGAGGATGCGGCGGACGCGTGGCAGCGGACGGTTGCGTTTCTGGCGGCGACGCTGAAGAAGTGAGCGGTTGTGATGTACAGTCACGTCACACCCTTGTTGGTCGTCGTACATGGCGACCCCACGATGCTGCGGTTGGCCTGACCCGCCGAGCGAAGGCCCGGTTCGTGTCGCATCGCAAGCTTGCGGGGAGAGTTGACACGTGCCTGGAAACTTTTCTTAAAGTGGGCGTTCTATTCGGGTCAAATCATAAGGATGAGAATTTCCACTTGCCAGAAGGTGCCACTCTGGTTACTATGCAGCCATCTTTTTTTTACGTTGTTTGTCGCTATCTTTATCGGCTTAAGACTAGTTGCGCATTATGAATATCGGCGAGACCATCCGAAATTACCGCTTACAGAGAAGCATGTCTCAGGGCGACATTGAGAAGCGCACCGGGCTGTTGCGGTGCTACCTGTCGCGCGTGGAAAACGGGCATACCATTCCGTCGCTTGACACGCTTGCCAAGATCGCGGGAGCGATGGATTTGCCCCTGTCGCAATTTTTCTCGGACGGCAACCCTAATGGACACAAGGGATTGCCGCAGCTTTCGGACGACGAAGTGCGGTTCCTCAGCCAGATGCGCCGGTACTCCGTCAACCTCAACGACAGTGACCGGAAGCTGGTGCTGGCGATGGTGAAGAAGATGGCGTCGAACGCCAAGTAGGATGTAATCGAGCCCCAGACTCGCTTATCCCAAATTGACCATTCATATAGCCCATTTCAGTCGGGGGCTAGCCTCGTGACTTTCGTACTACATCCGGACTGACCGGGGGGAACCTGCCCTCACTGCGGCGGCAACGCTAAGCTGATTAGGATGGGGCCTACGAATGCGTCTTCGGGCGTCGAGGAAGAGCTGAATCTTCTCGAGCGGCAACTGCGCCGTCTGAAGATCGAGTACGAAGTCTATTTCAGCAATCCCCAGAAACGGCCTCCCACGGACGTGGAGTGGAAGGTGCTCAGCCTGCTGCGCAAGTTCAGCGACGGCGCGCGGATGAGTTTTTCGCAGCGCTACCGGTATAACGGGCTCGCGCAGCTGTATGCCATCCAGAGTGACCTGTGGCGAAAGAAGCTGCGGATTCGCGAAGAAGGCTACCGGCGTCCGCAGGATGCGCTTCTTGCGGTGCAGGGCGTGCGTGGCACGAACGTCGAGGAGAAGCGTCCGGTCTATGGCATCAGCCGGCCGAAAGCCGCCGACGAGCCATTTTCGGTGCAGTGCTCGGACGCAGGCGCGGAACGCGAGAAAGTCGCATCCCTTTTCAAGGCTCTGAACGAGGCGAAGACGAGGTCCGGTGAGGAAGTTTCAGGTACGTTCGATTCGTTCGCCGCATTCGTGAAGAAAAAAACCAGCGAGATCCGCAAGCAACACCACTGCGAGGCCGTAGTCTACTCCGTCGAGGTTGCGGACGGGCACGTGAAGCTCAAGGCGAAAGCGAAGAGCTAAGAAAACCGGGTCACGGGTCTCAGGAAAAGCAACTTATCCTCCACGGATTTGCGCGGACGCTCGCGCACCCAACCCTTTTTCTCCGCCTGCCGGATATTGTGGTGAACTCCGCTTCCCTGCCTGTGACCTGACACCTGTGACCTGCCGTCCTCCTGCTGCTAGAATTCTTCTTCACTTTTCCTTCATTGAGGCTTTCATCATGTCGAAAATTAGTCGTGCCATTCTGAGTGTTACTGATAAAACTGGGCTCGTTGACTTCGCCCGCAAGCTGGCTGGGCTGGGGGTAGACCTGGTCTCGACGGGAGGCACGGCTAAGCTGCTGCGCGACTCGGGGATTGCCGTCAAGGACATCTCTGATCTGACTGGCTTTCCCGAGATGCTGGATGGGCGCGTCAAGACGCTGCATCCCAAGGTGCATGGAGGAATTCTGCACCGGCGGGCAGACGAGGGACATCGGGCCGCGGTGGCCGAACATGGAATCCAACCAATCGATATGGTTGTCGTTAATCTCTACGCGTTTGAGAAAACAGCCGCCAAGCCGGGCGTGCATTTTGAAGAGCTGATCGAAAACATCGATATCGGCGGGCCGTCGATGATCCGATCAGCGGCCAAGAATTTTCAGGACGTCGCGGTCGTTACGTCTCCTGCAGATTACGACGCGGTCGCCGAAGAAATGGCGCATTCGGGCGGAGCACTTTCAAAGGAAACGAAATGGCGGCTGGCTCAGAAGGCGTTTGCGACGACAGCGGCCTACGATTCCGCAATTGCTTCGACGCTGGAACGGGTGGGTGAGAAATTTGAGTTATCTGCGGCGTCTGGCTTTCCGGACACGCTGCGGCTGAGCTTTAAGAAAGTCATGGACCTGCGATATGGGGAGAATCCGCACCAGAAGGCGGCGATGTACGCGGACAATTCGGTCGCGGGCGTCGGGCATGGGGTGCAGGTACAGGGCAAAGAGCTTTCTTACAACAACATTGTCGATCTGCAGGCGGCGTGGGACCTGGCGCAGGAGTTCGACGAGCCGGTGTGCGCGATCATCAAGCACACCAATCCTTGCGGAACCGCGACGGGCAAGACCCTAAAGGAAGCTTACACGCGTGCTCTGGAATGCGATCCCGTGTCGGCGTTCGGCGGAGTGATCGGAGTGAACCGGACGGTCGACGCCGTTACAGCAGCGGAAATGGCAAAGCTTTTTCTTGAGGTGATTGCGGCTCCGGCGTTCGATGCAGCGGCGAAAGAAGTTTTTGCGGCGAAGAAGAATCTGCGCCTGGTTGAGGTTCCAGCGGGCCAGCAGAAGTGGGTTCTCAAGGATATTTCGGGCGGCATGCTGGTGCAGGATGCGGATCGGCACAAACTGGCGGAATCCGATTTGAAGGTCGTCAGCAAGCGCCCGCCCACCGCCGAAGAGCGGCGAGCATTGCTCTTTGCTTGGAAGGTCTGCAAGCACGTGAAGTCGAACGCGATTTTGTATGCGCGCGACGGGCAGACGGTGGGCGTGGGCGCGGGACAGATGAGCCGCGTGGATTCATGCAAGATTGGAGCGATGAAGGCGCAGCTTCCGCTCCAAGGAACGGTCGCCGCGTCCGACGCATTCTTTCCGTTTCCGGATGGCGTCGAGGAGATTGCCCAGGCCGGAGCCACGGCCATTATCCAGCCGGGAGGTTCGGTGCGCGATCAGGAAGTGATTGATGCGGCAGACCGGCTGGGGCTGGCAATGATCGTTACGGGGGTAAGGCATTTCCGGCACTAAGGGCAGCGAGCAGGCTTTCTTGCGTGCCCACTGTAAAGTTTTGTCTCGTCCACCGTTCCTATTCTGTGCCCTCCGCCCCTGTACTTCTGGATTTCCGGAGCCTTGCCGCTTTCTCTGCGGTTCGAGGCCCAGCAAGGTAGAATAGGAAATCCGAGGGTGGCGATTCGGCATCCAAGATGAAGGCGGTGCAATCCGCAGGACGGTTCATGAAAAATCAGTTCTTGGTTGTAGTTCTTCTTACTGGCTCGTCTTTAGTGGCTCAGAACGCGCCTGCCATCCCTGCGGATTCGTCGGCCGCCACCTCTGGCAGTGCTGTTGCAAGCGGGACTTCGGCTGCCAACAAGGGACCAGTGCCCGACCGGGCCGCGGCTTATTACCACTTCGCCCTCGCGCACATGTACGAGGAGCAGGTGGCCACCTACGGGCGCAGCGATCTGGCGACCAAGGCAATTGAGGAATATCGCGCCGCCATCGATGCGGATCCGACGTCGGCTTATCTGACCTCTGGTCTCGCCGAACTGTACGCCAAGACTGGACGCATTCGGGATGCCGTCGTCGAGGCGCAGGACATCATCAAGAAGAATCCCAACAATCTTGAAGCCCGCCGCCTGCTGGGAAGAATTTATCTGCGTTCGCTCGGCGACATGCAGTCGGGCAACGGGTCGGACAGCGTGCTCAAACTGGCGGTTGAGCAGTATGAGCAGATCGTCAAATTGCAGCCCGACAGCATGGATGACCACTTGTTGCTGGGACGCCTGTACCGGCTGAACAACGACCTGCAGAAAGCGGAAGCCGAGTTCAAGACTGCGGTCAAGCTGCAGCCCGATTCGGAAGAAGCGGTCACGACGCTCGCCTATCTTTACAACGAACTGGGCGACACCGGGCGCGCGGCGGAAGTGCTGAGCTCGGTACCGAGCAAAGGACGATCCGCGAAGCTTTATTCCGCACTCGGATACACCTACGAGCAGCAAAAGCAGTACAAGAAAGCGGTCGAGGCGTACCGGCACGCGATCGAACTGGATCGCGACAACCTAGATGCGATCCGCGGCTTGGCTGAGAATCTGCTGAACGACGGCCAGAGCGATGCGGCGCTTGAGCAATACAAAGTCATCGCCGACGCAAATCCCGAGGATGCGCAAACCTACGTGCGCATCGCCGAGATCTACCGCAAGCAGGGAAAGTTTGACGTTGCGCTCGAGAACCTGAAAAAAGCCGAGTCGATGGTGCAGGATTCGATCGAGATCCCGTACAACATCGCCTCCATCTACCAGGCGCAGGGCCGCTACGACGAAGCGGTCCCGATCATGCGCGACCTGCTCAAGAAAACGGAGAAGGCTGACGAGAATTACTCCGGCAGCGCGAAGAGCAACCGGGCGGTATTCCTGGAGCGGCTGGGGACGATCTACCGCGACCAGGGCAATTATTCGGCGGCCAACGAGACCTTCCGGCAGATGATCGCGCTGGGCGGCGACGACAACATTGAGCGCGGCTACCAGCAGGTAATCGACACCTGGCGCGAAGCCAAAGACTGGCAGAAGGCGCTGGATGTTGCGAAGGAAGCTGTGTCTAGACTGCCCAGCCAGCAAATGAAGATGGTGCTGGCGGCGCAGCAGGCCGATATGGGCGAGCCTGACAAGGCGCTCAAAGAAGTCCAGGCGATGTTGAAGGGCACCGACGCCGATCGCGAGGTCTATATCACTCTGGCGCAGATGAACTCACGGCTACGCCGTTTCAATGACGCCGAACAGGATCTCGACAAGGCCGAGCAGACCTCGGCCAAGCAGGAAGACAAGGAATACATCTGGTTCCTGCGCGGCGCTACATTTGAGCGCGAGAAAAAATATCCCGGAGCGGAAGAACAGTTCAAAAAGGTTCTGGCGAGCGATCCGCGGCACGCGTCGGCTTTGAATTATCTCGGTTACATGCTGGCCGATCAGAATACGAAGCTCGAGGAAGCGCTGGATTACATCAAGCAGGCCGTGGATCTCGATCCCGGGAACGGCGCGTATCTGGATTCGCTGGGCTGGGTGTATTTCCGCATGGGAAAGTACGACCTCGCGGAAGAAGACCTGCTGAAAGCTTCCCAGAAAATCAATACCGACCCGACCGTGCACGACCATCTCGGAGACCTGTACCAGAAAACAGGGCGCCTGAAGCAGGCGGCTACGAACTGGGAGCGCGCGCTGAACGAGTGGAATCGCACGATTGCGGCCGAGGTCGATCCGGCCGACGTAGCCCGCGTGCAGAAAAAACTCGACTCTGCCAAAGTGAAATTGGCGCGCGAGGATAGCAGCAAGCAATAGCTTCGGTGTGAATGCGGGGCTTTGCCCCGCTTGGACGGTGTCGTTCGGCTTCGCTCAGAACACGCGCTGCCCCGGCCCCACGCCAGCTATGCGGAGACGCAGCAAGCTGCGTCTTCAATCCCAGCTGCTAAACTCGTTTCATGCTCGCCGACTACGCGGTCCACGTGGAAGACTCTCGCGGACGCCGTCATCCTGAGCCGCCGCATCCCTATCGTAACGACTTTCAGCGCGACCGCGACCGCGTGGTGCATGCCCGAGCTTTTCGGCGACTGGAAGCGAAAACGCAGGTCTTCACACGACGCTACTCCGATCATTTTCGCAACCGGCTCACGCACACGATTGAAGTCGCGCAAATCTCGCGCACCATCGCAGCCCAACTGGGGCTGAACGCCGACCTGGTGGAGGCGTTGGCTCTGGTTCATGACGTGGGACATCCTCCATTCGGACATGCCGGAGAGAAAGCTCTGGACACGGCCATGCGGCAGCACGGACTTTCCTTCGACCACAATCTGCACGCGCTGCGCATTGTCGAAGATTTCGAATTGCGGTATGCGTCGTTTCGCGGTCTGAATCTGACCTTCGAAGTGCGCGAGGGGATCATCAAACACTCGCACGACTACGATGCGAAGGACCATCCCGAACTGGCCGAGTACTTGCTGGACCAGCGGCCTCCGCTGGAAGCGCAACTAATCGACCTGACCGACGAAATCGCCTACAACACGGCCGATCTGGATGACGGTTGTGAGGCTCACCTGCTGACGATCGAGCAGATTGCGGATAGCGTCACGATTTTCGATTCCAGCTTTCGGGATGTCCGGAAGCTTTATCCGGACGCACCCGAAAAGATGCAGTTCAACGAGACGCTGAAGCGGGTCTTCGACCAGCTGGTCACTGATCTGATCACCAACACGCAAGCGCGGGTGGCGCAGGCTGGCGTGCATTCGCTCGAAGCGATCCGGCGGCATCCTGAGCGGCTGGCGGCCTTTAGCGCAGAAGTCGAGAAACAGCGGCGCCAACTCAAAGAATTTCTCTTCGAGAACCTCTACTTCAGCACCGCGCTCGCAGGAGAAAAGGACGACGCCGAGCGCATCATCGGCGAACTGTTCGCGCACTGGATGGAGGAACCAGACGACCTGCCGCGCACCTACCGCGAAAAGGCCGCGCAAGATCCGCTGCCGCGCGTGATATGCGATTACATTGCAGGGATGACGGACCCGTTTATTTCTCAGCAGTGGGAAAAGTACTGCGCTTAAGCGATTGGAGACGGACCATGCTCAAACGAACCGTAATCGCAATTATCGTGCTGATTTGTGCTGCGCTGGCGCACAGCCAGAGCCCCGAGCGTAAGGTCGACGGAAATGTCATCACCTCGACGCACGATCCGGAAGTGCGGATCGAGTTGCCGCAATCGGTAGTTTATGTCGGAGCTGATCGGTGGGTGCTCTATGGGATCGCCGACTGTGAGTTGCACGCGTTCGTCGAAGCCGATGCGCGGAAAAATGTTCAGCGGCTGTACTGGGTGCAATTTGAAGGCTACGTTCCGAGCAAACCGAAGCTGCACCATACCTATGATTCTCCGCGACACGCGCAGATCGGCGGCATGGATTTCTATGTGGACACGTGGGTTCGTCCGAACAACGCAAAGACCGATGCCGGCTCCGACCGGGAACATATCGAAAGCCTCATTCGAGCTAAGGGCTACAAAATGCCGGCTGGCATGATGTATGTTCGCCTGGCTCACCTTCTGGACAATGAAAAGCGCAAGGAGTTGATGATTATCTATGGAGAAGACCTTGCCCCAACTGGTTTCAGTGCCAGCGAGCTAGGGGAGCACGGCAAGGAGCGTGACCAGTGGCCGGGGATCGAACAAGCGCTGATTGAAAGAGCGACGGGTAACATCGTGATTGAGGAAACTACCAAACACTGATCCGTGAAACCTTGAGAGGCCAACGTTGATCGCCACGGGGAACCTTTCCCGATCGTTTCGTGTCTGAACTGTCAGGAACTGGAGGTCGCATATGAGATACGCCATTTGCCGTCTCACGAGATTGTTCGCCCTCGCTATTCTCGTGGCGATACCAGCGACCTGCCTCGCGCAGAGCAGCCAGACCACCAAGGAAAAGGACGCGGAAGACCCTAAGCTGCAGCATGCACTAGAGTTGTTCCGTCAAGGCAAGTTTGTCGACGCTTTACCTCTCTACGAAGCTCTGGCGGTGGATCATCCTTCAGATCCGGCGGTACTGGAGAGGTGGGCGTGGTGCACATTTCAGTCGGCGGCCACAGTTCCTGACCAACAGGAGCGCAGGAAGGTGCGTGCCCGCGCACACGCCATCGCGGTTCGAGCAAAGAGCGCCGACGACAACAGCCAGATTCTTCAACTGATGATTGAACAGCCCGAGGATGGCGGATCGGAGGTGCCTTTTTCAGATCGCAAAGAAGTAGACGAAGCGATGAAGGCCGCGGAGGCCGATTATTCTCGCGGCAAACTGGACAAAGCGCGTGAGGGCTACTTGCGTGTCGTGCTTATCGATCCGAACAATTACGAGGCGGCGCTCTTCATCGGCGACGTTTATTTCAAGCAGCATGTACAAGGTTCCGCGGGCGAATGGTTTGCCCGGGCGATCCAAATCGATCCTAACCGCGAGACAGCTTACCGTTACTGGGGCGACTCTCTCGTCGCGATGGGTAAAGAAGATGAAGCCCGATCGAAATTCATCGACGCGATCGTCGCCGATCCCTACAGCGGCCGCTCTTGGACGGGCCTGCAGAATTGGTTGCAGCGAAACAAAGTTCTGCTTAACAACATCAGGCTGAAGGACCGAAGTTCGGTCACCGCCAAGGACGACAAGAACGTCAACATTACACTGGATAGTTCCCTCGGGAAAAACGATCCGGACGGAGATGCATGGACGGCATACGCGCTTGGTCGCGCAGGTTGGCACACCGAGAAGAACGAAAAAGAGTTCCCAAACATTCCGCGCGATCGCCACACCTTGCAGGAGGAAGCTTACGCCCTCAACTTCATGGTCACGGTGCTAAAGGAAGAAAAAGGCTACGAAAAGAAACTGCCGAAGCTAGACCCCTCATTGCGAACTTTCATCAAGATTCAAGAGGCAGGTTTCGTGGAACCGTTTGTTTTGCTCAACCGCGCCGACCAGGGCATTGCTCAAGACTATCCGACCTATCGAGCAGCGAATCGCGATAAGATCCGCCGCTACCTGGACGAGATCGTGGTTCCGAAAACACCTTCACCGACTCCGGCCCAAGCGAAGTAAGCTTTTCAGGGTCAAGGGAAGCTACTTTCCCCACGCAATCCGATAGATCACGCCCCCTGCATCGTCACTTAGATACATTGAGCCATCCGCACCGAATGCGATCCCCACGGGCCTGCCCATCCAGCGTCCCTTCTTGGTTTCGTTCGGAGCGAGCCATCCGGTGATGAAGTCTTCCGGTCCGCCGACGGGCTGACCCTTGCTGTCGAGTTTCACTCGCACGACTTTGTATCCGGTGGGCACGCTGCGGTTCCATGAGCCGTGAAAGGCCACGAAGATGTTGTTGCGATACTCGGGCGGAAACATCGAGCCTTCATAAAACGCGAGGCCGAGCGGCGCGGAGTGCGCTTGCATCAGAACTTTGGGCTCGATCACGCTCTGGCAGCGGTTTTCGCCGGCCTTGGTGAAATTCGGATCAGGGACTCGGTCGCCATAACAATAGGGCCAGCCGGCGTCGACGTTGCCTTTGCCAAGGTCGTAAATGGTCTCGGGCGGAAGATCGTCCCCAAGCCAGTCACGGCCGTTGACGGTGACCCACACGGTATCTGTCTTCGGACTCACAGCAAGACCGACGGCATTGCGCAGTCCCATGCCGAAAATCTTCTGACCGCTGCCGTCGGGATTGAACTCCATCACAGTGGCGCGGCGGGGATCTTTCTCGATGCAGGCATTGCAACTGGAGCCCGCAGAGATATACATCTTGCCGCCGTGGAAGAGAATGCTGCGCGTCGAATGGCCTCCTCCGTCGGGCAGGTCGGCGACGGCTCGAGGATTGGTCGCGCGAAGATTCGACTCGTCCCAGTCATAGCGGCGGACCTTGTCGTTCTCAGCGACGTAGAGTTTGCCCTGGTAGAAGGCGATGCCGTGCGGCTCGTTCAAGCCGGAGAGCACGCCGACGACGCGATCGGCCTTGCCTGCGTGCCCGGCATCGGGCAGCGCGACGACTTTGCCTTCACCCGATTCGCTGGCCAGCAGCACTCCACCAGGAGTGAATGTCAGCATGCGCGGCCCTGGCACGTCGGCAAAGACCGCGATGTGGAAACCCTCCGGCAGTTTCAGCTGGTTCAAGTCGAGAGGAGTCTTTTCGGCATAAACAAACGTTGCAGACACCCAGGTTGCCAACGCCAGGAAAAGAAGAAACATACACGATGGGAAGCGCATGGCTAACTGATGATGCGAGGCACTTATAGGATGCTTGTCGTTCTGGAGTCATCTCTTGGCTTCTCAGAACCGAATCTCTGCACGCAGTTTTTATATCGGTTCCGGCCAAAATTACCGTTGGAGCGCGTTCGCGGGCGTTCGCGAAGAAGTACAATGTCTATGAAAATAAAACACTTGTGGTCACCGTTTTGGGTTTTCATCTTTGGCATCCAAACTGTTAATAGAAAGGCATGCCTTTAGGGGCATCCTTGTGGAAGCAACAGCTGAGCCGGTTGGTGCTTCTGAGTTTCGTGGAATTGGGTTCATGACGTAATTAAAAGCGCGCTGCAAGGCGCTCCGAGTGGAATGGCCACTCACTTATTTGGAGGAAGTCTAAAATGAATAACCGCACTCTCCTTGGTCTGCTGTTGAGCGTGATACTGGCCGTGCCAGTTTTCGCGCAAGACAATTCTCAGAGCTCGAGTCAAAGTTCGAGTCAACCTGCGGCCAATCAGTCCACCGCCAGCCAGAGCACGACAGGCCAGAGCACGGCCACTGGTAAAGAGCCGTTGCAGCCCGCATCGCGCGAAGGCTTCTGGGGACGCGTCAACCCATTTGCGCGCAAGAAATATGTGGCGCGCCAGACAGAACCGATCCGCGACCGCGTGAACGAACTCGACGAGCTGACAGCGTCGAACACGAAGGCAATCAAGGATACGGATGCTCGCGCTCAGCAAGGCATCCAGATGGCATCTGCGAAGGCGAGTGAGGCCGATCAGCATGCCCAGGAAGCCGCGAACAAGGCGCAAGCCGCCCAGCAGACCGCCGATCAGGCGCATACTCGCTTGAACACGGTTGAGCAGGTGGTCACCAACATCGATCAATATCAGCCTGCAACGCAGACGGAAATCCGCTTCAAACCCGGACAGACCGTGCTGAGCAAGAACGCCAAGGCTGCGCTCGACGATATGGCGACCTCGCTGAAAAACCAGCGCGGCTACGTTGTCGAAGTGCAGGGATTTTCGTCCGGTCACGGGCAAGTCGCGATTGACAGCTCGAAGAAAATGGCCGATTCGGTGGTTCGCTACCTCGTACTCAACCACGACATTCCGGTCTATCGCATTTACCTCGTCGGGATGGGCAATGCACCGGCGCCCGCGACCACGGCTGAAGGCGAGGCCAAGCCGAAGCGGATTAACGGCGGACGTGTTGAAGTCAGCCTCCTGAAGAACAATCTGGAGCAGCTCGCGGCGACCGATTCGACTTCCAACCAACAACAGCAGAAGTAAGCAGTCCCTCCCCCCTGGAAAAAGCCTCCCGTAAGATCGGGAGGCTTTTTATTTGCCAATCGGCAGCGGCATCTCCGCTTTTGCAGCGCGAGAGTCAAGCGCGATGCATGCTATGCTTTCCGCGGATCGCCTTCTCAACTCCACAACATGGAAACCCTGCTCACTTTTCGTACTCCGTCGCCGGTCGGCCCGCTGTTTCTCGCCGCTTCGGCCAAAGGACTGCTGCGGCTCGAATTTGAAGCGCGCGTGATGAAACTGGATCCGGCGATCGAACTGCGCGAGTCAAAACAAACGCTTGCGCCTTACATTCGGGAGCTCGACGAATATTTTGCCGGAGATCGGCGCGAATTCTCGGTTCCTCTTGACCTGCGAGGAACGCCGTTTCAGCTTGCCTGCTGGCAAGCGCTGCTTGCGATCCCGTATGGAGAGACGTGCAGCTATGGCGAGATCGCCCGCTCCATTGGACATCCAAAGGCTTTCCGCGCGGTGGGCATGTCGAACAATCGGAATCCGGTTGCGATTGTCGTGCCCTGCCATCGCGTGATCGCCTCCGGCGGATCGCTCTGCGGGTATGGCGGCGGGGTCGACATCAAGCGCAAGTTGCTTGAACTGGAACAATCGCAACTTCGTCCTTGTCTTCCTCTGGGAATCGGAGCATAATCCGCGCGGTTCAGGGTCATAGCGTGCCGCTCAACGTCGAATACTCGGTCACCGTTCCAGTGTCAGTAGATGAGGCTTTCCGGGCCTTTCAGAATCTCGATCGCCTGCTGAATCGAGGGATTTATGAGGAAGCGGTCTGGAGCCAAGGCGAGCCCTGGCAAGTGGGGAGCCGCATCCGCTATCTGCTGCTTGTTCCTGTGAAGGCTACGGTTTCTGCCGTCGTTACGGCCATCAGTCCACCTCGATCGGTGAATCTGATCGACCACGCGATGGGTGTGACGGCGGAGCAGCATGTAACCTTCGGCCCCGATCTAAAAGGGGGCACGCGTATCCGCATGACGTTGGCTTTCGTGGGCCAGTCAACCGTGCTCTCCGAGACAGACCTCCGGCACGCCGCGACTTTCATCACGCACGATGCGCTCGACACGGTGGTCGCGCTCTGCCAGCAGACCAAGCCGGCACCTGGAAGGTAGATCCTTCCGGAAACGCGGCGAGATCTTCTCGACTTCGGTCAATCCGTCACCGCTCAACGACCATCTTTATGGTCAAATAGTTCGTAAAGCTGGTCGCAAATAATTCGAGGACTGCTTGCTTCCTACCATCCAGAGCCTGTGTCACGAAATTCGCGCGCGCCGAATTTCGCCTGCCGAACTTACGCATCAATGCCTGGCGCGCATCGAAAAACTTAACCCCAGGCTGAATGCTTTCACTACCGTGCTGGCCGAAACCGCGCTCGACCAGGCCCGCCGCGCCGAGCAGGAAATTTTTCGCGGCAAATATCGGGGGCCGTTGCACGGCATCCCGATTGGGCTGAAAGACATTATCGACACGGCCGGCATTCGTACTACGGCAGCTAGTGCTTTGTTCAAAGAACGTGTTCCCAACGAAGATGCCGAAGTCGTGCGCCGATTGCATGCCGCTGGAGCGATCATCCTTGGTAAGCAGAACCTCCATGAGTTCGCCTATGGCGGCAGTTCGATGATCAGCTTCTACGGCGAGGTTCACAATCCCTGGGACGTGGAGCGCATCGCGGGCGGATCGTCGGGCGGGTCGGCCGCCTCGGTGGCATGTGGCATGGGCATCGCCGCCGTTGGCACCGATACGGCCGGCTCGATTCGCCTGCCTGCATCGTACTGCGGCGTCGTCGGAATGAAGCCCAGCTACGGGCGGGTGAGCACCCGAGGCGTGATTCCTTTATCGTGGTCGTTCGATCACGTCGGGCCGATCACGAATTGCGTTTGCGACGCTGGTTTGATGTTGCAGGTGCTGGCCAGCGACGCCGAGATTGACCGGGCCGGCGTTGTTGTGCCGGTTGCCGACTATACGTGCGGCATCGAGGAACTGCCCCCCCATGCGCGTATCGGCATTCCGCGGGCGTTTTTCTTCGACGATCTTGACCCTGAAGTTGCCGCTGCCGTTGAGAAGGCGATTCAAGTCTTCCGCGACCTCGGATGCGAGATACGCGATGATCTAAGGCTGGAAGTCCCTATCGATCGCACGCTGGCGAGCGGTGAGGCATATGCGTATCACAAAGAGTTTGTGGAGAGATCGCCCGGACTCTACCAGCCGGCGACGCTGGCGCGGATCAAATCTGGCGAGAAGATTTCAGATGCGGACATGCTGCGCGCGAAGCAGGAACTCGCGCTGAGCCGCGTGGCGATTAGAAAAATATTTGATGACGTTGAAATCCTGCTGACGCCCACGGTGCCGATTCCGCCCCCAGTAATCGCGGAACTGAAAAAGAATCCGGATCAGCTTCGTCCCACCGAACTGATGATGCTGGGCAACACGCGGCCGTTCAATGTCTGGGGGATTCCGGCAATCTCGATCCCCTGCGGATTCACCAAAGACGGCATGCCGATCGGATTGCAACTCGCGGCAGCATCGGGACAGAGTTTGCTTCTGCAGGTCGCCTATGGGTACGAGCAGGCGACGGAGTGGCACAAACACGTTCCATCGCTCATCAATTCTTAAGGGCTGTCATCCTGAGCGCGACAATTCCGTTCGCGAAGCGGGCGGAACTGCGCAGTCGAAGGACCTCGTGCCAGCAATCGCCGCCACTGGCGTCGCAAGGAGTTCTTATCCCGCATTCGCTTGCCGCTCGGCGATAAAGTAAACCAGGCTCACGTAAGTACAACCTTTTTAATCTTCCGCCCCAGCCGCAGCGTCAATGTCGCACCCGAGACAACCTTCACAACTGGGGCAGTCACCTTGACGCTATCCACGCTTACTCCGCCCTCTTTGATCTTCCGGTCCGCTTCGCTCGTCGATACAGCAAAGCCGATCTTCACGAGAACCTTCGCCAACCTAACACCGTCGCCTTCACGATTCGCGAACTCAGTGAAAGATACCGATGTCGTCTCAACTTCTTCCGGCACCTGATCCTTCTGAAACTGCCTCTCCCAATCCTCGCCGGCTTTCGCCGCAGCTTCCGCCGAATGGAAGTCCGCCACGATCGACCGCGCCAATTCTTTTTTCAGCGCCATTGGGTGAGCCTTGCCGCTGGCTGTGTCTGCTTTCATCTGGGCAACCTGCTCGGTGCGCACATCGGTCAGCAGTTCGTAGTAGCGCCACATCATGTCATCGGAGATCGACATGATTTTTCCGTACATTTCCAGCGGCGGTTCGTGGATGCCGATTGCGTTGCCGAGCGACTTCGACATCTTATTGACGCCGTCGAGGCCTTCGAGAATCGGCGTCGTCAGCACAACCTGCGATTCCTGCCCGTAGGCGCGCTGCAACTCGCGGCCCACCAGCAGGTTGAATTTCTGGTCGGTGCCGCCCAGTTCAACGTCGGCTTCGAGCGCGACCGAGTCGTATCCCTGCGCCAGCGGATAGAGCAGTTCGTGCACGGCAATCGGCTTTTCCTCGTGAAAGCGCTTGTGGAAGTCCTCGCGTTCAAGCATCTGCGAAACCGTGTACTTGGCACACAAACGGATGAAGTCTTCGGCCGAAAATTTCGAGAACCAGCGGCTGTTGAAGTCAACAACCGTCTCTTCGGGGCTCAGAATTTTGAAGACCTGCGTCTTGTAGGTTTCGGCGTTCTGCTCGATCTGCTCCCGCGTCAGCGGCGGACGCGTTGCAGAGCGGCCCGTGGGGTCGCCGATCATTCCCGTGAAATCGCCGATCAGAAAAATGACGGTGTGGCCGAGGTCCTGAAAATGTTTGAGCTTGCGCATCAGGACCGTGTGCCCAAGATGCAGGTCGGGAGCCGTCGGATCGAATCCGGCCTTCACTCGCAGCGGCTTGCCCGTTTTGAGCGAGCGTTCCAATTTCGCGCGCAGCTCGGACTCTTTGACGATCTCCGCCGCGCCCTTCTTGATGTAGGCCAGTTGTTCGTCAACCGATGGGAAGTTTGGCATGCGATTCGATTATAACGAGCCGATCAGAAACGGCCGCATCCCGCGCGCCGGAGGGTAGTGCAATTACAGATTCGCATTGTCGTCCCGCTGTGAGTTCAACGATTGAGATTCAGCCGATAGAAACTCAACGCGGCCTCGCCCTGTTCCAGCTTTCGATAACGGTGCAGCCGGCCAAAATCTTCGCCCAGATCGAATCGCTTCTCGTGCTCGGCAACCACAATGCTTGACTCCCGCACTAGATTTGACCCTGCCAGGGCGGTCAACGTTTTCGCGTATTCTTCGTGCAGGCGATAGGGCGGATCCATGAACACAAAATCCGCAACAATTCCCCGCGTTTCCAGGTGCCGAAGCGCCTTTCCTGTTTCGGCCTTGGCGACTCGAAATCCCGCGGCAATCCCCAGCGATTTCAAATTCTGCCCAATCAAGTCCGCAACCTCTTTCGACGATTCCACGAAATCCACCATGCGGGCACCGCGGCTCAATGCTTCGATTCCGACTGCTCCAGTTCCTGCATACAAGTCGAGCCAGGTCGTTCCGGCCAGTGCGTCCGGGTCGCCCGCGCACAAGACGTTAAATAATGTCTCACGCAGACGGTCGGAAGTAGGGCGAACGTCCATGCCGCGCAACGAGCGCAGCGGACGGCTTCGATATTGGCCAGCAATGACTCTCATATTTTGATGCGGTCGGCGCCTTGTGACGTCGTTCCTGTCGTTCGTCGCTAGTCGTTTGTCGTTTGCTAACGACGGGCGACTAACGACCCGCGACTGATCTCTAAGCAAACTTTGCTCTTGCAAGCACCTGTACTTTCGATTGCAAATCGTGCAACTATCCAGCGTGCGCAGTGTCTAACTAGATAGAATACCTGTAGGCATGTCTATGCGCAGTTGGTCCATCCCGGTCGGTCGGCTCTTCGGAATCGAGATCCGCATTCATCTCACGTTCCTGTTCCTTTTGTTCTTTGTCTGGAGCACGGCGGCGCAGGATGCGACCGCTGCGATGCGTGGCCTGGCGCTGGTCGGCATCGTGTTCGGCAGCGTCGTGCTGCATGAGCTTGGGCACGCGCTGGTGGCTCGCGGCTCGGGAATTCCAGCGAAAGGCATTATCCTGCTGCCGATTGGCGGCATCACGATCCTCGACGAAGCGCACGCCGTTCCGGACCCGCTCAACGCGTGGAAGCGCGATATCCGCGTGGCCATTGCCGGGCCATTGGTGAATCTTCTTGTCGCGGTCGTGTCCGCACTAGTAATCAGCATCCTCGTGCCGGGATTCCAGATTATGGCCAAGCCGCTCGTTCATCTGAGCGCGTTATTGCGCAGCCTGGTTTGGGTCAACGTCTACCTTGGGTTGTTTAACTTGCTGCCTGCTTATCCCATGGATGGCGGCCGGGCGTTGCGGGCAGTCTTCTCGCGCCGCATGGATCTGGTGCAGGCAACCCAGCGGGCGGTCCGCATCGGACAGGTATTTTCGACGCTCTTCATCATGGTGGGCATTCTGATCTCCACGCGCGCCGAATCGCGCTGGGATGGTTACTGGCTGATGATGATCGGCTTGTTCCTCTTTTTTGGCGCGCAACTGGAAGAGCGCTCGGCGATGTTCCAGTCAGTGCTTCAGAGCGTGCGACTGGAAGAAGTCATGCTCACGGACTTTGCCACGCTTTCGCCCGCCGACACATTGGAAGATGCTCTCGAAAAGGCCGTGCACACGCTGCAAGACGATTTTCCGGTCGTACGCGGTAGCGATATGGTGGGCGTCATCTCGCGACAAAAAATTCTGGACGCGCTGCGTGCCGAAGGCAATGGCTACGTGCAGGCCGTGATGAATCGCATTTTTGACGTGGCTGCCAAGCAGGAATCGCTGGCGTCGGCATTCCGCAAGCTTTCCGCCCGCAATCTGAGCATTATTCCGGTCGTCGATGAACAGCACCTGATCGGAATCGTGACGCTGCAGAATCTGATGCACTCAATGGCACTGCTCGCGGAAAGCCGGAAGCTGCGGCGGGGAGCGCTGGACTCCTAGACTGGACTCCTAGAAAGGTCAGAGGGCAGAGGTCAGATTGCAGAGGTTAGAACCCAAATACGCACACGGCATCGACGAACTTGAGATTTTAACCTCTGCAATCTGACCTCTTACCTGACCTTCGCGTACACTTCCTGGGCCGCACGCACGGCAGCTCCGAACTCAACTTTTTTCTGAGCGAGATCGGCGATCACGTGCTCGAGCGCAGCCAGAACTCCTATCGTATCGAGATAATCGTAATAGCCGATGTGCGCAATGCGGAAAAGCTGGCCCTTCATCTCAGCCTGCCCGTTGGCCACGACTGCTCCAAACTGTTCGCGAAAGCGCTTGCAGATCGCCGTCGAATCGGCGCCTGCGGGCGCAGCCACGGCCGTCAGCGCGGACGCCGGGGATAACGCAGAGAACAGTTTCAGTCCGAGCGCCTGCACTCCGGCGCGCGTCATGGCGGCACACATTTCAGCATTGGCGATCAGGGCGTCGCGTCCAGCGGCGAGATTGCCATCGCCCATTTGGCGGACGTAATCGAGCGCAGCGGCAAGTCCGGCAAAAAGCGACGTTGCGGGAGTGTACGAGGTTTCCGCCTTGGCGGCGGCTTTTCGTTCCTTGCAAAGGTCAAAATAATAGCGCGGGGATTTCGACGTCTCCATTCGCTGCCATGCGCGCTCGCTGATTGCGCCATAGGCGAGGCC